>WNGP01002126.1_pt1 | contig 16517 bp, 10 predicted proteins | sample 5407671 | NCBI WGS metagenome assembly WNGP01 (sample SAMN13153381, study PRJNA577476) | soil metagenome | isolation source: 40 cm soil or saprolite under Garry oak tree replicate 2 | place: USA:California | collected 2016-06-15 | reverse complement strand
ACCCCCGGTGTACCCCTGATCCCCATGCCACGGGGATCAGGGACGTCCCGCAGCAGCTCGTCATCGGTTATCAGAGATAACGGCACATTGCTTCTGGTAACTCGGCGTGCCGGGCAGGAATCGCCCGGGCTGTGATGATGACGTTAGTCCAGGTAGTCGCGCAGGACGTCGGAGCGGGACGTGTGCCTGAGCTTGGACATGGTCTTGGACTCGATCTGGCGGATCCGCTCCCGGGTCACGCCGTACACCTTGCCGATCTCATCCAGCGTCTTGGGCTGCCCGTCGGTCAGCCCGAACCGCATCGACACCACCCCGGCCTCCCGCTCGGACAGCGTATCCAGCACCGAATGCAGCTGCTCCTGCAGCAGCGTGAAACTGACCGCCTCACCCGGCTGGATCGCCTCCGAATCCTCGATCAGGTCACCGAACTCGCTGTCCCCGTCCTCCCCCAGCGGCGTATGCAGCGAGATCGGCTCCCGGCCGTACTTCTGCACCTCGATGACCTTCTCCGGCGTCATGTCCAGCTCGACCGCCAGCTCCTCCGGAGTCGGCTCCCGCCCCAGGTCCTGCAGCATCTGCCGCTGCACCCGGGCCAGCTTGTTGATCACCTCGACCATATGCACCGGGATCCGGATCGTCCGCGCCTGATCCGCCATCGCCCGGGTGATCGCCTGCCGGATCCACCAGGTGGCGTACGTGGAGAACTTGTAGCCCTTGGTGTAGTCGAACTTCTCCACCGCCCGGATCAGGCCCAGGTTGCCCTCCTGGATCAGGTCCAGGAACAGCATGCCGCGGCCGGTGTACCGCTTGGCCAGCGACACCACCAGCCGCAGGTTCGCCTCCAGCAGGTGGTTCTTGGCCCGGGTGCCGTCTTCGGCGATCCACTCCAGGTCGATGCGCCGGTCGGTGTTCAGGGTGCGGCGGCCCTCGGCCAGCTTCTCCTCGGCGAACAGGCCCGCCTCGATCCGCTTGGCCAGCTCGACCTCTTGCTCGGCGTTGAGCAGCGGCACCTTGCCGATCTGTTTGAGGTAGTCCTTGACCGGGTCCGCGGTGGCGCCCGCCACCGCGACCTGCGCGGCCGGAAGATCTTCGTCGTCGTCACCGAAGACGAAGATCTCCTCGTCCTCGCTCCCGCTGTCGGGGGAGATCTTGACGACGCGAGCGCCCGCCGCGCCGGGGCCCTCGGCTTCGCCGTCCGCCGCCGCGGACGGCTGGCCGGGCTCGGACTCTTCGTGCTCTTCGGGACCGTCCGGCCCTTCCCGCCCGTCGACGGCCAGATCGACGGCTGCCGCGGCGACATCGCCGAGATCGGCCTCGTCCAGGTCCTCATCGGCGAGCGCGACCTGCAGGTCCACGTCGTCAGCGAGGTCCGCGTCGTCGGCGTCCAGATCATCGAGATCTACTGCGTTCTCAAGATCGGCGTCGGAATCGAGATCCGCCTCGTCGAGATCCACCGCGGTCAGGCCTGCTGGGTCCGCTGGGATCTTTGGCCCGTTCGGGCCGTCTGGGGCGTTTAGGGTATTCGGGACGGAGTCCGCGTTGGCGCGTACCTCGGAACCGTGCTTTTCCGAGTTCCGGGGTCCAGGACTACCTGGCCGCGGAGCCGCCTGAACCGCCTGGTCCTCAACGGCCCGGGGCCCCTGGTCCGACGTCCTGGGGCGCTTCCGCGCTGCGGAGTTGGCAGCGCTCACGACCACGGTCACCCCTTCCTTCGCTGGATAGATGCCACTCGGGACTGATTCAACCCGCCTGCCTCCCACTCATCACCATAGGCTGCGGCCGGGAGTGACTTGTACGTCTCCGCCCGGGCCCCCCTCACCGTGGACCGCCCTCCGGCACGTGCATGACCAGCACCGTTACATCGTCGTCTTGCTCGTGACCAGCGAGCATACGTTCAACGAGGTACTCGAGCAGCCGTTCGGGACGGGCCAGCAGATCCTCGTCGGCCCGTGCCGCCACCGCAGCCAACTCCTCCAGACCCGCGTCCAGACCACGATTCCTGTTCTCTACCAGACCGTCAGAGTAAAAAACCGCTGTGCTGCCAGGGCGCAGGTTGAACGCGTGCTGTTTCCTCGGGCTGGCCCAGCCCAGCGGCGTGCCCGCCTCCACCTGATCAAACCGCGGCGCGCGACCTGCCTCAAGAACAAGGGCCGGCAGGTGACCGGCATTCCCGAGCACGCCATCGCCGGTCTCCGGGTCGATGACCAGGTAGGCCACCGTGGTGACCTGCTCTTCCTCCTCGGTCGCGCTGAACAGGCGATCCAGCCCGCCGAGCACCGCCGCCGGGCGCGGGTCGGTCAGCGCCAGCGCGCGCAGCGCATTGCGCACCCGGCCCATCCCAGCCGCCGCGGTCAGGCCCTTGCCCATCACGTCGCCGACCGCCACCGCGAGCCGCTGGTCGGCCAGCCGGAACGCGTCGTACCAGTCGCCGCCGATCTCCATGTTCTTGGCCACCGGGCGGTACATGGCCTCCAGCACCAGGCCGGGCACGCTGGGCAGCTGATCGGGGAGCAGGCTGCGCTGCAGCGTCTCCGCCGTGGTGTGCTCCCGCTCGTAAAGCCCGGCCCGTTCCACCGCCAGCGCGCACTGCCCGGCCAGCGCCTCCAGGAAGACCCGCTCCTCCTCGGTGATCTTCCTCGGCCGGCCGAACGAGAACCGCAGCGCGCCCAGCGGCGCGCCCGCCGCCAGCAGCGGCAGGCCGACCCAGGAGCGCTCGTCGGAGGCCGCGACCCGCTCCGGGTCGATCTCCAGCTCGCCGTCGAACTGCCTGCGCAGGTCCTCCGGATCCTCGACCAGCACCGGCCGCCGGGTCGCGATCGCCTTGGTCATCACGCTCGGCGACTCCAGCGTGAGCTGGCCGCCCGCCGAGTCCGGGGCGTTCCGCAGGTCGTCGTTGACCACCCGCAGCCGGGCGCCGTCGGCCTCGAGCAGCGCGACCGCCGAGTGCAGCGCGCCGATCGCGGTCCGGCCCACCTCGGTGATGACCTCGACCACCTGCTCCACGGTCAGCGCCTCGGCCAGCATCGAGGTGGCCTGCTGCAGCCGCGCGGTGCGCAAGGCCGCGGCGGACAACTGCTCGGTCAGCCGGCCGCGCATCTCCTCGGCCTCGCGCTGGCTGGTGACGTCGGTGCTGGCGCCGACCCACTCGACGATCTTCCCGTCCCGCTCGATCGGCACCGCGCGCACGTCATAGTGCCGGTAGGAGCCGGCCTTGGTGCGGATCCGGTACCGGTCATCGAAGCTCTTGCCGGTCCGGACGCACTCCCGCCAGTCGCGCTCGACCCGCTCCCGGTCCTCGGGATGGACCGACTCGAGCCAGCCGTATCCGGTGTACTGCTCCTCCGACTGCCCGGTGATCCAGCGCCACTCCGGCGAGTCTTCCTTCATCGCGCCGTCCGGCGCCGCCACCCAGACCACCTGGGCACCGCCCTGGACGAGCGAGCGGTACCGCTCCTCGCTGCGCCTGATCTCGGCCGCGGCCGCCTCGACGGCCGCGGTGCTCAGGCTGGCGATGTTCAGCATGATCAGGCCAACGCCGAAGACCTTCCCGGCCGCGTCGTGCACCGGGAACCAGGAGGCGCAGCCGGACATGTCCGTGTCCTCGGGCCCGGCCTCGGGGGCACCGCCGGCGGGGACGTCGAGGGCAGAGGCACCGCCGACGGGGACGACGGAGGCAGGCGCGGTGGCGGCGGGCTCCGCGGCGGACGCGGCGGGCGGGCTGACCGCGGGATAGCCGCGCTCGGTCAGCGGCACGCCCTCGTCCAGGACCTTGCGCAGCGCGGTTTCCGCCCGGGTCGCGACGGGCCCGGGCCAGGCTTCGGACGGCAGCAGGCCGGTCCAGTCCAGCGGTCCCGAGGCATCCGCCTCAGCCTGCCCGCCGAGCCTGGTCAGGGCAGCATTCACCCAGCGGAAACGCGAGTCGGGCCCGAACAGGGCCAAGCCGACCGGCGCCTCCAGCATCAGCATGTCCACCAGTGCGGCATCTGAGGCGTCCCGCTGCCTGGGTACGGAAGTATCCATGCTCATGACGAACACCTTTGTACCGCGCCGGGGGCTGCCATGGGCGGCTCCCTTCCCCGGGATCATCGTTCCCGCTGCCAACCAATTAAGCGTGCCACAGTCTCGCAATTAGTGCGGCCAGGTGTGCGGATTCGCGGACAGCAAACGCCGGTCACGGTCGTGCTTCGCGCCCGCCGGAAGCGCGCCGGCGTGGCGCGTACGGTCTAAGAGGCGGAATTACAGCGGGCATGACAACGTAGCATAGCGTTCGCATGTCCAGATCTGAGAGGCTATCAGGGTGAGCCCGCAGAGCCGACGAAGCCAGCCCCCTTTCGGCCAGCCCCCCGGCGGATCAGGGGGCGGCCAGCGGAGGGGCACCGCTGCGCCGCCGCCCAACGCGCTCTTCGCCGAACTGCTGCGCGCTGCGCGCGAACTGCTGGCCGTGCGCAGCCCGCTCGACGCCGAGCTCATGGTCAGCGAGCTGCTCGGCACCTGGTGGGGTCAGCGCGGCGGCGGCCGGCGCGCCGCCACCGTCGAGCAGCTGGTCGGCGAGGGGCTGGTCGACTACGCAGGCGCGCAGCGCAGCCCGGCGGCGCTGGCCTTGCTGTCCGGCATCGCCTGCCTCGGCACGCCCCGGCAGGCGGCCAAGGCCGAGCGCGCCGCCCTGGAGCTGATCGAGGTCGGCGTGCCGTGTCCCGGCTGGGCCGAGCACCTGGGCGCGGTGACCTCGGCCGAGTGCTACGTCAACCCGGACGACCTCGGCGACCAGGACGAGGTCATCTGCGTGTTCAGCTACGCCGGGGAAGAGCCGCACGCGCTGGTCACCGTGGTGGACTACAACGCCGACGGGATGATCAAGGACGGCTGGGTGACCTCCCGGGTCGGCAAGCTGCTTGACCACTGCCGCGAGGCGAGCAGCCAGCGCCGGGATCAAGGGTCCGCGGGCAAGTACGCGTTCCGGCAGGTGGACGCGGGACAGGCACGGCACATGCTGGAGACGGCGCTGACCGTGACCGACGCGGCGGCCGACCCGGCGGTCAGCGAGTCCTTCCCCTCCTACCACGCGTTCATCCGGGCCCGGGTCCGGGCGCTGCCGCCGTACCGCGGCCGCTCGCTGTCGGCCACCGGGGAGCGGCGGCACGCCTGGAGCAAGGACCGCCGGGCCATGCTCGCCGCCGAGTTCCTCGCTTCCGACGAGGCGGAAGACCTGTCCGACCGCGGCTCGGCCAGCCACTGCGCGGACCGGATCATCGACTACGGGTGCGACAGGGACTTCGGGCGGCCGCTGCGGATGAGCCCCACCAAGGTGGAGGCCTTCCTGCTCGGCTGGCTGCCGCGCAAGGTAATGCTGTCGTTCGCCGAGCAGGACGCGATGCCGCACGTGCTGGGCGCGTGGGTGCGCTGGGCGGGCCGGCGGCGCGGGCTGACCGAGGCCGTGATCACCGACTCGGTCGAGGCGGTGTTCAACTCCATCGGCAGGTTCGCCCAGGCATACCGGGACCCGGCCGAGTTCGGCCTGGACTACGCGCTGGTCCGGCGGCTGCTGCCGGACGCCGACCTGGAGGCGCTGGCCAGACGGGCGTTCGCGTTCCCGATCCTGGAGGGCTGGCACTCCGGCACCGACCTGTCCATCCTGGACCCGGCCGACCCGCGGGACCGGCGCGCGCTGCTCGCCGCCGACCACGCCACGCCCGCCCCCGGCGGGGTGGGCCGGCACATCGAGCGGCACCTGGGACTGGCCGACCGGCTCTGGCGCGGGGACCCGCCCGAGCTGTGGGAGGCCGCGCAGCGGCTGCTTGACGCGGGCCAGGACCGGCACCTGGTCCTGCACGCGCTGATGGCCGTGCTCGACCACACCGCCGGCGACGAGGCGGCGCTGATCGCGGTGCTGCGCGAGCTGGAGGCGGACGAACCCTGAGCCCGGCCTGCGGGGGGCTCGGGGGGTCGTCCCCCCGGAGCCAGCAGGGCTCGCGGGGACACCGGGGCGGGGAGCTAGCCCGTTCGGCCGTATCCCCCGCCACCGGGCGTCTCGATGACGAACACGTCGCCGGCCTGGACCGCCACCGAGTCGCAGCCCCGCATCGGCGTCACGGTGCCGTCGGGGTGCTCGACCCAGTGCCGGCCCAGCGCGCCCGGCTCGCCTCCGGCCAGGCCGAACGCGGGAATCCGCCGGTGCCCGGTGAGCGTGGTGACGGTCATCGGCTGGCCGAACCGCAGCCGGCGGACGCCGCCGTGGCCGCCGTGCCAGCGGCCCGCGCCGCCGCTGCCCGGCCTGATCCGGTACGACTCGAGCAGCACCGGGTAGCGCCACTCGAGCACCTCGGGGTCGGTGAGCCGGGAGTTGGTCATCTTGGTCTGCACCACGTCGGTGCCGTCGAAGCCGTCGCCCGCGCCCGAGCCGCTCGCCACCGTCTCGTAGTACTGGTACCTGTCGTTGCCGAACGTCACGTTGTTCATCGTCCCGGACCCCTCCGCCATCACGCCGAGGGCCGCGTAGAGCGCCCCGGTGACGACCTGGGAGGTCTCCACGTTGCCCGCCGCGACCGCGGCCGGGTATCCGGGGGAGAGCATCGTGCCGGCCGGGATGATCACGTTCAGCGGCTGCAGGCAGCCGGAGTTGAGCGGGATGTCGTCGTCGACCAGGGTGCGGAACACGTAAAGCACGGCCGCCATGGCCACGCTGGACGGCGCGTTGAAGTTGTCCGCGAGTTGTTTCGAGGTCCCGGTGAAGTCGATCTCGGCGGTCCTGCGTTCGGAGTCGACGCGGACGGCGACCTTGACCTTCGCGCCGTTGTCCAGCTCGTAGGAGTACTCGCCGTCGTGCAGGGCGGTGATGACCCTCCGCACGGACTCGGCGGCGTTCTCCTGGACGTGGCCCATGTACGCCCTCACGACGTCGAGCCCGAAGTGCTCCACCATGCGATGCAGTTCGGCGATGCCCTTGGAGTTCGCGGCGATCTGGGCGCGCAGGTCGGCGAGGTTGGTGGCCGGGTCGCGGGACGGGTACTCGGCGGATTCCAGCAGCTTGACCGTCTCGGCCTCGCGGAGCCTGGCGCCGGAGACCAGCAGCCAGTTGTCGATCAGCACCCCCTCCTCCTCGACCCGGGTGCTGCTCGCTGGCATGGAGCCCGGTGACACCCCCCCGATCTCGGCGTGATGCCCGCGCGAGGCGACGTAGAACCAGATGTCGTCCGTGGTATCGCTGAAGACCGGGGTGACCACGGTGATGTCGGGGAGGTGGGTGCCGCCGTGGTAGGGGTCGTTGAGGACGTAGACGTCGCCGCGGCGGATGCGCGGGTTGCGCTTGATCACCATCTTGATCGACTCGCCCATGGAGCCGAGGTGCACGGGCATGTGCGGCGCGTTGGCGATCAGGCCGCCGTCGGCGTCGAAGACCGCGCAGGAGAAATCGAGCCGCTCCTTGATGTTGACCGAGTGCGCGGTGGACTGCAGCCGCACCCCCATCTGCTCGGCCACCGACATGAACAGGTTGTTGAAGATCTCCAGCGTGACGGGGTCGGCAGCGGTGCCGAGGCTGGCCCGGTCGGGCCGGGCCGTCACGCGGGAGAGCAGCAGGTCGCCGCGGCCGGTCACGACGGCCTGCCAGCCCGGCTCGACCACCGTGGTGGCGAGCTCCTCGGTGATGATGGCCGGGCCGCCGACGGCGTGCCCGGGCCGCAGCCCGGCCCGCGGGAACAGGTCCACCTCGGCCCAGGCACCGCCGGTGAACATCCGGACCCGTGTGTCGCTGTCCGGCCGCGCCTGGTCATCTTGATCCGAACGAGCTGAGGTATCCGCGTCCTCGTATTCCTCCTGCGCCCCGCCAGCCTCGACCGACACAGCCTCGACAGAAACGGCTTCCACGACAATGGGCTTGTCGCGCATGAGGAAGGAAAAGCGGCGGGAGTACTCGGCCTCGAACGCGGCGGTCATGTCCTCGAGCGAGCCGACCGGGACGATGACCGCGGTGTCGGTGCCCTGGTAGCGCAGGTGCGCCCGGTGCACGACGGCGATCTGCCCGGCGGGCACGCCCTCCGCCTCGACCTCGGCGCGGGCGTCGTGCTCCAGCGGGCCGGTGATCTCCGGCAGGCTGGTCAGCAGGCCGGGGGCGAGCGGCGCCTCGACGGCCTGCTCGCGCATGGCGATGATGTCGGCCAGCCCGATCCCGTACGCGGACAGCACGCCGGCCAGCGGGTGGATGAGGACCCTGGTCATGCCCAGCGCGTCGGCGACCGCGCAGGCGTGCTGGCCGCCCGCACCGCCGAACACGTTAAGCAGGTACTCGGTCACGTCGTAGCCCCGCTGCACGGAGATCTTCTTGATCGCGTTGGCCATGTTCGCCACGGCGATCTCGACGAAGCCGGCCGCGACCTCCTCAGGACCGCGGGTGTCGCCGGTGGCCTGGGCGATCCGATTGCTGAGTTCCGTAAATTTCGCTTTCGTAATATCCGCGTCGAGGGGCTGGTCGCCGCACGCGCCGAAGACGTTCGGGAAATGGTCCGGCTGGATGCGGCCGAGCAGCACGTTGGCGTCGGTGACGGTGAGCGGGCCGCCGCGGCGGTAGCAGGCCGGGCCGGGGTCGGCCCCGGCCGAGTCGGGCCCGGCCCGGTACCGGCTGCCGTCGAAGTGCAGCACCGAGCCGCCGCCCGCGGCCACGGTGTGGATGGACAGCATCGGCGCCCGCATCCGGACTCCGGCGACCTGCGTCTCGTACTCGCGCTCGAACTCGCCCGCGAAGTGCGACACGTCGGTGGAGGTGCCGCCCATGTCGAAGCCGATGACCCTGGTGAAGCCCGCCTCGGCCGCGGTACGGGCCATGCCGACGATGCCGCCGGCCGGGCCGGACAAGATGGAGTCCTTGCCGCGGAAGCTGGCCGCGTCGGTCAGGCCGCCGTTGGACTGCATGAACAGCAGCCTTACGCCCTGGAGCTCGCGGGCCACCTCGGTCACGTACCGCTGCAGGATGGGCGACAGGTAGGCGTCCACCACCGTGGTGTCACCGCGGGAGACCAGCTTCATCAGCGGGCTGGTCCGGTGCGACTCCGACACCTGGGTGAAGCCGGCCGCGCGGGCGATGTCGCCGATGCGCTTCTCGTGGTCGGGGTACCGGTAGCCGTGCATGCAGACCACGGCGGCGGCTTTGAACCCGTCCGCGTAGGCTTTTTTGAGCTCTGCTGTCACGGCGTCCTCGTCCAGCGGGGTGAGGATCTCGCCGTGCGCGCCGACCCGCTCGCCGGCCTCGATGACCCGCTGGTAGAGCACCTCGGGAAGCAGGATCCGGCGGTCGAAGATCCGCGGGCGGTTCTGGTAGGCGATGCGCAGCGCGTCGCCGAAGCCCCGGGTGATGACCAGGACGGTGGGCTCGCCCTTGCGCTCGAGCAGGGCGTTGGTGGCCACCGTGGTGCCGAGCCGGACCGAGGCGATCCGCTCGGCGGGAATCTGCTCGGCCGGGCCGAGGCCGAGCAGCAGCCTGATGCCTGCCACCGCGGCGTCCCGGTAGGCGGCCGGGTTCTCCGAGAGCAGCTTGCGGGCCACCAGGCGGCCGTCCGGGCGCCGGGCGACGATATCGGTGAACGTGCCGCCCCGGTCGATCCAGAATTCCCAGCGTCCGCCCACGTACGTTTCCCGGGCGCTAGCCCTGGCCGGGGACGGGTATCGGGTCCCTCGGGGTGCCGTGGTCAAGGTCGCGGTACGCCGTCTCCACGTCCGCCGCGGTCAGCGTGGTCAGGTCCGCCGCGGTCGCGTCCTCCCCCAGCCGGACGACCCGGACGTCCCGGCAGGCGCAGGCGCGCTCGAACAGCGACCGGGCGAACCGGCCGTTGCCCAGCTCGTCGATCCGGCCCGTGTCGCACGTGTGGCGGAAGATGGCGCCGAGCACCTGCTTGGCGTCGGGGTCGAACATGTCCCCGGCCTGTTCGGCCAGCAGGCCGGCGATCCGCACCAGGTCGGCAGGTGAGTAGCTGGGGAAGGCGACCCGGGTGCTGAACCGCGACGCCAGGCCGGGGTTGCTGCGCAGGAACCTGTCCATGTCGGCCGGGTACCCGGCCAGCACGATCACCAGCCGGTCGCGGTCGTCCTCGGCCCGCTTGAGCAGCGTCTGCACCGCCTCGGCGCCGAACGCGTCGCCGCCCAGATAGCCCTCGTTGTGCAGCGAGTACGCCTCGTCGACGAACAGCACGCCGCCCATGGCCGAGTCGACAAGCCTGTTGGTCTTGATCGCGGTCGAGCCGAGGTGCTCGGCGACCAGGTCGGCCCGGTGCGCCTCCACCACCTCGGGCCTGACCAGCAGCCCGAGTGCGGCGAAGATCCGGCCGAGGATGCGCGCGACCGTGGTCTTGCCGGTGCCCGGCGGACCGGTGAACACGAAGTGCCTGGTGGGCGGCTGGCTGGTCAGCCCGTGCGTGTCGCGCAGCTTGGCCACCCGCAGCTGCGCGGCGATGGCGCGCACCTGCTCTTTCACCGGATCCAGGCCGATCAGCTCGTCGAGCTCGGCGATCGCGCCCTCCACCGTGGGCGTGTCCTCGTAGCCGCGCAGCCGGGAGGTCAGTTCGGCGAAGGCCTGCTGCAGGTCGCCGCCGCGGATCGTCACCAGGTCCTTGGCCGCGGGGTTGGCCGACTCGGTCAGCACCCGCACGTCGCGGGCCTGGCCGGCCTTCTCGAGCAGGCTGCGGACGAACCGGCCGTTGCCAAGCTCGTCGGCCATCCGGCGGCGGCCGACCTCCTCCAGGGTGCGCCACAGCACCGGGCGGGCGTCCGGGTCGAGCGCCTCGCGGCGCCGGTCGAGCGCGGCCTCCGCCAGCGCCATCATCTCCGGCGGCGAGTAGCTCGGGAACTTCAGCCGGGTCGCGAACCGCGACGCCAGGCCGGGGTTGGAGGCCAGGAACGACTCCATCTGCTTCTCGTAGCCGGCCAGGATGATGATCAGGTTGTCGCGGTTGTCCTCGGCCCGCTTGAGCAGCGCCTGCACCGCCTCCTGGCCGAACCGGTCGGGCTGCCCGTCGCCCTCGTTGACCAGGCTGTACGCCTCGTCGATGAACAGCACCCCGCCCAGCGCGGAATCGACGAGCTCGTTGGTCTTGATCGCGGTCGCGCCGAGGAACTCGCCGACCAGGTCGGCCCGGTGCGCCTCGACGACCTCCGGCACCTGGAGCAGGCCGAAGGCGTAGAAGATCTTGGCGAGCACCCGGGCCACCGTCGTCTTCCCGGTGCCGGGCGGGCCGAGGAACACGAAGTGCCGCATCGGCCGTTCGGTGGTGATGCCGGCCACCGTGCGCCGCCGCGCCGCCTCGATGGACGCGGCGATGAAGCGGACCTGCTCCTTGACCGGGGCCAGCCCGATCATCGCGTCGAGTTCGGCCATCGCGTCCTCGACCGAGATCTGCGGCCGCGGCCGGGGCGGGCCGGACTGGTCGCGGGCGTTGCCCTCGCTGTACGGCAGCGCCGCGGCGTGGGCCCGGACGCCGTAGCCAGGCGCCCCGGCGCTGTTGTTGGCCTGGGCGGGGTTGTGTCCGTAGCCGGGGTTGTGTCCGTGAGCGGCGTTGTGTCCGTGAGCGGCGTTGTGTCCGTGGATGGGGCCGGGCTGGCCGTCGGGGCCTTCTGGGGTTCCCGGGGATCCTGGGACACGGCCGCCGTACATGCGGGTGTCCTGGATGCCCTTGGCCACCCGCCAGCCGAGCACGGCCGCGGCCAGCAGCCAGGCGGCGATCGTGCCGATAAACGGCTGGTTCTGCGCCAGTTTCAGGCCGATGACGCCGGCCGGCACCGACCAGGCCAGGACCCAGGCGACCGTGCGGCACGGCACGAACCAGCGGGCCAGCGGCCTGGCGTGCGCGGCCAGCGCGACCGCGAAGGGCAGCAGCAGCAGGGAGTACAGCCAGGTCCGGTTGCTGTTTGACAGTGCGGAGAACACGGCCACGCCCCAGACCGCGACCGAGGCGGACGCGCCGACGGTGCGCCGTCCCTGGACCACGGAGACGACCGCGTAGACCAGGGCGGCGAGGATGATCAGGCCCAGCGTGACCGGGAAGAACAGGACGGCGGCGGCCACTACGACGACCTTCAGCCAGGTCGGGGCCCGCCGGTGTGCGCGTAGCAGCCGGGCTCCCCAGCTCGGCTTGTCTCGCGCGGGCTGGGCCCTATCGTTTGGCAGCATCACGCTTCCTCGCCCCTATGTCCCTGCCTCCCTAGAGCCTGCCTCGGAGCCACGTCAGCCTCGGAGCCACGTCACGAGCCCGGCGACGGGATCGCCTGACCATTGATCCCCGCACCCGGTTGCCGGACAGTCGTATGTCCTTGTATAGCGCATCACCCGGGCCCGCGACAGCACACACGTAGATACTGTCGGTGAAAAATGCAGCAGGATTGTCCTAACCTGGGGCCTCCCTGGTGAGCGCGACCGGTTATCCATGATGGACCGCGCAGGCCGCGGCCCGTCAAGATAATCAGCATCACAGTGTGCCCCGGGGTCGTCCCCCCGGAACCCCCCGCGACGTGCCCCGGGGGGACGACCCCGGGAACCCCCCGCGACCGGGGGGACCCATCGAGAGGAACCCCAATGCACCGGATCGAGGCCGAACTGCTCCTACCCGGGCACGGTGCTCCCATTCGCGACGGGGTGGTCGTCCTGGACGGATCCGTGATCGGCTACGCCGGCCCGGCCGGGGTGGCGCCGGCGACACCAGGGGCGCCGGTGACCCGGGTGACGGCAGTGATGCCCGGGATGTGGGATTGCCACGGGCATCTCCTCGGGACCAGGACGTTCGACCTGGCGCAGCTCCCGCTCGAGCCCGAGGCGCTGCGAGCCGCGCGGTGCACCAGAGACCTGCGAGCCGCGCTGGACGCGGGGATCACCTCGGTGCGCGACGTGGGCGGCCTCGGCGTCCACCTGGCCCGGGCGGTCGCCGAGGGCGTCCTCGACGGCCCGGCGATCTACGGCGCGGGCGCGATCCTGAGCCCCACCGGCGGCCACGGCGACCTGCACTCCTTCCCGCTCGAGTGGATGCGCGACTACTCCGGGCGGGAGGGTCTCATGCGGCTGGCGGACGGGCCGGACGACTGCGTCCGGGCGGTCCGCGAGCAGCTCAGGCGGAACGCGAAACTGATCAAGGTGTGCGCGTCCGGCGGTGTGCTCTCCGAGGTCGACGACCCGGTCCACCAGCAGTTCACCACGCCGGAACTGCGGGCCATCGTGGAGGTCGCGGGGCTCGCCGACCGGGTGGTCGCGGCGCACTGCCACGGCAAGCCGGGCATCATGGCGGCCCTGCGGGCCGGGGTGCGGACCATCGAGCACGGCACTTACCTGGACGACGAGTGCTGCGACGCGATGCGCGAATCAGCCGCGATCCTGGTCCCGACCAGGACGATCATCGAGGACATGCTGGCCAACAAGGCCGCGGTGCCGGACTACGCGATGGCCAAGCTGGAGGCGATCGCCGACCTGCACGCGCAGGCGGTGACACGAGCCTACGAGCACGGCGTCACCATCGCCATGGGCACCGACATCGCCCTGACCGGACCCGACCGGCCCAACGCGTGGGGCCAGAACGGGTCGGAGCCCGGCTATCTGGTCAAGCTGGGCATGTCGCCGCTGGAGGCGATCGAGGCGGCTACGGCGTCCGGGCCGCTCACCCTCGGGCCGCAGGCGCCGCGCAGCGGGCAGCTCGCCGAGGGCTACGACGCCGACCTGATCACCCTGGACGCCGACCCGCTGGCGGACATCGGCGTACTCGCCGACCCGGCCCGCATCACCGCCGTCTGGACTCAGGGGCGGCAGGTCAAGGGCACTGCAGCTTAGACCAGCACTGCGGCTTTGACCAACACTGCGGCTTAGACCCGCGCCGCGGTTAGACCCGCAGGGTCAGGTCGATCTCGTCGTGCAGCGGGATGCCGTAGTCGCCGACCCTCGGGATCTGCGGCTTCTCCTGCCGGGACCGGTCGACCGCGCCCGGCCTCAGCTCGGCGAGCCGGAACCCGCGGCGCTGGTAGAACCGGAGCGCGTCGACGTTGTCGTTGGTGGTGGTGAGCCGGACCTCGCGGCAGCGGAAGTGCCGCGCCGCGCCCGCCGCGGCCTCGATGAGCAGGGTCCCGATGCCGACCCGGCGCTCGATGGCGTTGAGGGTGACGATCTCCAGCATGTCGCCCACCAGCTGGTAGGTGAGCAGGCCGACGACCCGGCGGGACCGTTCGGCGATGAACCCGGGCAGTTCGGCGGGCCGAAGCACCGAGCCGTGCACGGCCACGAGTTCGGAGCCCCAGAGTTCGGCGACGAGCCAGGAGAGCATCGGACGGTCGCCCTCGTTGACCGGTCTGATCCTGACCCCCGGCTCGTTCACCACGCCATTATGAAGCCATGATCACGCCCGCGCCCCGGCTCTGCCCCGGTTCTGCCCCGGCTCTGTCCCGGCGGGTTTCTCAAGCCGTTTTCGCCGGGGTTTCCCGCGCGCGGGTGCCGCAGCACGGATGCCATCGCGGCGAGTACGGCCAGGCCGGCGGCCAGGGCAAACACCACGACCAGGCCGTTGCGGAACGGGCCGGAGATCAGGTCGGGGAAGCGACGAAGCCCGCGTTGTAGATCCGCACGCGGCCGAACATGTCGCCCAGGCGGCCGACGGTCACCACCAGCACCGCCTGGACCAGCCGGTAACCCATGATCATCCACAGCAGGTAGCTGATGTTGCCGGCCGCCAGCGGGTCCAGGTGGATGCCGCGGAAGATGGCAGGCAACGCGATGATGACGATCGACCCGTCCAGCGTCGCCATGAACATGGCCGCCGTGGTGTTCGCCAGCGCGACCCACTTGTAACGGTCACCGGGGGCGGTCTCCCGCTGGTTCCGCACGGCCGGGCGCCCCATCAGATGCCCTCCCATCAGATGCCCTCCGATCAGATGCACTGGGCCAGGCGCTCGAGCAGCGGCGCGGCCGCCATCAGCTGGCCGAGTTCGGCCTGGGTGAATCCGGCCGACAGCGCCTGGGCCAGCTGCCCGGTGCGCGCGTCGCGCTTGTCCCGCAGCACCTGCCGGCCGGCTTCGGTGACCGAGAGGACCACCCGCCTGCCGTCCTGCGCGTCGGGGCCGCGTCCGACCAGGCCGCGCGCCTCGAGCGCGCTCAGCGTCGCGCCCATCGACTGGGGGCTGATCTGCTCCAGCTTGGCCAGCGCGCTCGAGGTAGCCGGCCCGCTGCGGTCCAGCCGGGCGAGCGCGGAGGTCTGCGGCACGGTGAGTTCGCCCTCCACGCGGACCTGGCGCATCCGCCGCAGGAGCAGGCCGATGCTGACACGGAGCGCGGCGGCCACGTCGCGGGCGTCGGGTTCCCCAGCCATATGCTAAGCCTAAACTGATAAGTCTGAACTTAGCAAATGCCCGGGCGCGGCCTTGCCTGCAGTTCCGGGTGTGATAGCACCCAAAACTGCAGACAAATCGAGCTGTCAGCGGTCTTAGTGCGGCGGCGGTTACCAGTGGCCGCGGGGCACGAGCTCGCCGAGGCGGGGTCAGGCGATGGGCCTAGGACCGCCCGTCGGGCGACGGGCCCGGGACCCGCGGCGACCAGCGGTTCACGTAGCGGCTGCGGCTCGGCGGCCGGCCGGGCAGGACCTCGCCGGCGGGGGCTCGGAGCCCGTCCAGGGCGATGGCGACCAGCCGTGATCGCACGTTGCGCTCCTCGGCCGGGTCGAGCTGGTCCGGCGGGCGGCGGCTGAACTGCTCGATCAGCCAGGTGATGTCCAGCGGAGTGACGTCGGCCCGCAGGCGGGAGCCCGCATGGGCGCGGGCGACGATCTCCGCCAGCCGCGCCATGCTCTGGCGGGCCGTGCCGCGCATCTCGGCGGTGGTCTCGATCTGGCCGGCCAGCGCCGCGAGCGCCCCGCTGCGCAGCTCGACGCAGGCCTTTATGTATCCGCACAGGCCGTCCCACGGGTCGGTGGCGGCGAGGGCGTGGTCGGCCGCGGCCAGGGCCTGGTCCATCGCCAGCACGCACAGGCGCTGCAGCAGTTCGGTCTTGCTGCCGTACCGGCGATAGAGCGTGCCAATGCCGACCCCGGCGCGCTCGGCGACCGCCGAGATCGGCGCGTCCGCGCCCTGGGCGGCGAAGACGTCCCGGGCCGCTTCGAGCACGACCAGGTCGTTGCGCCGGGCCTCGGCCTGCCGGCCGTGCCCGGACTGCGGGCGCAGGGACCGGAACGTCACCGGGCCAGCCTACTTTATCCGGAGTGAAACATTCCGATAAGCTCTTAGTCGGAAAGAATCGCTCCGGTAAAGGAGGCGTGCTGTGCGCGCGGTGGTGATACGGGAGTTCGGCCCGCCGGAGGTGCTCGAGTCCGCCGAGGTGGCCGAGGTCAGGGCCGGCCCGGGCGAGGTGGTCATCGACGTCGAGTTCGCCAACGTCACGTTCGTGGAGACGCAGGTCCGGGTCGGCCGGCCGCCGCATCCGTCGATGCTCCCGGCGCTGCCGGCCATCCTGGGCAACGGCGTCGGCGGCACGGTGGCCTCGGCTGGGGCTGGGGCTGGGGGCGGGGCTGGGGCTG
>WNGP01004546.1_pt1 | contig 16521 bp, 11 predicted proteins | sample 5407671 | NCBI WGS metagenome assembly WNGP01 (sample SAMN13153381, study PRJNA577476) | soil metagenome | isolation source: 40 cm soil or saprolite under Garry oak tree replicate 2 | place: USA:California | collected 2016-06-15 | reverse complement strand
TGTTGAGCCACGATCGAAGCCTCAAATTCTAGTTGTATACTGGCGATCATTTCTCACGGAGCATGTGGATGATCGTCGCCAAACAAACCTCGCTGCTTCTCTTGATTTCTGTTTTGGCAATATCCGCGCAACTTGGCGCGCAGGTGCCCGCGGTTCAGCCGCAATACCATCCCGAGTTCTTCGACTTTCAGGAAGTCATGATCCCGATGCGCGATGGCGTCCGCCTGCAAACGGTGATCCTCACGCCCAAGCAGGAGAGCGGGCCGCTGCCGATTCTCCTGCAACGCACTCCCTACGGCGTACCGGAAAACGCGAGTGCGGTTCCCGCGTCCTATGTTTATGACGAGCCACTGGTTGCCGACGGTTACATCTTCGTATTCCAGAACATCCGCGGCCGCTTCAAGTCCGAGGGAGCATTCATCATGCAGCGGCCACCACGCGCCAAGAACGACCCCAAGTCGGTGGACGAAGGCACTGATGCCTACGACACCATCGATTGGCTCATCAAGAACGTGCCCAAGAACAATGGCAAGGTTGGCATGAGGGGCATCTCCTATCCCGGATGGCTGGTGACGCAGGCGCTGCTGGAACCGCATCCCGCTCTGAAGGCCGCCAGCGAGCAGGCCTCGCCCGATGACATGTTCATCAACGACGATTTTCATCACAACGGCGCGTTCCGGCTGAGCTACGGCTTCGAGTACTCGGCGCTGCTGGAGACCTCCAAGGAAAAGAACACCAACTTCAAGTTCAACCAGTACGACACCTATTCCTGGTACCTGTCGCTAGGAGCACTCTCGAACGTCAACGCGCGCTACTTCGACGAAAAGCTGCCTACGTGGAACGACTTCGTCGAGCATCCCAATCACGATTTTTGGAAGCAGCACGCGGTCACGACGTACCTCAAGCACACGACCGTTCCGAACTTGAATGTCGCCGGGTGGTACGACCAGGAAGACTACGTCGGCCCGACCCGAATCTACGCCGCGCTGGAGCAGACCGACACCGAGCACCTCAATTACTTCGTTGCCGGCCCATGGAACCACGGTGGATGGTCCGGGGAAACCGGGCGCAAGCTGGGCGATGTCGATTGGGGCAGCGACACTGCGCGCTACTACCGCTCTCACATTCTCGCACCGTGGTTCGCGCACTGGCTACACGACAAGCCGCTGAACCAGCCGGAAGCCATCACGTTCCAGACTGGCACCAACGTCTGGAAGAGTTACAACGAATGGCCTCCGAAGAAGGGCGTGACGGAAAAGAAGTTGTACCTTCATGCTAACGGAAAACTCTCATTTGACTCACCCGGCGATCAGGACGCCTTCGACTCCTATGTTTCCGATCCGGCGAACCCCGTGCCGTACCGCAACCGGCCGATTACGCCAACGTATCCTGCGCCCGCTTGGACCACTTGGCTGGTGCAGGACCAGCGCTTCGTGGAGCAACGTCCGGACGTGTTGACGTGGCAGACCGATCCGCTGAAAGAAGACGTGACAGTGACCGGCGATATCGTTGCCGACCTCTTCGCCTCAACCACGGGCAGTGACAGCGACTGGGTGGTGAAGCTGATCGACGTGTATCCCGAGGACTACCAAAAGATCACCGAAGAGGACGCCACCAAAGGCGCCGGCCCGGTGCTGAACGGCTACGAGTTGATGGTGGCCGGCGATATTTTGCGCGGGCGGTATCGCAACAGTTTGGACACGCCAGAACCGATCACGCCCGACCAGGTCACCGAGTACAAGATCGACTTGCATCCCAACGACCACGTCTTCCTCAAGGGACACCGCATTATGGTGCAGGTGCAGAGCACGTGGTTCCCCGTATACGATCGCAATCCGCAGAAGTTCGTGGACAACATCTACAAGGCCACCGACGCAGATTATGTGAAGGCAACGCAAAAGATTTACGGCTCAAAGGATTCACCCTCGAGCGTGTTGCTGCCGGTGACGAGTCACTAACGGTTGCTTCCCCGCGTCTCTGTCGCGGCTGCAGACAGATTTGTGTCGTACAGATACGTTTCGTTGCCAACTGTACGCTTCTATTATCTTAGAGTTCGGCCGGTAAGTGATCGCCTGCTACCACGGTAATCCCAGTCAAGTTCGGTCCGGGAAACTGGTGGGAATCGCCATATCATCCACAATCCCACGACCGCTAGTTTGCTGTCGAGCGTCGGCAAGTCGGAAGTTATGCGCGGCAGTCGGCCATATGGGTACTGAAAAGTCGGCTTAGCTGCGGCGCCGGATGGCCAACAGAGTCAAGTCGTCCAGACGTGGGCCGCCTCCGGCGAAGGCGCGCAATTCGTCGAGGCAAGCGGCGATCAGCTCGGCGGGGGGCCGCGCGGCCTGCTGGCGCACCAAGGTCATGACGCGGTCCACGCCGTATTCGTCGCCCTCGTTGCGGGCTTCCGAAAGGCCGTCGGTGTAGAGGAAGAGGGTGTCACCGACCTCCAGTTGCAAGCGCGTGGCGGAGAACTCGCTTTCGCAAAACATCCCCAGTGGCAGACCGGTGGACTCGATGCGCAGCACGCGGTCGCGCCCGACGACGATTGCGGGCCAGTGGCCGGCGTTATGGATTTCCACCTCCCCGGGATTGGCCCGGGTGACCATCTGGCCGAGCGGCAGGGCCATACCGGTCAGGCTGCGAAACAAGGCGTGGAGTTGCGTCATCAGCATGGAGGCGGCCACACCTTTGCCCGAGACGTCGCCAAGCACGAAAAAAAGCTGTCCGTCGGACGGGATCAGGTCGCAGTAGTCGCCGCTAACGGGACCGACAGGCGCGTAATGATAGCTGGTCTCCCAACCACCGGTGCGCAGGCCCGCTTGCGGCAAAAGGTTGCGCTGTACCTCGGAAGCCAGGTCGAGATCACGCTGCAGCGCGGCCCGTTCCGGTACGGTTAGGTGGTCCAGACAGTAGCGCACTAGCGGGTCGGCCAGCAGGCGGTCCTGTTCCACCGGTTCGTGGCACTCTTGGCATAGACCGTAGCTGCCTTTGGCCATACGTGCCAGAGCCGAATCCACTTCGTGCAGCAGACCGGCCAAGCCCGCGTTCGGTGGTGCGACGGCAATCGCCGCTTGCAACCGGCGCTTGCGCTCTTCCAGTTGATCGTGCAGGAAAGCGGTCTCTAGCGTGGCCATCACAATTCTCCCCGACTGTCAAAAGGCCTTTCCTATTGGATTCTGACAACGCTGCTTTTGATGCGGATCTCTATTGCAGGGTGACGGATTGCCAATCCCCTGCAGTGCGACTCTGCGCCAGCAAATCCTCGTTCGCGTTTACTCACGTTGAGCATCGAGTACAGCGAGTACCAACTCCAGGATGGTCGGCAAACGGAAACTGGAAACTGTCGGATAACTCCAAAGTCGCCCGTCATCCCTGCCAGGTCTCATTTGTATCCTTGACGTGCTCGAGGACAAGCAGCGGAAGATGGCCGAAGAGGCGGGCTCCGGGAACAGTCCGGGGAGTACGGAGGTCTTGGCCGCGGTACGGGAGACTTCTGGCCGAGCGACGGGAAAATCAAGGTGGTGAGGTGATGTAGCAACATCGCTCTTCTCGAATCGCGGGCAACGATTTCATGCAGCTTTGAATTTCTCAATTACTCCGCTAGTGTCGCGTCTCGCACAATGTCGGGTAGCAGTTGCCGCGTGGCTCGAAGAGACAGGACCAGAATTGCCGAGGAAGGGCCAAATCTGGATGTACTATCGGTTTTGCTGACGCGTTTAAAGTGAACGGACTTAAAAGCCGCGTTGAATTTAATCGGCACTTTGCGGCGCGGCTGAAGCCGTGCCCTTTCAAAACTCGTGGAGCGAGCAAAATCTGCTCACCTACTGGCTGGAAGCTCCGGCTATATTCAAATCACCGATACAGCATCTTCTGTAGTCGTGGTGCTGGCGGTTCCGTAGCTGGTGGCGCGATAAAAGTTTCGCGATCCAGGCTAAGGCGTGTAGATAGAACAACTCCTGCTGATCGAAGGAACTGAGCGATGGAAGCAAAGCATTTGGCAAGCGGTTTGCTGCCAGTGACCTGACGAGAAACTGCGTCTAAACATTTTTTGGAGGATTTTCATGAAGAGACAAATTCAGTCCCTGTGGTTCCTTAGCGCTCTCGTGGTTTTCTTGAGCGTGGGCATTTCGCTCAATGCGCAAGACAGCACGTCGCAAACCAAAACCCCGGACGCACAGTCGCAACCCGCTCAAGCGCCGGCACAGACGCAGGAGGGACAGCCCAGCCAAACTCCGGAGTCACAATCGAGTCAGGCGCCGGATCAGTCGCAGCCGCAAGCGCCGCCAAGCCAGGCGCCTGATGCAGGAAAATCAGCTCCTCCCGATTCGCAAGCTCCAGCGGCATCATCGACAGATGCCCAGAGCTTTACTGGCACGATCGTAAAATCGGGCGACAAGTATAAGTTCCAGGATGCTGACACTGGCAACATGTACGACATTGACCACCAGGACCAGGTACAGAAATTCGAAGGCAAGAAAGTGAAAGTGCACGGCACATTGGATTCCAGCACCAAGACGATCCATGTGCAGTAATATGTGCAATAAGCAATAAGCTAAGACCCAAGAGGTCTGGAAGAAGCCCTCAGCGGGCTGAATCGGGATAGGGGGGACAGTCACCCGTCCTCCCCTTCCTCACCACCGTACGTGCGGGTCCGCATACGGCGGTTCGGCGGGTTGAGCTAGGTGTGAATAGCCGGGCGTTCGGCATCGTGCGTCGCCAGGAGGCGAGTCGGTCCCTTCGTGGACGCCCCTCGGGGCTTCACCCCTACCTGCCTCCAGTAGGCCAAACAATATTGGCTTTTCTGCCGCCTGTCGTCCCTGAGATCGCACTGCTTACTGACCTCTCCCTTTATTCCCCTTGCGGGGTACCGTTCGGGCCTTCCTCCGTTCTTCTGGAGTACTACGCCCTCTGCTGACTTCTGCAGCACGGTCAGAATGAATCGCTTCATCCTCCGTCACGATTCTGTGACATGATCGACCTGGCGAAAACGAAAAGCAAGCGGTGGTACCGGAAAGTAACGCCCGGCGCAGGAGATGCTGCCGCATAAATCACTTGTAATTCACAACCCATTCCCGTTATTTAGTAACTCATCGTGAGTGAGGCTCCTCATCCATCGCCGGTGTCCACGGTAACGACTTCTTCGACGACTTCTTCCGAGCTTGAGCTGGTCGAACAACTGAAGCGGCAACTTGCGGGGCCGCTGTTTACGGCGGTGAGCAGCAGGTTGGAGAGCTACCAAAACCGGCTGCACTATGCGGAACTGAAGATCCGTTTACTGGAAGAGCGACTGCGGCTCGTGCGGATCGCGAAGTACGGGCCGGGCAGCAAGTTCTCCGATGCACAGCTGGAGTTGCTGGAACTGGAGCCGGGAGTCAGCAATGTGGAAGTCCAAGCGGAGAATGAGCGCCCAGCGCTACAGCCCTCGGCGAAGACGAAGCGCCAGCATCCGGGAAGGCTGGAACTGCCCGCGAACCTTCCGCGGGTAGAGGGGATCTTGGCTTGCACGCCGGAGCAAAGCGTCTGCAAAGGCTGCGGTAAACCAACGACAGTGATCGGCTACGAGGAAAGCTCCCAGCTGGATGTGGAACCGGTGAGGTACTTCGTGTTGGTCAGCAGACGCGAGAAGCGTGCTTGTAAGTCGTGCGAGGAACAAGGGGTGATCTCGGCGCCGTTGCCGCCACGGATCATCGAGAAGTGCCTGGCAAGCAACCAGATCGTGATCGACACGGTCGTCAGCAAGTATTGCGACCACACTCCACTCTACCGACAGAGTGCGATTCTGGAACGGGACACGGCCTGGACTCAGCCGGGCGACGCTGGACGGTTGGGTTCTGAAAGTAGGCGAGTTGCTGATCCCCATGGTCTCGGCCATGAGACGAGAGTTGATCAACGGCACCTACATTCAGGCCGATGAAACCCCGGTGGACGTGCAGATGCACGAGCGCCGAGAGAAGAATCACCAAGCATATCTATGGCAATACGGCCGACCCGGAGGAACGGTGGTGTTCGACTTCCGTCTGGGGCGCGGACGCGATGGACCGAGGCAGTTTCTGGGACAGTTCGAAGGTCTTCTGCAGACAGACGGATATGCGGCTTACGATCAGATCGGCGGGCCGAAGATCGTTCATGCGGGCTGCTGGTCACATGCGGAACGATATTTTTCTGAGGCGGTGCAGTTAAATCCCAAGGATCCAGTGGCGACGCCGATCGTCGCGCAGATCGATGAGCTCTTCGCGATCGACGCCGAGGCCCGCCGCCAAAGACTGGGCCTGGAGGCACGCCATGCTCTGCGTCAGGAACAATCGCGACCGCTACTGGATGGGATCCGGAAGCAGATCGAAGCAGCACGCTCCACGGCACTGCCTGCCGGTGCACTGGCCAAAGCCTGCAACAACACGCTTACGCTAGGCTGGATCCGAACGGGATTCCCAAGGCGTGGTATCGAGTGACAGGTGCCGTTTACTGGCCGGCCTACATTGCTTGGTACGGACTGGTCCAGTTAGGGCACTACCTCCGGCGCGGAAATGAAGCGAACCTGAGCGCTTTCCTTAAACAGGTTTCCTGGCTGGAGAAGAATGCCGTCTTGCGCAGCGACGGCACGGTTGTTTGGCCGATGAACTTCGATTACCCCAACGGCGCAGTCCTGCTCAAGGCGCCGTGGATCTCGGCATACACTCAGGGCCTAGTGATTAGCGCCTTGGTTCGCGCGTGGCGTCTGACGAGGCGACCCGAGTTGCTGGAGCTTCTCAAGAATTCAGCGAAAGTATTTGAACTCGATGTCAAAGACTCCGGAGTCCGGGTTTTGCTGGAAGGCCACACTCTATACATGGAGATTCCAGGTGGCCCGCTTCCGGGCATTCTCGACGGCTTCATGACCTCGCTTATCGGTCTTTATGACTTGTATGTCGAGACCGAAGAGCCTGTTGTGGGTCGCTTGTTTGAAGAGGGAATCGCCGGGCTCAAGTATGCGCTGCCACGCTGGGACTACAGAAGCAAGTGGAGTTGGTATGATTGCGCGTATCTGAGCCCGCCTGCCTATCACAACCTGAATTGCCTTCTTCTGGAGGTGCTGGCGGGCTTGTCAAAGCAGCCGCGTCTGGCTGAATACGCGAAGCGATGGAGCCCTAAGCAACTCTCGGCGCTGGACCGAACCGAAATCTATCTTGGTTTCGTGCTCACGAAAAATGCGAACCGTTTGCGGCATCGAACCTGGCGTCAGAAGGCTGACAAGACTTCCGCGGCTTCGCGGACGTTGGCGCCGGCGTCCGTTCCACAGGCGTGTGTTGGACCCGAGTGACCGGTAAGGTGTCAACCACGGACAAGGCGCCAATATTTGTGGTTGGTTCGGCGCGGTCGGGGAACACGATGCTGTATCACATGCTCCTGTCATCGGGGTGCTTTCCGGTTTACCGAACAGAACCGTGTGTCTTTGATCTGCTGGTTCCAAGATTTGGAGACTTTTGCAGCGTTGCCACCAGGCGCCAGCTGATGCGCTGTTGGCTGCGGACGAGACAGTTCCGGCGCTCCGGCCTGGATGCCGGCGAAATAACAGAAAAAGTTGTTGCCTCTGTGACCACGGGCGGCGAATTCCTCTGCGCCGTGATGGGGGAAATGGCGCGCGCCGGCGGCTTTCAGCACTGGGCTGTGTGGGGCCCCGATAATCTTCTCTATATTCCGACTATCAAAAGGCAGATTCCTGACGCTCTCTTTATTCATGTGATACGCGACGGACGCGACGTAGCATACGCCCTGGATACAAAAGAGTTCATTCGTCCTTTCCGCTGGGACCGGAATCACCGCCTGTATGTTTCCGCGCTTCATTGGATGTGGAAAGTCCAAACCGGCCGGGGCCACGGCCGGGCCATCGGACCGGACTACATGGAGGTCCGCTTCGAGGATCTGGTGCTCCATCCCGAGGAAGCGCTCACGAAAGTCGGTGCGTTTATCGGCGAGAACCTGGATTACGAGAAGATTCGCAAAGCGAAAATCGGTGCGATCCGTGTTCCCAATACATCGTTTACCGAGGAATGGAAGTCTGGAAGCTTTTCCCCGGTGGGTCGGTGGAAGCGGCAGCTTTCGGATGACAAGGTGGCTCGGCTGGAGGGGCTGGTTGGAGAACTTCTGGTGGAACTTGGCTATCCGCTATCTCGCGCTGAAAGGGCGACACTCGGCTTCAGGCTACGAACCATGCGAGCGACGTATTCCGCCTTCTATCAATTGAAAGAATGGCTCAAGACGGCGACTCCGCTGGGACGCTTCGTCAATATGAATCGCTTGCACATCGACCAATACGAAGATTCAAGCGACGTCGAGGAAGGCGCGGGCGCTGGCGAGAGTGCCGGACTTTTGTCCAGCACGTCGTCCGGTACTTCGGAGACTCGAGTGTAGAGAACTCGGTTTCAGGCCCGTTCTGACGGGGGATTGAAAACGTAACTGTTCGGAAGCATCCGTGAGAGGATGCAAAGGTCACTCGATCAGCACGCCAGCCCTAGCGGGTGACGGCGTGCATCTTCTTTTGTTTTTGTCCGCCGATCTGTACCTCACCGCCGCCGGAGAAACCAGAATGTTTCTTGGTGTTTCTCAACCATGCGGCAGCTCTGCCTTCGGCCTCGGCCAGTTTATTGAGGAGACATTACCTGGCTGATGTTTCTCTTGCCTTCCTCGATTTGTTCAAGCATCGGGGCCGCCGCTTTTTCTGCGAGGGTACCACGTATAAGCGGAAACCGGGTCGAGTTGGGCGCCCGCGATCTTACCGTCTTCGTTCTCGCTCGCGTCCGTCGCCGGCGCACCGCTATCCTCTCTTCTCCGTGCATTCCTCGACTTCAGCACAAACACCGCTCCTCGAACAGGTGCGTTGGTCGGACGCTCACCTTCTAACGATCGTAAAAGACGGAAATGCCAAGCGGAATGAAGGGGAGCGGATAGACATCGAGAAGCTCGCCGCCGAGGTCGACCTACTCCGACGAGTCGCCTACATCGCGCGCCAGTTCTTCGATTGCCAACTCCTGTTTGCTGCAGTCCATAACGACGATTTTGGGAGTTCAGACATGTCCATGCAGGTGCGGCAGGAGCCAACAGAACTTCGAGCGTTCCGCTACGACACTGTCGCTGCTCCGATTGACGGTTTGCTCTTCAACGTAGATCGTGACCTCCAGTGCCACGGTATCCCGAACGCTCGTACCAGTTGTGGCGGGGTACAAGGTCGTCGAGCATGAAGACCAACGTGGATAAAATGTCGATCAGTTGGCGATTTACGTTCGGAATGACGACCGCATAGACTGGTTTTCTGGCCGGGTCCGGAGGCGTATCTTTTGTTAAGTACCTTACAGCGTTATAGGCGATTTTAGCGTAGCGCAAGAACATGAGCGTCATCTCAAGGGCTGCGCTTTGACACGTTCCCCTGCTGTCTGATGTTTGGCTATCCGGCGGAGAGCCGGCGGCGCGAAAGACACGAAACCACTTGTCATCGGCGGGCAGGCTTTGGGCAGAGTCGCCGTGAAAGCCCTTGCCCGCAAGCCTTTCCAGCCACGCGCCGGATATGCAGTCCAATGAGTCGAGGTTGTCTTCTGGTGAGTTACACTCGTCCCCCGCGACAACGGATCGCTTCCATAGACCGCGATTCCACTCGTTACATGATGCTCGATGCGCGGCAAAGGCCATCCCAGTCGTCCCAGGGCTACCACTTGTTGTTTTTTTTCTTCGCTCAAGACGTTGCTCATACCGACGAAGGCTACAGTGCCTCGCGCCGGAATCAACGTCCCGGGCCTTATTCTCGTTGGCCGGTTTTCAGGTGACCCTCATTGGCCGGTTTTGGGTGACCGCTGAGGGTGCTAGGATTTGCAAAAGTCTAGATTCACACTCAAAATCCGCCGGCACTTAGTACCTTGGGGGTTCGACTCCCCCTTCCGGCACCATAGATTCCAAAGAAGTTATCTTCATTCCCTGAAAAAATGAAGTACCACCCGTAGTGCATGTGTGTGCAAAGTTGCGGGGCCAAGGGGCGTACTCCAGCGTCGGGAGAGTCCAGGCGTCACGCGAAATTCCCTTGTGTTACAAATCTGGAACGTGCCTAAAATGTAGAAGAGCGGGCACACGGAAGCGCAGATCGGCGCGCGAGGCATGCGACCAGACCAGGACCCTAGACGCTAGTGAACAGGCTGGGCCGTTGGCGTGGCGTACTCCAGGCGGAGACCCCAGTCGCGATCATCCGGAAAGTCGGGCAGCTCGATGATTCCGGTGGAGGATGATTCTACTTTTCCGCTCCCCGCATCTTGCCATTTTCCGACTCGGGGATCAAACCATTCTGCGCGGTACGAGCTCAAGGGAAGCGCAGCGCGAATCCGGCTGCGCGGGCAGCCCTTTTCGAAGTAGGCGAGAAAGATTTTCCTGTCCGGTGTGCGTGCTGAATACGCCCAGCCTTCATAGCCAAGGGTGACATGCGTTTTGTTAGGCGAGACCAGATTCGCGTCAGGCACGAGTTCTTGAAACCTCCTGCCTACAGAGAATGCGAACGTTTTCAGGTGCTGCAGTTCAGCGCCTGAGCGCCACTGGAATGCATCCCACATTTTCACGGGTGACCCAGGCTCGATATCGGCGCCCCAAATGCCTTCGGCGCCATAGACATGACCCGCCAGTCCTCCGGACAGAAAACTTCCATACATCGACGAGCGCACGTACTGACTATCTTTATCTGAGCCGCCCTCCGCACCGTATTGATATCCGCCGTTGCCGAGGCCGAACACGTCTTTGTATCCGGCATAGTAGGGTTCGCCATTCAGAGCCGGTGCGGAATTCGGCGAGTGATAAATTTCCGTCAGGTACCAATACCAGTCGTGCTCGCGCTCGTTCCCCATTTGGTGCAGAGTCACCCAGGAATCTTCTCCGAAGTTTACCAGGGTTGATGGATTGGAGTTCGCCGTGAGCAATTGGCCGTAAGGCGGCGGGCCAAACTTCGCCATCACCATTCGAACCGCAGCGTTGTAGTCGCTGGCGGGAATCGTATCCTCGTCGATATCAAAATGGATAGGACTGAAAACGGTATTATTGGCCTGATATCGGGACCATACGTACTGGATATACCGTGCGTAGGAATCGGGCCAGGAATAGTACTTCTTCCAAACCTGGCCGGTGTCACGGCGTGCAACTTCGATGATGGGAATGAAGCCCTGCTCGTTAAGATAGTCAATCTTGCGATCCAGATACCGAAAGTACGCAGGATTGAGCCGGTCCATGTCGGGGAAGACGTTTTCAAAGCCGGGCACTTTGCCGGGAAACTGAAACGGACGGCCGCCTTCGTTCTCCATGTTCTTGGCGCTCTTCGTGCCATATTCCGTCCATGCCGATCGAACGCAAGTCCGTTCGGGGTTGTCCATAAACAGGTCCACGGGATATCCGTCGGTTGCCCAGGCGGGAAACGCAGCAATGATCAGGATGGCGTTGTAGCCTTCCGCCTTCCGGTAGCGAAGATAGTCCTTGAAGCCGGCGTCCGGCCCAAGCGGACGTTGCTTGTCATCGTCATACCATTGAAACCGGTTTGTCCCGGCGGAATACCAGGTGTCGCCGATGAGGAAAAACGGGGTGCCGTCCGCCTGCTCGATTCCGTGGTGATTGCCCGTGGCCCAGAGAAAACCTCTTCGCAGAGAATTCTTTTGCTTGTCTTCTTGGCTCCAGGCGACAGCCTGAAACTGGCCACTCCTGCCGGCCAAGCCTGGATCAGGAGGACTGGAACCGCTTCGCCATGACCAGTCGCCAGGTGCCGGAGCGAGCAGTCGAACACGGAACGTCCGGTCACCATCCCAGAAGCCGTAGACTCTCTTTCGGAAACCCGGCCCGGCTAAGTCCACCCAGACGGTAACTTCGGTGTAGGGATTCGACCAGGAGCGGGAAGCTGTGAATGTGAGTTCTTGCTTCTCCCATACATGAACAACGGGTGATGGAGAGGCCCCCGCCATCCCAGACAGCGAGGCAACCACCGAGAGAACACAGATCACGCAACCCACCGGAACCGCGCGACGGGCGCCACTCTGAACCAACCCATTCATCTTGTTGACAGCCTTCACAGCCTTCACAGCCATCATGACCTCCGCCGAGCGTTGCGCAGAATTCTTACTCCATTCTCCACCTCCTTGCAAACTTCGCGTTTTCGCACAGTGGGAACAATCAAACCTGATTGGCTTTTGCACGGTTATCCGATATTCTCGACCCCTTCATAGGGTATTCGATTCCGGATCGAGGGGCCGGGAATGACGTCCAAGGTTGGTGCAGGCACCGTCGTCGGGCTGATGATCGCCTGCTCGGCCATCGCCCACGGCCAAGTGGGACGAACAGAGATTACCAAGTGGCAGTACGGCAAGAGCGGAGCGGTCTCGCTCACCTACGACGACGGGACAATCAATCAGTTCCGCGTAGCCGTGCCTATTATGGATAGCTTCGGTTTTCCTGCTACTTTCTTCATCATCACCGGAAACATTCCCGGTTCGCAGTACCACGGCACGTTTGTTGGCCGCCCAACAAAGGCGATCATCGAGGAAACGGCGAGCATTCCTACCAATAGAGACAATTTTCTTGAGCGTGCTTCAGCCATCCCATTTCTGGGCGATCAAGGAGCGATCGACTATCAGACTCGGGCCGGAGAAGTTTATGACGAAGGAAAGAATGTCGAGCAGGCATATCAACTCATCGACGAGTGCTACGCGAAGGTGCGACAGGGCGCCTTTCCGAGAGGTGAGGAGCATGAAGCCTCCCCCGCCAGCCTCAATAACATTACCTGGGAGGAGTTGCGCGCACTGTCGCAGCGTGGATACGAATTTGCCAGCCACACCGTAACGCATCCCCGGCTGGCTGTTCTTGATGATGCCAATCTGGCTTACGAGCTCGAGAAGAGCCGGCAGGACATCCTTGACCACCTCGGTTTCAAGCACACGTTCTCGGTCGAATGTCCTTACGGCACCGAGAACGAACGCGCCGTCCACTCCGCACTGCTGCGCTACCAGGTTGCGCGCAACCACATGCCGGATGCATTCGTGGACGATCTCGATCGCTGGAACAATATGGACCCCGCCGCTTCCCGCGAAGAATATGTCCGGTGGCAGCGGGGACCACTGACGGAAACGCCGATGGGGTTGATGAAGTCATGGGTCGACAAGACTGCCGCGCAAGACAACATATGGCTGGTGCTGGTCTTTCATGGTGTGGATGGTGTCGGTTGGAAACCGAAGACGGGCGCGGAGTTGAGAGACTATTTCGGTTACGTCAAATCGAAAGCAGACAGGTTGTGGGTCGCGACCTTTCAGGATGTCACCAAGTACATGCGGGAGCGCATGCATGGCCAGGTCTTCTCCTATGGAGAAGGCGACGTCATCTCGGTAGTGCTGCGCAGCGATCTGACAGACGTGAGCTACGGCCTCCCGCTAACGTTGAAGACATATGTGCCCTCATCGTGGCAAACAGCGGAAGTCCGGCAGGGGAAGCGGACAAACCATGTAATTGTCGGTCGGGACAACAGCATGAGTTACGTACTGTATCAAGCTGTGCCCAACGCAGAGGTTGTGACGCTGTCCGCGGTCGCGGCAGAGACGCAGCAGAGTCAGACGAAATGATTGTCGTAAGACGGGGTTTGCTGGCTAGTATCGGCTCTCAGGCAGGACGTGCACCGGGGTGGGTTTCCATGAAATGGCATCGCTCACGGCAGTTCTTTTTCCTCTGCGCGGCGGCATTTTTGTTCCTTGGGCACGCCTCAGCCCAGTTCATTGATGATTTTAACGGTCCGTCGGTTCAACTCGATCCCGACGGCATCAAGGGTTGGCTATTTCGTCCTGGCGACGGAACCGCCACCATGGACTTCCGTCAGGGAGGCGATAGCTACGCCTCGATCCTTGTCGATGGCACCACGGACAAGCGCGGCATCTGGTGGGCACTGATTGAGCGCAAGGTTTCCGACAAAATGGATCTGAGCCTCATGCAAAAACCCGGCCATGAATTCCGCATCGAAGCCCGCATCCGCGTGAGCCATGCGCAGCGCCGTGTGAATCTGCAAGTAGCGACCCAGCGAAGCACCGATGACGATGCAAACCTCATGGAATATGACATCCCGGATACGACCAACTGGCACACCATCAGCATGACGACTCACGGTTTCGACGCGAAGCCCGGAGATACGGTGTTCGGGCACATGGCTCTGATGGACTGGGGACTGGAGAAATACCGTGTTGACGTGGACTACATCAAGGTCGACATCGTGGATGCGGCGACTGCGGGGCCCGACAAAGGCGGCCCGATTCCGTATCATCCACCAATTGCCGATCCCGCGCGCTTTGCCGAAACTGTCAAAGTTGCGCAGGACAGCATGATCGACCTCGTGGATACGGAGGTGAACGAGAATGACTGGTCTGTCGAGGATGGAGCGAAGAAAACGATTAACCTGCTGACGGTGGATGAGACGCACCACGTAATCCTGCGCTGGGATTTGAGTGCATTTGCCGGAAAGAAGGTGGCCGATCACGGCCTGCTGGAACTAACGACATACTCGGTGCAGCGCAAGGCTGAGTATGTCAAGGATTTCGGACTCGTCAGGGTGGTTGAGATTCTCGGCGGAGATCCAAAGTGGGATCAGAAGACTGTGACTACCGACAGCTTTTGCCACTACGAACCTCTCAATCGCGTCCTCAATACGCAGATGATCATCGATTGGCCAATCACTGCAGAAAACGGCGGAAAGACTTACCTGACAATTTCCAAGATAGTGTTACAGCGGATGATCGACGGAAAGACCCACGGCGTCGCGATCAAAGCACTGGGAGCTATCGACGCGTCTTTTTACTCGATGGAAAACGAAGCGGGCAAATACAGCGGGCGGCTCTACTTCAATTTACAGAAGTGACCGTCCACAAGGAGTCGGACCACGTGAACGTCGGATTTATAGGCTGAGGCGCTATGGGTCTTTCCGTGGCCAAGCGACTAGTGGACGCTGGCCACAAGATGCACACCACCTTGCTGCGGCGAAGACCTGTGCAGCCTCAGAGGCCAAATCAAGAGGGATTCCCGCAGCTTTGGCCGATTCAAGCGCCAAGTTCAAATCGTTCTTCATGAGATCCAGTTTGAAGCCGGGCTGGAACGATCCTTTAAACAAGAATCCTGGCAGACGCAGGTCCATCATCTTTGAATATCCAGAAGAGCCCTTGATGACCTCGTACAGGGTATTGGGGTCCGCGCCGCACTTCACTCCCAACGGAAAAGCTTCCCCAATCGTAAGCAGTAAATCGCCGCCATCATCTGGTTGACGATCTTTACAACCTTCCCCTTAGAACGATGGCGAATCCAGATTAAGCGCTGACTGGATTGCACCGAAGAACGAGCATTTGAATTGTGGCGAGAGACAGCTCCCAGCGGCCATGGCACGATTCCGCAAAGACCAACAAGAGCGCAGAGGTATGGCTGCAACTCATTCAACACCAAGGCTTAAGGCTACCAATCGAACAGCATTCAAGAAACACTGGAATCTGATTGGGGGGCCGGACGCCGGAGTGACCCTGACCGAAATCCCGCTTATCAGAGTCAACGACCACTAGTAGTGGTTTTTTAGTTTGCTCGGATCACATTTTTGCGTTTAGCGGTGGGAGCTGGGATGGAGTACAAGTCAATTGAAACGATTCAATACGTTAAGGCGACCATGGGCTTCAGAGTGTGAAAGCGTTTCAGAAGAGCACCAGCATGTCATTTGAGCGTTCCATAAAGTGCGGAGAAAAGCTATGACTGCGACAATAACGATGCCTGCCTCTAAGATTACAGTCCCGTTTTACGGACATGGCCGCCAATATCACAGCATCAAGGACGAGATCGACAGGGCTATTCGGGCTGTCCTCGAAAGTGAGGCTTATGTAACGGGACCTACCTGCGAGCGCTTTGAGTGTGAATTGGCCCAATACTTGGGCATGAAGCATGCTATCGGGGTAAACTCCGGTACCGATGCTCTCTGGCTTGTGCTCATGGCGCTAGGGGTGAAGCCAGGCGACGAAGTAATCACAACGACAAACACCTTTTTCGCCACAGCGGAAGCGATCTGGATTGCGGGCGGAAAGACCGTGTTTGTCGATACGGTTCCTGAGACCAATAATATCGATCCTGCCAAGATTAAAGCAGCCATTACGCCGCGCACCGTGGGTATCGTTCCTGTGCACCTTTACGGCCAATGCGCCGATATGAAGGCGATAAGCAAAATAGCAAAGGACCACAACCTCTGGGTTGTTGAGGACAATGCACAGGGAATTGACGGCCATGGAGACGGGTTCAGGCAGGGTGAACTGAGCGACGCCGTCTGTACGAGCTTCATCATCCAGAAGAACCTTGGGACTTACGGCGATGGAGGGGCGGTCATTACCAACCGTCAGGACATTGCCGCCGTAGTGCGAAGGCTTCGGAACCACGGTTCTGTGAAACGTTCCGTTCACAGCTTCGGTTTCAACAGCCGCTTGGATGATCTCCATGCGGGGATTCTGAGCGTTAAGCTCGAGCACATTGGCCAAT
>WNGP01007055.1_pt1 | contig 16525 bp, 6 predicted proteins | sample 5407671 | NCBI WGS metagenome assembly WNGP01 (sample SAMN13153381, study PRJNA577476) | soil metagenome | isolation source: 40 cm soil or saprolite under Garry oak tree replicate 2 | place: USA:California | collected 2016-06-15 | reverse complement strand
CCTGTCAGTATCATTGTGATTGGACTTTGGGCCGCAGTCATCCTGATTCTACTAACCTTTCCGTATCGACGCGCTGAAGCGCATTTCGCGCATGCGAGGCGTCTTTACGAGTTGGATCAGCAGGGACACGTGCTGGCGCGCGTTGTGAAAAAGATTGAAGGGACCTCTGACACCTGGCAGTTGCTGCGGCGCGATCTGTTCGGCGAACCGTATTACTATCGGCTGCTGACAAACGGCTTTTCGATGTCCGCCACGAATCCGCACAGCCAACGCTACATGAGACTGTTTGCTTATCTTCCTCTGGCTTTTCGTCCGGAATCCGAAGACGTACTGCTTCTCTGCTACGGCTGCGGTGTCACGGCCGACGCGCTTCTCCACGGGCCAAACGTCAAGCGGATGGATGCGGTGGACATCTCGAAAGAGGTCTTCGCACTCGCTGATTTTTATTCCGGCATCAATTACTCCAATCCGTTGCGTGATCCACGCGCGCACGCTGTCGTGCAGGATGGCCGCTTCTTTCTTCAATCGAGTCCGCGGCAGTACGACATTATCTCTGGTGAGCCGCCTCCGCCGAAAGTGGCGGGCGCAGTTAACCTCTACACAGAGGAATTCTTTGCGCTAATGAAGAAGCGACTCAAGGAAGGCGGAATCGCCACTTTTTGGCTGCCGATTAACCAACTGAAGCTAGACGAAACAAAAGCAATCTTGCGAGCGTTTCACAATGTATTTTCGAACGCGTCCGTGTGGGCAAGTGCCGATGAAGAATGGATTATGATGGGCATCAACGGATCCGGCCGCAAAGTGCGGGAAGAGGAAATTCGGCAGCTGTGGACTCACGCAGATGCCGGCGGCGATTTGAGGCGAATCGGTATTGAGGTTCCGCAACAATTTGGCGCCCTCTTTCTCATGGATGGTGAAGACATCAACCAGATCACGCGTGATGTCGCACCGCTGACGGATAATTATCCGAAACGATTGTCGGACGCGCCGTGGGATGAGGAGGCGAGCCATCGCTTTGCTTTGACGTACATGGAAACGCTTCCGGCGCTTCAGCGTTTTCTCCACTCTTCTTTGGCTGGCACAATCTGGCCAGAGAGCCTTAACAGTTCGCTCGAATCGTTCTTTGTCGTCCGGGAGACGCGTTATCTCTCCGAGACGATCGGAAGCAATAAGCTGGCCGAACTGGACCTTTATCTGCGCCATTCTGGATTGCGAATACCCGTATTGGAGGTGCTCGGCAGTGATGGATTCCGGGTGGCAATTGCAGAGCGGGTGGCGAAGAAAGCGCAACCGCCCCCGGTGGAGGTAATGCCGGATCTAATCGCGGGAGCGCTGGCGCGGCGGGACATCAATGAAGCAATTCGCTTACTGGAAAATGAGAAAGATCGCGGGGTGTTCAGCCTCAACGACACGCTCCTACTTGCCTACATCTACTGCTTGAATGGCAGTGTCGACAAAGCAGAAGCGCTGGCGGCAAACAATGCGGACTCGATCAAGAAAGACCAGTCCGCCGATTGGCTGTGGGAAAAATTGGAGACGGACTTCGGATTTCATCCTCCGCCTTAGATGCGATGCTCAATCGAGAAGGAAACATTGATGCGCCGGCACAGGTTGGTCATTGGATTGTTGATCATCATCGGCGCAGCGCGTTTTGCTCGGCCGCGTTTCCCTTTTCAACAACGTCGATGAGCAGCCGCAGGTTAATCCGGACCGGAGACGATATATCCGCGTAAGCCGCGGTTCCAAACCGGTAAAAAAAGTTTCAAAAATCGAAAAAAAAAGCTTGCCAGCCGTTAGCCTGTTCCGCTAGACCGGAAATTCGAGCGACAAACAGCACTGTTTGTCCGTTCAAAAAAAGTACAAAAAAAGTGAAAAAAAAGCTTGTCAGGCGTTTAGAAATTTAATAACCCTGCCGAAACCTAACCAAACCAATGGAGAAACTAATGACTAAAAACGCACTAAAAACGTTTAGATTCGTTCGGCTCGCTCTCATGGCGGGCGTCGGATTTCCGTTCATCCTCGCATCCAACGCCTTCGCGCAGTTGCCGGCTCCCGCCGCTCCAGCTCCGCCTCCGCCCGGTGCGCCTGCGCCGGCGGCTGAGGTCGAACGCGTCGTCGTAACGGGTTCCAACATTCCCACAGCAGAAGAGACCGGCCCGAATCCGGTGGACACGTACCGTCCGCAGGACATCGAGAAGTTGGGCATCCGCAACGCGACCGATCTGCAGGAATTCATCCCGCAAGAGGCCGGTGGCACCGTTAACCTGAACATCGGCAACGGTGGTGATGGCACAGTCCAGTTCAACCTGCGCGGCTTGTTGCCCAAGGAGACTTTGATCCTAATCGATGGCAAACGTGTCGCCTACGGTTCGTTGGGCAGCGCCGGAACCAGCGCAGGCCCGGACATCAACCTGATCCCCTTTTCGATGGTCGATCACGTTGACATCCTCAAGGATGGCGCCTCGGCCGTGTACGGCTCCGACGCGATCGCTGGCGTGGTCAATTTCTTTTTGATACATAAATTCCGCGGTCTGGAGATCGGAGCGACGTACGGGAACACAAACTTGGGCGCCTCCAACGAGATGGGCGAGTGGGAGGCATGGATCAAAGCGGGCACCGGAGATGACAAGACCGATATCGTGGTCATTGCCGATTTCTGGGAACGCCTCGGTGGCGTTTTCAGTCGTGACCGCGATATTTCGTCCAACGGGAATTTCACTCCGTTTGGAGGATTCGATGCGCGCAGTAGCAATGAACCTGGTCGGGTCGGCGGATTCCGCTTGCGCCCGGCGATGTTTTTCGGTGTCGGTGGGCTTCCGACACCCGGTGTGAACACCCCGCTGCCACACTCAGCACCGAACGCCGCCACTTCTCCGTTCTATAGGACGCCGGGGCAGTTCGGGATCGGTTTTCTTGGTGACCCGGCCGCGCTGGATGGGAATTACGTTGGCTTTAACTTTGCGGCTTTCACGCCTGCGCTGCCTCCGGGGGATCGGCAGGTGTACTATGGCTCGTTTACGCGTGATATTTGCGACAAATACCTGTCAGTGTTTGCCGATTTCAAGGTCTCACGGTCATTCTTCGATTCGTCCCTGGCGGCTGTGCCGTTTACGCCTGATCCATTCAAGATACCGGGTACCAACGTGGGTTTCAGTCCGAACAGCATCAGTGTGCCGATCGTAAATGCGTTTAATCCATTCACAGTCGCAAATGCGACTATTCCAAATTTCTTTCCTAACGGAGATGGTCTCCCTGTGTATACAGGGGTTAAGTTTCGGGGGATTAACGACACCGGGCACAGAAGTGAGAAGTTCACTTATTACGATTACATCTTTGATGTCGGGCTGCGCGGTGAGATGGGAGAAATTGGCGATTACTTCAAGACTTGGAACTGGGAACTGGGTTTCCGTTATAATCGGAACGAAGGAAAAGACATATCCGTCGGTGAAGCCAGCCAGCCGGGGCTGCGGCAGGCGCTGTTGGATACGGACCCAGCCACAGCGTTTGATCCGTTCCTGAATTTCACCGCCCATAATACAAGGGCGGCCAGATCCGCCGTGTATGTGAACCTGCAAAATACCGGCGAATATGAGCTGCCAATTTACTATGGGACCATTAACGGCGACCTGTTCAGTCTTCCCGCCGGGCCAATCTCTTTCGCGATTGGCGGCGAGTATGATGCGCCGAGGTTCCGTCGCGATCGTGACGCGCTGAACAATACCTTTCAATCGATTGGCTCGGTGGACGGGCAAAGCTTCAAGGTGAATCGCGATGTTTGGGGAGTCTACGAGGAAGTCCGGGTGCCGCTCACCAGCCCCACGTGGAACTTCCCCGGCTTCTACAGCTTCGAAGTGGACTTTGCTGAGCGGGAAGAATGGTACAGCAATAATACTAATACAGTTTTAACTCCGTTTGTCCCGGCGTCACACTCCAGGTATAACGCGCAGAGACCGAAGGTGTCTATCCGCTGGCAGCCGCTTGATCCAAAGTATATCGGAGCGGTTACTTTGCGCGGCAGCTACACCGAAGCGTTCCATGCGCCAACACTATCGGAGCTAGCCCCTGCAGGCTCACAAAACTTCCCAATCGTGCGGGATCCGTTTACCATCACCAATCCCCCGGGATTCCGGACTGATCCTCAAGTTGAGGAACGCATTTCTGGAAACCCCAACCTGCATCCAGAAGTTGCCTATGAATGGACCTACGGAGCGGTTTACAGCCCGAAATGGGTTAAGGGCCTGACGTTGAGCGCTGACTGGTGGCATATTGATATGCGCGATATCGTAACCACTCCCGGCGCGCAGTTCCTTATCGAGCAAAATAATCCTGCTTTGGTGTTCCGTGGTCCGCCGCCGCCTGGGGGTGTATTCGGTCCAGTCAATCTGGTCCTCGATCTTAACCAAAACCTTTCTGGAGCAGTTTTCGAAGGCCTCGACTACGAAGCTATCTATATTCTGGATTCCACGATCTTTGGCGGCAGCGATTGGGGCAGAATAACGACCACGGTCAATGGCACCTGGCTGTCCCGGGCTGAGTTTCAGGCCACCGCCGATACGAAACGCGTCGGTATCAATGGTTCGTTCCTGCCGCCGGGATTCGCTCTGACCAGTTCGTTGCCGTGGCATCGGGCCAACTTCAGTGTCTTTTACGATGGCCCGGCCGATACCTGGGCGGCTGGTCTCGATGTCGGCGCAGTCGTCCACTGGATCGGCCAATACGAGGACGACAATGTCAGTCTGACAGGGTCCCCGAAGTTGAATATGCCGAGAACTGGCGGTCCGGGAGACACTGCCGCTCCTTTTCCTGACCGCGCGCGGAAAGTGAGCGCGTGGACTACGCTTGATATCATCCTCAACTACACGTTTAACCTGCCTCCGCCCGCACCGGCTGAGGTGCCCGGTTATGCCAAAGACGGCGGGAAAAACGTGAAGAGCGGCAAGGATGGCAAGGAGAAGAATGTCATCCCAGTATCCACGGCTGAGTACGGCTGCAACAACTGGAGATGGTGGCTCAACAATACCACAGTAACGCTTGGTATGCAGAACGTGACCGACGAAGATCCACCGTTTGTAGCTGGTTCCTTCGAGAACGGCTACGATGAGTCGATTGGCACGATCAAAGGCCGGTACTGGTATGTTGGATTGAAGAAGCGCTTCTAAAGCGCAAGCCGGGACAATTCACAGCGGCCGGGCTCTTCGCGGGGCCCGGCCGTTTTGCTTCTGCTTCCTTTGCCATGTCGAGCGAAAGTCGGGGCAGCTCCAACTTATTGAATTCCAAACGATGCTTGGTGATTACAATTTCTGGAGCTATCCGAGAAATTTTGCGGCACATTACAAAGTTGCTTGCCCGAATACTGTGCCGTCTCAATCGTTGCATCAATATAATCACGCAGGGCCAAGCTTTTACTCGCTCGAGTCGCGCAGCGGAAGGCTCTTTCGATAAAGATCGATATTCGATTCGAGCGCGTTTGCAGCCGCGTAGTTTCCCTGCTTCGTTGCCAACTCTGAGCCACGCTGCGCTGTTTCAATCGCCTTATCAAATTGACGATTCTCCGCATAGGCAGCAGCAAGCAGCCGGTAGATCCGAGGGTCTTTCTCGCCGGAGAGCTGTAGCGCGTGCTCGCCCAGAGCAACTGCTTTTGCTCCGCTCCGAATCGCGTCGTCAGGAAATGTGGCGAACACCCACACGAGATTGCAGTAGGCCTTTAGATTGTCTCGCTGTAGCTGCAGCGTCTTTTGCCATTCGCTGATTGCCTGATCGATTCGCCCTTGCTGCGACCACGCGATACCGAGGTCGTTGTGTGCCTCCGCGCTGTCGGGATTCACTTGCAGTTCTTTCTGTAAATGAGCGACTGCCTGATCGAGCTGACCCTGCCGCAACAGGATCATGGCGATGTTGTGATGAACCTTGGGTAGCTGCGGATCCAGCTCCAGGGCCTTCTGGAAATGACCGAGGGCACCATCGAGTTCTCCTTTTGATGTAAGGGCAATGCCGAGGTTATTGTGTGCTTCCACGAACTCCGGCTGGATTTGCAATTCCTTCTTAAATTCAGCGATTGCCTCATCGAGATGTCCACTATTCAGAAGTAGCGTGGCGATGTTGTAGTGCAACCGGGGGCGAATTTGATGCGTCTCGAGAGCCTTTAGAAAGTGGATGCTCGCCTCTTCGTTCTGTCCACTTGCTGAAAGCGCAACAGCGAGACGGCTATGAGCATCAGCGCTATCAGGCTGGATCTCCGCGGCCGTGCGTGCGTGAAAGATTGCGTCGTCCAGGCGATTTTCGCGGAGGTCAAGATCGCAAAGACTAATGTGAGCCGTGTCGTTCTGTGGATTGACCGCGAGGGCGTGCGTCCAAAGAGCGCGTCCATCATACCAGTAGCTGGTCTGCTTCCAAGCGGGGTACATCAAAAGGACGATTGACGAGGCCATTGCCGTGCCGAGAAGAATGCGTTGATGTCGCCACGAAGATACAGTGTCAGCAATGAACCAAGTCACGATAATATACAGACCGATCTGGGGCAGGTACATGTAGCGATCAGCATGAGCTTGCTCGCCGACCTGTATGATGCCGCTCACCGGCACCAGCATTCCCAAAAACCAAAACCAGCCCGTCAAAAAATAAGGATTTCTCCGTCTGTACATGAAAGCAGCTGCGCTGACCGCGATGAGGAACAGCGCCGCCACCAAGACTTGTAAGACAGAAAGACTGTGCCTTGGATGAGGGTAAAAGACAGACAATCCAAATGGCCACACGAGTTGTCGCAGATAAATAACTGTTGCTACAGCGGCATTAGAAAATCGGTTCATCAGTGACAGATGGCCGATCGGGTCGATAAAATGGCGCTGAGCAAGAAGAGTTGCCGCGCAAGAGCCAAATGAAAAAAGTAGCAGCGGAATTTTCTCGAGGAGAATTCGTCGAATACTCTCGCGGTCTTCAACTCTACGCTGCTGGCCAAGCTTGACTGGAGCTTCTGGCGCGAATCGCTTTAAGGGCCAGTAATCCAGCAATAGGAGAACGAACGGAACGGTGACCAGCATCGGTTTCGACATCAGGCCAAATGCAAACACGAGCAGGACAAGGAGGTAGGATGTGAACGAGAGCTTGCGAACATATCGGATGTAAGCGCCGAGCGTGAGCATGAAAAAGACGGCGCTTAATAGGTCTTTCCGCTCAGAGATCCAGGCTTCAAACCGTACAGCTGACAATCCAACATGTGCGAAATGACGGTGAGCGGATGCCAGTTACCGCCTACAGTGTGCGTAAAGGCCCAAAGCACGCTCTCTGGTGAAAGCCCTGCGGCAACCTTTGCGTTCTCGTAAACATACTGTGGGTCGTCGTAGGTGACGAACTGGTGCGCTACGGTTTGACCGAAAACCAACCAGGTGATCCCTGTGAGAACAGCACAAATCCCGAAAATCACCCCCGGCTTCGGGGTGACTGACCGCACAGAAACGCGTTTTACCATTTCCTAAAGACTAGATCGACCACGTGTAGCCCACGGCACTACATCTATCAAATCACCAGCGGGCGGCCGGGCCGGCGCATGTATCGTTGGCTACGATTAAAGGTCTGGCTCTCGTACGCCGGGCTGAAGAAACGATTCTACGGCACGGAGTAGGATAATTCACAGCAATCCAACGACGAACTTCGAAGATTGCGATTCGCTCGCAAATCAAGAAATGAACTTCGTGTCCACTCATTGTCAGCAGCGGTTGAGAATGATCTAAGGATTGATTTTCGCCGCGGTTTGAGGAAGACTTGGTTCCGCTAAAGCATGCAGCACGTTTCTGCATTCTCATCTCCGCAAACTGTCCCAGCTGTGCCTGGTCCGGCAGCCGCTGGACGCAAGCCTAATTTGTGGATTCTAGACAGCTGGCGCGACTTGATTCTTTACGTCTGTACGCCGCTCTTGCTGGTGCCCATCTTTATCGGGGCCCAGGGACTCTGGGCCGCCGAAGACATTTATCTTTTTGTCGCTGCGTTCGGCGCAATGGGCCACCACTTGCCGGGGATGATTCGCGCCTACGGCGACCGCGCCTTGTTTCAGCGTTTCCGATATCGATTCATTTTCGCACCGATTTTCCTTGTGGTGGTTTGCGCAGCTTTTTCTCTGTGGGACCTCAAAGGCATCGTGCTTGTCGCGTTTGTCTGGGGCGTTTGGCATGGAATGATGCAAACATATGGGTTCTGCCGCATCTACGACGCGAAGGTCGGCTCCTTCGCACAGCTGACGCGACGCCTTGATTTCGCCTTGTGCGGCATCTGGTTTGCGACCGCTGTGCTTCTTTCGCCGCAGCGGATGACGGACACGTTGGAAAGTTATTATGCGGCCGGAGGACCTTTTATTCCGCCGGCTCTCCTTCGGGCAGCGCAGCAAGGGCTGCTGGCGTTGGCTTTGGCCATTTCAGGTGTATTCCTGGTGAATTTCGTCTGGATGTGGACGCAAGGGAAGCGCCCAAGCCCGGTCAAGCTGGTGCTTCTTGTCACGAGCATTTCCTTTTGGTGGTACTGCAACAACATCGTAGCCAGCGTTCTCGTCGGCATCGCGTTATTCGAAGTGTTCCACGATGTACAATACCTCTCGCTGGTATGGATCTATAACCGCAAACGCGTCGAGAGCGACAGATCGATTGGTGGGTTTATGCGTTTCGTGTTCCGCCGCAGTGGCGCGCTCGTAGGCGTTTATGTAGGCTTGGTGCTCGCCTACGGTGGGCTGAGCTTGTCCAAATCGTATGTCGGAATCGACGCCGTTAAGCGGATTTTAACCGGCGTCGTGACCGCGTCGGCACTGCTCCATTTTTATTACGACGGCTTCATTTGGAAGGTTCGTGAGAAATCGACGCGACAATCTCTTGGCATCACCGGCGGCGCCGCTGATCTTTCACGAAATGCTCTTCTGCCGAGTTGGGCTTTGCACGGCGCGAAATGGGTAGCGGTCTTTGTTATACCCCTTGCAGCGCTTTGGTTCACGGAGGTGCACTCTGCCCAAGACAAGCTTGAGCGTCTGGCCGCGATCGTTGCTGATCTACCGTCCAGTGTGCGAGCGCATTTCAATTACGCGACGGCTTTGCAAGAGGCTGGACGAACCGATGAAGCAGCTGGACATTTTTCCGCAGCGCTACGTTTGAATCCCGGCTCCGCGAAAGGCCACGTTAATCTGGCTGGCCTCTTAATGGAGCAAGGAAAATTGGAGGATGCGCAAACACATTTTGAACAGGCGTTGCGGATCGAGCCGAATAATGCCGAGTATCATTCCGGCTATGCTTATGTTCTGGAGCGACTCGGCCGAGATGAGCAAGCGGCCGCCGAATGCGAAACCTCAATTCGACTAGCTCCGAAATCCGCGCCGGCTCATTACAGCTATGGCGCTTTCCTGGAAAAACACGGCAAACTCGACGAAGCAATTACGCAGTACCGAGAGGCCTTGCGAGTGGACCCCCGTTTGGTCGATGCTCATGTCGACCTCGGAAGTCTGCTTTTCGAGAAGGGTCAGCTAGCCGAAGCAAAGGACCATTTTCAGAAGGCATCCAATCTCGACCCGAAACTCGCTCAACCACATAACTACCTGGGTAAGGTTTTCATGCGCGAAGGCAATCTCACCCAGGCGGTCTTGCAATTCGAAGAGGCGTTGCGTCTCCATCCCGACTTTCCGGAAGCCGAGGAAAACCTGCGCATCGCCAAACAGAGTGAAAACACGAACCAACACGAATAAGACGCGAATTTTTCGTCGCCGTATTCGTGTGCATTAGTGTTCATTAGTGGTTAGATTTTTTGAGCGGCGAGATTGGCTTTGGGAATTTCTGCTAATCGCGTTGGTTTTCAGCGCGTACGCACCGGTTTTCGGTGCCGGATTTGTCTGGGACGATGAGTCGCATCTGACCCAGAATCCATGCATAGTCGGCCCGCTGGGGCTGAAAGAAATCTGGACCACCACGCGAGCCGTCTATTATCCGCTGGTGCTCACGACTTTTTGGGTGCTGCACAAGTTCGTTGGCTTAAATCCGCTGCCGTATCACATCCTCAACGTGTTGATGCACGCGGGATCGGCGGTATTGGTTTGGCGCCTCCTTCGACAACTCGGGGTCCGTGGCGCATGGCTCGGTGCGGCACTCTGGGCGTTGCACCCCGTTATGGTGCAGTCAGTCGCGTGGGTGACTGAGCTAAAGAACACCCAGTCATGCCTGTTCTATCTCCTGTCGATTTTTTTCTTCCTGAGTTGGGAGGAGCAAGCCCGGGTCACGCGAGTAGTCCGTATAAAGACGACGTTGATGTTTGCTCTGTCGCTAACATGCTTCGTGCTGGCAACGCTAAGCAAGCCCTCAGTGGTCATGTTGCCCGTCGTGCTTGCGCTGTGTATCTGGTGGCAGCGAGGAACGATCGAATGGAAAGATGGAGTACCGCTTGCTCCATTCCTGCTCATTTCAGCGCTTGCGAGCGCCTGGACAATTTGGGAACAGAAATTTCATGCAAGCGCAGTTGGTCCGGAGTGGGCACAGACCTGGCCCGAGCGTCTGATCATGGCAGGACGAGCGATATGGTTTTACCTGGGCAAACTTGTCTGGCCTCATCCGCTCATTTTCATTTACCCGAGGTGGGAGATTCATTCATGGCAATGGATGGCGTACCTGCCGTTGCTGGCAGCAACGCTTGGTTTGATCGTCTTATGGGCGCTGCCAGGAAAAGCTGGCCGCGCTTTGTTCTTTACTGCGGCATACTATGTCGTCTCGCTGTTTCCGGTGCTCGGCTTTTTTAGTGTCTATTTCTTTCGTTACTCGTTTGTAAGCGATCACTTCCAATACCTGGCGAGCATGGGGCCGCTTGCGTTAGCTGGCGCTACCATCAGCGAAAGCTTTCGCCGGTTAACTGTAGCAGTGTCGCCGGGTCGAGTGACGGTATTTCTGCGGCTGGGACTCGGCAGTATCCTGTTGTTTTTGCTTACGACGTTAACGTGGCAGCAAACTACCGCTTACCACGACCTCGTAACTTTGTACACAAGGACCCTCGCAAAGAATCCTGGCTGCTGGATGGCCCATTACAACCTTGGAATCGCTCTTCACGATAATGGCGAAACTGATCAGGCAATAACTCATTATCGCCAGGCGATCGAACTGTGGCCAGGTTATGCGGAAGCGCACTATAACCTTGGCCGTCTCTTGGCTGAGAAAGGCGAGTTCAACGATGCCATCAACCATTACGAAGCAACGCTAGCGATTAATCCTGCCGATGCCGAAGCGCACAACAATCTTGGTGCTACATTGTTTCAAGCAGGGCGTGTCGATGATGCGATTGCGCATTATCAAGAGGCACTGGCGGTTCGACCGGATTACGCGGAGGCTTCATGCAATTTAGCAGATGCGCTTCTTTCCAAAGGCGATATGGACGGCGCAATCATGCATTATCGCACGTGTGTCGCCGTGTTGCCCAATCGTACCGATGCTCAATACAATCTCGCAAGCGCACTCCTTCGCAAAGGGCGGATCGACGAAGCTATTATACACTACGAAAAAGCGTTGGAGGTGCTTCCGGAGAACGCGGACGCGCATGTAAATCTGGGCAGCGCCCTTCTGGCGAAAGGCCGTGTCGCCGAAGCGATTGGCCAATACAAGGAGGCGCTTCAGCTCGCGCCCGAAAATGTTGCCGCGCAAAGTAACCTGGCGTGGCTGCTCGCGACGTCACCGGATTCGGCGCTTAGAAACGGGCCCGAAGCGGTTCTCCTCGCTGAGCAGGCCAGCCGCTCATCGGATGGGAGGAGGCCACTTGCTCTGCGGATTCTGGCTGCTGCTTATGCGGAAGCTGGCCGCTTTTCGGAAGCCAGAGCGACGGCCCATGAAGCCTTGCAAGCAGCCGATGACCAGGGAAACTCCGTATTAAGCGATTTCCTTCGAAAAGAAATCGCGCTGTATGAATCCGGGCAACCTTATCACAAGCAAGCTAGGTAGCTGAGCAAACACCGCTTGCTCGCACGCATGACCGAATCGCTCATGCAAGTAACCGTTCGCCAGGGGATCTAATCGGCGGACTTCGCTGCGCGGAGCGGAACATGCTCACGGTAAAGCCCCACATCCTCGTTAAGGACATTCGCGAATCCGGATTTGCCTTGCACGGTAGCTATCATCATTGCCTGTTTAGCGGTCGTGATTGCTTCAGAGAACCGGCCGCTCTCTGCGTAAGCAGCTGCGAGCGTCCGGAGAAACTTAGGATCGTTGCCACCCGAAAGCTCCATTGCTTGCTGAGCGAACTCTACCGCTCTGATGCCATCACGGATGGACGCATCGGGAGCAGTCGCCAATACCCAGGCCATGTTGATGCGAGAATGGGGATCTTCGGGAGCTAAGGCTATTGCGTTTTCGTAATGGGCGATGGCCTCCTTGATCGAACCTCGGCGCAAAAGAGCGTTACCAAGGCAAGTATGTGCATCCGCGTCATCCGGTCGTATCTGGAGCGTTTTCTCCCAATCTGCCATTGCTTCGTCGATACGGCCTTCTGCAAAAAGAATGTTCCCCCGGTTGTAATAGGCATCTGCATAATTCGGTTGCAATTTTATGGCCTTCTCGTAGTGAACCATCGCTTCATCCGGTTGTCCTTTTCGACTCAGAGCATCGGCGAGGTTCACTTGCACAACAGCTGAACCGACATTGTAATGAGGATCCAGCTTACTGGACCTAATCCTTAACGCAGTCTCAAAGTGCGAGATCGCCTTGTCCAGTTCCCCGCGGTCGGCGCAGAGATACCCGAGATTATTGTGGGCAACATCATTATTAGAAGTCACGGCAAGAGCATGGGTCCAAAGAGTCTCGCTGTTGCGCCAGTACGAAGTCTGAATAAATGCAGCCCACCCCAGCGCACCGATGATTACTACCGCGGCTGCCACTGCAACCCGTGATCTAGATTGAGACGCTGCAGTCACATCAGCGACGAGCCACACTGCGAGCACAAACAGGCCGATGGAAGGGAGGTACGTATACCGGTCCGCGTGGCCTTGTTCTCCAACCTGGACGAGGCCAATCACGGGGACAAGCATACCGACATACCAGAACCATCCGGTGAAGAGGTACGGTCGTTTCCTTCGGAAAACGATTGCTGCGACAGTCATCGCGAGAAGCAGTACAATCGCGAGAAGAATTTCCCAAATCGTCAGAGTATCGTTTGGGTGAGGATAGAAAACGGCGAGGCGTGCCGGCCACAATGTTTCCCAAATGTAAATCACGTAAGTCGTGACCGCGTTTTGTATGCGCCAGAGGAACGGCAGCGGTGGGATCGCACCAGTAGCGCGTTTCTGCAGGATAAATGTGATGACACAAGAACCCGCGGAAATGGCGAGCAAGGGAACCTTTTCAAAAAAGAGGTCTTGTGTTACGCGCCATTGATCATCGGATTTTGCAATTTTCGCTCTGTAACTTCTTAAAGAGAGTTGTTCAAAGCGACGTAGGGGCCAGTAGTCCAAAAGGAGTAGAATAACGGGTGCGCTTACCAGCATTGGCTTGGACATGAGCCCGACTACGAATAGCACAGCAACCGCCAGATAACGCGTTACAGACCGTGCGCGTGTGTAACGAAAGTATGCGCCCAGCATGAGTAAAAAGAAGACTGCGCTTAGAACGTCTTTTCTTTCGCTCACCCATGCTACTGATTCAACATGGAATGGGTGAACTGCGAACAACGCTGCGACAGTGGCACTCTTCCACACTGCGCCGGTCATTTGCCGCAGCAGCCGGAAGAGCAACAGCACTGCAATGGTATGCAAAATGATGTTGGTTGCATGATGGCCCCCGGCCTTTAAACCGTATAGCTCGCAATCCAGCATGTGCGAAATAGTCGTCAGTGGATGCCAGTTGCGCGCGTGTGGGCTGGTAAAGGCAAGCGCCAGCCCTTTTACTGTAAATCCGGCCCGAATCGCCGGTGCATTATAGACGTATAAGTCGTCGTCGAAATTAACGAAATCGTATCGCAGTGTTTGGCCGAACACGGCCAGGCTGATTGCAATAAGAAACAGGTATATAACGATCGTTATGCGATGACTTCGAACCCCTTTTGGTAATCCGCGGTGGTTCTCGCCAGATTGCCGCTTGCTCTTATTCACTGTGGAAACGAACCGCCGGCTGCCAGGCTATGATCGCGCAGTGGTGTGCCAGCCTGGTAAAGAGCGATGCTACTCTGAAGCTCGGCGGCTAACCCGGAGTTACCCTGGCTAGTTGCTAAATCGGCGCCGCGCTGCGCACTTTCGATCGCCTGTGAAAACCGCCCATCCTCTGCATAGGCGGCTGCTAGCACCCGAAAAATCATTGGGATTTTGCCACCTGAGATACGCAGCGCTTTCTCTGCCAGCTCAACTGCGCGGCGGCCGTCTCGGATGGAGTCATCGGGACACGTTGCGAACACCCAAGCCAGATTGCTTGCAGCATTGCCGTTTTGCGGCTCGATCGCCAGCGCGTCCTGCCACTGCTCAATTGCTTCCCGTATTCGCCCTTGCTGGATCAGCGCTGTTCCCAGAATGTTACGTGCCTCTACGTTCTCGGGTTCTATCTCCAAGAACTTACGATAGTGCACCATTGCCTCTGCTACCCGGCCCTTTTGAAGGAGGGCCTTTGCGAGATTGTTATGGGCCGGGCCATTTTCGGGGCGAAGGTCAATCGCTGCCTGTAACCTGGAAATGGCGTCATCCAGCTGTCCGTTTTGCAAAAAGATTATACCGAGGTTGTTCTCAGCAACATCGTTGTGTTTGGTCACAGCGAGCGCATGGGTGAACAACGTTTCACTATTGCGCCAATAAGATGTTTGGATCGAGGCGCTACAACTTAACGCTGCAACCACGAGCAGCGCAGCAGCGATTAGAAGCGTGCGTCGGCGGCGCCACGAAGCAGTCAAATCGGCAAACGCCCAGGTACCAGCAATGTAAAGGCCAATCTGTGGCAGATACGTGTATCGATCGGCATGCCCCTGCCATCCTACTTGTACCAACCCGATTACTGGAACAAGCATCCCAAGATACCAGAACCAACCCATGATGTAATACGGCGCTTTCTTTCGCAGAATAACCGCTGCCATGGTAATGCCAATAAGAACGGTCAGGGCAAGGCTGATTTCCCACGGTGACAACCGATTTTCAGGGTGAGGGTAGAATACTGCGAGGTTTGCTGGCCAAAACATCTGCCGCACGTAAATGACGTAGGTCACCAGGGCATTGTTGATTCGTGCCAACATCGGCAATTGATCAGTCCAACCGAGGGCTCCTCGCTGCGCGAAAAAAGTGACAGCGCTTGAAACGGCAGAAAGTGCGATCAGTGGAATTTTTTCCACGAGCAGGCTTAAGAGCTGATGTCCGGGGCGTGATCGCTGATCTGCAATTCTTCTGAACGGCCAGTAATCCAGAAGTAAGAGCACAAATGGCACCGTCACCAGCATCGGCTTCGACATCAGACCAAGAGCAAACAAAAATGCCACTATCACATAGCGCCAGGTCGAGGGTGCGCGCGCGTAATGGACATAGGCGAGCAGAGTTAGCATGAAGAAAACACCGCTGAGCACATCCTTGCGCTCCGCCACCCAGGCCACCGACTCCACATGCAAGGGGTGAATGGCGAACACCGCTGCCACAAACGCGCTCTTCCAAAGCGCGCCAGTCATTTGTTGCAGCACAAGAAAGAGCAAGACCACGGCAACCGTATGAAGAAGCACATTGGTAAAATGATGCCCTCCTGCCTTTAACCCGTATAACGAGCAATCCAACATGTGTGTAATCGTCGTCAGCGGATGCCAGTTTTCAGAATGAATATGAGTGAATGCCCAGGCAATACCTGCGATGTTAAGGCCGCTCGTTATCCTGGTATTTTGATAAACATACCGCGGATCATCATAGTTCACGAAATCGTGCCGCAGTGTCTGGCCAAACACCGCCCATGTAAGCACCGCCAGGCAGATGCAAATCCCGGCAGTTAACCACTGTCGGCGGGTTGTTTTGCGAAGAGCAATTGATTGACGATGAATGCGGTGCACGTGCGCGCGCTAAAAATTTCAGCGAAAAAAGCCGGGTCAAGACTTCCGTTTGTAAATCAAAATGTAGTCTTTCAGACTCTCGACCGACGGTGGAACGTTTCCAAAGAAGTAATCGGTTTCTCTCGGCATAATGTTCACAAAACCGTCGGCGACATAATCTTGCGCCATGTATTCATTTGCCCAAGTAAAGATCGACGGCTCGGAGTCGGGCCGCCGCAACCAGGAATAAGACATTGCGACGGAAATCAGGTACTTTGGACGCGCGCTTTCGATCTCGCGCATCATCTCCTGTTGCATCTGCTGCGCGTACTTTTGCGGCTCCATTAAGCTGTAGGTGTAAATGTATCCGGTCGCCGAATGTCGCCGGGCATAAAAATAAACCTGCGGTTCGGAGCCTAATACCGCGATCGTATCATCCGGCCCCGTATGTTCGCGCACGTACTCCGCTATTCTGACGGACTCCAGGAACGGATTCTCGGGATAGATTAATCCACAAGCTTGAATTGGAGAAACGTCGAAAAAGACTTTTTTG
>WNGP01002121.1_pt1 | contig 16528 bp, 14 predicted proteins | sample 5407671 | NCBI WGS metagenome assembly WNGP01 (sample SAMN13153381, study PRJNA577476) | soil metagenome | isolation source: 40 cm soil or saprolite under Garry oak tree replicate 2 | place: USA:California | collected 2016-06-15 | reverse complement strand
TTTCGTGGGAGGCGCGGGAAGCGACGTGCATCCTAGGCCTAGGTCACGCAGACACGCCGTGGGTTGTCTTGGCGGATGAATGTCGACTACATCACTGAAAGAAACGCTCTGAGTGCCAGAAAAAAACGCCTGCTGATTTGTGGGAACGAATCAGGGAACGGAACTAATATCTCACGGTTCTAAGCGTGCTTCTAGGTTCCGTGCATGCCTGCTAAGTCTCTGATTCTGCGTTCGTGCGATTCTTAAAAGGGCATTGCCCTACCAACTGAGCTACGCGCCCACAGCGGACATAAGCGAGTGAAAATAAACAACTAATTGGATAATGTGCTCTTGACCGGCCCTGCGGCCAGCGCACAAGGCAGCCTCTAACTTGGCGACTCCCGAAACACTTTGCTCCGGCGCGGTCTTGATGTAGTGCTTGCGAGTCACGCTCACGTCTTGGTGGCGCAGTATCTGCTGAACCATCACGTCATTCACTCCGGTGCTAGCGAGTCCACGGCGAAAGCTATGGAATCCCTGCCACTCAGGTAGACTACCATCCCACACGTACCTGTGTGAAATCTCAGCAGCGACGTGAGCGAGTTTTGATTCTCGACAGACCCCCGCAGCGATTCAAAACTGGGCAAAACCCCTTTTGAACTTTAGAGTTGCCGAACGCTCTACCCGATACTAGAATGGCTGCCATCAATCGAACCTGCAAATCTGCTTCGCAAGCAAACCGGAGGGGACATGAAAGCAAGAACGATCGTACTGACCTTGGTCCTGTGCTTTATTGGCATCGGAGTATGCTTCGCCCAGAACCCCTTTATGGGCACCTGGAAACTGAATGAGGCTAAGTCGAAGCTCGCGCCTGGGACGCCGAAGAACAACAGCGTCGTCTACGAGCCCGCGGGTGATAGCGTCAAAGTCACGATAGATGGAACTGACGGCGCGGGCAATCCGACGCATAGCGAGTGGACGGGCAAGTTCGACGGCAAAGACTATCCCGTCACCGGCGATCCCCAATCAGACTCGCGCTCCCTCGATAGGAGGAGCAAACATAAATTAGGTTTCACGGTGAAAAAGGGCGAGAAGGTTACGACTACCGGTACGATTATCCTATCCGTCGACGGCAAGAGCCGGACGGTGATCTCGAGCGGAACCGATGCCCAAGACAAAAAGTTCAAAAGTACGGCCGTGTACGACAAGCAGTGAACTATCGAGAGGGGCGCGACAAACCACTACAAACAAGTTGCATCCCGGTCGCAACGGTTGTCAGGGCATAGAGTATTCGCTCAGCCACGACACTATTCGAGCACATCTCCACGAGTTGAGGCTAGCGCTTGAAATATCGACATAGCATTCGTTGACCTTGGTACAGGTTCGGAATGGTGAACACCTGGCGTGGCGCTGGTTTACGGGACTGGGCTTCGATCAGGTCTTGGAAAATGTGGAATGATGCGGGATTTTCCAGGAGCTCTGGTCTGCGAATGGGAGGAGGGAGCAATCGAGGTGTACTACCGCGGGGAGCGGTTAGTCTTTATCGCCAGGGCCATTGTAGTGAGGAAATCTAAGCACGATCATCCATGGCGGCAGGGTTACTAAGACATGAAGCCCAGGGTTCCGAACCAGGCGACCGCAGCGCCACTCCACCACAACACTAAAAGGGGACATTTCTAAAAAGCTTTGACACCACTTCGGCTGCTCGATTTCGGCTGCTCGATTGACACGATCCACAAGTCCCTACGACGACGCACTTCGCGTTCGTACAGAACACATCTGACATCCCTGACTCTTGCAACCCTATCGCAAATCTCCCGTCAGCAACCCCATGGTTGGGCGATGGCAGCGTTGCAATTAGATTGGAATGGGACACTTGGAGCCAGCAAAGCGGTCACAGTTACCGGCGAGTACAAGCGGTTCTAGAAATAAAATAATAGGGGCGTCCCGGCTCCGACGGCAGATTGGACGATGCCCCTTTTTGACCCGTGCATCCGATGTGGACCCAGACCATGTTCTGGGTCCAGTCGGCAAGTGGATTGATCTTCGCCATCAGGAACTGTGAGCCCAGAAGAAGAGAACTTCCTGCAAGCCGTTCGCTGAGGGAGCGACGGGATATGTGCGTCGCGATGCCATCCGCAGTGGAAGTGCTGTCGGCGATTCGTGCTGTGGCCGCAGGGAAAGCAGTTGGTACACCCCGATTCTCAGCAGCACTATTGCGCTGCACAGCTCGGCAACTTGCAATTGCATGGTGAAGCCTTGCCTAGCGCTGAAGCCGCCGAAGCCCGCTGATGACCATGCTGCCAACCGGCGGACCTGAACCCATTCCCTCTTTGCCCTAACATGCTTGGTAGACTAGTCAACTTGCCGCACATCTGAAGTTCGCGCGCACCCAGACTAAGCTGGCAGAAGGAGACATGACGAACACTGCCCCGAATGAGCGCGTCATCATCGGCGTAGATATTGGTGGCACGAAGATTGCGGCTGGCCTTGTGGATAACCAAGGGGCGATCCTTACACAACGACGGACGCCCATGATCAGCCACCGCGACGCGGCTTCAGCTGTGGCAAGAGTAAGATCCGCAATCGACGCTGTGTTCGCAGAGGCCGAAAAGTATTCGGTTGATCAACGCTCAGTCGCTGGCATCGGCATTTGCGCGCCAGGTCCGTTGGATCCCAAGACCGGAATCATCATTAATCCACCCAACCTTCCCTGCTGGCGGAATTTCCCTTTGGCTTCCGAGATTGCGCAACACTACCGCGTTCCCGTGGTCGTCGATAATGATGCCAACGCCGCCGCACTGGCCGAGGCCCGATGGGGTGCTGGACGCGGATACCGCAACATTTTTTATGCCACCATCGGTACGGGCATCGGTACCGGAATTATTTTCGACGGACATATCTATCACGGCCGTACCGGCGGTGCCGCCGAGGGTGGGCATATGAGCATCGACTACCGCGGCCCCCGCTGCGGATGCGGAAAGCTTGGATGCATTGAGGCGCTCGCAGCCGGTCCCGCCATCGCAAAAAGAGCACGCGCCAAGCTTGCTGCGGATTCCTCAGGGAGTGCGGCCATTCTTGGCCTGGCTGGTGGCAACCTCGATGCCGTAAGCAGCGAAATGGTCGGAACAGCTTATGTGGCCGGTGACCCACTGGCAAAACAGGTTCTGCATGAGACAACGGAATTATTGGCGCTGTGGCTAGGAAACATCGTCGATCTGCTTGAGCCGGACGTGATGATTGTGGGCGGCGGAGTTGCGGCGATGCTTAATCCATTCTTTGATGAAGTGCGGCGACTGCTCCCGGACTGCTGCGTCAACTCGCGCGTCCAGGAAATACCACTGCTGATGACGCACTATGGCGCGGACGCAGGCATTGCCGGAGGCGCAGCACTTATTCGTGCCCCGGCGTGAGGGCTCCTCCAGCAGCTCCGCGAGCCGCTTTCAGTCCTTAAGACCCGCCACCTTGGCCCGCAATACTGTTATCGAGGCTTTAGGCAAAGTGAACGTGGTTCGCGGACCTGTCGATGCGGTGGTGGCCAAGGGCGGATTGTCTGGATCGGCATGACTGTTCGGTCCGTCGTTGATCCAAACATACTGCTCACTGCCGAAAGTCACGAAGGCGACCGGCCCGGTAAACGACTCAGTTCGTCTGTTCTTGGAATCTTCAAATACAACGCGCACTGTGTGCGGATTGGTTTCGTCACGATTTACCAGCATCAACGACCAGTTCCCGTCGGGACGGCGTACCGCATAGGAAGTCACCAGCACATTTCCCTCATTGTCTTTGACATCGGTGGACGAAGGAAACATGGAATGCAGACCCGAGCGGTGTTGTACCCATTCCAGATTAATCATGTGAGCAGCATAATAAGGAGAGGTGTAGCCCGTGATGTTGTATTTTTCGTCCGAGACAAAATTTGACCACGAGGCCCAACCCAGGCAAGACGGTTCCACGCCCTGGGGCTGAATGGGTGAGTGATAAAAGGCAGCGCCGCCACCTTCAAAAAACGACCCTACATTGTCGGCCAGCCACAACGCCGCAAAAATCGTCGTCATAGGCCCGGTGAGGCTGGCGGCCAGGTGATTCTCCGTCACCATCAACGGGACATCTTTTGGTACTCCGTCATCTCGCCACACCTGCAAGATGTGCTTCATGAGTTGCGGCTCGGTGTAGAGCGTTTTCCAAGTGATGGTGCACGGCTCAAACGGATAGTGCTCGAATGAGACGAAGGCCAAATCAGAGAGGCGGTTGTGCGCCTTCAGATAGTCCACAAAGCGTCCCATCCATGAGGTTCGCCCCTGCGCGTCAGGCCATACGCGTATGTCTTCATTGACCCCTTCAAAAATTGGCCCTCCCAGCTTGAGCTTCGGGTCAATTTTGTGGATGGCGGTGGCCCACTGCAAGTAAAGCGCGCCATAGTCTTCGGGCATAGCATGCTTCCCGTCGGGCTCTTCTCCCAGCTCGATGTATCCGATCGCATAGCCGCGTTTCTCGATGTAAGCAATCTGTGCGGCTGCATCATCGGGCGTGCCGTAGAGCATCGTCACCGGGATCATCGCCGGAAGATTGTTGGTGAGTCCGCTGCTGAAGAAAACGTCGAAGCCGCTGTGCTGGTAGGCACCACTATCGTTCACGTCCTCCTCGGAATGCCAGGGATCAATAGAGGAAACGCAATATGTAGTTTTTCCCTCGCCAGGACCCTTCGCTACTTCAACGAAAGCACCAGTGCCATCAAGCGCGCCCACGGCGATCTGCTGCATCGCATAACCAACGCAATTGCGAATGTCGTCCGGGCCATGTTCGTCGCAGGTGTTGGAGGATTCAGTCATCAAGATGCGAAGGTATCGCGTAGAAACAGGCCGGTCCGTGAGCTTCAGGGTGACCGTGCCGCCATGGGCCTTCTTCAGTACTCCGGCGGGGAAAACATTCCATTCCCCTTTCGGTCCTCCGTCGAAATCGAGCGCGTTTGTACCACTCCAATATTCCACTTGGTACGTCGCGGCATATGGGCTGGCCCACTCGATCCGGACGGCACTGAGCGGCTTCTCGGCCTTCAAGTCCACGATCACCCACTGCGGATGCTGGGCATCGCTCTCGCCCGTGAACTTGCTGGTCAGATACGGATTACTCTTCCAATAGGTCAGGTTAGGACCTCGAATAGGACGATCGCCGCTGGTCGCGAAGCCGCGGTGGGGCAACGCATAGGCGAGAATGTAGCGAGTGGGCTCCTTCAATTCGACGCTACCGGTGAAGTATCCACTGCGGTGCGCAGCATCGCTCCAGACGCCATTTTCCGTCCAGTGCCACGCGGCCATGCGGAGCTCAGTGTTGTTGCGGTATGTGATCGGACCCCAGCCCGCCGAGAGGGCCTCCTGGATGATGTGCGGCGTATAGACCTTGTTGATGTCGGTGCGAGACAGGACATCAATCGAACTGCCAAGGGCGCTGTCAGGATCAAACGAATTGATGGCGTGGCCCGGCGTTGCGTCGACGCGAACGGTCGCGGCTTGTCCCGTCCCCGGACTTTGGGCAAATGCAAATCCGGTTTGCGTCATCAACGAAAAGATCGCAATCGCTGTGATGAGGGTTCGAGTGGAGGGTTTCCGCTGAACCCCTATCCTATTCATCCATCTCAATGCAGTCACCCTCGAACCCTCCCTTCGTCGCATTTCCCGTTTCGCAACCGCAAAACAAGAAGCAGCCGGTCAAAAGAAGTTTCACTGTGTGAAAAGAATGAAACCACACTCCCAGCTTCTTTCACGGGGAATAATAGCATTCACTTTGCTGATAGCACTCGGAAGTACAACGTAAAACCATGCGGGCAATCCTCTTCGAAGAAAAGCCGATCTGTGTGGCGGGGCTTTTTGCTAGATTGCCAGGGCGAGAATGGAGTTCCCGTGCGAAAAATATTAGGCTTTCTGCGAAGTGCAGGCGGGACGTGGAGTCGGAGCCTCTGCGCGCAGACGGGCTAGTTTCCTGAGCGCAAAATCCCGAATGCTTGTTCTTGTCGGCTTCGATGAGTTGAGCAACTTTGGAACCGGTTCCAACCGGTTCGATGAGTACGACGTGTCGCTCGTTCAACAACAGAAAGCAGGACTGCGAGCATGCCCAGCAAAAGAAAAAGGACCGGGAAGTATCGGCAAGCATCTCCGAAAGCCCTCCTCAGGAGTCGAGTTGTTATGTTTATCTTGGGTCGGAATTTCCTCATGCGGGCCGAATAGCGTCATGATTCTAACCCCTTGAAAAGAGAAGAAAGAGGTGGTCCTGTTCCATGCGCGACGTTGCCTCAATGCGTTCGGAGGAATACAGCAGATTTATCCGCCGTCGTTCAACAAAAGTTTTCGCATCTTTTTGCCAGCTTAGCAAATCGGATGCGTATGTGTTAGCGAAGTGCATGCGAGCGGGATTGAACGATGGGCTGGCTTCGCCGAAGTCGGGTGACGAGACCGCGCCCTTCTACCTGGGGATCGTGCAATTGGCGCGATGGTCACGCATGCCCCACGGCTCGACCTTCGGAAATCACGCTGGGAACCGCTGCTCACCGAATTTCTGAACACTTGTCAAAAGTAAGGGGACATTATGGCCAAACGGATGATTCTCATGCTGGTCGCGGCCGCGCTGCTGGTCGGGGCTCTTGGGTACTTCAAATTGCGGCAAGTTCAAGCGGCTGTAAAAGGTGGCGCCTTCCAGCCACCTCCGGCAGCGGTGACCACAATTGTCGCTAAGCAGGAGACGTGGCCGTCAACACTTAGCGTGGTGGGAACGACGGCGCCCGTACATGGTGTCACCGTGAGCGCCGACCTGCCTGGGACCGTCGACACAATCACCTTTGATTCCGGCAAGTTCGTTCATGAGGGAGACGTGCTCGTACAGCTTGACACCCGGCAAGAACGAGCCCAGTTGGCCGCCATGGAGGCGCAGCGTGATCTCGCAAAGATCAATTACGACAGGATGCGGCAGCTGGTGAATGGAGGCGTTATCTCCCGGATGGACTATGACAAATCGACAGCGGAGCAAAGGCAGACGGAAGCAAACGTTGGAGAAATCAAAGCGACGATTCAGCGGAAGACGATTCGGGCGCCTTTTTCGGGAATCTTGGGTATCCGGCAAGTCAACCTGGGGCAGTACATGTCCGCAGGCACTGCAATCGTCTCTTTGCAGGCATTGAATCCCATCTATGCCAACTTCAACGTGCCACAACAGGTAATGAGCCAGATGCGACCGGGACAGAACGTAAAGATTTCGACCGACGGTGCGAGTGGCCACGAGTACTCGGGACGGGTGAATGCGCTCGAGTCGACTGTGGACGAATCTACCCGCAACGTTCAGGTGCAGGCGACGCTGGCTAATCCTGAAAACAAACTGCGTCCGGGCATGTTTGTTCAAGTGGAAGTCGGGGTGGGGGCGCAGCGTTCGCTGTTCCCCCTACCGGCATCCGCAATTAACTACGCGCCCTTCGGCGATTCTGTCTATATTGTCACGGATCTCAAAGGGCCAAACGGGAAAACCTACCGTGGAGTACGTCAGCAGTTCGTGAAAATTGCGGGCGCGCGCGGCGATCAAGTCGGCATCGTGTCCGGTCTTAACCAGGGCGACGAAGTTGTCACCTCGGGTGCCTTCAAACTGCGTAACGGGGCGGCAGTGGCCGTTAACAACAAGATCCAACCGGGAAACAATCCGTCTCCCAAGCCCGAGGACAACTGATGAAATTTACAGATCTGTTCATTAAGCGGCCAGTTCTCGCCATCTGCGTCAACTTAGTTATTTTGATCGCGGGTCTGCAGTCCATCCGGTCACTCAGCGTGCGTCAGTATCCGCGTAGCGACATTGCGGTCGTCCAGGTCTCTACGGTGTACGTCGGCGCCAATGCTGACCTGGTTCGAGGATTTATTACTACCCCGTTGGAGCGTGTGATCGCCAGCGCCGACGGCATTGATTACATGGAATCGTCGAGCGCGCAGGGAATTAGCACGATTACCGTGCATTTGAAGCTTAACTACGACACGAATGCGGCACTCACTCAGATACAGGCTAAGGTCGCACAGGTGCGTAATGACCTGCCTCCTGAATCCCAAGCTCCGGTCATTGACCTCGAAACCGCAGACACTCAATTTGCCGCAATGTACCTGGGGTTCTCGTCCTCTGATCTCGATGAGAACCAGATCACGGACTACATGACGCGCGTTATCCAGCCCAAACTGAGTGCGATCAGTGGCGTCCAGCGCGCCGATATTCTTGGTAAACGTACGTTCGCTATGCGCGTCTGGCTCAAACCGGAAAAGATGGCGGCTCTTGGAATCACGCCATCTGCGGTGCACGATGCGCTGGCCAACAATAACTACCTTTCAGCCCTGGGGCGAACCAAAGGCTCCATGGTGTCGGTGAACCTGGTGGCGAACACCGATCTGCGCACAGCCGAGGACTTTCGCCAACTGGTGGTGAAGCAGGACAAAGGAACGATCGTTCATCTCGGCGAAATTGCTGACGTTGTGCTGGGCGCGGAGACCTACGACGAGGATGTTCGCTTTAACGGCGAGGCTGCGACTTTTATGGGCATCTGGGTGCTGCCCACGGCCAACTCACTCGATGTCATCAAACAAGTTCGCGATGTCATTCCGCAAATTCGAGAGCAGTTGCCGGCCGGTATGAAGGTCGGCATACCCTATGACTCGACCGCCTACATTCAGGACGCGATCAAAGAAGTCTTGAGTACCCTGACCGAGACCCTCCTCATCGTTGTTGTGGTCATCTTTTTGTTCCTGGGTTCGTTCCGATCCGTGCTTATCCCCGTGGTCGCAATTCCCATTTCACTCATCGGCGCGGTCTTCCTGATGTTTGCGGCCGGTTTCACCATCAACCTGCTGACTCTGCTGGCGATTGTGCTGTCCGTCGGCCTGGTCGTGGACGACGCTATCGTGATGGTGGAGAACGTGGAGCGGCACCTGCATGAGGGCAAGACCCCTTACCGCGCGGCCATCGACGCAGCCCGTGAGTTGGTAGGTCCGATCATCGCGATGACCATCACCCTGGCCGCGGTTTATGCGCCCGTTGGCGTCCAGGGAGGTTTAACCGGTGCGTTGTTCCGTGAATTCGCTTTCACTCTCGCCGGGGCGGTACTGGTGTCTGGAATTGTCGCGCTGACGCTATCACCGATGATGGCTTCCAAGTTGCTGCGCGCAGGCGATACCGAGCGCGGCTTCGCGGGATGGGTCAACCGCCGTTTTGACAGCGTGCGCAACGCTTACGCCCGGATTCTGACGGGCACGTTGCAATACCGGCCAGTGGTTCTCGGGGTTTGGGTGATCGTGGTGCTGTTGGTTGTGCCGTTTTATATCTTCTCCCAGCGCGAGCTTGCACCGGCGGAGGACCAGGGTGTGGTCTTCGGAGTTGTGCAGGCTTCCGCCAACTCAACCCTCGATCAGACCAAGCTTTTCGCCTCGCAGATCTACGATGTTTACCACGCGATTCCCGAGAGCGAGAGCATCTTCCAGATCACTGGTCCTAACGGCGGTTTCGGAGGCATGGTCACCAAATCATGGAGCCAGCGCAAGAAGACTGCTCAGCAGCTTCTGGTCCAGTCCACTGGGCCCTTATCGAAGATCGCCGGCATTCGCGTTATCCCGCTCACACCACCGCCGCTGCCGGGGGGAGGCAACTTCCCCGTGGACTTCGTCATCGCTTCGTCGGCGGAGCCTGAGCAACTCGTCCAGTTCGCCAACCAGCTCGTGGGCAAGGCCTTCGCCAGCGGAATGTTCATCTTCGCCGACTCGGACCTGAAGTTTGACCAGCCCCAGACCGAGGTGGTCTTTGATCGCGACAAACTGCGCTCCCAAGGGGTTGACCTGAGCCAAGCCGGCAAGGATCTTTCGACCCTTCTCGGCGGAAACTATGTGAACCGTTTCAGCATTCAAGGACAGAGTTACAAGGTCATTCCGCAGGTCAAGCGCGTGGAACGTTTGACGACCGATCAACTGGCGCAGATCTATGTAAAAGGATCGGACAACAAATTGGTTCCGTTGTCCACCTTCGCCACCCTGAAGACCACCACCGAGCCGAGGGAGCTGAAGAAATTCCAGCAGCTTAACGCTGTGCGGATTCAGGGCGTGGTGCCCCCGAACGTCCCGCTCGATAAGGCACTCACTTTCCTGGAAGACGAAGCCAAAAAGATATTGCCTCAGGGCTTCACGGTTGACTACGCGGGCGAGTCTCGCCAGCTCCGCGTTGAGGGCAGCAAGTTTCTCGGTACCTTTTTGCTGTCAGCCGTCCTGATCTATCTGGTGTTGGCCGCGCAATTCGAGAGCTTCCGCGATCCCTTCATCGTCCTTGTCGGCTCGGTGCCGCTAGCCATCTCTGGGGCACTCATGTTCTCGTTTCTGGGGCTGACGACGCTTAACATCTACAGCGAAGTAGGACTGATCACTTTGGTTGGTCTGGTCTCGAAAAACGGCATCCTTATTGTGCAGTTTGCAAACCATCTCCAGGAAACCGGAAAAGAAAAGATGGCTGCCGTCATTGGAGCAGCCGAGACTCGCCTGCGGCCGATTCTCATGACGACCGCCGCCACCGTCGCCGGTCACTTCCCGCTTGTACTCGCGAGAGGTCCCGGGGCTGGCGCGCGCAATAGCATCGGGATCATGCTGGTCAGCGGCATGATCATAGGCACGCTCTTCACTCTATTCGTGGTGCCGTCTATCTACATGCTGGTAGCTCGGAAGCATGCGGCCATTGCTGAACCGGGAGACACCGCGGAAGCTGAGCCGGAGCTCGAGGGAGCAGTAATCTGATCTTGTTCATCTCGATCGCGGTTTTTTACGCCTAATGTAGACGTAAACCGGCCGCGGGAACTGGTCAGCGTTCCGTCTCCTGGAACAACTTAGATAGTTGACTAGGTCAAATAATTAATTGACAATAGCAATGACTTGAACCCCCGCATGATGATCGGGAATCCATCCGGACTCGACTATTCGATTGCGCGAGCGAGGCGATTCAACCGTTTCTATACCCGGCGTATTGGTGTCCTCGATGAAGGCCTCTATCACACCCGGTTTTCTCTAACCGAGAGTCGCGTCTTATACGAGCTCGCTCATCGTCCCAATCTCACCGCGACGGCATTAGGAAAGGATCTGGGGCTGGATCCTGGATATCTCAGCAGGATTGTCCATCGATTCGAGAAACGGCGTCTGATCGCGAAAACGCCGTCGGAAGCCGATGGCCGCCAGAGCCTGCTCCGACTCACTCCGGGAGGGCACACGGCCTTCGCCCCGCTTGACGCGCATTCGCATCAAGAGACGGGAGCGATGCTAAGCCGCCTCTCAAGGCCTGAACAGAAACGCCTGATCGATGCGATGGGTACGATTGAGCTCCTGCTCGGCGGAACTACAGAGAAAGCCACGCCTCCCTACTTGCTCCGCTATCATCAGCCGGGAGATATGGGCTGGGTCGTCCACAGGCATGGCGTTCTTTATGCTCAGGAATACGGGTACGACGAGCATTTCGAGGCCCTGGTGGCGTCGATTGTGGCGGAATTTATCGCCAATTACGAAGCAAAATGGGAGCGTTGCTGGATGGCTGAGCAAGATGGTGCACTTGTCGGTAGCGTGTTCCTGGTAAGAAAATCGAAGACAATCGCGAAGCTACGCCTTCTGCTCGTTGAACCCGCGGCACGGGGTTTGGGTATTGGCGCGCGCCTGGTGAGCGAATGCATACGATTTGCGCGGCACGCTGGATACAAAAAGATTGCGCTCTGGACCCAGAGCGAACTCAAGACCGCGCGCCATATCTACGACAAGGCCGGGTTTAAGCTCGTGGGGAAAAAACCACACTTCAGCTGGGGCAAGAACCTGGTCGCGGAAACCTGGGAACTGAAGCTTTAGCCGGCTGGCGCATGCTGCCCCTTGTAGTACAGCTCGACTACCGTACAATCGTCGCCTAGAGACGTCCCGCCGCAAAACGCAGCAACCGCCGAGAAGATGCCTTCCAGCGTTGGGTCCTTGGCCGCAACCGCTTCCAGCCGCGAGTCTTCGAAGAATTCTCCCATGGCGTTCTCGGCTTCGGTGACGCCGTCGGTTACCATTATGAAACTGTCGCCGGCATTCAGTTGGCAGCGCGAACTTTCATAGGTAACGTCGGCCAGAAGCCCTACGGGCACATTACCGTGTGGTGGACGAATGGCTTCTCCGTTACAAATGAGGAGGGGAGGCACGTGTCCGCAGTTTACGTATTCGAGGTCGCCATCCCGCCGCAGCCGCGCCAGGAGCATGGTTGCATATTTTTCTCCAACCAGCTTTTCGGTAAAGAAGCGATTCACGGCCTCGACCACTTGCAGCAGCGGCATGCCTGCGCTCAGATGCGAATAGATCATCCCCTGCAGCTGGCAGGCCAGCAAGGCCGCCGAGACTCCTTTGCCGCTGACATCGGCCAACACGACCGCCAGACCCTCTTTGGTGTTGAGCGCATCAAAGAAGTCTCCTCCGATCTCTTTGCAGGAGAGATTCCGTCCCCGAAGCCGCGCGAACGGTACCTCGGGAATCTTCACTTGCATCAGCCGTTGCTGAATGCTCGCAGCGATGGCCAGTTCCTGCTGGTAACGGCGTGCTTCCTCCTCCGCCTGCACCAGCCGCGCGTTCTCGATCAGTGACGCAGCTTCAGTCGCGATTACGTGCAGAATGTCATGTCCCACCCCTGAGATATCCCGCGAAGCAAAGCGTGAATCCAGGTACAAGACTCCCAAAACTTCTGCGGCCCTGGGGGGAGGCACAGGCGTTTGGACATCGCGGAACGACTGCACACGCATCTTGCGCAGCGGAATGCAGACCACGGTGCGCAGATCGTAAGCAACAATGCTCTGACGCCCCGCCATATCGAGTGATTGGCTGGTATCGCTCAAGAGAAATTCCGAGTTGGAACGCAGCGACTCTTCCAAGATCGAGTGCGAAATGGTCTTGTCATCCAGCAGAGGCTCGCCTTGGGCATTTCGTCCCGCGGCTAACCGCAGCTTCCCGTCCTCCTCCTTGAGAAAAACGTAGGCGCGCTCCGCTCGGATCAGCCGCAAGGTCACGTCGAGCATGGTCACTAGAATCTCGTCGAGTACCCCTATGGTATTCAGCTTGCGCGCCGCTTCCAGGAAGAGCGTTAACTTCTCCAAGTCGGTGGCTTCTTGCGAGATCTGGATGCCTGAGATCTGGCTTAAAAACTCGCGCGCTGTGTTCGAAGTGTCCTGCGCCGGGTTGAAGATAACGTAGGCCGAGTCGCGCGCGCCGAACTCCAAGCGGTCGTTGCGCTCCAGTTTCTGCCTCTGGATGCGCTCTCCATTTACGAACGTGCCGTGCTTGCTGCCTTGATCGAGCAGGAAGAAATCGCCGTCTTCTAGGACGATGAGAGCGTGGTCGCGCGAGACCCGCGGGTCGGCGATTACTAAATCCTTGTCCACCTTCCGCCCCACGCTGAACGGAGTCCGGTTGAGCACAACCTTGGTTTGCTCGTTACCCTGGACGAAAACCAAGCCCGGAAACACGCCCGAGCCAGAGCTATGAGGATGGGATGTCGTTTTCATGACCTTGAGATGTAACGCCAGTGTATGTTAGTCCGGACTCAAGTGCTGTTGACAGAAATATCACCGGAAATCCATCCTCTGGCGGCAAGGGCTTTCGCGAAACCAAGGCTAGCGATTCTGCCACGCCTTCGATAGACTCGGCGGCGTGCTCCCCGTGGCTGTTACTCGACCCCACTCTCTCATCCGATGGATGAAGACCCTGATGCTTCTGGTCCTATTGAGCGCCCTCACCGTATTTTTCTGCGCGCACTTCTCCGCGTCCTCCGACGGAACCGACTTTCCTGACTTCTACTCCGCTTCGCGTTTGTTGATCGCAGGCCACGGACACGAACTCTACGATGCCCAAGTTCAGCGTCAGTTCCAGTCGCGTTACGTGGGACGAGTCGGCACGCTTTACATTCATCCGCCCTTCGAAGCTTTGTTCTATCTCGCAGTAGCCTGGCTTCCGCTGAACAGCGCCTACGCGCTTTGGACTGTGCTCAATCTAGCATTTCTTACTTTAATTGCACGGAAACTAGCTAGTGAGGTATTGCCGGCTTGGGACTGGCGCCTGCTTCTCATGGCCTCGCTTACCTTTGTTCCCGCGTTGCTGAATTTCTTGCAAGGTCAGGACTCAGTGCTTCTGCTGTTGTTCGTCACTCTTGCCTTCACCGCCCTCAAATGCAACCGCGCTTTCGCCGCAGGGTGCTGGCTTGGCTTGGGCCTTTTCAAGTTTCATCTCGTGCTACCGTTGGCGCTGGTCCTCGCACTGCATAAATGCCGAAAGGGTTTTCTGCGCGGATTTGCTCTTATGGCCGTAGCCCTGGCCGCACTGTCGGCGGCGATCTCAGGATGGGCGGTGTTCGCCGCCTACCCAAAATTCCTCCTTCACCTACGAGAGCAGCCATTTGCCGGAGTTTTTCCGCAAGCCATGGCCAACTTCCGCGGATTGTCCTATCTACTCGTCCACAACGACGGATCGCCTTTCGCGATCTTTACGACCGCGTTCTTGTCGGTGTCCGCACTGCTTATAGCGTTGATCGGGTGGCAAGGTGCGACCGTCGCATCATATCCCATCTGCGCTCCCAAGAACCAAGTGGCCTTCGATGTCGACTTCGGGAATACGATATTGTTTGCGCTCCTGATCAGCTATCATCTCAATCCTCACGATCTCAGCCTCCTTTTGTTGCCGATTTCTCTGCTGCTTTACCGCGTGCGTGTCGAAGGCAGGTTTGCTCTTACTAAACCTGCGCGATGGCTGGTCGAAGGGTTGATCGCACTGTTGTTTCTGCCTCCACTGCACTTGCTGGCATTGGAGGCGCACAGGTACGTAATGGTCGCCGTTCCACTGCTTACCTTGTTGATTGTCTGCACATTCCTCGTACGGCGGAACCGAGCTCAGCAACTTAGTTGACGGGCTGCTGAAGTTATGCGGGCACTCATCGCTGCCAGCCCCATCTTAGGTACGATCGACAAAATCGGCGCTCGGCTGACTAGGACACCCCTGTAGATCGCTCAATCACTTACCCCGCCGGATGATCTGGCAACACGCGGTCCCGCAAGGCGCGTTCTTCCCCGCTCCCAAAAAAGCAGGGCAAGAACTAGCACTGGTAGCGCCAACGTCGAATAAAACGGCAGCCTCCAGGTGCTCTGTGCCCTCGTGGGCGACAGAAGGAAATAAGCAGCGCTTAAAGTCAGGCTGCCGATCCACGACCACGCCAAAACAACCACGGCGACCGCATACAGCAAGAGTTCGATTGCTGGCGCGCGACTCCTGACCGCCCATTGCCGTGCCAGCCACAAAATTGCGGGCAAAAGTAGCACTTGGTTATAAGCAGTAACGGGCACTATCACTACCGTGAACCCCAGCACCAGGGCAAGAGCGTGCGCAAATTCGGGAGTGTCTGCCTTTTGACCCCGCGTCCTCCACGCCACGATTCCGCACGCTAAACCGGCAACAACACCCAGTGCCAGTCCGACCCGTGGACCGAGTGTCCCATCGGCCAGCAGATCAAGGGCCGATTGGTTTTGCGCATATTGATGATATTGGCGGAGTGCCTCTGCGAACATCCGCCACCAGCCGGGTAATAGAAATTGGGCTCCCGCAAGCAGCAGCGCCATAAGCGAGACAAATCCAAATACCAGCCGCCGCCGCGCCCGCCACTCACTGGATGCCCACAACAGCAGCCAGACCACAATGGGTCCGGCCAGCTGCGGTTTGATGGTGGTCAGTGCTAATAGCGCTCCGGAACAAAATAGATACCCGTTCACAGCACAGGCCGCAGATACGGCCAAAAACCCCCCCACCAGCAGACTCAACTGCTGGAGTTTAACGCCCTGCGCTACTGGAAAACTGCCTAGAGTGAGTGCGAGACAAATCGCCATCGTCATGGGCGGTAGCTTCCAACGCAATGCCATTAGCCACAGGGGAACGCTTGCCGCGCTCAGCGCTACGAGAATCCAACCAAAAACAATCTGCACCGCGGGAAAGGGAAACCCGACAAACGGCGCCAGCAAGAACACAACATAAGCGGGGTAAGTGAAGGCTTCCTGATCCCTGGGATCGTCCGGACGCGAAGCATCAAGGGGGCGCCCATAAAATCCCTGTTGAATTTCCACTGTAACGTCGTGGCTGTAGGGATTGCGCCGGTGAAGCAGCAACTCACGGGCTCCCAGCCACCTTGGGTAAAGGTCGGAAAGATTACCGCGCGGCCGGTTGTGAGCCGTTGCATCTCGAACTTGCTGCGGTATCAAGATCCGCTCCACGTAAAACCACATGCTCGCCACCGCCAGCAGCGTAAGAACGATAGGAAAGGCGGATCGCGGGCGTTTTCGCAATCGGGGTGATCCCAATTTGGACGAGTCTTTAATCAAACCGCTTCATGTTACAACTTAGTGGGCGAAACATTGTTCAATGCGATGGCGCATCGCGGTCTCGATGGCAATTGGGGTTGGCAGCGGGGTCTACTGCTGGTTCCTGCTTATGCATTTTCACCTTGGCGCCGGGGACTTCAA
>WNGP01002119.1_pt1 | contig 16530 bp, 11 predicted proteins | sample 5407671 | NCBI WGS metagenome assembly WNGP01 (sample SAMN13153381, study PRJNA577476) | soil metagenome | isolation source: 40 cm soil or saprolite under Garry oak tree replicate 2 | place: USA:California | collected 2016-06-15 | reverse complement strand
GCTCTGAAACGTGGCCCAAAGACACCGACGCCATTCTCCACGGTGGGGGCATGACGTGGATGACCGGAACGTTTGACCCGGAGCTCAATCTGCTCTATTGGGGAACGGGCAATCCCAACCCCGTGCTCGCAGGCGAGGGGCGCGTCGGCGACAATCTCTACACCTGCTCCATCGTGGCCCTGAATCCCGATACGGGGAAGCTCGCTTGGTATTTTCAGCCCTCGCCACACGACGTTCACGACTGGGATGCCGTCGAGACGCCCGTCCTATTCGACGCGGAGTTCAAGGGCAAGCAGCGCAAGCTTCTCGCGCAGGCCAGCCGTAATGGTTTTTTCTTTCTGCTCGATCGAACGAATGGTCAGCATCTGGTCGCAGCTCCGTTCATCGACCAGACCTGGGCTTCCGGCGTCGACTCCCGCGGCCGCCCGATCGCTAAGCCGGAAGCCACTCCCAGCCCGGACGGCGCGCTGGTCGAGCCTGGTTCAGACGGAGCCAGCAATTGGATGGCGCCAAGCTTTGATCCCCAGACCGGCCTCTTTTATGTGAATGCCCGCCGAATCTTTAGCATTTTTTACCTCACAGCCACAGGGAAGCCCGAAGGTTGGGGAGGCCGCGACCGCAATCTCTGGGCCAATTCGACGCTTCGCGCGCTTGACTACCGTACCGGCAAAGTAGTGTGGAATCACGAAATCGGAAACGGCGAAAGCATCGCAGGAATTCTTACAACCGCCGGCCATCTCCTCTTCAGCGCCGATAATTCTGGCAATCTGCTGGTTCTAGATCCCGTCACGGGCAAGGCGCTGTGGCACCTGAACGCCGGCGGACGCATGGCTGCCTCTCCGATGACCTACGAACTCGACGGGCGGCAATACGTCATCCTCGCTGTGCAGGACATTCTCTATGCCTTTGCGCTGCCTCCGCCTCTCCCATCTCACTGAACAGACGTCCAGGCGGAAGCGGCAAAATCGAATGTGCTCTCACCCGCTTGGTTCATGCCATAGCGCATTGCCAGACATTGAAGAGTCTCATGGGAGCCATTGGAATTCGCTCCTAGAGCAGTGAAGCAGCTCTATCTATCTCGCTCAAAGCGAAGTGGATTTCTTGGGCGAAGAGGGCGATGGCGCGTTTGAATGGTGCCGGGGCCCGGTTTGCACCATTGGCGCCACGGAATTCTCGCTGCCGGTGGCAGCATGACAGGGCAACACCATTGAAATTAGGCGGCGTGGACCGCGGGCCCCTGGAATGGCCTTAGAGAGCGCGGAACGCAGAACATGCTCATCTGGCCAACGGGAACAACGAAAACAAGGCGTCCATTAGACGGCAGCCCGCTATTGTTCCACTTCGGCTATTTTTCATACTATGCTGGCTTAATCGCAAAGCGAAGAAAGTAACGAAAAAGAACGAGGTCATCAGGTCTTTTCTCTACGACATTTTCCATAGTTTCCTGATTCACGGTTCCTAGGTCCAAGGGATTGCGGAGTTTTGACCACGATGCTAGGTTACCTGCCTATCCCTGGCTCCAGCATTTTCGCTAAACAGCCGACGACTTGGAGGTCTAGTCATGCGAGAGTTGTTAACGGGTGACCCGGGCCACGCCAATAAGAAGCATCCTTCACTAAGACTCGCCCGTGCGTCCGCAGACCAGGGTAGTGATTTATTCAAACCTCAGGCCGAGACAAGTGCGAGGACGATCGAATCTGTATCTCAGCAGTTTGAAAGAGCAAATCCCGATTCCCCAGGGCTTTTGTTGTTGGACACATTGCGGCAGCCCCTTTACGTCAACGAAGAGGCTGTTTCCATCCTTTGTTACCCTGAAGGCCCGCCCAGGAATGAAAGTCTTGGCTATTCTCTGGTGCGCACGATAGACTCGCTGATCCCCAAGCAAGTCGGTTCGTTGTGCTCGCAATTTCCCAATGAATTTGCTTCTGGGAAAAGACGTTATCAAGTCCAAGTGTTCAACATGAATTCCTATTTGGAGAAGGGCACGGGACCAACCTTGGCTATGTTGCTCGAGAGGAACCAGCGAGCGGCGCTTGATCTCTCGAGAATCAGTCAGAAATTCCGCTTGACGCCGCGCGAAACCGAGGCCCTCAAGTTTCTGACGCAGGGATATACAACTAAGCAGATCGCCAGCCGGATGCACATCAGTCCGAATACCGCAAAGACTTTCTTGAGATTTGTCATGTTCAAGACGGGAGCTTATGACCGGTCTGGAGTCCTGGCCAAAATCCTGCAGATTTCGAAAGATGACGCAGTGAATCGGGCACACCCATACGAGCGGCTGATGGCTATCTAGATTGCTGTGGCGGCTACCCCACAGGTCATGACCACAGACCGGTTTTTCCCTGCCCGAGGCGAGGAGCGTATCCCTCAGATTACGTATTGGAGGCCGATGCGGTAGTGCCGGCTCCGAGACGGGCGGTCTACCCAACGAACTTGAACCAGCGTGGGGATCTGGGCAGGAAAGCGAGCTAGCTTGAGCTGGCCCTGAAGAAGAACCGACTCTTTAGGGGCGTGAGTCGCAAGCAGGCAGAACCCGCCGTCAGAGATATTCTTTACTTGTCCGCGGAAGGTCATCGTTCCTTTCTGGCCGTGAAACGCAGCCAACTCGCTACCCTCGAACTTTCCCTCGATCGGATAGCGCGAATGGCCTCGTTTAGCTAGCGATTTTATGCCCATCTCATTCCGACAAGAACGCCCGGGTTTCCGGTACAGCTATGAAGGGCCAGATGCCATTGGCTTCAGTGCGCAGTTTCCTCTCTGCGGCTAATCTGACTACTACGGCAGCGTGACGTTGTTGAAGAATTCCCCCATAGTCGGGGCGCTTGAGGCGGCACCGGGAAAGACGGTGACGCCGAGGCCTCCGAGCATAAGGCGCAGAGTGCTCTGGTGCTGGTACAGAGTCGTGGACTGGTAGCCGGCTTTTGAGAATGGGGAGATGAGCACGTTGACGACACGACCGCCGCCATGCGTATTATCATTGTCCGATTCATCGGTGGTGATGATGAGCAAGCCGTCTTTCTGGAACAGTGCGCTCTTGATGAGCGGATCGATGTTGGCCTGGAGCCAAGTGTCCGCGGTGGTGATGCTGCAATCATGCGCATCGTTGCAAAGGTTCGGAACAATGAACGAATACTCGGGAAGGGTGCCACTGGCCAGATCGGTGGCGAATTGGGTGAAGGGAACGAGATTTCGTACTTGCGTCGGGCTGTTTTGCACGTCCGTCAGGTAGGCCAGAGGATTGTGGCGCACGGCGTAGTTCCCCGTGTTGCCGCCGGTGTAGCCGACCGAAGGCAAGTCTTCGGCATAGGACTTCCACGTCTTACCCGCGGCAACGAGTTCGCGGACAACATTGTCGACGGAAACGGGGAAGCTTGAAGGTGTCTGGCTGTCGTCGTTCGTCAGGACTTGGCCAGTGGCGAGCATCAAATAGTTGCCAATGGAAGGATGTGTGTTGCCGTAATATTGCGTGGCGAGGCCGTATTGACTGATGAGGCTATTGAGATAAGGCATAGCGGTAGTGCCGATCACGCTGGAGTAGTTTGTGTTTTCCTCCACAATGATAATGATATGGCCGAAGGGAGCAACCGCGGCTGTATTGATGGTGATGGTAAGGCTGGCGGAGGCCGTTTGCGCGACAGTGTCCTGTACTTGGATGGTGGAGGTGAACTGGCCGGCAGTAGTTGGCGTGCCAGATATGACTCCGCTGGAGGGGGCCAGAGTGAGCCCGGGGGGAAGTTGGCCCGAGGGCTGAGACCAGGTGTAGGGGGGCGTGCCGCCTGTGGCCTGCAGCGTCGCGCTGTAGGCTGCCTGTATCCGGCCAGCAGGTAGACCGGTAGTGGTGATTTGGAGCACGGGGGTCGGGTTCACCGTAAGCGTGGCTGTATTGCTGGTCACGCTTCCCACGGAGTTGCTGACGACCACGCGGAACAACGCGCCGTTGTCCGCCGAGGTCGTCACGGGCGTAGTGTAGCTGGCTGACGTGGCCCCACTGATGGCTGTCCCATTCTTCTGCCACTGGTAACTCAACGGCGCGGTGCCCGTTGCCACCACCATGAACGTGGCGGTCTGCCCCACCGTCACCGTCTGGCTGGCTGGCTGCGTCGTGATCGAAGGCGCCACTGCCGATGCATTCACCGTAAGCGTGGCCGCATTGCTGGTCACGCTTCCCACGGAGTTGCTGACGACTACGCGGAACAGCGCGCCGTTGTCCGCCGAGGTCGTCACGGGCGTAGTGTAGCTGGCTGACGCGGCCCCACTGATGGCTGTCCCATTCTTCTGCCACTGGTAACTCAACGGCGCGGTGCCCGTTGCCACCACCGTGAACGTGGCGGTCTGCCCCACCGTCACCGCCTGGCTGACTAGCTGTGTCATGATCGAAGGTGCCACTGGAGGCGGATTATTTGAGCTGGCGACATTTCCTGCACATCCAGCACTCACAATCCCAACGGCGAGAAGCAACAAAGACAAAACCAGGCCCAAACGATTCATGACTGTATCCTCATCTCTCAAAGTGTTCCCCGGCACGCAGCATCTGGGAAGGGGAGGGGCAACTCACCGGAGAAAAACTGTATCGAGCCAGCCTGTTCTAGCTCGTTTTTTGGATGGCTGGAGTCCTGAAGTTTAGGCTCTTACTTTCCGAACTGTCTACTGTTCTGAAGGCCAGGGGGTCGGGTCTAACCTGGCTTACCCTCAGTACAGGAAGTGCTCGTATTCCGGTGGTTGCTCTGCCCAGTCGAACGTGTCGGGGCCAGGGGCAGCAGAGGGCACGAGGTAAGTGGTTGTTTGGAAGGCAAGCCGCAATGCGGGATCCCAAGCTTCTCTTGTTTGCCGCTCGCGGCAATCTCGTCTGACGACTCGATCGTTCTGCTTCCAGAAATCGACTGGCGCGTGCTGTTGGGAGCGTCTTTCGCTTCGCAAGTCGAGAAGGAAGAAAGCACCGCCAGGGGAAGAGCGACATCGAGAACACGTGTCAACCACCTCAGAAGAGGAATCGCAGGCTCAGCTGGAGCTGCCGCCCGGGTTCGGCCACATTGGCCAGTCTGAAGAACGTCGTCGACGTCATCGTGCCAACGTAATTCGGGAAATTGACATGGTTCAACGCGTTGAAAGCATCCACTGCGAACTCAATGGAGGGCGGGTGCTCTCTGTGTGCCAGGCGCCAGCGCCGCGCCAGCCTGAAATCGACGTCCGTGTATCCGGGCCCCCGGCCAGCATTGCGCCAAAGCCCGGGCGGCCGATCATTGAAGACGTTATCCCCGTCGAGATCTGTTCCAGTAGTAATGTTGTACGGGAGACCGGACCACGCGTTGAGGATAGCGGCCGCGCGGAAGCCCGCAGGCAGACTGTATAAGAACACAAGGTTGAGGCGATGCCTGCGGTCGTAGTCCGAGCGTCCCCATTCGCCCTGCAAGTCATAGTTATTGCCAGGAAGAGAATACATGCTGCTCGCGCTATCCAAACTGCGCGACAGGGTGTACTGAGCCACGACGTCCGCTTTGCGGAAATGGCCTTTGTAGGTTATGACAGCGCTATAGCTTCGTGACGTTGCCGAAGACTCGAATTGATTAATATTGATGAAGTGGGGATCCGGAAGAATCATGGTTCCCGGGAGGGGAGCGTTGACGTCTCGTGTGCGGTAGAGTCCCACACCACGCACGGTCATTAATTCCAGCGTAAGAAAATTCCGTCCGCGCCCCAACCGTCGCTCAACCGCCAGGCTTCCCTGCAGGAGATAAGGAAGGCGGATACCAGGGTCAATGGTCATGATGCTGGGCGTGGCCTGCCCAGGGGTTACTCCTGAAAGGAATGGGTTCGGATAGCTGGGATTGGAAATGACGATTTGGCGGATAGCTGTCCCGCCATATAGAAGGCTTTGTTGGTCCATGATCGCCGGTTGCCGCTCGTAGAAAATGCCGAAGCCCCCCCGGAGGACGGTTTGTCCTTTCCCCGGAGCATAGGCGAAGGCGAGCCGCGGAGCGAAGTTCTTGTAACGGGACACGTTCGATTGGAACTGATGGCGCAACCCGAGCATAACGGAAAACGAAGGCCGCACGCGGATGTCGTCTTCAAAGAACGTGAAGAACTCATGCTGAGCGAAGGAAACTTGCGGGTTGCCAATATTTTGAGTGAATTGCGCTGGACTGTTTTGAGAGAAGGCAAAGGGGCAGGTTGGAGTGGGAAATAGGCACGAGAAAATGAAGGTGCCGCCGAAATTTGAGCTGTCCTCGGCGTTAAAGAATCTCGTTCGGATTCCGCCACCAAAATGGAAATCGTGCCTGCCGTGGAAGATGGAAGCTACGTCTTCAACATCTCCCATCTGTTCTGTAACGCGATTGGAAATCTGCGCACCGCCGGAATTAAAGAAACCAAGCACCAGGAGCGCGGGCTGGTTGTTGACGCTGGCGGTGCTTTGCCGATCCTGCTTGTAGGTCAAGCGCACTTGGTTCCAAACGCTGGCTGACGGCGTCGCGGTTTCCAGAATTTTGACTTCGTTCTCGTGGTTGAAGATGTTTGTTGCCTGTTCGGGCAGGTTGAAACCGCCGATCCCCTGATTGTCGAGCGTCCGGTCGAGAAATTTGTACAGTACAGATATTCTGTGAACGGGGCTCAGGCGATCGTCAATTCGGCCAAACAAGTGCAGACTGTGCACGGGAGCTCTGGCGTTCTCTGTCAGAGGTCCCAACGGCGTCAGTGCGGAAACAACCGAACTGTCGTTGAACACGTGGTAGCGTGCTGACAGGAGGAAGGTTGCGGTACTTGAAATCGGCCCGTCGAGTTCCGCCTCGCCTATCCCGCGCTGTTGGAGAGGACGAACCGAAGCAAAAGCATTCCTCGCGTCCAGTGCGGAATTCCGGAATAGCATGACGATATTGCCTCGGTAGCGGCTGTGGACCCCGCGCTTGGTTGTGACCTCCAACCGCCCCTTGCCCGGTCGGCCAAATTCGGCCGAATAGGGATTTTGGTCTACGGCCACGTTCTTCACGCTCGACGAGGGGAGGTCGAGGGAGCTGGTCTCAACGCCATCCACGACGATTTGCGGACTGCTGGAGCCGTTGCCGAACACCGAGGGGGCAAGAAATAGGGAGGGTACAGCCAGTGGGTCTCCATTCTTCGCCGGCACGTTCATTGTCATATGCTCATTGAACTGAACGTCGTTGTGATTCTCTTCCGCAAGAAGGACTGGCTGATCGCCGGCACTTACGGTCACCTTCTCAGCGACACTCGATATCTTCAATTTCACGCGGATGGGCCGAAGTGCCGCAGGACCCACGGTGACGGCCATTTGCGCTTCCTTGAATCCGGGAGCGTTTACACTCAGCATGTACTCGCCGACAGGAACATTTTTGAGTGCAAATCCACCCTCCTCGTCGGTTGTCGTAGTGAGGGGTTGAGCTTCCGCCGCAGCGGTCAGCACAACATTTGCATCCGGCACAACCGTGCCGTCGGGTCCTTGGACGACTCCCCTCACGGTTCTTGTGTCTTGAGCCCTCGTTTCTATCGAAAATACAAGCGTCAGGAGAAGGAGAGTGTACAAGCAGTTTTTGATCATCGTAGTTCTCGACTTTCGTTAGAGGTAGTGAAGACCGGGGGCTGGTGGGGTGACAATTGAAGTTGGTAAAGATGGGCGTATCGGCCCTTGCGCGCCAGGAGCTCTTCATGCGTGCCTTGCTCGACGATGCGCCCTTGGTCGAGGACGATAATGTGATCTGCCAAGCGCACGGTGCTGAGACGGTGGGCGATGACGAGCGTGGTGCGTCCGGCCGCCGCGCGCTCCAGAGCGTTGATGACAGTACGTTCGGCGACGGCATCTAGACCGCTTGTAGGCTCGTCGAGAATCAAAATGGGGGCGTCGCGCAACACGGCACGGGCGATGGCGATGCGCTGCTTCTGCCCGCCGGATAAAGTGACTCCCCCCTCGGCCACGGGAGTCTCGTAACCTCCCGGAAGCCGGTGAATGAACTCATCCGCGTTTGCAATTGCGGCTGCGGCGCGGATTTCGGCGTCGGTTGCGTCGGTCCGGCCGAATGCGATGTTGTCCCGGATGGTACCGCTCAAAAGCAGGGAGTCCTGAAGAACTAAGCTGATCTGCTCACGGAACGACTGGAGGGAAAAAGTCCAGATGTCTTTTCCGTCCACCAAGACGGCGCCCGCGGTAGGGTCGTAGAAGCGAAGAACTAGGCTCACGAGAGTGCTCTTCCCCCCCCCGGTCGCCCCGACGATCGCGAGCTTCTGTCCTGGCGGGATGCAAAGATTAATGTGAGAAAGAATTGGCGTGCCAAGCTTGTACGCGAATGACACGTCTTGAAACTCGATGGCGCCCCTGAAGCGCGGGGCCCGGCGGGCGTGTTTGAGGTCTCTGACCTCACTCCGATGGCACAAAACGTCGACGATTCGCTCCGCGCTTACACTGGCCTTGGTGAAGGTATTCGCCGAACGTGAGATGGCCTTCATGGGGGAGTAGAAGTTATTCACGTAGGCGAAGAAGATGACCACGTCCCCGGTTGTGAGCTGACCGGCAAGAACGCTCCTGGCCCCGTACCACATCATTATGGTCAGCCCTATGGCCGCCAAGAAATCCACCACCGGCGCGATCCGCGCCTGATACCGCACGCTCTCCAGGAAAGCCTGCAGGCTGCTTTCGCTTTGCACCTGAAAGCGCCCGTCGATCTGGTCTTCTTGCGCCAGCCCCTGCACGATGCGAATGGAGGCCAGCGTTTCCTGGGCGAGTGAAGCCAGCAGTCCCGTGCTGGCGCGAGCTTTGCGAGTGGCGTGCTTGATGAGGCTCTTGTGGCGATAAACTATCCAGAACATCAGCGGGGCGATCGAGAGAGTAGCGAGAGCGAACCTCCAGTTGAGCCAGAACATCAGGGCAGCCATGCTCGTCAGCAACAGCGTGTTGCTGCCGAAAACGATGACGCCGTTCGCAATGAAGTCTTGAATCGATTGAATGTCGGAGGTCAACCGCGTGGTCAGGTCGCCTGTCTTTTGGGTATCGTGGAAACGCAGGGACAGACGTTGCATGTGGGCGAACAGGTCCCGCCGCAGGTCAAAGACGAAGCGCTGACCGACGTTGCCGAGGAGGCGTGTGTAGCAGTATGTGGTTAGACCAGTGACGAACGCGATGAAGAGCACCGCCGCGCAAGAGCCGTAAAGGATTTGCATCTTCGTGAACGGCGCGCTGTCCAACCATGCGTGGATCAGAGGCACGCGACTTGGTTTATGCGAAAGCACTCGATCAATCACGACCTTGAGCGGCCAGGGACGCATGACGGTCAGCAGGGAGTCGAGCACCATGGCTAGGAGCGCAAGGAAGATCCTCCCCCGGTGGGCACGAAGAAGAGGGAAAAAGTAGCGAAAACTTTTTTTTTCGGAACTCTCAGAACTAGGCTGACTCAGCATCTCTCGTGTGTCTCCTCCTTTCGGAAGCCACGGTGTGTGCGCGGTTCCCCGCGGGATTGCCTAACACTCAATTTTCCGGCTCCGCAAACCGCCCCGCTTCCTCGAGCAGCGCGTCGACTACATGCTTCCCATCTCGATTGCGGCGCACCACCGCTTCGACATATGCGAGTTTTAGGTAAGCAATGACTGCAAACAGGCGTAGCCTCGAGACGGAAAAACCAGCAGACTCCGAGGCGTAGGAATCCTCAAACCGGGCGGCGAAGGCGTCCAGGGAATTGATCGCCCCGAACGAAGTCAGGGCCAGAAATCGCAAGTGGGCCACAAAGTGGGCTACGTCGAACAGGGGATCGTATTGGCAAAACTCATCGAAATCCAATCCGGTGAAACGCCGGCCTTCCACGATGAGGTGTTCGGGGGAAAAATCGCGGTGTGTGGGGGCCCACGTCAGCGGCTCGAGCCTCAGAAACCGATGCTTAATGTGGTCTAAAACATCGCCAAAGGCACGTCCGGTCTCTCGATGTACCGAAGTCAGGCTGCGCTTCCGGACGTCGAGCATATGGAGGTGGCGCGAGAAGCTGTAAATACGCCCGCCATGAAAACCGCAGGTATGCAGCCGGTGCAGCCACTTGGCTGCCCCTTCCACGGCTCGAAGAGCGCCCTGTCCGGCAAGAACAATATCGCGGAGAGACGTGCCGTCCTCCCAGCTCAGGACCAGGACCTGCCAGGTCGGGTGGTAAGCCAGCGGCTCCGCAATCGTGAATCGCCCTCGCGAGAAGCTGCAATGCCATAGCCGCTGACAATTCTTATAAACACGCGCTCCATGACCGGCTGTGTAGAACTTCGCAAAAAAGCAATGGCGCTTACGCGGCATCCCAGGCGCAGCGCGCATCTTCACTTCCAATTTCACAATGCAGCGCTTCCCGGGAATGTAGCGGTGAACGAACAGACGGTCGTGCGTCAGCTCGATGCGGCTTCCCAAACGGCTACGCAATAGCGGGGTCAACACCGCTAGAAGCTGCTCCGGATAATTGAGCAATGCCAATCCCGGCAGCGCAGGATCGCCGGGGACGGCGGCGCGGGTGCCAGGTGCTTCTGTTCCCATCGCACAAAAAACGCTAGGCTTTCGCCTAACCTCTCGTGTCATTTCGCCTACCATAGAACTGACCGGCATAAGAGTTATCACCCTTGAAATTACCCGCTGCAGCTTCTCGCATCTGCTTCCCAGGAGCACCTTAAGGCGCTTTGAGCAGGGGTTGGACTGATGCGAATCCTTTAGGCCTCAATTCCTCAGAACTTGAATCCCTTCATCTAGCATCGCCGCAACTTTCTCCTCCCACCGGGGAACCTGAGCCTTCATCGCGCAGTACTTGGCCACCTTCAAACACATCGCAGCCCTGTAAAAGGGAAGTCGCGGCAATATCTCTGTGCCCCTCTCCCCTACGTAGGTTTCGAGGAATACATCGGCCAACCAGTTGAGCGCGCAAATCGAGTGGAGATGGCCGAGCGCCAGGCGCTCAGTTGCCACGACAAATCTCGCGACGTCTCGGGCGGGGTCCGCCACGTCATATCCGTCCCAGTCAATCGTTACCGTCTGGCTGTTTGTTAGCAAGACGTGGTCTGGGCTGTAGCTGCCGTGGCCAGCTAGGCCTTCCGTGCCGCCCAGCTTTGGAAGTTCAGCCTGCAGTCGCCTGAAAAGCTCTTTCGACTTTTCTGCCAACAGGCCGCCAAGGGGAGCCAGCCGACCTACCCAGCGCTCTAGCTGGGCGAACTGCGCCTGCGGCGAAGTGACCGGGCCCCTTTTTGGACCCACATCTTGGAAACGTGCCAGCCAAAGTGCAGAACGCCGGGCGGCCTCAACCTGCAGGTGCGGGTCGGTACCCAGGAAGACCTCTCGAACCGCCAACCCTTGAACTTTTTCTTGCAGAAGGAGCCGAAGAGAAGGCACATAGGCCAACGCCTGAGGAGTCGAGAATTTCGAAGTCCGATCGAAACCTGCGCGCTCTAGTTCTCCTAAGTATTCGTAAATGTCGGGGCGTTCCACGGCGTAAATCTTGCCGATCAAGTCGGGCGACATGGCTCCGTTCATCAGGGCGATTTCAAGCGTGCACCGGTTTCCGGTGTGCCATCGCAGCACGCGCGCTCGAAATCCTTGCGGGGAGTCCGATTTCCAATGCGCGTGGGTGAACAAATCAAGTTCTCTTGCCAATTCTTCTTGATCGAATAGAGCAGCGAGCGCCGGATTTTCGCGATCCACAGGTGTTGTGATGAGTTCGAGCATGCGTTTCACCTACCGTTCAAGTTCCCGAAGACCTTGGTCCAGCATGATTTCGGCTCTCTCGAACCAGCCGGGATGCTGTTCTCCCACGTCGCGCTTCGCTTCCTGTAAGTAGAGCGCAGCCTTATGGAAGCGCAGGCGAACCTCAACGCCAGGCTGCGAGGCAGCTAGGTAGGTTCTCAAAAATGCCTGGGAGGCGCTTTCCAGTTTCCGCACTGCGCCAAGCGCGCCTAGGGCGAGGCGCTCGAGATAGATAAGGAACATTGCCGCGTCGCGGCAGGAGTCGGCAATGTCATAACAGTCCCAGTCGAACGCTACTGTGCAGCGTTGAGGAAGAAGGAACAGATGCTCAGGCTTGTAGTCGCCGTGCCCGGCGCACATCATCTCGAGGGCTGGCGGAGAGACAGCCAGACGCTCAAATAGTTTGCGCGCCTTGTATGCAAAGGGCATGCGCGCCTCGACGATGAAGCGCACCCTGCGTTCGCCGTGCCTCAGAATTCTCTGGACGTCCATAATCTTGCCCTGCCGCGGCGCCAGAGCCTGAAACCGTGCAAGCCACAGAGCGCACCGCTCCGCGGCTTCCGCGCACTCGCCTGGATTTCCATCAAGGAACACGCGCTTGGCGAGCATGCCTTCGACCTTCTCCTGCAGAAGTAGGCGCAAAGAGGGCAGGTAGGTGATGGGACAAGGAATCCGGAACTCCGCCTCCCGGTTCAAGCCCGCCCGCCAAATCTTCTTCATGGCCTCGAACACATCGGCACGGTCTCGCAAGTAGATCTTTCCGATCAGGTAATGCCAGCCCCTCTCCGTTCCGATGACAATTTCCAGCGTGCATCGGTTGCCCATTTGTAATTTGAGTAGCCGCGTCTGGGTATCGTTCACGCAGCGCGCCCCCCAGTGCGTGTAGGCAAGCTCGCGGAGATGCCTTCTCCATTCCCCCGAGTCGAGAACCGCTGCGAGCCCCGAAGGGTCAGGAACCACCGTGTCTGGGACGAATTCCAACCTAGTTTCCATGTTCTATCCCGCGAGTGCTAGAAGCCCCTCGTCCAGCAAGATTTCGGCTCTCTCCAGGAATTCTCCGCCCTTCGCCGACTAGGGAGGCCTTCAGAAATGTTTCAGAAGTACTGTCGAGTTTTTGTGAAGCACACACAGTCCTCAAACGACCTTGCACCACCTTCGGTTCGGCCCACTCCACGAGACGCGCTGCATTTCGCTCCCATGTAAAAGCTTGGCTAGCGCTTCTGGCGTTTCTGCCTAGTTCTTCCCGGAAGGCAGGGTTTTCCGCCAGCCGGCAGAGACAGTTCACAAGGCCCGCCCGGTGGCCTGCTTCATAAAGCAGACCGCTCACACAGTGGTTGATGACTTGAGCTACCTGGCCTGTGCGGCTCGCCACCACCGCCCGTCCTGCGGCCATGTATTCGAAAAGTTTGAGCGGCGAGTAATAGAAGTTCTCGATAGCTGGATAGGGCGCCACGGCCACGTCCATCGTCGCCAGGTATCGGAGGATGTCGTCATGGGCCACGACACCCGTAAATGTGACGGCTTTTTCCAGACCTGCTTGCCGCGCGCGGTTCTGCAGATTGCTCTTCAGTGGGCCGTCTCCAATCAAGAGCAAGTGGGATGACGGCTCGATACGATGGAAGTCTTCAAAAGCAGCCAGCAAGAAATCCGCTCCATGCCACGGCTTGAAGCTGCCGACGAAGCCGATGACAAACCAGTTTTCCAGATCCGCGTGTTTCCGCGCGCGAAGGCTCTCGGCATCCGCCATAAACCACCGAGCATCCACGCCGTTGGGCAGAACTTGCACATGGGTCGAGTTCACGCCCGCTTCCCTTAGGTGACTAGCCAGCGCTTCGGAAACTGCAATCACGAGATCGGCCCCTCGCCACACGAGACCCTCGATCCGGCGCGCCAACGAGCAGCAGATCATTCCGCCGCGATAGCGCTGTTGTTCGTAGACCAGCGGCGCGTTCACCTCGAGGACAAATGGCAAACGACAAGATTTGGCGGCGCAAAGACCGGCCAGTCCCCACAAGCTGTAGCGCTCGTAAATGAAGTCTGGGGCGAATCGCCGCACAGCCGCTGCGGCAGTTCTAGAGAACCGTGCATTGTGTAAGAACCGCACGGCGTCGCTATAATGGCGAGGTTGCCGCTGCAAGAACCGATTGGCTCTTCGGATCGCGCTTCCCAGCGAGTCGTTCCAGCCGGAGATGGCGCAAGAGGTCACCCTTCCGCCCACCTGGGACTCAACCCACTGCTGGCGGCTGACGCAACTACATATCGTCATGACCTCGTGACCCAGTTCCGTCAACGCGCGGATCATTGCGCGTATGTGTACGGAGCCGCCGGTCTCCCCCGCCAAATCAATGCTCGGATCAAAGCATAGGTAAAGAATCTTCATAGCTTCCTTCAGGCTGAAATAGTCTGAGCAATCGCGTTGCACTGCGGTCGGTCGAGAATCGCTCGCGCACTTTTATGCGTCCGGCGCGAGCCAGTTTTTCGCCAAGATGGGGATCAAGCAAAATCTGGTCCAGCGCGTCGGCGAGCTTCGCGGGGCTGCCCGGCGGCACAAGTAGTCCGTCGCAATCGGACTCGACAAGTTCCGGAATTCCGGAAACAGTTGTCGAAACAACGGGTACTCCGCTCGCCATGGCTTCCAGCAGTACCGTGGGAATGCCGTCGCGATCGCCTCCCGCAGCAACAACACACGGCAGCGCGAACAAGGCGGCACGCTGGTATGCCGCGCGAACGAACTCTTGCGGCTGCGCTCCAAAGAACTTCACGCGATCTCCTAGCCCCAGTTCGACAGCCCGGGCGCCAAGCGCCGGCCTGAGCGGGCCTCTGCCGATAATCTCGACTCGGAATGAGCGGCCGCGCTCGAGAAGGATGTGGCAGGCAGCGAACAAATCGCCGAGACCTTTCTTTTCGATCAACCTGGCTACCGCGAGGATCACTGGAAGGCCCTTCCGCCCTTCGCCAGACGCGCGACACTGGTATTGGCTCAGGTCTGCCCCGTTGTAGATGCAATGCACTTTGCTGCTCGCTGCCGGCTCGAGCAAACTCACAAGTTGGCGCCGGTTGTATTCGCTGATCGTTACGACGGCCTTGGCGTGCTTCATCTTGGAGCGCATGAGCGCCGGCTGCGCATCGACGTAAATGTCTTTCGCATGCGCTGTGAAGGTATAAGGAATCCCTGTCAAATGGTGCGTCAGCATAGCCACACTTGCCGGAGCGCTGGCAAAGTGCGCGTGCAGGTGGGCGACGGGTTGGCGAACCAAAAGGTCCGCCAGGTAACCGGCTTGTAATAGGTTCCGGAAAAGGCTCCAACGGGGCCGAAGCAGAGTCCAAAACACAGTCCGCAAATAAGCCCTGGGTTGGCGCCATAGCGTCCGGAGGTTGCCCCGCAGGACTGGCTTCCAGCGGTGGCGCAGCGCGAGATAATGGATTTTGGCACGAACTTGCCTTGCGTCGGCGTGCACCGGCTCGTCTTTGGGGTCCTTGAGCGAGAAGATGCGAAGCTGCAAGCCGCGCCGCTCAAGCGCCAGAACTTCGTTTAACACGAAAGTCTGTGAAAGACTTGGCCAGGTGCTAACGATATAGGCATATCCGACGGTCGATCTGGCTTTGCACGGGATAGTAAGCTCTGGAGGCGAGGAGCTCGGCCAAGCGAGCGGCCGCGCTTCTTCCTCCATTAGTTTTGATCGTGGGGTCATATGATGGGCCATTCCTCCATTGCAAGTCTTCCATCAGTTTTCCAGCCATCTTTTTAGGGGACAGATCCTCGGGAAAGATAAAGTCCACAAGGCCGCGTTCGGCAAACAAGCGGGTCCGCATCTGTTGCTCGGCACTCGGGCCAGATCGCGGCACTACGAGCGATTTCTTTCTCAGCTGCAACACCTGGCACAACGAGTTGTAGCCCCCCATGGTGACAACAAGATCGGCCGCGTTCAGGTAACTGAGGGAATCTTCCACATGCGTCAGAACCCGTGCCTTCAGGCCTTTTGCCTGTTCGCGCAGCCGTTCACGCTGCTCGTTATCCATCAGCGACCCACTGATAAAAATCGCCTCCACACCTACATCCGGCCCGAGCAGCCTCAGGGCCTTCATGCATGTCTGCATCATGGGATAAGCGTCAACCCCGCCGCCACCAGTGACCACAATGAGAGGATGCTCGACTTGTAGCTCTTTGCGCATCTGCTCTTTGCTTTTGTAAGGCTCCTCCGTGCACACATATCCGCAGTAACGGACCATTGGGGCGAACTCTCGGTCGAGCCCGTAGTGAGTGCTGGTGTCAAACACCTCTTGGCAGCCGTAGATGAAAACTTCGTCATAATATTTGCGAATCGCTTGGTAAGATCCTTCACGTTCCCACAGCCTGCGCGTGACTTCTGGGCAATCCAGAATGTCTCTGACACCCAGGACGATTAGCGGTGGATCGTCGCTTCGTTTCAGCATTTCAAGCAAAGGGAGTAGCTCACCCCACACTCCCACTGGTACATGGTCTATGAGCAACAGCTGCGGATGAAACACGTGAGCCACCTGCTGAATAGTTGCGACGCGTAGCGCCTTGGTCTTGTCGAGCCCGATTCGCAACCGCAACGGATGCCACACTCCAGTGTCGCGTTTGATGATGGAGGGGAGCTTTATGAAGTCCACGCCGTTGGGCAACCTGAAGACCGCTCCGGTAGGGCATCCAATCAACATCAACACGCTCGAATCGGGGACACTGCTGGCCAGGTGAGATGCGATCGTGGTGTTTCTTCTCAAGTGCCCGAGACCAAAGCCGTCATGAGAGTACGTCATGACGCATGTCGAATTGCCATCTGGCTTTAACTGACTCACTTAAGTTCTCC
>WNGP01002016.1_pt2 | contig 16540 bp, 14 predicted proteins | sample 5407671 | NCBI WGS metagenome assembly WNGP01 (sample SAMN13153381, study PRJNA577476) | soil metagenome | isolation source: 40 cm soil or saprolite under Garry oak tree replicate 2 | place: USA:California | collected 2016-06-15 | reverse complement strand
AACAGTGTATGGCTATGGCCGACTGGTATGCTGTGCGTGAAAGTCCCCAGTGTTATCCCTTCGTCTCCCGTGAAACCAGAAGGTGCGTTGACAAGGCAAGTTACGGCCATAGGGACATCTGTCTGCTGTCCCCCGCCTTGGAAAGAGAGGGTCACCGTAATCTGAAGTACACCACCTTGGGTCCCAGGAGTCGGTCCGCCAAATGCGATGAAACTAACGAAACCGGTTGCTACCCAGGTGCCCCGAGCAGCCACCGAGCCGTCTGCATTGAATTGGGTGAAGGAACCGCTCGCTATAACTGTCTGGGCTACTGGATCAAAACTGCCGGAGCCGGTCGTCCGAACGGAGGCGCCGGAAGCGGCACTTGTGATCTGTGGTCCAACCAGGTTGAAACCGTAAGTTTGGTTCGCTGCCTCCGCAACAGGCAAAAGCATGCTTACACAAAATAGGCATGCGAGAATCGTTTGTCTTTTCAAGGTTATCTCCTTTCTGGCCCCCATTTGGAGGCGAGAACTCGCTAGATTTCGTTCTGCCGAGCGTCCGAAAGACTTGCCGGTTCGTGCCGGTAGGCGCTTGTGCATGTGCTGCCGTGGATTTAACTCCGGCAGCAAGCATCCCGGCTGCCAAGACCTCTTTTCATTCGGCTAATCTCGGTAGAGGCAGCTTATCAGCAGTAACCATGACGCACGCTCCCGAAGTGCGTGCATGTTTTTGCTGAGAAGAGTTTGCCTGAAAGCTCTTCGAGTCCGTGAGGGCCGGCTCAGTCGAACCACTGCGAGAGAACAGGTAGGAGGGTACGGCTGAGCAGGATCACTCTACACCTCAAGCGGCTAGTGTCAAGTCAAATTACTGCTGGTAGGGCGCGGAATGCGGTGTCAGACGGCACTTTCGCGGCCACGCGCATCGCACTGCCCGCGCTGCTCCAGCTTCGATCTGTACCGCAAAAACAACATCGGCAACTACGAGTGCCTGACGTGCGAGTTGCAGGATATCGATGAGACTGCGGCCAGGAGGCTGCAATGAAAACGCCTGGAGCGAACCGCGCCCGCCAAGAAAAAAACCGGACCTCAACCGAACCCGCGCCAAATGCCGCGTTGAGCTTTTGTCTGCAGCTGCTTTGATTCCCTTCGGATCGGTAGGCTTGGGGGATTGGGAGCAGAAACCACAGATAGACCGACTGCAATCATTTGTATTTCAGCAGCGGTTGCTTTGTCCAAGTCCGCGAAAATACCGTCGAGAGCGGTCACTACGGCAAGGGCACGACCGACACTTCCCTGAAGTAAACCTCGGACCCCGGATGATTCTGCAGGGCAATGAAGCCGGAGTCCGGACGCGGCCCTCGATCCGGATCATGAGAGCCAGGAGGTTTCGCCGGCACAGGCTGTCCCTCGGTAAAGTCCGTGGTCTTTATCGAGTTGAGGTACACGATTGTGCGCGGCCCATCAATTGTTATGTCCATCGTGTTCCACTCGCCGATCGGTTTAATCGGGCGCGCCAAAGCCCTTGTAAATGTGTAAAGCACGCCGGTGCACGAGTAGTCGTCAGGCCAGTCGCCAATTTCGACCTCGTAACCTCGGTTGATCGGCATCCACGGCTCAGTAGGCTTGTCCGGTATGCGAATAAAAACCCCGGAGTCGGATTCCTTCGCGCTGAGTTTGAAGACAACCCGAATGGTGGCATGGGCAACCTTTTCTCGTGTGTACCAAAGCATGCCCATTCCACCCTCTGTCTTCATCGTGCCGTCCGTTACAACAAACGAGCCTGGACCGACTTGTTTGGCTGGACTGTTGAGCAGCCAGGGAATTGGTAGTGGCAATGACGAACAAACAGATGGCCATTCCATAGAGCTCAGATTTACGTAAATTGCGGGCTGAACAATTCATGGCTTCATCGCGTGACCTGGGTTAAAAACGATCCCACGATCTCTAACAGGGGTGGCAGCAACCGTCAAATTGACCTCGGCACGCTCCAGGGGAACGGGGCTGCCAGTTTTTAGTGCTTGACACTACATTTCGGACGGTGCTAAAAACGCAGCCGATGTAACCGCTATCAGAAAGCGGTTTCATGAATTGAGGGAAGCGATGGGCGGGCAAGGGGTAGAGCGCCGGGAAATTCTCCGCTACATTGGAATCGCTGCGGTGGCGGGCTCGTTTCCCGGCTTTAGTCGATGGGCCTTTGCCTGCCCGCAGAATCACCCCCAGACATCTCCCCCAGCCGGCTCGGGTGCGTACAAACCCCTGTTCTTTTCTCCGCAGCACTACCGGATGGTGGAGCATCTCGCCGAGATGATCATTCCCGAAGATGACACCCCCGGAGCCAAGAAAGCGGGCGTGGCTGAGTTTATTGACTTCATGGTTGCGAACCGCGTGCCAGTGAGCACATCCCACGACATTCGTTCGACCGACGATGCAATTGCGGCCGGGAATGATGCGCAAACTAGATTTCTCGCAGGGCTTGATTGGATCAACGCGCGCAGCCGCTCGGAATTCGGGCGGGAGTTTATGGACTGTACGCCCGAACAGCAGAACAGTCTGATGGAAGAACTTGCCTACAAAGCCAAATACAAGCCCACGACCGAAGGCGGACGCGCATTTTTTCAGATGATCAGGGACTACACCGTCGTGGGCTACTACACGACGGAACTTGGCTTGAAGAGTATCGGCTATCCCGGGCTTCGCACTGTATGGCCAAAGATGCCGGGGTGCGCCCATCCCGACGATCCGGAGCACGCGAACCTTCGTGAACCAGCGAGCCCGGACATCTCGACCCGGCCCGGCAAGAACTAGCGAGGACGTTTTGGACCCCAAAATGTACGACGCGATTGTGGTGGGAACTGGCGCCGGCGGCGGCACAGCCATGAAGATTCTGTGCGAAGCAGGCCTCCAGGTCTGCGCTATTAACTCGGGACCGCGTACAGACCCGGAGAATGACTATCGCAATCACCGGCAGGTTTACGACCTGAAGTATCGCGGCTACGGCGATCCCCTGCGATTGAAGGGCAAAGCGCACCAGGAGCCTTACTCGGTCGAAGAGTCCGAATACAGTGAGGGAAGAGATCTATTCGAGCACGACATTGCGTATTCAAACGCCCCGGGCACGGACTGGTACTGGAAACGGTGCAAGGCAACCGGCGGGAAAGCCAATTTTTGGGGGCGCTCCTCGGCGCGCTTTGGCGACATCGATTTCAAGGCCGCAGACCTGGATGGGGTGGGTGAAAACTGGCCGGTAGATTACGCGGAGATTGCGCCATGGTTTTCCAAGGCCGAGCGATACATGGGCGTGGCCAGCACGATTCAGAATCGGCCCAGTAATCCCGATGGCGAGTACCTGCCGCCCATGCCCTTTCGCTGTATTGATTACATCATCCAGAAGGGAGCCGAAAAAATCGGCGTCCCGTACCTGCCCGACCGCTGCGCTCAGCTCACGACGGACCACAACAATCATCCTGCCTGTCACTACTGCGGGAACTGCAGCCGCGGCTGTGATGTTGGATCTTTTTTCTCTCCCACGTGGTTTACCATCCCGGAAGCTGAAGCCACCAAGAACCTCACTCTCCTGACCAATTCTCTGGTGCGAGGCGTCCTGGTTGACGAGAACGGCATGGCGAAGGGCGTCGCGTTTATAGACCGCGCTACCCGAAAAGAAGTGGAAGTTTATGCCAAGGTGATTGTGCTGGCCGCATCCTGCGTCGAAACCGCGCACATCATGTTGAATTCGAAGTCCCGCCACTGGCCCACTGGCATCGCAAATTCCAGCGGACAGCTGGGGCGCAATCTGTGCGAGCACCTGTACGGCAACCCCGGCTATGGCTACCTGCCACGGCTTCTGGGCCATCCCGTGACGCCTGACAACATTGCCGATTCCACGGTTGCCTGGATGCCGCGCTGGCAGAATTTGAAAAATCCGCGGGAAGAAAAATTTATCCGGGGCTATTCCGTGTACATAGGAGGCGGTTGTGGAGAGTTCCCAGGGTACTACGGACAGATCGAAGGCTTCGGCGCGGGATTCAAGCGCGATATCAAGCGTTACTATCCAAGTACACTCGGGGCGCTGATCCAGGCGCCAACCCTTCCCAGCCCGACCAACTATGTCGACATTGACCCGGAAAAGAAAGACATATTCGGGATCCCTCAGCTTCGGTTTCATTTTCAGTGGGGAGCGAACGAGCTCTTGATGTGGGAACACTCAAAACAAATCATGATTGATCTGTTTAAGTCGATGGGCGGAGAGCTGTGGGGCGCCGACGATAAGCCCAACCGCCCAGGAACCAGCCTGCACGAAACTGGAGTCTGCAGGTTTGGAAATGATTCCAAGACCTCGGTTACGAACAAGTGGGCGCAGGCCCATGACGTTCCCAATCTTTACATTTGTGACGCAAGCATTTTCCCCAGCTGTACTGACAAGACGACCACGATGCCCATCGTCGCCTTCACCATGCGCACGTGCGATCACATGTTGAGCAATTTCAAGAAAGGTATTCACAAACGCGCATGAAAGATCGGAAGGTGAAAGATCGGAAGGTGAAGGATCTGAGAATTGCGCACCCATGCCGTCAAATGACGGGGCGGGACGGGCGCAGGCACAAAATCCAGCGTGACAGGGAGCCGCACATGTTGAACCTAGCGCGAAGAGTTGCCGTTTGCATTCTTGCGGTCTTGATGTTGGGACCTGCGTCCATCGTTCTCTCCCAGAGCAACAATGCTTCTATCGACGGAGAAATTACCGACCCGAACGGAGCGGTGGTCGCAGGGGCCACGGTGGATCTGACGTCCAAGGACACGAACCAGTCGTCTCACTTTGTGTCAGACGCCAATTATCAGCTGAAAGTGAAAGCGCAAGCTTTTGGTGAGTATGTGCAGGACGGCATTATCGTGCGCGTAGGCTACCCGATACGCCAGAACGTCGCGTTGAAGCTTGAGAGTACTACCCAACAGGTTGAAGTCATTGCCGATGCCTCTCCGCTCAATTTCGAAAATGCGGAATTGCGCGGCAGCATCGATCCGGAAGTGATTCAGGACGTTCCGTTGCTGGTATCGGGATCGATCCGCTCCGCAGCAAACTTTGCTTCGCTCCTGCCTGGCGTGGTTCGTGGTTCTGGGGACGTTGCCGGCGCGCATGTGAACGGCGGTCAGTCGCAGACCGGCATTGTGGTGCTCGACGGTATCGCCTTGTACAACTCCTCTGGTACCCAAGGACTTACGGGAGCGGTTCTCGACTTCCCGCAATCCCCGGACCTCATCAGCGAGTTTCAGGTGCTGACGTCAAACTATGACGCACAGTACGGAAGCGCGGGAGGAGTAACCGTCGAACACGTGAAGTCAGGTACGAATAGGTTTCACGGCACGGCTTACGAATTCAATCGAAATTCCTCGTTCAACGCCATCCAATGGGGTATCCCCGCCGAAAAAAAGGCACAGGACATCGAGAATGATTTTGGAGGTAATTTCGGAGGTCCACTGAAGCTGCCTTTCTGGAAAAACAGGGACCACCGAACTTTTTTCTTCGCCAACTTTGAAGCTTTCAGGATCAGGGGTGCCCTCAAGCGACCCACAATTTCTATACCTTCACTTGCGGAACGGCAGGGAGATTTTCGCGATTGGAGCGAGAAGATTTACGATCCGGCGACGCATCAACAGTTCATGGGCTGCGACGGCAGTAACCCAAACGTAATCTGTGCTGACGATCCCCGCTTGCAGAACTCGCTTGCCAAGCAATGGTTGCAATTCCTCCCAGATCCGACTTCTCCCGGTCCATTGAACAACTATCTGGCTCCCGCGCAGCCGGACTTCTTAGGTACGGATGCCTATAGCATTACCGAGAAAATTGACGAATACATTGGGTCGAAAGATCACATCTCGGAAATGTTCTATTACAAGTATCTGCCCAGAACGACATTCACAAGTCTCCCGGTAACGATCAGTGATAGCGGTACATCCTTCAAACGGACCTCGGTATGGCGAGTCGCCTGGGACCACACTTTGAGTCCCAAGCTGGTGAACCGCCTGGCGTTTGGTTTTCAAGACGATAAGTTCTATGGTGGCGGAATCGATGGTGATTCTGCTGACAAGCTGCCCCAGATTCCCGGTGTGGCCAGCCACGCATATCCTCCACAGATAACCTTCAGCGACAGCTTCGAGCCGTTCGGTACGGGAGCGGGCGATCCCAACATTCAACCGTGGCTGGCGCCCGCGTACATCATTAACGACGCGGTGTCTATGACCAGAGGGAAGCACACCATTTCCTTCGGCGGCGAGCTGCGATTTGCGCAGAACTCTGCGATCTTTCTCGGGGGCCAGTCGGGATCTTTCGGTTTCGCGCGCGGAGAAACCAGCCTCAGCCAGGTGGGTGGCAGCCCAATCGCCAGCTTCCTGCTGGAGCAGGTGGACTCAGCCTCGGCACAGTTTGATACCTCAACTAACATTGACGCACGCACCAAGAGCTTTAGCCTGTTTGCAGGCGACACCTGGCGCGTAACGCCTAAATTGACGATTTCGCCGGGCATTCATTGGGAAGTGGACCCGGCCCCGCTTGAGGCAAAAGACCGCTTCTCGTATTTTGACCCAACCCTTCCCAACCCCGGCGCGGGCAATCTGTCCGGCGCCGTAGCTTTTGCCGGCCATGGTGCGGGGCGCTCCGGTAGAAGATTCCCTGAGGACACTTGGTACGGCGGGATCGCGCCTCGCATCGGTTTGGCATATGCTCTCACCGCCAAAACCGTCGTCCGTTCCGGATACGGAATCTTTTACGACAATGCGAACATGCCTGGTTGGGCTGGGGGAATCTCACAGGATGGCTACAATGCCACTGCCGTGTTCGGCAGTTCACAGGGCGGTACGCAAGCGGCGTTTGTCCTGAGTGACGGTTTGCCGTCGAATCATCCCGTGCCGCCAAACTTGGTGTCAACCTTTGACAATGGCCAAAACACCCCCGTTTATCGGGCACGCACGGCCAACCGGCTTCCCTATGCGCAACAGTGGAATCTAACGGTTGAGCAGCAATTCACGGACCGTGCCTATGTTTCAGCGTCCTATGTCGGAACCAAAGGTACCCGTCTGTTGTCACAAATCGCTCCAATAAACGTAGTGGACCCACGTTTTCTCGCGCTACGTGATCAATTGAACGACAAGTTTCTGCCGGGGGACACGGAGGTGGACGGTGTGCCTGCGCCCTTCCCGGATTTCGCGACGGTCGTGACAGGATGCGATCCCTCGGTTGCGCAGGCGCTGCGACCCTTCCCGCAGTATTGCAACACCATCCCGGGCCTAAACGAAAATAAGGGCAGCTCGACGTATCACGCGTTTCAGTTGAAGGCAGAACACCGTTTCTCCAAGGGCTTGTGGGCCCTGCTGTCCTACACCAATTCAAAGCTGATCACGAACGCTGACAATGCCGAGAGCCTTTTGAATCCCACATACTTTTCGCCTTTCGAGGTGTCCCGCAATAGATCGCTTGCGATCGAAGATGTTCCGCAGGCGTTGAACATCGCCTACAGCTACGAACTTCCGTTAGGACGGGGCAAACCCTGGTTGAACCAGGGCGGATTATCGAACGCGGTGCTTGGCGGCTGGACATTCAACGGAGTGTATCGCGTCCAGTCCGGAATTCCCCTCCAGATTTCGTCTTCGAGATGCAACGTGCCGTCACAGTTCATTAACTTCTGTTCGCCGGCATTGCTGCCTGGCGCCTCCCCATTTTTGCAGTCACCGACCCATTTCGACCCGTCCACGCCTGTGTTAAACGTGAACTCGTTCGAACCGGCCTCTGGTTTTGACTTCTATACAGGCAAAGGACCACGCGTTCAGAATTTCCGGCAACCGGGCTATAGTGATTTCGACATCGGCCTGGAAAAGTCGTTTCACATCACCGAGCGGTTTACGTTCCAGCTGCGCGGAGACGCCTTCAACGTCCTCAATGCGCACCACTTCAATAGTGTCGGAGCATTTATACAGTCCAGTGGACTGGGCGGCAGCGCATTCGACACCGATGTCGCAAGTCCAGACTTTGGAATATGGAATGGAGGCGTGAGCTCGCCGAGGAATATTCAGGTGTCGGGCCGTATCTCGTTCTAGAGGGAGTGACGTGGCAGCACATGAGGACAATTGCAAATTGGGAAAAGGGGAGTGTTACGGGACCTGCCACGCGTGCAACGTCAAGTTTCTTCTGTGAAGGTCCACTGCAATCAATCCAAACCTTGCGGCGCGCTTGCGGGAGTTGCACAAATGCAGCACCTACAGGGATCTTTGCGAATGATGCGGGGCGGCCGCATTGGCAGGAGACGATGTGGGGGACACTACGCGCTCAAAGTACAAGGCGGTGATGAGTGGCGTTTATTCCTTCGCAATCTCCGAGGAGGTCCTGCCTGCGATCGTCCAGTTGGAGGACGGTAATTTTGTGTCTGCAAACCCGTGTTCCCGCGTAAAAGGCATCGCCTCAGTCTCGGACTATGAAGCGATGAGTCTTGAACCTGAACAGACATTCCGGGTGCTTGAATATTTGAAGCACCTGGAATGCACGCTCGTTCTCCTGATCGCGGTCACGGGCCTGCGAATGTCCGATGCATTGGGCCTGCGTTGGGTGGACATTCTTTTTGAAAAAGGTCTCATCAAGATTCGGCGGACCTACGTCCACTACGTGTTGCAGGACGGAGCCAAGACTCGTGCATCGAAGACTTCAGTGGAGATGCATTCACTGTTGGCTGCAGTGCTGACGAGTTGGAACGAGCAGACGCTGTATAGCAAACCTGAGGATTACGTTTTCGCTAGCGACAAGCTCCATGGCGAAAAACCGAGGGTAGGGTCAATGATCGTGCAAGACTTCCTGAGACCCGCTGCTCTGAAAGCTGGGGTGATCAAGGTTGACCCACCACCATTAGAAAGGAAGCCAAGGAATGACGAAATGTATGGAATCCGAATCTCTTGATCTCGGTTCCATCCATATCGAAAGTCCGGCCATGCTGTCGTCCAGGCAACCTTGCGGCATACCCGGCTCGACATGACCCTGTATTACTCCCATGCCCGCAGGCCACAAAAACGGGCGGCTCAGGGCAGGATGCTCGAAGCTGTGCTCGGAAGCGAGCGGGTGCTGCAACGGGAGCCAGACAGCATTCAGTAGCAACGGCATGGATAGAGGAACTTGTGTACAATGATGAACTTACCGCAAATGTGGGCGCTTAACTCAGCGGTAGAGTGCCATCCTCACACGGTGGAAGTCATAGGTTCAAATCCTATAGCGCCCACCATCTATTCTCCTCACGCGTGCAATCACTTGCGCGTGTTTGGCTTTTCTACTCCGCAGAAATTCAGCCCGATGGAATCATTGGGTTGACTCCAACGCGGGCTTCATCTTGAGCAACTGGTCCATGTACATGCGCTGAGCGTCCAACGCCTTTCCGAAGTTCCCATGCGTGTAAACCGCCGTCATGTCGGGTTTGGCATGACGCAGCATCGTCTGACTGACAGTGATGTCCTTCGTGGTTTCGTTCGCCCAGGTGCTTAGGCTATGGCGGAAGCAGTGCCAGCCAAAACGCTCACGTTCACTTACCAGTCCCAAGTCGATTGCGGCTGGTTTGACGAACTGGGCGTTCATGCTCTGCCCCCACAATGGCTGTTTGCCTTTCAGGGTCGCGCGAGGCGAGGACAAAATTGTCATCCTTGCCGTACTCGGTCTGTTGATACAACTCAAGAATGTTTGCTTCGAGAGACTCACACATCGGGACTGGTGCTTTGCTGGCTTTGGTCTTGGTACGATTCAAAATCTCTCCACGCCGGAACACCTGCTCAATCGAGATCTTGTTCTCGCGCCATAAGACATGACCCCAGCGGAGTCCAAGACATTCGGAAATGCGCACACCTGTGGCAGCGACCAGCAGCACGGCAATGTTTACCGGACTGGGCAGACGTGCCACCAGTGAGAAAACCTCTTCCGGAGTGAGAAGTCGGATCCTCGGATGTCCTTGCGGGCACCGCAGATCGGAAGACGCAAAAACGAACTCTGTGCAGATTGGCCGCTGCAATCAAATTGCAAATCCTGGACAAATTGTTTTGCTGTGCGGAAGCGGCTCTCCGCTACCACATAGTTCCGATGCGGAAACGGGTATAATCTCTGTATGCCGAGAGCAGCCTTATTTACGCTGCTGGTCGCTTCCGTTCTGAACGGGTCTCTGCAAGCACAGCGAGCAACCGCGACATTTCACGGCAATGCTGCCGGACAGCCTGTTCGCTCAGGTTTTGCCGGGCAGCGCGGCTTCCCAAACAGATTCTTTCCAAGACGCGGATTCGTTCCAAGCGGTTTTCACCGCCACGACGGCTTCGGTTCCATTTTTGTCCCATATTCTGACTGGTACGACGGGCCGGTTGGGTACGAGCAGCCCGATGCTGAAGCAGTGAGGAACGGGCCTGTGCCCCCAGTAGAAATTCTACGGACACCGGAACCTCCTGTACCCGAGGCGCAGGTCATCGAAATTCCGAGCGTTGCAGATTCAACCGCCGCCAAAGTGCTACCGCCGACCATATTCATCTTGGCAAACGGAGAGCGACTGGAAACTCGGCGGTATGTGCTCACAGCAAGCGATTTATCGGTCCGCATTGACCGTCAGCAGCGGACCGTCCCGCTTGACATGCTCGACATCAACGCGACGATTACCGCCAATCACGAACACGGAATTGATTTGCGGATTCCCGCCGACCGGAATGAGATTTCCTTAAGCTTCTGAAAAGCCAATCAATACGCCGGATTTGCTTCGCCGAGATAGAACTCGCAACGCCCTCCGGGCTGCGGTAAACAGCCCGGCACGCCGTCACTCCATTCGCGGCTCGATTAGTGTTTAATCTCTCTCACAAAAGGCCCAGCAAATCCCGCTCCGAAGCGCTCAGAGAAGTGAATCGACAAAATATTGGGGTTTCTGGCTTCGCGACGCCCGCGCTCATTTCTCAGCGGACGCACGCGCCGATCCGCAGTTCAATGACAAAGTTAGTGTACTTGTCCATTTCCGCTGGATTGTCGGCTCGCACCTACCCGCCAGCCGGACCAACCATGGCGTAAGCCTCTAGGAACTCCTTCGCTAGCTCACTGGCGTACTTCACGTTGCCCTTCAGTAGTTCCTCGAAGCCGCGCTTGGCAGCCTTCAGCAGAGCTTCGTCCGGCGTTTCGCCTAGCATCCTTTTCGTGAAACCGCCAGGGCGTTCTCAAAATTCATCGTGGGCAAGTACTCCGAAGCTCTGGCTTTTGGAATCTGCCACACGTTCCACATCCCTCCTGAGCGCCTTGCTCGGTATCCTCATACTGCCCCGGATAGACAGGGACCGCACTGGTTAGGCCTCTTTTCAAGCGTGACCGCATCAACGGCGGCCAGCGGTTTCGCCATACGAGGCTTTTGGTACATCAAGCGACAGAAGACCCGGTACGTGAGCCATGCAGTAGGCAGCAATGGAAGCGAGGTCCCGTGCCGCCCACAGTTGCGCGACACTGTTGCCGTGTCCGGCCTTGCAACCGCATCCAAGTGCCTGCCCGAGAACCTCCAGCTTTACGAATTTGCGGAAACCCCAGTTTGTCCAGAGCTGCATAGTGTCGATGACGTCTTCGCTGTGTCCTTCCTACAATCGATGTGGCGCGTAGGCTTAATGCCCAAAATCCACGAGCGCTGGCGGATGAACGGGATATCGAATTCGAGCAAGTTGTGCCCGTCCGTCGGCTGCAAAAAAGCTTGCCCCAGAGCAATGGGTTTCGCAGGCGGAGGCGGCCCAAATGAGGGGGGTGAGTCGCCAAGCAATAGTACGGCTAGTTAAAAAGGGACGTTTTACCACCTTGTGCATTGCGGGAAAAATACTGCTGAAGAAGTCCGAAGTTGAGCACTTCAAACCAAAACCGCCGGGGCCTGCGCCGAAAAACGCGCCGCTGAGCATTTCTCTGCCTATTTCTGACGCATTGGCGCGTTCATGTAGCCCCTCAGGCTCGTCGCCGAAGTGATCGCAGGCTCACAGCCCTTTCGACCATATTTAATGGCATAAGGCATTCAACTCCGTTCAGGCGACGACCACGACATTATTCACGTAGTGCGGCTTAAAACTTAAAACCACCGTAAGCACCTCGTCATCGAAAGAATGCCGACGACGATTAGCGTGTTGTGCGCCAAGTATTTCTTCAGTGCGAAAAATGAATTTTGTGCCCAGCGAAATCGACCCGAGCATCGTAAGTCCAGATGTCCGTGTTCGCAGGTAGGGAACACAATCGAAAGTGACAGGATGGTCTGCGCAAATGTAGTCGGCCTTCGTTGGAGCACAAAGCTCCTGGCGTTGATGGAATGCGCGCCCACTCAGACCGGAAGATTGCTTCCAACTTTACTCGGGCGTGAGAGCCGACATTGTCATGGAGTCAATTACACTCATCGACTCGGTTGTTGAAGGGAAGAGTTAAAGGCTCCAGCACACTCGTGACCGGTCAGCGGCGTTTGCCGACATTCTGCACTGAGCTGCAGGTTTGCAGCAAACTTGTCCGCCAAATCCTGCAGCGCTTGCAGGTCGCGTCTTCCAAATGCGTATGGCCGCCGGGAAAACACTGCAATCAAGCCGAGCAACTGATCTTGATCAAGGAGAGGCACGACAATGATGGCGCTAACGCCGAGTTTCCGGCACGCATCGGCATCCCGCCGGGAGTCCAACGCCGCATTACTGCACCACTGCATTGTTCCGCTAGAAGTGCATACACCTGTAAAGCCAGATCCTGTATTGATCATAGTGCCAATTTCGGAAGCAAAATCACCCTCTGCTGCCTGGCAAATCAGCTCCCCTTGCTGCTCGATTGCAATCGCAGCGCCAGTCGCACAGGTCGCTTGAAGCGCCGCTTGGACAATTTCCCGGAGAAGATGGTTGGGCACAAAATTGAGCAGCTCAGTGCTGGGGATGGCGTCGATGCGTGCGTCGGTCAGAGCGTCGGTCCTCACGTCGTCGCTTGCGGATAACTGGAATGGCTGGATGGTCAGCTCAGCGGCCAGGCCTTCTAGTATGAAGTCTTCAGTCGCTTCAGTGATCCATTGGCTTTTCGCTTCGGCTTTATCGAGCGCTGATGCGTCGAACGCTCGGTCGTGGATGGTTTCAGTCTTCTGCTGCCTGATCGTTTCCTGTGCAGCCTCTTGTGCAACCGCCAAGACGAGAAAGCTGGGATCCGGCATCAGAGCGCCAAGATGCTCGCAAGATCTATCTGCTTCCGGTTCGGGGCGAAAGTCCAGTTCCGCAGGAGTTTGTCGACGAGTGATTTTCCGACGGTCGTTATATTCCTGAATAGTGAAGGCAGCGGATAGCACGCCCTGAAGGCATTGCTCGTCGAATATCAGTTTGGGCAAGTTCGAGGGCATGTCAATCGGCGGGAGAAAGGGTCGTCGAATCCGACGCCATTGTAGCGCAACTCTGGCCAGTTTGAAACGAAGAAAACGGACGACACGGACGACTTTGCGCCTTGGGGATTACTCCAGCAAACGTGTGGAGCTTTGCTCTGCCAGAGCTGGGTAGAGGTTGTTCCGATTGACAGCTACTCCTCAGAAACATAAGTTAAATAAGTGGCTTCTTGTGTGCTTTGGTCGTCTTTGCAGTCCTCCTCCCAGTTAAGCGACGCTGATACTCATTTACATCCGAGCAAGGCTTGCTTCTGGTGAGCCAAACATCGCTCTTATTGGCTCACGCCGCCTTCTTCTTTTTTGGATTGTGCCAGTTAGGACCGATGTCCGCTGTCTTTCCATTAGAAGGCTTCATTTTCGGAGGCTGTTGCGGAGGCCCTCCTTCTTCGGTTTCCTCGAACCATCCCTCCCCTTGGCACAGCGCTTCTGCTTCATCAAACATCCAGCCATAGATGATCAGCGTGATTTCAGGACTCTTATGCCACAAGTGCTTTGATATCGCAGGCAGTTCATCCTGGTGGTGATTCAGTCCATAGTGGACAAAAATATCGCGAAACAGGTGGGGGTTAACGCGCCGCCCCGTATATCTCAATGTTAAGTTCGAAACCAAGGAACCAAGTTAACCTTTTGTGAGCGGCCCACCATCCTCGGCAAAGTACCGAGCGCCGCTCGGGAGATTACGAGGCTCCAGGCCCTTTGCACGCCAGTCGAGTAACGTTCGTCCTGAGCAACCAAAAACTTTCCCAAGCTCCTCGGGCGTATAGGTACCCTTTCGGGCATGCCTGCGTCACGCAAGAGACTTTCGAACAACGGGTATCTGGGAGTGGCTGCGGCATCGACATACCACTTGATCTTGTCCATAGGCGATAACTTGTCCCAGTGAGGCTGGGGGATGATCTTGGGCGCTTTCGCCAAAAGCTCGTCCAAATCCTGAAGCGGGCTTGCTGGCAGTTGGTTTTTGGCGACTTTTCCTGTGTCGATCGCCTCACCAAGCCCGTCGGGTTCTTGTTGAGACGCTCGGGTCGAGGGAGAGTATCCATTCGGAAGTTAGGCGGTTTGTGTACTTCGGCACCGAGTCTCCAGGATTACCCTATGCCCCCCTGGCATGACCCAAGAAAGCTATAGGCTACGAGTCTCCGATAGGGCACAATTCTGCCGTCAACCCACGTTGTGCATCCATCCCAAGTGCCTTGAGTCTTCTGGGCTGACTATTTCAATCCCTCGACCACATAAAGGTCGCTGAGCAAGCGGCGATAGCCATAGACGTAGGTTCTTGCGTCGGCAGTCATTAGGATGGGACCGATGAACTCAACTCCCGCGGGATCCGATGGCCGCAGCTCTTTCCAATGCGTTCGCCGGCCCGAGGAGAGTTCGATCAGGTCGACTTTGGCGGGCAACTCCGCAGAGCGGTACACAAAGATAGAATGGCCGTCGCTGCTCCAGGCGACAGGCAACTCGCCTGCTCCAAGACTTGGAATGAGGCGTGGGTCTCCGCCGCCAACGGGGTAAAGATAGCCCTTCTGATCGGGACCGACCGCCGCGACCTCCTTGCCGTCGGGCGAAATCAAGTACGCCAGTCCGTAGGTCCCCTCGGGCGAAATAGCCAACGGCTTTCCTCCTGCTAAATCCTGCACATAAAGGCGCACTCCGTGGTCGGGTTCGTTGCCGGAGAAGAGGAAGTGTTTGCCGTCGGGGAACCAGCGAGCACCGACGTAGTTCATGGGCTTCCCGGATAGCGTTTGGGGCTCGCCCGCTCTGGTCGGAAGCACTACCAGCTTACCGACTGCATCGCTTGTTGTCGAAAGCACCCATCGTCCATCGGCTGACAAAGCAAAAGCCCTGCCCTCAGCCAGACGTACGGCGGGTGATCCGTCGGTTTGGCGAAGGTAGCCGGTGTATCGAAGTCCGCCCCCTTCTCCTTCCTCCCGAAAAAGCAGCGTTTTCCCATCCGGCGAGAGGTCGGAGGGATAAGACCAGTCAAGCCAGGAGAGATCGCGCTCTGAAGTGTCTCCGGCGGCCAGTCCGATCAATCCCCGCCGTGTGTTGTCGCGCGCCAACAGAACCCGTCCATCGTGCCCGATGTCCAGCAGCCTCAAATCACCAGGTACTCGTGCTACCAAGCGCTGGTGGCCGGAGAGGTCCACCGCGTAAAGGACACGATCGATGCCCGTGATGGTCGCGGTGAACCAGAGTTCCTTACCGTCCGGGGACCACACCAGACCCTGGGCGGTATAGAACTCGCTGGACAAAGTTCTCTTGTTGCCCGCAAGATCGACGAGCGTAACCGAGCCCGCGTCATCACCAGCCAGAGGATGGTCAATGAAGGCGACCCAATTCCCCGCGGGCGAGACTCGTGGGTCACTAATCCAGCCACCCGTCTGGTAGAGAACCTTGTCGACCGGGAACTCCAGGCGGCTTTGGCCGCCCACGTCCCGCACTACCGCGAGAGTATTCCCATCGGGAGACCAATCGGCCCACTGCACGTCGTCCAGAATTTCACGGGGAGCACCTCCGGCCAGGGGCATTCGCGCCAGAGTGCCGATGTGGATGTAGGACCGAACCTGCTGGCTGTGGAGCAACACGGCCAGCTCTCCGGTGGAAGAAATCGCCAGAATCTCGGCGCCGGGCAGCTCCAACGAACGTGATTGAAGGCTTTCCGGGAGGGCAACCAGAACTTCCAGTGGGCCGCCTTCCCAAGTCGCGCTGTACACGACACTCTGTCCATCGGAAGCGAAGCGTGCCATGCGGACCGTGCCCCTGCGAAACGTGATCTGGCGATACGTAGCAGGCGGTGGGATGGGCCGGTGTTCTGCCATGTAACCACCAGCGAATGCGGCTGCCACAATCAGAAGAGTGGCTGCGCCCCAGGTCGCAACGCGCCCCCGCCGACGAGAGGCGGGGGCGACTTCTGTCTGAACTTCTTCGCGAGTCCGAACTCCAGCGGCAAGCGCGGGCATACGTTTCGAATCGGTATCCCGTTTCAGGCGCTTGAGGTCGGCGCGAAGTTCCGACGCGCTTTGGCAGCGCAATTCCCGATCTTTTTCGAGCGCCTTGTTCAGAATAATTTCCATCTGCGGCGGTAGTTCCGGATTCGACTGCATCGCAGGAGCGGGTACCTTATTCAGAATTGCTTCAAAGACAACGGCCGAGGTC
>WNGP01002111.1_pt1 | contig 16564 bp, 12 predicted proteins | sample 5407671 | NCBI WGS metagenome assembly WNGP01 (sample SAMN13153381, study PRJNA577476) | soil metagenome | isolation source: 40 cm soil or saprolite under Garry oak tree replicate 2 | place: USA:California | collected 2016-06-15 | reverse complement strand
CACTTGGATCAACGTAGACCGAGTCGATCTTGGGGCTGCCGTACTGACTTGCCGTACTGACTTGATAGCGTGCGAAGAAAATCACTCAGCGAGTCTTTTCCGTGTCGCGCTCGAACACCGTTGTTCCCCTCGCTTCGTCTTGCGCCGGGACGCCCAGGTTCGCTAAGGCGACGCGGAAGGCTCAAGTGTATGTTTGCTTATGCGGGGGGACCTCGGTGGCACGGGCAAGACCTACGCATGCGAAGTCCTGATTGACGGACCCGGAAACGGAGCCATCACCAAATGTTCCGTGCGTTTGGTTTTGACCGGCGGTCTAGGAAACCGCAGTTGCCGAGGTTGGTATTACTCCAGCTGGGGCCACCGGGAGCACAATCCAAAGAACGATGTAAGCAAGAAAGCCTGTCCCGGCAAAGAGAATGGCCAGCAGCCACACGACGCGGACGATCGTGGGATCAAGGTCAAAATAGTCTGCCAAACCGGCGCACACGCCGGCAATCTTCTTGTCGGTGCTCGAGCGCATCAGTTTCTTCTTGCCACCTGTTTCCGGCGAAAGGCCTGGCGCCGGAGTTTCCGGCTGCTTGGCGCCGCAGTTGTAGCAAAACCTTGAGCCCACTGCGATGTCTTTTCGGCAGTTTACGCAAGTCACTGAGTCACCCCCACCGAGCGATTTATCTTGGCGTCCCTATCGAAATACGCAAATGCACCCGACAAAGTTTCCTTTCCTCGAAGTCTAAACCGAAACGGCTCAATACTCCAGCAGCTGCTTTACCGCCGCCGTAAGGTGGCTGGTCTGAGGAAGGATCACGTCCTCCAGCTTGGGCTGGTACGCGCAGAAAGTGTCCTTGGCTGCAACGCGCCTAATCGGGGCGTCCAGCTCCTCGAAGAGTTCGTCCGCGATGCGCGCGGTGATCTCCGCTCCATAGCCCCAACTCAACATGTCTTCGTAAGCCACGATGACCCGGTGAGTCTTCCGAACGGTCCGCCGAATGGCCTCCCAGTCGTAAGGCGATAGCGAACGCAGGTCAATGATTTCAACGGAAATACCCTCGCGCTCGAGCTGTGCCGCCGCCACTTCCGCTCGATGGACCACCGCACCGTAAGTGACGATGCTGAGGTCGCTGCCCTCTTTCACCATCCGCGCCTTGCCGAACGGAATGGTAAAATCGGGACCGGGATTCTCCGAGCGGTTATACGGCTGGCGATACAGATGCTTGTGTTCGAGGAACATCACCGGATCGTCGCATCGGATGGCGGTGCGCAAAAGACCCGCCACGTCGAGCGCCGTGGATGGCATCACCACCCGCAGCCCCGGGCAGTGCGCGAAAATCGATTCGCCGCTCTGGCTGTGATACACCCCGCCACCTGTCAGGTATCCGCCGATCGCCACTCGAATGACCACCGGCGCCTTGAAGGCCCCATCCGAACGCCAGCGCATCACGCACAGTTCGTCGCGAATCTGCATCATGGCCGGCCAGATGTAGTCAAAGAACTGGATTTCTGCAACGGGCTTCAATCCGCGCGTGGCCATTCCCAGTGCGCGCCCGACGATGCTCGCTTCCGCAAGCGGTGTATTAAAAACGCGGTCGCTTCCGTACTTGCGCTGCAATCCCGCGGTGGCTTTGAATACGCCGCCCTTCCCCTTTACGTGCTTGAGGTTGTCTTCGCGGCTGGCATCGGCGACGTCTTCGCCGAAAACGGTAATGCGCTCGTCGCGCGCCATCTCGTCGGCAAGGGTCAGCGCGACCATTTCAACCATGGTCTTTGGCGCGCCGTGCAGTTGGGGTTCCGCTTCGAACGCGGCGGACGTCGGATCCACGTCCGGCGAATACACGTTCATTCGAATCGAATCGATGGACGGCGCCTCGGCAGCCAGCGCCTGGTCGGCAGCTTCGCGGACTTCATTGTCGATTTCCGCTTCCAGGCTCTCGATTTGCTTCTGATCGAGGATGCCTTCCCGCACCAGAAAGAGCGCAAACTTTGAAATCGGATCGCGGCGCGCCTCTCCTTCGCGCTCCTCGGCGCTCTTATACAGTTTTTCGTCATCGGAAAGCGAATGCGAATAGGGGCGCGTCACGTGCGCATGGATCAGCGCGGGACCGCGGCGGTCGCGACAGTGCTGCGCCGCTTCCTTGCAGACGGAATAGCTTTCGAGCGGATCGGTGCCGTCGCATTCCGCCACATGCAGCCCGGGAAACCCTCGCACAAGTTTCGAAATGCTCCCGCCGGCGGTCTGCACTTCAACCGGCACGGAGATGGCGTAGCCATTGTCTTCCACCAGATACAGCAGCGGGAGTTTCTTGGCGCAGGCGACGTTCAAGGACTCCCAGAACTCGCCCTCGCTGGTGGCCCCTTCTCCGCCCGAAACATACACGATTTCGTCACGCCGGTTACTGACGTATTCGCCGAGCGGGGCGTTCTTCGCTTGGGTCAGAGCCTGGGGCCGTCCCTCGTAATAAAGCGTGGCTTCGGCGGCGCCCACCGCCTGTACAAATTGCGTGCCTGTGCAGGAGGACTTGCTGACGATGTTCAACTTGGGCTGGCCCCAATGCGACGGCATTTGCCGGCCGCCGGAGCTGGGGTCGTCCTTTGCTCCCACCGCCGCAAGAAGAGTTTCTAGTGGGGTTACGCCGAGCATGAGGCAGAGAGCGCGGTCGCGATAATAGGGATAAAGCCAGTCAACTCCCGGCCGCAGGGATAATCCCATGGCTGCACAAACTGCTTCGTGCCCGGCACTGGAGATCTGGAAGTAGATTTTGTTCTGGCGCTTCAGTTGAATCTCGCGGTCATCGAGCCGCCGCGAAAGGAACATGGTACGGTAGATGCGAATCAGGGTATGGTGATCGAGGCCGCTAACCTTGGGGGCGTCAAGCTTTGCCAGTTTGACGCGCGTTTGTAACGCCATTCGTTCTGCCCTCAAGTTGGAGTCCGGACGTTCGCGGGATTCAATTATACCGGATTTCCATCGGACTCCGTCCAAATTGGTGCTGCTGGCTCACCGTGGGCCCCGAACTTGGCAGCCAATTTGGCCTTGAAGCTTGATGCCCGGTAATTCTTGCCGCGGTCAAATCACTCGAGAGTTTCGAATTGCCGGTCGATCGACTCGAATTCCGGATCGCGGTGATGAACAACTTTCGGTGAAGCGCTTTTGAAAGGCTCCTCGGACGGGATGCGATCCAGCCAGCGCTGCTCGGAAAGTTTTTCGTGCGAAGAAAAATAGAGCCTGACCAGCAAGCCCACTTTCCCGTTGGCGGCCGTTGCCGGTTTTTCCGCAGCCGGCTCGCTCGATTTAGCGGATGCTGCTTTGCCTTTGGTCTTTTCCGCGGCTTTTCCTTTGGATTTTCCCGGTGGCATCGCCTGGGCAGTGGGTTCGGGCTTGGAACCGTCTTCGGCGGCCGCGCTTTGAGGACGCTCCAACTTGTACTGCAGCTTTTTGTCGAGGCGAAAAGCCTGCCTCCAGCCGTCGAGTTTGTGTCGAGCCTGCTGAGCCTTCTCCTCGTCCGTGCCAAAATCCAACCGAATATAGCTGTGAGCCATGATTCGAGTCTGCGACGTGCCGGGCGCCAAGTCAAGATTCGAACGATAGCGCCTTCCTTACCGCCGGGGCCGTAAAGCTCCGGACTGCAGGGCCGGCTCCTTAAAACGTCTGCGCGGCGTCTTCCGCTGCTCGATATAACTCTTGAGAATGTTGCCCTGGGGAACCGCCGCAACCGGCGGCGAAATAGGAAGGCGACCACAGCACGCCTTGCCGATAGGTGTCGAACGCGTCGCGCATGGAAAGGCCTTTTCCTGTATAATTGAGTAGCTATCGGGAGACCCATGACCCTCCGCGATCAACGTCGCCGGCGTTCGATTTCCGCAAGTATATGCTTGCTCGTGGTTGTTTTGCTCTACGCGCCGCTCGCCGGAGCCGCATGGTCGTCATCTCAATCCGCCTGCTGCACTTCCGGTCAGTGCCCGGTCCCCGCGCATCATCACCAGAAGACCCCCGCCGTGCCCGCGAATCACATGGACTGCGGGCATGAGATGTCCGGAATGATGGCCTGCAGCATGTCTTGCTGTCATGATTCTGACCGCTGGCTGGTCGCTTCGATTGCCTTCGTGCTGCCCGCGTCCGTAGCAGTTGACGTGGCGGCGGCGATCAATTCGCCCATGGAGCTGGCGAAAGCCTACGATTTTCCGCGTTCGATCGAACCTCTCTCTCCTCCTCCTCGCTCCGTCTCCGCGGCCATCTGACGCGCAGCCGTCTCCTCACATTCGCTGATCAACCCCAGCTGCGGCTTTCAATGCCGTGCGACTGATCCTTGGAGGATGGGATTCCATGAAACGCACTTTCCTAGTTCTCTTATTTGTCGCTTTTCCAGTTTTCGGCACGGTCTTCGGTACGGTACGAGGCATCGTGCACGATCCGCAGCACCGGCCCGTACCAGACGTCACCGTCACGCTGAAGTCCAAGAACTCCAGCTACGTTCAAACCGCACCAACCGATGCAAACGGCGAGTTCCATTTCGATGCGGTTCCACTTGGCGAATATCGCGTAACAGCCTCCGCCGCTTCCTTTGCCAGCGAGGAACAAACCATCGTTGTGCTCTCCGGCACGGCTCCCATTTTGCACTTTGAGATGAAGCTTGGCTCCCAATCTGAGTCAATCACCGTCTCCGCTGACGTCGGACCGGGCCAGCTGGAGTCCATCACGCCCAGCACCCTGGTCAACCGGCTGGAAATCAGCGATACACCCGGCGCGTCACGAACCAACAGCTTGGCGCTGATTACCGATTACGTCCCCGGTTCCTACGTCGTCCACGATCAGTTGCACGTCCGCGGCGGCCATCAAGTGACCTGGCTGCTCGACGGCGTCGCGATTCCCAACACCAGCATCGCCAGCAACCTCGGTCCTCAGGTCGACCCAAAAGACATCGATACCATGGAGGCGCAACGCGGAAGCTACTCGGCCGACTACGGCGACCGCACCTACGGCATTTTCAACGTCGTCCCCCGCACCGGGTTCGAGCGCGACAACGAAGCCGAGTTCGTCCTCAGTGCCGGCAATTTCTATCAAACCGACGACCAGCTGAACTTCGGTGGCCACACCAATCGCTTCGCCTATTACGCCAGCGTGAACGGAAACCGCACCAATCTCGGCTTGCAGACTCCAACCTCCACGGTCATCCACGATGCGGCCAACGGCTTCGGTGGCTTCACTTCGTTGATTTACAACGCGGATTCACAAAACCAGTTGCGCCTGCTCGCGCAGTTGCGGCGTGACTTCTATCAAGTCCCCTTCGACCCAAACGACGCCGGCACGCAGGGTCAGTTCCTCGGCGACTCCAACCGCGAGGACGACTCCTTTGTTGCTTTTTCTTGGGTCCGCACGTTCAGTCCGGGTCTCATGCTCACGATCTCGCCCTTCTACCACTACAACAGCGCAAATTATCAAAGTACCCTCGAGGACTTCCCCAGTTCCGCAACCGAAGACCGCCGCTCGAAGTACCAAGGTGGCCAGGCCACGCTTTCATGGATCAAGAACCGCAGCAACCTTCGCGTCGGTCTTTATGGCTTCTCTCAACAGGACGATCAACTCTTTGGTTTGATCTGCCAGGACCCCGCGCAATGCCAGAACGTGGACCCACAAGAGAGACATAGCCCGGGTGGAGGGCTCGCGGCCCTCTACGCCGAAGAACAGTTCAAAGCAGCATCCTGGCTCAACTTGAGTGCCGGCCTCCGACAAACGCACTTCTCTGGCGGAGTGGTCGAGAATGTCACCAGCCCGCGTGTCGGCGCTTCCCTGCGAATTCCCAAGCTCCACTGGGTTTTCCGCGCCTTCTACGGCCATTTCTACCAGGCGCCGCCTTTGTTGACGGTTTCCGGTCCGCTCCTCGAAGCCGCCAACAATCAGAATCTGAGCTTTATTCCGCTCCACGGAGAACGAGATGAAGAACACCAGTTTGGCGTCACCATTCCCTTCCACGGCTGGACGCTCGACGCCAGCAATTTTCTCACTCGTGCCGAGAATTTCTTCGACCATAACAACTTCAACAACTCCGATTTGTTTTTCCCCGTAACTATTCAGGGTGCGCGCATCAACAGCTGGGAGCTCACGCTCCGCTCTCCCCGCATCCGCCACCGCGCGCAGGTTTACTTAACCTATTCAAATCAGCTGGCCCTCGCCTTTGGCAATATCAACGGCGGACTCACCGACTTTTCCTTTGGTGACGGCTTCCAGCTCCTCGATCACGACCAGCGCCACACCCTGCACCTCGGCGCGCGCTACGATCTCCCATTCGATTCCTACGCTTCGACCGACGTCTACTACGCCTCCGGCTTCACCAACGGCGACCCCCTGGTCCCGGGCGATCATCTCCAACCGCACACCACATTTGACCTCGCGCTGGGAAAGAGTTTCGGTGAGAGGTTCTCGGTAAACGTTCAAGCCTTGAACGTCGCCAATCGCCGCGTTCTGCTCGACAACAGTTTTACTTTCGGCGGAACTCACTATTTGAATCCGCGCGAACTCTACGTCCAGGTTCGCTACCGTTTTCATTTGTAGCGGCGGCCGCAGAGTCGTTGGCCGCCTGGGGGGAGCCCCCAAGCTCTTGCCGCCACGGCCCTCTTCATGGGAATCGTCGGAGGGAGTGAGAAGCCAATGCGACACTTGCAGACCTTCGTGATACTGGCTGATTTCCGTCTTGGCAGGGTGTGAAAGCAAGCTCGAACAGAGGCATTATCCTATCCAGGCCGAAGTTATTGCGGTTGAATCGCCGAAGAAACTTATTTATCGTAAAACAGGGAGACATTCCAGGATTGATGCCGGCGATGACCGTGAGCTACACCCGTGAGCTACACCCTCGCCATTCCCGAATCGCTGGGACCTGCCGACAAGATCTCCGCCGATTTGGTTGTCTCCAGCAGCAAAGCGCGGCTCGAAAAAATCGCCCTCCTCGAAAAAGCCAAACCGAATCGGGCGCCAGCAACATCGAGGGCCGACGCCTCACTTGGGTAGTGGCGTGGAACCAAGACAAGAAGCCAAAAACCTTTTTCGTCTGACTCGCTTCGGCATGATCAATTGCTTTTTGGTCGGGGAAGACGATGGGCTCACTCTCATCGATACCAGCCTCGCCGGATCAGCACCCGGCATATGCAAAGCAGCACGAACCCTGGGCGCGCCGATTCGCCGCATCGTTCTCACACACGCCCACATTGATCATGTGGGGTCCGCAGACGATCTTGTCCGCGAACTTCCAGGTATCGATTTCTTTGTTGGGCGGCGTGAGTCTCGCCTTCTGACTCGCGATTTTTCATTGGATGCGGGTGAAAGAGGGAAAAAGCTGCTCGGTTTTCCAGGCGTGAAATCCCGCCCTGCGTTCCTCCTCAACGATGGTGACCGCGTAGGCTCTCTTCAGGCCGTTTTTTCTCCAGGTCATACGCCGGGTCACATGGCGTACCTGGATGTCCGCGACGGTTCCTTGATCGCCGGAGACGCTTTCACCACGCAAATGGGGGTGATTGCGGCCGGCGTATTCAAGTTCTACTTTCCTTTTCCTCTGTTATTCTCCTGGAACCGGGAGTGCGCAGCCGAGAGCGCAAAGAAACTTCGAAATGTGAAGCCCGCGCGCCTGGCGGTCGGACACGGAGAGACGATTGAATCTCCGCTTGCTGCCATGGATCAAGCCGTTGAATTGGCCTTCCAGCAATGCGGGAAAATGCTAAACTGAAGTGACTTTCGATTTGGCGATGGAGTTCGCCATAACCGTCCCGGTGATGTTCCCCGGCGCTGATGACTCCTGGCAGCCCAGTGGCGCCAGGAGTTTTTTGTTTGGTGAACCGCGGGCCATTTGCGCGCCCGCCGTGGCAAGTGACGGATTGGAGCGAGATTGCGTCTTGCGCTGATCGCGGTCTTTGGCGCCGTTGGCACGCTGGCGCGTTACGGCCTCCAGGGCGTCGTACAGGTCCGCGCGGCAAGCACCTTCCCTGTCGGCACCCTGGTCGTCAACTTGACTGGCTGCTTCCTGCTCGGCTTGATCGGCCAATTCACGCTCAATCGCATGGTGATTTCCCCGGACTGGCGCGTGGCCATCGCCGTCGGTTTTTTCGGCGGATACACAACCTTCTCCAGCTTCGGCTGGGAAACGGCCAAGATGCTGGAAGCCGGCGAATGCGCCTGGGCCACCGCCTATGTGGGAGCAAGCGTAGTCGCTGGCCTGCTTTTGTCGGTTGCCGGAATTCGCCTAGCTAATCGCTTCTAGTCGCACTGGAATTCAGCTGGGCCATGGCATCTGGTTGCGATGCCCGTAGGGGAACCATACATCGTGCCCTTCAATCGGAAGGCTAGGGCGATGAGTTTGTGACACTCCGCGTTGCGAGTGTCACGAGTCACGAGGTTCACACATGACCCACGAAAAATTCGAAGGCGAACGCACGCTGATGCGCATCCACATCGGCGAATCGGACAAATGGCATGGCAGACCCCTTCACGAAGCCATCGTGGACATGCTAAGGAAAGACGGCTTCTCCGGCGCAACCGTGCTGCGGGGCGTCGGCGGCTACGGCGGCTCAAGCGTCTATCACACCGACAAGCTGCTGCGCTTGTCGCAGGACCTCCCCATCATCCTCGAAGTCATCGAATCCATCGAGCGCATCGAAAGAATTCTCCCCCACCTGGACGAAATGGTGGAAGGCGGCCTAATCACTCTCGAAAAAGTCCGCGTCATCCTCTACCGCGCGGCCAAGAAATAAATTTGGAGTGTGGCGGCAGAGCTCCGAACTTTTCACTTTGAACTTTCAACTATAAACTGCCTTCCCATGCCCGACGCCCCCGAAGAGCAATCCTGGCTGAATCGCACCGTACTCGGCGTCGGCCTAACCAGCCTCTTCAGCGACTGGAGCCACGAAACCGCTACAGCTGTGCTCCCCGCATTTCTGGCCGCCATCGGCGCAGGCCCGATGTGGCTTGGCGCCATCGAAGGTATCGCCGACGGTCTCTCCAGCTTCGCAAAACTCGCCGCCGGCCACTACACCGATCGCCTGAAGCATCGCAAGCCTCTTGCTGTCTTTGGCTACGCCTTCACCGCGCTGGCGACGGCGTCGTTCGCCTTCGCCACCCACGCCTATCATGTCCTCTTCGGCCGCGTCGCCGCCTGGATGGGTCGCGGTGTGCGCTCGCCTGCCAAGAAGGCCCTGCTCGCCGCCGATGTCCCGCCGAGCGCTTACGGCCGCGCCTTCGGTTTCGAGCGCTTGATGGACACGCTGGGCGCCATCGTCGGCCCGCTCACTGGGATCGGGCTGCTCGAAGCAACTGCGCATTCTTATCGCAAAGTTTTTCTCTGGACGCTTCTGCCCGGCCTCATGGCCGTCGCGATTTTCTGGCTGCTCATCCGCGAGCGGCCCATCGCAGCCCGGCCCCCACGATCCTTCCTCCTCGGTCTGCAAGCGCTGCCGCTTCCTTTCCGCCAATTACTCGCGGGCGTGGGAGTCTTCGGCGCGGGCGATTTCTCGCACACCATGCTGATTCTTTACGCCACGCGAACGCTGGCCCCCGGCCACGGCATGGCCCGCGCAGCAACCCTCGCCGTCGGCCTCTATACGCTCCACAACGTTTTCTATGCCGGCTCGGCGTATCTCAGCGGCTGGCTGAGCGACCATGTGCCCAGTCGCAAAGCGGTCCTCGCAGGAGGATACGCGCTTGCCGCGGTCACCGCGGTCCTTCTCTGCAGCGGAACAAATTCCCTATGGCTGCTCGCGGTGATTTTTGTCCTGGCTGGTCTCTACATCGGCACCGAAGAGGCGCTCGAAGATTCTCTCTCCGCCGAACTGGTTCCCCAAGAGCAACACGGCATGGCCTTCGGCACCCTCGCCGCCGTCAACGCCGTGGGCGACTTCGTCTCCAGTCTCCTCGTCGGCTTCCTGTGGTCGGCCTTCAACCTCCAGACCGCCTTCGCCGCCTCCGCGCTCCTTTTCATCATCGGTGCTATATTCATTTTGCGGCTTCGCTAAGCGTTTGAGCCTTAGCCATGCCCGACCTATCGCAAGCCACTCCGCGCGACTTTCTCGCCGTCGGGCGTCGCTCATGGGCTTCGGCTTCGTGCTCGCCTGCTTTGGACTTGTCCTAGAAATAATCCGTCGCGTCCCGGTCCACCGCCATCTGGTGTTCTTCGACGGCAGCGCAACGGCACCCTTATTGCGTACAAAGTGCCTTGCAACACTGGCAGCATCCCCATCTTTGCTGCCTCTCGACGTCCTCGTTGCATGCACTCATTTTCCGTCTTGCGTCCGAAAACGCCCCGTGCTACTGTAAGCGAACAAAAGGCGAAGTAAGAAAAGGCGCTTTTCATGCCCGAATCGCTGGCAGTTCGCAGGTCCTGCATGTCGGCAACCATCACACGCGTTCACGAAGTCCTCGACGCCTTTGCCGCCCGCGACCACAACGGCGAAATCCTCACCGCCGTGCGCCATTTTCCTGCACGCGATGCCCAATGGGCGGACTTCCCTGCTTGGGTGCATGCTGACCTCGCCTCCTGCTACGCCGCCAAGGGCATCCGCCGCCTGTACATCCATCAAGCCGCCGCAGCGGAAACCGTCCACGCCGGAAAAAACGCAGTCATCGTCACGCCCACCGCTTCCGGAAAAACGCTGTGCTACAACCTGCCGGTGTTGAACGAGGTCCTCGAGAATTCCGACACCCGCGCGCTCTACCTCTTCCCCACCAAAGCGCTCGCGCAAGACCAGCTCGCCGAACTTCACGACCTCAACCAGCGTCTGCAAAATTGCTTCGGCGTTTTCACCTACGACGGAGACACCCCCGCCGACGCCCGCAAAGCCATCCGCGAAAAAAGCCATGTGGTCCTGACCAATCCAGACATGCTGCACACCGGCATCCTGCCACACCACACGCGCTGGACGCGCCTGTTCGAAAACCTCCGCTACATCGTCATCGACGAACTCCACACCTACCGCGGCGTCTTTGGCAGCCACTTGTGCAATGTCCTGCGCCGCCTCCGCCGCATCGCTCGCTTCTACGGCCGCGATCCCCAATTCATCTGTTGCTCGGCAACCATCGCCAACCCGGGCGACCTCGCTTCACGCCTTCTCGAATCCGAAGTCGAAGTCTTGAATGCCAATGGCGCGCCGGCCGCGGAGAAGACTTTCGTTTTCTACAATCCTCCGGTTGTAAATCGCGCCCTGGGCATCCGCCGCAGCTACATCAACGAAGCCTCTCGCGTCGCGCAGGAATTCCTGAAACGCGATCTGCAAACCATGGTGTTCGCCAATTCGCGCCTGCACACGGAAATTCTGCTCACCTATTTGCAGGAAGCAAATCCCCTGCCGCCCGGAAAACCGGAAAACATTCGCGGCTATCGCGGCGGGTACTTGCCGAACGAGCGCCGCGAAATCGAACGCGGCCTCCGCGAGGGAAAAATCCGCGGAGTTGTTTCGACCAGCGCGCTCGAGCTGGGCATTGATGTGGGCTCCCTCGATACTGTTGTCATGGCCGGATATCCCGGCACCATCGCCGCCACCTGGCAGCGCGCCGGCCGCGCCGGCCGCCGCAGAGGAAGCTCCTGCGCCGTGCTGGTGGCCTCCTCTGCGCCTCTCGATCAATTCATTGTTCGCCATCCCGACTATTTCTTCGGCAACACTCCCGAGCACGCTTTCATCCAGCCCGACAATCTCGAAATCCTCGTCAATCATCTGAAATGCGCGGCGTTCGAATTGCCCATCACGCCGCGCGACAAATTCGGCGATGTCGACCTCCCAGACCTTTGCGCGCGGCTCGCCGAAGCCGGTTTTCTCCATTTAGCGGGAGACAATTTCCATTGGACGCAGGAGGCCTATCCCGCCGATACCATAAGCCTGCGTTCCGTCACGAGCGACAATTTCGTGATCGTCGACGTCACCGCTGCGCCAAATGTCATCGGCGAAATTGATTTCCCCAGCGCGCTGGCGTACGTCCACGAAAAAGCCATCTACCTCCACGGCGGCCAGCAACACCACGTCGAACATCTCGACTTCAAGGAACGCAAAGCCTTCGTCAAGCGCGTCGACGTCGACTACTACACCGACGCCGTCCGCTACACGCAAGTCCGCATCCTAGAAGTCGCCGCCGCCGTACAACACACCGACGCCGTTTCCCTGCGATCCGCGCACTCCCACTCCCACGGCGACGTGCTCGTCCGCTCCCAAGTCGTGGGCTTCAAGAAAATCAAATTCTTCACCAACGAAACCATCGGCGACGGCAAACTCGAACTCCCCGAAAACGAAATGCACACCACCTCCTACTGGATCACTCTCGAACGCCCGCTCCTCGACTCACTTCCTTTCACCGTGAGCGAGCGCCAGAGCGGCATGTTCGGTCTCCTCCAGGCCCTCGAATCCGTCGCCACCCTTCTCCTCATGTGCGCTTGCCGCGACCTAGGCACGGCCATCGGCGAACGCCCGTTTATCCTGCGGCCGCTGAAAGTGGCCGCAGGGCCCTCATCCGATTCGTCAGATCCGCACGCTGTCATCCTGAGCGAAGCGAAGGATCACGCGTCACTTTCGAGCACGTCTCCGTTCGAATCAGACTGCTCTCCAGCTCGGCTGCAGGACGCCGTCTCCAGCAATGCCAAGGAATTCTTCGAACCAAATCTTTATCTCTTCGACGCCTACCCCGGCGGAATCGGCTTCTCCGAACCCCTCTTTCGAACGCACGCTCTTCTCATACAAAAAACCCGCGAACTCATCGCCGCGTGCCCCTGCAAGCAAGGCTGCCCCTCCTGCGTCGGCCCCGCCGGCGATCTCGCCCCGCGCGCCTAAGAAGCCGCCCTCGCCATCCTCGACAGGTTGTGTGCCTAAAATGCCTGCCGCCACCGACAGGTTTTCCAGACTCGCTGCGCTGAAGCCCACGCGACCAATCCCGGCGCGGCCCGCCGCCCTGCGAACACCCGGCGAAGCAGACTCGGTCGGCCGGCTCCTCGGCGCGGGCGTCGCCAATACTCATTTCGGCGAGCACCTGGCCATTCGAAACTGGTTCTCTACTCCGGAATTTATTGAGCCATCGTACATAGCGCTGGAATTGCTGTCGCGCACGCGCGATGAGTCGCTCTCCCGCAAGACCCGCACCGCACTCGAAGACCCGACGAAGTGGCTTTTCCTCGATACGGAAACCACCGGACTCGCGGGCGGCACCGGCACGTATGCCTTTCTGATTGGCCTGGGATGGTGGGATGCGGGCGGTTTGCAGGTCGAACAATTGTTCATGCGTGATTTTACTGAAGAATATTCAATCCTTCATGAGTTATCTACGCGTGTTGTCGAACGACCCGTGCTGGTTACTTTCAATGGCAAATCGTTCGATTGGCCGTTGCTCGAAAATCGTTTCACGATGACGCGCTCCATCGCTGCGCCGAAACTCGCCGCTCACCTTGATTTGCTGCATCCCGCCCGCGCGTTGTGGAAGCTCCGTCTCGGTTGCGTGCGGCTCGTGGAACTCGAACGCCACGTCCTCGACGCGCCCCGGCTCGGCTGGCATCGCGAAAACGATGTGGCGTCGGCGCTGATCCCGCAATTTTATTTCGATTACCTGCGCGGCGGGCCCGCCGCGCCGCTCGCGGGCGTCGTGCGCCATAATCAGATGGATTTACGCGGGCTGGCCGCTCTGTTCGGGAAGATCAACACGCTACTTTCCGAGCCAGCCGATTCCGCAAACGAAATCGAAAGCCTGGATCTCTTCGGGCTTTCAAGATTCTTGCAGCGGCGCGGTGACGCCGATCGCGCGCATTCCGCGTGCGCGCAGGCCCTAGCGATTGGCCTGCCAGCGGAATTCCGTCCGAAGGCGAGCCGCGATCTTGCGCTGATGGCCAAGCGCCGTGGCGAACACCAGCGCGCCGCCGAGATATGGCTGGACATGGTTGCCGATCTGCACGAGGGCATTCACGCCTGCGAGCAACTGGCCATTTACTACGAGCGTCACGCCAAGGACCTGGCCAAGGCGGCTCAATTTGCCAAACTGGCGGTTGCCACGCTGCGGCGCCAGCGCGCCAATTCGCGCGACCTGCTTCTCACGGCGCGGTTTGCGCGGCTGGAGAAAAAATTCCTGCAACGAGTGGCGCGGCTGGGGCGGAAATCGCGGCTGTCTTCGCAGGCGCGGCCCCGGGACGCTCGCGTGGCGGAGGAGCCAAAGGCCAGTTCAGGGCTTTGGTGAAACCGTCGAAGATGTTGCGGGTCGCGCCTTCCAGGGTCACGCACTCGTCTCCCAGACAATCCAGGAACACGCCGCCATCGGGAGTATCAAACGAGAAAAAGTTCGGGCGGCGGAGCAAATTCGTGCGCTCCGAGTACTTCTTCTCGAGCGCTTCTGAATATTGCCCGAAGAAACGCGCCGCGAGTTCTTCGCTGTCCAGGTAGAGGCGGGTCACCAGGAGGAGTTTTTTGGTTCTTTTCTGCTCGAAGACCATATAGCGGTCGCCATCCCACGCTGCTGCCAGGGACTTGGCCCGATCGTTGTCGAGGAATTGTTTCAATACTTCCTTCCAGCCAAATTCACCCATGATGTTTTCGTCGAGCTTTGACCAGTTGTCGCCGAGCATCTTCTCCAGCGGCGGAAGACTGACACTCCTGGGAGTCTTTCCGGACTGATAGAGCGCGGGGTGGAGGATCTGCTGTGTGGAAACTGGCGGCTTCTCGAACACGCCCGGCAGAGCGGACCAGCCGGTATTCTTCATGACTGCAGCCGAGAAGGTAAGTCCGCCGAGATAGGGAAACATCAGCGCGTCCTTGAGGAACGGTGGAGCTTTTTGCAGCGTCGGAGTGCTGCCCAAATCGCCGATCAAGACGCCCGGGTCGAAGTCCGGCACGTCCTTCAGGGAGCGGCCCGTCCCAAGCATCAGGTAATCGATCATGGCAGCCATGGCGCTGCCCTCCAGCACGGAGTCGCGCGCCAGCTCGGCATCCTCATTGGGCCGGGCTGCTCTGGCCCACGCTTCGATCTGGAAATGCTGGTCCTCCAGCGCATGCGTCAGTTCATGCGCCATGACCATGCGCTGGTCCGCAAGCGGGCTCCAGTCCGCGATGTAAAACTCGCGGGTCTTCGGATCATAAAGCCCTTCGACCTGTTCCGTGAGCACGTTGACCATGAACGAATCGAGGTCGAATCCCTTGGGAAGGAGGCCAAAGGCTTCGGCGCTGCGCTCGTCGGCGTAGCGTTCGGCGGCATTCTTGTCTTCGTTCATCTGCTTGATGACGTAGGCGCGGATTTCCTCGCGCGAACGTAGGGATTTTTTCAATGGCGTGACCAATTTCAGGCCAGTGATTTGGCTCATCTGGCCGAGAACTTCATCGGCAGCAGCGATGAAGTCGGCGTCGGTGACCGGCTTGGAAACCGCGGAAGGCGGAGCGACAGCCGCTTCCTGTGCCTGTACGGCGACACCACCGAGGAAAAGGACCAGGCTCAAATAGAGAGCGCACAGCCCGAGACAGGCGAGTTTCACGTGCGAAGCCATATACTTTGCAGAATAGCAGATTCCAAATTGCGCCGTCGGACAACTGCGGGCACGATGTATCGTGCCCGCAGAAAAGCAACATCGGTGAATAGCGCCGTGCTCTTTTCTCTGGGCGCCGCCTGCTAAGATCCCTTCGCGAGCCTGCAAAGGCAAAAACGGAAACCAGCATTGCTTCAGTTTTTCTTGCGGGTGAGGTGGAAGAGCATGGGGATGTCCTTGTCATCCTGGCGCCAAGTCCAGGTTTCGATGATGTGATCGGCGTCGTTGAAGCTGAGGACCAGGTGATGCTGGTGGCCCGTGGAAGGCGATTTGAGGTTGCCGGCACCCTGGAAGTCGAAGCTGAGCTCTTTGACATCGTCGGAATCGGGCACCACGCGCATGCGCGGCTGGTTGTTTGTGGGGCAGTAATGGACGAGGGCGATGCCGTCGCCGTCGATGCTGTAAAGGGTGACCATCTCCTCCATGCCTGAAGGGGAGAGCGTCTCCATGACGGCGGTGCCGGAGGCCAGGACCTGGAACCTGGTCTTCACGGCCATGCCGTGGCCGTCCTTGCCTTCCCAGTCGCCGGAAAGAGATTGCAGCTTCTTAAAGGCGGCGGCGGAATGAGTGCCGGCCCACAGCGGCGCAGCGATGGATGCGGCCAGCAGGAGAAGCACGGAGTATTTTCGTCGTGTCACGGATGCCTCCGGTAGGAGAACGGCGCGGCAGGACTACACCGAGCTACAGCGCCGCGATATGAGCGCTTTGACGCCGAAACTGCGGGAATGGAAGCAGGTGCTTAGAGACACGATGCCGCGCAAAAACCTCCGCGGGTTAACCTGCGGCACTGCCGCGGCACGCCCGCGCCCCCACAAAGGCACAAATAGAGGCCAGAGAAGGAAACGGTGGACCGAAGTCCGCTTCTACAGGAGGAAAGAACCGAGCCCCATTTCCGACCGGAGTCGGAATCTTCGATCGGGAAGCTCCCTTTGCATTCGTTCAGGGCGAGCAAGAGTGTAGTATTTGCAGGAGGCTTGTGAACCAGTGGGAGGAAATATGACCAGGCGATGGATGAACCCAGGGCGAAGTTCGATTTGGCGCGCGGCCGCCTACGG
>WNGP01003090.1_pt1 | contig 16584 bp, 15 predicted proteins | sample 5407671 | NCBI WGS metagenome assembly WNGP01 (sample SAMN13153381, study PRJNA577476) | soil metagenome | isolation source: 40 cm soil or saprolite under Garry oak tree replicate 2 | place: USA:California | collected 2016-06-15 | reverse complement strand
GTGCCCGAAGGCCGTTACACCCGTATCCGCGGGATCAAAGGCAAGGCGTTGTTCCTGGGGTTCCCTATCGAGGGAGCAATCAACCAATCTTTCCTGCCGCAAGATGCCAAAGGTCGCATTGATAGTTACGACATTGAGGCGCAGAAGCACGAGTTTCTTATCGAGGGCGTCAATTTCTTTGAGCTTTCGCGCGATAGCAAGACGCTCGTTTATCGTTCGAACACGCGCCTGCGCGTACTGAAGGCTGGCGACAAGCCACCCAAGGCGGATAACGGCGATCGCCCCAGCCGTGAAAGCGGTTGGATCGATCTGAACCGCGTGAAAGTCTCGGTGCAGCCTGCCGCCGAATGGAAACAGATGTTTGCGGAGGCGTGGCGTCTGCAGCGCGAGCAGTTCTGGACAGAAGACATGTCGGGCATCGACTGGAAGAAGGTGTACGAGCTCTACGCGCCGCTGGTTGAACGGGTCTCGTCGCGTTCTGAACTCTCCGACCTCTTCTGGGAACTGCAAGGGGAACTGGGAACCTCGCACGCGTATGAGATCGGCGGCGAATACCGACAGGGACCGCATTACCAACAGGGCTTCCTGGGAGTAGACTGGAGTTACGACGCTGAGAGTAACCGCTATCGCATTGCGCATATCGTGGTAGGCGATCCCTCGGATAGCAAGACCACCTCGCCACTGAACAGCCCCGGCTTAAATATCGCGGAGGGTGACGCGGTGCTGGCGATCAACGGACAGCGCGTTACGCCTGAACGCAGTCCACAAGAACTGCTGGTCAACCAGGCTGATAACGAGGTGCAGCTTACGATTGAGGATGCAGCCACGAAGGAGACGCGCGTCGTGACCGTCAAGGCGCTAGCGAATGAGACCCCTGCGCGCTATCGCGAATGGGTTGAAAATAACCGCCGCGTCGTGCGCGAGCAATCGCAGGACCGGGTAGGCTACGTCCATGTCCCGGATATGATGGCGAGAGGGTTCGCGGAATTTCACCGCAGCTACCTGACCGAATATGACTATCCAGCGCTGCTAATCGATGTGCGTCACAATGGTGGAGGACATGTGTCTGGCCTGCTGCTGGAAAAGTTAGCGCGGAAGCGCATTGGCTATGACTTTCCGCGCTGGGGTCAACCAACGCCTTATCCAGAGGAATCGCCACGCGGCCCGATGGTTGCCTTAACCGATGAATATTCCGGTTCAGATGGCGACATATTCAGCCATTCCTTCAAGCTCATGAAACTGGGGCCATTGGTTGGCAAGCGCACCTGGGGAGGCGTGATTGGCATCAACCCACGCCACCGATTGGTCGATGGTACTGTGACCACGCAGCCAGAGGGGGCTTTCTGGTTCAAAGATGTGGGCTGGAATGTGGAGAACTACGGCACCGACCCCGATATTGAGGCGGATATCGCGCCGCAAGATTATGTTCAGGGCGTGGACCCGCAACTGAATCGAGCGATTGCTGAGGCGCTGCGCTTGATCGAGGAGGTGCCGGTGTTGGAGCCGAGGCCTGGGGAGAAACCGAGGAGGAACAGGTTGGAAATTTTACAATAGGGATGAAGAGGCATTCAGCCCCTTCCAGGGCGGGGATTATGCGATAGAGACCGCCAACCGCACTTGCATTCAGCCCTTTCCAGGGCGGGGGCAAGCCCCGCCCGTACCCTATACGTTCGTTTCGTTCAAGTAACTCATCAGTCAATTGGAACATTCTCTTTCCCACCTACCCACGTAGCAGCGACGACTTCCGAGGATGTCCCGAAGAACAAGACATCCAGTAGATCTTCAGGATTCCAGCCTGTGAGTGAGGGGTGATTCAAGTTGATAGCTACAAAATCAGCGAACTTCCCCGGCGCGATTACGCCTGTCTCTACCCCCAGAGATTTAGCACCATATTGTGTGCCGTAGGTGAGTAAGAGCGGGCCAGGTGAGGCCATCGGGTTGGGGACCAGTACGCGGCGGCGTTGATAGCGCATGCGAGCGGTGTATTCGGCCCAGCGCAGTTCTTCGATGGGATCGAGGCGGGTGTTGCTATCGGAGCCGATGGTGAGGGGGATGTTGGAGGAAAGGAGTTCGGCGTAGGGCGCGATGCCATCACCGAGGTCGCCTTCGGTGGTGGGACAGACGCAGACGGTGCAGCCATTACGGGCGAGTAAGGCAATCTCGGTGGCGTTGGCATGGGTGGCATGGACAATGGTTGTTCGAGTTCCCAGCGCGCCAAAGCGTGCGAGCAACTCGATCGGGGTACAGTTATAGGCGGCCTGGCATTGCTCAATTTCTGCTATTTGTTCGTCAGCATGCACGTGGAAGGGTATGTTGTGGGTGCGGCTATAGTCGGCGATGGCGCGGAACCAGGGTTCAGGCACGGCGCGCACTGAATGTGGGGCGACGCCGATGGGAACCCCGGTGGCACGCAAGGTTTCTACTCGGTCGAGATAGGCTTCGACTGAGGCGTCACAGAAGCGTAACTGTTCCTGCTCAGGGGGCCGGTTGAAACCGCTCTGGGCGTAGGCGGTCATGAGCAGGACGACGCGAATACCGGCATCGCGCCCGGCCTGCAGCACTGCTTCTGACATGGCGTTGGGATTGGCATAGGGTGTTCCACCGGGTTGATGGTGTAGATAGTGAAATTCGCCGACGGTTGTCAAGCGCTGTGCCTCGGCATACATGGCACGACGCCATGTCCAGAATGTGTCCTGTTGAGAAAGCGGACGGTGGGTGTGCCCGCGCAATGCGCGCTGGAAGACGTGGCTGTGGACGTTGACGAAGCCGGGGAGGAGCGCAATGCCAGGGAGGGCGGTGATGTCGGAGGGCGCTGGGTCCGTATTCCGACTGCCAGACTCCCAGACGGACTGCGTCCTAGCCTGCGGCTCCAGGTTGTTGGGCAGTCGGAAAGGAATGATGAATTGCGCCCCTACGGGGGTGATAGAAGCGATGCGGCCTTCGTCGGAGATGGTGATGAGCATGTTGGATTGTAAGCCTTGCCGGGTGTATATGTAGTCCGGGGCGAGATGCCTCATTAGGATTCCTCGATCTTCCTTCTGATAAGGGTTTGTATCCAATGTATCATTTGTATCCAATGTATCACTTGTATCAGCGTGGATAAGTACAGGAATTGATGCGCGGTATCAATGTATCACATGTCCTGGATGACGGCTAAATGTGAATAATGTCATAAACTTTTGGTACGCTACGCTACTGTTTTTTCTGAAAAAGAAAGGTATGATTTAGAAAAAACAGAAGGAGCCGTCCTATGATGCAGACGATGGGTAAGCAAAAGAGGGTGCCTATGAAAGCGCAGTCAAAGAACGACCGGGTTGGGGCTATCGTCTGCTTATTGGGAGTGGCGCTTGTGGTCGTGGGGTTCTTTCTGCCATTATATACGGAACAGGACGGTAGTGGGGCGACCATACGTTATGTCGGAAGTCTCTGGAGTTCGAGGTTGTTCGCGCTGCCCTCGCTGTTTGTGCTGGTTGTTTTTGTGATGAGCGCAGCAGCCTTATTGGTCGGTGGGCGCTGGCCCGGGCTTATCTATCAGAGGCGGGTGGCGGCGATCGCGGGATTGATCATGCAGGCGCTGGTAGATGCTCTCGCCTTGATGGGCGCTGCATTTTGTGTTGATGCCGGATGCGCGATTACGCGGGCGGGTGCTGGATTGTATGTGGCGAGCCTGGGTTTTGTGGTTATGGTGGTGGGAGCGTTTATCGCACGAGGGAGGCGACGCTCATGACAATGAAGCCAGCGCCCACTCCCACTAGAAATAGGTCCGCAGGTCTGCAAAGGTTGACAACGTCAGCACACGCCCCTCTCCAGCGTTCTTCACCTCCTCATGTTCGAGATGCCAGGTATGGGGATGAGGAATATAGACCGCATTAAGTCCGGCAGCAAGAGATGGATTGATATCAGAACGGGGCGAATTGCCTACCATCCAGGTGTGTTTCGGCTCAACGCGCAACTCGCTCACGACACGATGGTAGGTAGCAACATCTTTCTCAGGCACTATGATCACGTGCCTGAAAAATCCCTCAATTCCCGACCGTTCGACCTTGAGCTTCTGTTCTTCGGCATCTCCCTTCGTGAGCAGAATGAGATCGTGTCGAGGAGACAAATAGTCCAACGTCTCTCTAACTCCATCAAGTAATTGCAAGGGATGAGAGCTAATGCTTTCTCCGAACTGGCGAACCTGCCGGACATCCTCATCATGCAGGTCTTTTTCCGCAAGACGACGATAGGTTTCGACCAGGCTCCTGCTGAAATTGACCGATCCATAGCCCATGAGGCGTTCCACGTCATCCAGCACCGCCCGTACCTCCTCTCTCGAGAGTCGGGAGTGATCGAGGAACGTAATAAAGGCATGAATGGCTTGCTCAAAATAGATATTGTTCTCCCAAAGAGTATCATCTGCATCAATCAAGAGGTGATATCGCATTATTCTATGCTCCTAAAGTCTTTATTATAGTGGCCCGGCGTCTCCAATCAGGTGAAAGCCGGCCCAGAAGTAGGGATGTATACGGTAGGGACGGATGGAGGTGCGAGAGCGGGCAAGGAATGCGCGCTGGGCACCGGCCAGGGCGGCGGCTTTGGTCAAGTCGCTCAATAAGGCCTGGTAGAACATTTCCATGAGTTCGGCGCTGCTGGCGTCATCTACTTTCCACAGGGTGGGTAGGAGCGAGGCGGCCCCGGCGTAGAGGAAACCACGTCCAAGCCCGATGACCTCATCGACGCCGCCGACTACTGCGCGGCCAGTTTCACAGGCGCTCAAGGTGACGAGGGAACACGAAGAGAGGTCGAGGTTGAAGACTTCGATGGTGCTTAACTGGTGATCGGCGAGCTTGATATGCGAGAAGTTGGGGGCGTCGAGGCGGAACATGCCGTGCGCTGCAATATGCACGATGGGGCTATTCGGACCCACTTCTTGCAAGAGCGACCTGGTAGCAGCCTGATTGATGGCGCAGGGGGCACCCAACAGCTTCGCGACCGCCTCGGCCTCCTGTTTGGCGAAGGCCAGTCGTCCATTGTCTGAAAGGCCCATAACCAGCGAGTTTTGTAAATGCACGCCTTTTGATTTAATGCGTTTGCCACGCTGGCGGCAGATGTCATGCAGCGCGGCTGAGGGAAGATAGGAGACGTTGTGACGCTCGATGACGAATTGCACGCCATCGAAGAGGCAATGGAACGGGAGATAATGCAGCATGCCATAGGGGACAACGGTCAGGTGGTCGCAGGCGTTCAACGCGCTCTCGACCGGTTTGAGCAGAAGATCATAGAGGCGTTGCAAGAGTCCCAGACTATTGTCCTGTAAGCCGGTGAAAGCCGTGGCGCGGTCCTGCGCTCCACTGGCCTGGGCTGCCAGGTCGAGATTGACGCGCCAGAGCGAGAGCAATCGTTCCAGTTTGGGTACGGCATCATGGATGACCTGCACATCGACGCCCACGCGCGTCAGTTGGAAGATGTAGAGGTCGCGTTCGGTGAGGTAGTATTCCAGCATCAAGGTGGAACGTTCGATTTTCTGCCAGAGTGTGGTGACGATACTGTCTGTCCATTGCGAACGCGAGCGCGTTACCAGGTCTCCTGCCAGGCGCAGCTGCATCTGTTCCAACAGGTGTTCGATGCTTTGTTCGCGCTGCTGCATTTCCTTACGCGCCTGGCCGGGCTTCAAGGCGCGAATACGCAGGACGGCGGTATCACTCAGGTTCGCCTCATTCTCGGATTCATAGACGATGGAGCTGTACCAGGCCTGTTCTTCACGCAAGCGCACCAGATCTTCAAGGATGGCCTCGCTGGCCTTGTCGGCTGCGCGCAGGCGGATATCGATATTGTTGCGCAGGTAATCGCCCAGCACGCGCGACTTGGCTTTTTCGACATAGACGAGGGCCTGCTCTTTGTTCAGCTGTTTGAAGGCCAGGACCATGGCACGCTGGTAGACGCCGCCTTTATCCTCGAGGAAACTGCTGCGTTCATTCAGCACGAGGTGACTCTGTACATCATCAATGCCTTTAATGGCGCGATCATAGTAGCGGGCCGCCGCTTCCAGGTCTTGATGATGTTCGGCAATTTGACCGAGCAGGTAGTCGCAACGGTATTTCAGTTCTAACAGGCCCTGCCCCTGGGCAATATCCCATGCCTGGTGACAGAGGTCCTGCGCGCTCGATGTATCCCCAAGGTTGGCGAGCACATAGGCCTGCAGGAGAGCGGCGCGCGCCAGGTGCGGCAGGGCTTCTTGCTCGGCGAAGGCGTCCGCCGCATAACGGGCTTCGCGCAGGCTTTTGGTCAACTGACCATCGACGAAGTACAGTTCCGCCTGTTGCAGGCGAACGACGGATGCGAGCGCCATAAAGCCGATCTCTTCCAGGATGGTTTTGGCTTCGCGCAATTTCTCATCGGCATCGCGCAGATCCCCCTTGAGCATGGCAGCCTCGGCCTGGTATAACAGGGAAGTCGCGACGCTACTGCGATGCCCGTAAGATTTGCGAAAATAGGCGATTGTCTCTCCGGCGAGTTCATAGGCCTCGTGAGCGCGATTGAGACGCAGCAGGCTGCTGCACATTTGCTGCGCCACTTCAGCGGCTTGAAAATCCATGGTATGGCTGCGGAAAATGTCGCGGCTGCGGTTGAAGAGGAGTAGCGCCTGACTGTAGTGTCCCTGAGCAGCGTAAATTTGCGCGATATTGAGTTCCTCACGCGCGACAGAAACTTCCTGGCCACTATGCCTGACAAAGGTGGCGCGAGCCTGTTCATGCAGGGCAACCGCTTCACGGAAACGCCCCATGGCAGCGAGGGCAATGGCTTTATTGCCACGCGCACGCGCAATATGCAGATCAACGCCGTCACCCTGTAAGAGGTAGGTTTCGATGGCGCGATCATAGAGCCGTAGCGCCTGCTCAAACTGGCCCAGTTCAAAATGAATGATGGCGGCGTTGACATCGATCTGCCCGGCGCGCAGGAGTTTGTTATAGCGTACGAAGACCTCGCGGGCAGCAGCGGCATCACGCAGAGCTTCGGCGCTGCGATTCAACTGCAAACAGGCGTTGACACGGCCAATACGAGTGCGCGCCCAGCCTACTTCGTCTCCTTCGGCTAGAAACTCTTCGGCGGCGGCATCTAAGTATGTAATGGCTTCCACTTCCTGATCCATGTGGCGCAAGGCGTCTCCGCGCGCCATCAATCCAAGCGCGTGGGCATAGCGGTCGCGTGTCAGTTCGCCGATAAAGATGAGGTGGCCGGCAAGCAGGAATGAGAGATGTAATTCTGTTGTCCAACGCTTGTCCGCTTCACGTTTAATCAGCTCGACGAGGAGTCGTTGGCCTTCCTTATCAAACGAGGGGAGCTGCTTTTGCAGTACAACGTGCCCTTCCTGCTCGTCCATACGAAGAAGCGCGGTTACGAGGTTTTGCGGTGTCATGCGTTCATAGTTCCAGGTTTATATCCCTTAGCCAGGAGTGAAAAGCAATTGCTACAGCTTTAGACGATTTTGATTGGCGATTAATCACATCAAGTGTTGCGTATTGTATCATGTTGTTTAAAGAAAGATAAGTGGCTGACGCCACGTTTGCATGTCTTTCTCGTAATAAACGCACGTCTTTCAGTTTCATGGATATCGTCAGGAGAATCGGAGGATGAAATCGAGATGCTGCGCCTGGACGGTGGTCGCAACCTGGGTTTTACGCGCCTGGTTGCGCGCAAAAAGTAGGGGTACAGGGGGACGCAGTCCCCCTGTACCCCTAACATATTCGTACATCATGAGTTACCATGATACACGTTATACGTTATACAGGATGGAACCACTTTGCTGGGCATCAATCCTGCAGGGCTATTGGAAGTTGTTCGATGACGATGGTGCTGTCAGGGAGTTGCAACTCCAATGTATAGGTTGCCGGTGAGATCGACGAGAAGATGAAGTTGCCCAGTTCATCGATGTTTTGCGTATAGACGGCGCTGGTTTGCGATGAAAGCAAGACCGGAATCCCCTGAAGCGCTTCCAGCGCGGTACCTTTGCGATTGACAAAGCCAATCAGCTGCAGGGCATCATTACGGCTGGTACCTCGCTCGAGCTGGATAGATATACTGAAATCCTCAGCCGTATAGCGGCGGGGCCACGCTACTGAACTGGTGGGATTACGTTGGTAAGCCCAACGAGGCTGTTGAGGCTGCAGAGCCGCGATAATGCGGCGCGCTTGAGCTGTTGACCGCTCCCGCAGACCCTCGAGGACTCGTTTCACATCCTGTATTGTACTGCTATGGTTATTGTGAGAGGAGGCTTGAACAGCAACAGGCGCAACAAGCATGGGATCGTTCGCCAGAAATTCTGAGAGTGTTGCAACTTCAGCAGCACAGAGCACACACCGATCGAGGTGCATGTCGATTACAGAAGTAGCTTCTTTACTGAGCAAGCCCATCTGGTATTCACCGAGTATTTGATTGGGTGGGCAATCCCACCGGTAGAGTTTTTTGATAAGCGAGCGCTCCAATCCGCGATACTCTGCTACCTGCGTTGAGCAATGCTGGCAACGCGCAAGATGTTGCTCAACGACTGGCCTTACCCTCTCCCCTGCCAGATAAGCAAGCAGTTCTTCATCGCGAATGACGCCGGGTTCACTACACTCCATGAGCTTTTCCTTTAAGCAATGGATATTGGTCAAACGACCAAAACCTCGACGGCCTGAGATTGACGGAGTCCGAACTATACGAACTACACGAACGATAATCCGGCATGACCTACAATTTACTACTCAGGTAGGAAGCAAGCTGTGCTTCCTCACAAGGTAAGGGTCGCCCCCACTGAGTAACGTTTCGCTGAATACTGACGATTCTCCCCTCTCGCCGGTATGCGATACCTGACTCAGCAGGCTTCATTTGTCCTTTTCACCTGAATAAACGAACATCTTTGCTATTTTAGTATCTATCTTCCTGGACAAAGCACAACGATAGGACTTCTTGATTATCAAAGAATCTGGTGCTTGAACAAGGTTTGTAATCGACGATTGCGGCGCAGGCGCTCCAGCACATTGCGCTTGATGCGATAGACATCTTCCACCGTGGGGAAGAGTCTGCGATGCTGGCTGCTAATCTCGCTTGGTTTCATGCCTTGCACGTAGGCAAGATAAATCAAAATGCGCTCATCTTCGCCATTGAGTTCCTCTTGAATAACCTGCCACAGGCCCTGCGCGGAGATGTTTGATACAACGTCATCGGCGGGATCATCTGTGGCCGGCTCGTGTTCGATTAATTCGAGCGTTTCTTCATACTGCCGCGCCTGGCGAGAGCGCACCTCGTCGGCGATGACGCTGTGTACGCACATTTTGAGGTACTTCAAAACAGCCGCCAATGAATCGAAGTTGTCCATTTTGGCGGGGGTCAGCGCCTGTGAGAATTTGGCAAAGGCGGCATTGACCAGCGGTGCGCTACCATCCTGGCCCAGTAGTGAAGTGGCGCTCTGGTGCTGATTGACCCAGGTCAGTACGAGAGGAGCATATTGCTGGTAAATACAGGCCCAGGCATCGTCACTGCGCCTGGTGATAGCACGGCGAAATAACTCAAGGCAGTAGCGATCATTAGAGACGCTTTGTTTGAGAAATTTATTGGTTTCTTCTGAGCAGCAACGAGCAAGTTCGTTGATCGAAAGCGACTCCACCTGGGGCGTGCCATCAACCTGGCCTCCCACTCCGGTGGGAACACCTGGGATGTGAGAGGAATTAAACGACTCCATCGACATTCGTACCTGCTTCCAAAAAAACTAGGCAATTCTCGACGCTTAGGAAGTATATCATGAGAAATTCAAGCGCACAAGCCTATAAAGGATTCATATACTACAGCTTTTCTGAACTATCGCATGTATTTGCTACACTAACATATGCTCACATTGCGATGTATTATGACATGTTTAAGAGAGAAGGAATAGGAAAGGGCCAAAAAGTACTTGTTAGTTTGTTTCGTTGTGGTGGTGAGCATGGGAGAGAAGCAGGCGGGCTACCTGGGTGGGGGCTTGAACCTGTGGCATATGGCCTACATGTGGTAAGAGTACCAGTTTCGAGCCGGGGATGCCGTTTTGTAAATCGTGGGCGCAGATGATGGGCAGAAGGCTATCATTTTCGCCCCAGATGATGGTGGTGGGGGTCTTGACCTGTGCCAGGATGGTATCTAACTCTTCACGGGGGTCGTACCCGTTTATGAAACCGGCATAGGCGGGTGTTTGTGAGTTGCGCACAACGGCATCCAGGATGAACCTGGGGGTTGGGAATGAAAATCCCCAGGTGTGTTCAAGGGAGCGTTGAGCGGCAGTGCGATCGTTGGCCACGGGTGAGAGCATATTTTCGCGCCGTAAGCCCGCGCTGTTGAGCAAATACAGGCGTTCGACGCGCTCAGGATGTTCCACGGCGAAGCGGGTGGCAATCCAGCCGCCAAGCGAATTGCCGACGAGGGTGACTTGTGGATAGCCGAGGGCGTCCAGGAAACGCTCCAGGTAGAGGACGTGGGTGGCGACGTTGGTTCCCTGCGGGGCAAGCGGTGTTTTGCCGAAGCCGGGCATGTCGGGGGCGTATACCAGGTATTCTTTGCTCAGCAGCGGCATCAGTGCGGCCCAGACTTCGGCGGAGTTGCCGAGGCCATGTATGAGTATTACCGGGGTGCCGCGACGCCCGGAGCAGTAGTAATGCATGGGGACGCCGCCAAGGTTGGCGGTCTCTTCTCGTATGCCAACGAGTAGCATTCCCGCGCGTATGGTGTCTATCATGGTTTCCCAGGGACGAAGATAGATGCGTTGAGCGAGTGCTGTCAGCCCTCCGATAGCAGCGACAGTCAAAAAAGCTGAAACCAGTGGAAATTTTTTCTCTTTAGCTGAAGACATACAAAACCTCTTGAGTTCCCAGAGATATCATCCGTTTGCAGAAAGACCATACAACACGACAATTTCAATATATGTGCACGAGATACATAAAATGGAAGGATTAGCCGGTAATAATTAAGCCGATACCGACGCCAAGCAGGCCGCCGACGATGACCTGGGTGGGAGTATGGCCGATGAGCTCGCGGAGGCGTTTTTCGGCGAAAGGTTTGCCCTGGAAGGCCTCGTCGATCATCTGGTTGAGGATGCGCGCCTGGAGGCTGACGGCGCGGCGGACACCAGCTGCGTCGTACATGACTATGGCGGCAAGGACAAAAGCTATGGCAAAGGCAGCGGAGTCAATACCGCTCAGGCGGCCAGTGGCGGTGGCAAGGCTGGATACGAGGGCGGAATGCGAGCTGGGCATGCCACCGGAAGATACCAGGCGATTGAATCTGAGCTTGCGGTAGCGTATCAGTTCGTAGATGGTTTTTGAGATTTGCGCGACTGCCCAGGCTGCAAATGCCGCGATAAGCACGCGGTTATCCAGGATTGTTTTCATAGACAATTATTTTGTCCTTATTCAAATGGCGCTACTTCAAGCTCTCCTGATTCGTGTACACGTAATTGCTGGACGCGAAGTTCCGCTTGTTGTAACAAATCGTGACAATGTTTGGCTAATTTCATGCCTTCTTCGTAATAATGCAGCGCGCGTTCGAGTGGCATGCGTCCATCTTGTAGGGCTGCTACGGCTGCCTCAAGCTGCGCGAAGGCTTCTTCGAATGATAATGTTTCCATACTCGATAACCCCTTTCTTCATAGTATGGGTATCCAACCCCAGGATTATTTGAGAGCACTCCTAATAATCCTGCTCAACTGTTGCTTGTATCTGTCCGTCTGTTACCTGTATGGTGAGTTCGTCACCTGATTGGACGTGCTGGATGCTGGTGACAATATGTTGATCGGCTGTACGTCGAACGACGGCGTATCCGCGGGCGATGGTCAGCAAAGGGCTGAGTGAGTGTAAACCCAGGGATGCCCCGCTCAGGCGTTCGCCGCGCAGGGAAAGATGATGCTCGATGCGCGTCTGCAAGAGCGCAGTTGTATCATCCAGTCGCTGATGGAGTCGTTCAAGCTGCATTTGTGGGCTGAAGCGCCGTAAGTCGCGTTTCGCCAGGTCGAGTTCCTCGCGTTTGTCTATGAAATAGGTATCCATGAGCGTGGTCAGGGCGTATTGATACGCCTGTATCCTGACTTGCCAATCGGCGATATCCGGGACGGCGGCGGTGGCGGCGGCGGTTGGTGTGGAGGCGCGATGGTCTGCCACAAAATCCGCAATGGTGAAGTCGGTTTCATGGCCGACGCCGCTGATGACGGGAATGCGGGATCGGGCAATGGCACGCGCTACGACCTCTTCGTTAAATGCCCAGAGTTCTTCGATAGAACCGCCACCGCGCCCGACGATGATGACCTCGGCTTCACCATGTTGATTCAGGAGATCAAGGGCGTTGGCGATGGCGAGCGGAGCTTCCACGCCCTGCACGGATGTTGGCGAGAGGATAACGCGGGCCAGGGGGTAACGGGTGCGCAGCACGCGCAACATATCGCGCAGGGCGGCTGCCTGCGGAGAGGTGACAATACCAATTACAGCGGGCTGCGCCGGAAGTGGGCGTTTACGTTCCTCGTCAAACAATCCCTCAGCCGCTAAGCGCTCTTTGAGCTGCTCGAAACGCAGGTAAAGCGCCCCGTCACCGATAGGCTCGATGCGCTCAACGTACAATTGCAGTTTGCCATCCCGTTCGTAGAGCGAGATATGACCATTGGCGGCAATTGCCATGCCGTCACGCAGGTCGGGGGCGGATGAACGGAGACGGGCATATTTGAAGAAGACACAGGGCAACTGGGCCTCGGCGTCTTTGAGGGTAAAATAGCAATGGCCGGAGCCATAGATCTTACAGCCGGAGATTTCGCCGCGCACCCAGACATCCTGCAAGATTTCGTCTGAATCCAGCATCTCTTTCATATAACGGGAGACCTGGGTCACGCTCATTATTGATGGAGCATCGAGAAATAGCATTATGCCCCCTGTGCGCTCTCAATGGTCATGAGGACCTGTCCATACTCTACCGGCTGCCCATCGTGTACGAGGACTTCAACCACACGCCCTGCTACGCTTGTTTCCACCTCGTTGAGGACGTTGAGCGACTCGATGGTTCCAACGAGCTGGCCGGCTTTGACGCGATCACCGACAGCCACTAAGGCTCCTCCTCGTGGTTTGGCCCATACATGGAACGTGCCGACTAAGGGCGCCAGGACTTTGTGTTCCGTTGCCGGCGGCGTGGGAGATGGGGCAGGTGTTGGCGCTGGCATGGCGGTGAAACTTACAGCTCGCGCATCACCGGGTTGATTGTTTGTCTCTGGCGCTTTGACTTTACGCAGCACCAGGTGTATACCCTCGGCAGCGCGTTTCAGCTCTAATTCAGATACATCGCTGCGATCAAGAGCCTGCACGAGGCGCTGCAACTGCTCGATACTGATGACAGGAGCGGGAGCATCGACTTCAGAGGAAGGCTCCAGTTCTCTCGGAATATTGAGTCCGTTTCCATCCATGCTCATCCTCCCTAGGCGCGCTCGACATACCCGCCAGTGGTGGTACTGACGCGAATCATATCTCCAGTCGAGATGAAAAGCGGGACATGCACCACCAGGCCTGTCTCGGTTGTGGCAGGTTTGGTACCGCCCGTCGCGGTATCTCCCTTAAAGCCAGGCTCGGTATAGTCCACGCGCAGTACGATTTTTTCGGGAGGCTCGACAGATATCGGTTCGCCATCCAGGAGGATAAGGTCCAATTCCAGATTGTCGATCAGGTAATTTTTGGTATCGCCGAGCTGCGCGCCGGTCAAAATAATATCATCGTAGGTGTTCATGTCCATGAAATGATACTGGTCGCCATCCTGGTACTGGTAGGTGACGGTGCTGCGGTCAAGGATAACACGCTTAAATTTGTCGCCGGCGTCGCAGGTGCGATCAAAGGTTGCGCCAGTGCGCAGGTTGCGTAGTTTGAGACGGACGATGGCGCCGCCGCGTCCCATTTTCACATGCTGCCAGTCGAGCACGCTGCAGGGCTGCCCTTCAAATTCGAAGGTTGCGCCTTTTTTCAATTCCCCTGTCGATATCATTGGACCAACTCCTTATATTCAATTTGCTGGCGAATCCCGGAGGGCGACCGCAAGGCTCCCCTCCCCTCTTCCACTCTACCCCCGCCCTTACAAAGGCCGAGCTTTCACCAGTAGCTTTACTCCTGAATCACCAGATTTTTTGGTGATTGTGTTAGTACTTCGCAGCCATTTTCTGTTACCAGGACACAATCCTCGATGCGTAACCCTGTCCAGCCGGGGATATAGACGCCCGGCTCGACGGTGACGACGGAGCCCGCGGGAACGATCATGTCATCGGGTGCGCGTTTTGAAAGTGATGGGGCTTCGTGTATCTGTAAACCAACGCCGTGACCGGTGCTATGGACGTAATACTCTCCCAGGCCTGCCGCTTCCAGTACATCGCGAGCCAGGGCGTCAGCTTCTTTGCCGGTCATGCCAGCGCGGATGCCTGCTTCACAGGTCTCTAGAGCTTTGAGGACGGCATTGTAGACCTCCAGCATGCGTGGTTCGGCGGGTTCACCCAGGCAGATGGTGCGCGTCATGTCGGCGCAGTAGCCCTGGTAGCGCGCGCCCATGTCAATGGTGATGAGTTCGCCGCGCTGGATACGTCGCTGTCCAGGATGCGCGTGAGGCATTGAGCCGTGTGGACCTGATGCTACGATGGGTTCAAAAGAGGGGCCATCGGCGCCCAGTTCGACCATATAGCGCAGGATTTCCCATTCGATTTCTTTTTCGGTCATGCCAGGTTCTACCCAACGGCAAATATAGGCGAAGGTCTGGTCGGTAATGGCGATGGCACGTTTCAGCAACTCTACTTCACGGGGCTGCTTGACTATACGAAGTGTGCTGACGAAACTCTCTTCAAATGATTGGAGGGTGAAGACGTTCTGTCCTGCTGCATAGAGCTTCTCAAATTCAGCAACGGTCATAGCGTCTGCTTCAAAGCCGATTTTCTTCCAGCCATGCTCCCTGGCGACGTCTACGATGACCGGCATATATTCACGCGACTCTGGCACAATCACCTGCCAGCCGGTAGCTTCTTTCTCGGCAACTTCTTTATAGAGCGGGTTGGTGAATAATAGCTGCTGCTGTTGTCCGACCAGCAGCATACCCGCGCCCTCGACGTCGTCGTTGAGCCATCCGCTCAGATATGAACGATTTTGGGGTTGAGTGACCAGGAAGGCATCCAGCCCTTGTGAGGCGAGCCATGTACGAAGCCGGGTGAGGGGTTGTGAACTCATGCATTACCTTCTTTAGAGTTTTGTTGTTCGCGCACGAGTTCGACCAGTCCTTCTAATGCGAGCAGGTAGCCGCGCCAGCCCAGGCCAACGATGTGGCCCCGGCAGACCGGTGCAAGCATGGAATGGTGTCGAAATGGTTCACGCGCGTAAATATTGCTCAGGTGTACTTCGATAACCGGCGTTTTCACTGCTGCCAGCGCGTCACGCAGCGCAATAGAGTAGTGCGTGAGCGGGCCGGGGTTGATGATGATGCCATCGGCTTTCTCGGCATGCTGCTGGAGGTAGTCGATGATGGCTCCTTCGTGGTTCGATTGGAAGCTCTCTACGGTCGCGTCCAGTTCGGCTCCACGTTTTTGTAGTGTACTATGAATCTGGGACAGGGTGACGGTGCCATAGATGGCAGGCTCGCGTGTTCCAAGCGTGTTGAGATTCGGTCCGTTAATCATCAGAATGTTTAACATAGTCGTCTTGAAGCTTTCAAGCGTGATTGTGCGCTACCCCAGTCAAGCAAAGGATTTAGTATGGAGTATGATATCATACTTTGGGGAAACTGCACAGGGCTTGAAGATCAGTATTCAAAAAATTTGACTTGACAACAATTGGGAGCGATGCTATTATTATGCCTGTCAAGGGCGATTAGCTCAGTTGGTTAGAGCGCTACGTTGACATGTGCGCCCTGAGACGCGTACCTTTCCAAGCCGCGATAGCGCGGTCACTCTGATACCTACTCTTTGGATACGGGCGATTAGCTCAGTTGGTTAGAGCGCTACCTTGACATGGTAGAGGTCACCGGTTCGAGTCCAGTATCGCCCATGATGGGAGGGGCAGCTTCGCATGAAGCTGCCCTTTTTCATTGTCCAGAGAGGACAGCGAGTGTAAAGCAGCGGCTTACCTTGCGCCGAAAGGTGGCAGGGGACAATAGCAGGCCGCAAGTAAGGCAGGGTGGGCTAAGTACCTATGCCCAGGTCTGTCAGCTAATCTCCATATGGTTAAGGCTGTATTGCTTGAACCCTAGCCGCGTGGGCTTCCGTGGGCCTCACGCTATGACGGTACTATTCGGCGTGTGTGGTAGTCCAATGTGAACGATGTCAGCACAGAGGAGAGTATCCTACCACAGCGACCCTCAATGAGAGGGCAAAGGCGAACGGGGAACCTAAGTGGAGACCAGGGAGAGTACGTAACCAGGGGATCACCTACGGGAGGAGACTCCTATGGTGACAGAACACCCATAGTACTCAAACGCTCAGGGTAATGCCTGAGACAAGGGGAAGGGGTGGAGAAGGTGCCTCACCGACTTGTTCAAGGCTGTCCCGGAGGGGGCGTTAAGGCCAAGAATGAGGCTGGTGACTGGGCTACCCAAGCCACAGTA
>WNGP01002105.1_pt1 | contig 16585 bp, 14 predicted proteins | sample 5407671 | NCBI WGS metagenome assembly WNGP01 (sample SAMN13153381, study PRJNA577476) | soil metagenome | isolation source: 40 cm soil or saprolite under Garry oak tree replicate 2 | place: USA:California | collected 2016-06-15 | reverse complement strand
CGTCTGCCAAAGATAACAGCTCGCAGCGCCACCTGTACAAACTCTTCGATGCCAGTAGCAGCGAGGGCCGAGGGCCAGGCCATGCATTCTTCGCCCGCGGCATGCACGATTTGCAGGGTATGGCCTTGATCTGCGGCTGCGTCTACACGAGATGCGGCAAGGGCAATTACGGCGAACAGCGCGCGCTCTTCATGCCCGAGTTGGAAATAACGACGAACAGTGCTTAGTGCTCCAGCCAGGTCTTGCACCTCGAGTTGTTCTCGCAGTGTATCCAATAGCGCCGAGGGAATGAGGCCGCCGCCAAAAGTAGTGGGACGGGCCGCCGCAGCCTGGGAAACGCCTCCCTGCTCACCCAATTCTTTACGCAGCGCATTGATAAAAGCTGCAGAAGTGAACAACAAAGGGAGGGCAGGCGGGTCTTGTACTTGCTGGAAGACCAGGCGCACGGCGGCAGCATAGAGGAGCCCATGCGCGGCATAGATGAATGCATCGCGGTCATTATCGCTCACCTTCTGCATGATATCGGCAGCAGCCAATGCGATGACAGAACCGACGCCATTTGCTGACGCTCCCCCTTTGATGAGCGCATCATAGACACCCTGGCAAACTTGCGTTGTGTCAGCCTCGCTGCTGATCAAATGGCGCAGCGGGAGCGCATTCTCATTCTTGGGAGTCGACAAACGGGTGCGTAAACTCGCCAGGCTGTGACCTGGATCAGCAAAAAATGAGCGGACCGTATCGACCCAGGCTGGCTCTTCGCTATGCAATGGCAGATGCGGGACAAGCCAGTGCAGAATGTTTGGCGCTCGATCTCCCCACTCGATGGCATCCAGCAATTGTGTGCCACGGACAGCAAATATCAACGGGTGCCCTGCATGCTGAAACGTCGTAGAAATGCCATCGTAGATGCGCACCTGCATTGTACGGTAGTCTGCGCCGGTGCCGTAGAGGCCGAAGAGCAGGCGCTCAACCAGCACAGCATCATTGCCATAGATGGCATCATGCATCATTTCGTCTACGGTCTTGCCTTCTGGCAATCCGCTGGGGAAGAGGGGTTCAGGATAGGTATCATGCGCAGCCTGGCCCGCACGAACTGCCGGAGCAGTGGCAACCAGCGCTTGTACAAGTAAAGGCAACTCGCGTTCGCGCCCGCGCCCTTCTTCTTCTGGAGTCAAAGGAAGCGCATCAAGCCAGCGGCTCAGGCAGCCAGCGGCATCGAGAATGAGGATAGCGTGGCCGTCCTGGTCCCCGTGGGCCGCGATCATGCCCACCCGCCCGGCTATAACAGCAGCAGGCGCACCCTGTTGCAGCAGGGGACGAGCAGTAGCGATTATGTGATCTTCGTTACCAGCAGCAATGGCATCAAGCAGTGCCGAGATATCTGTATACATTCCAATCATTGGCATAAAATAACTCCTACAAAATAGAACGTTTATGTGTATAAACTAATCCCGCAGCTCGCGAATTGCTCGCTCGATGCCGGGAATTTCAGCATATTCTTCGTCCAGTAGTTTGAAGCTTCGCTCCAGGTAGAGTTGCGCGAGCTTTGCTCCGCGCTCGCTGGTGTCGAATGCAGCAGTCAGTAACTCAGAACTTTTATATTTATCCGCCAGTGGTTTAGCGATACGCTGCATACGTTGCTTCGTTTCCTGGAGCAGGCGTTTATCATTCCCCTCCATAGCATAGCGCACGACACCCACCAGCTTGCTCAATTCCGCCAGGCGCTGCCGCTCGGTCATGGTTTCCATCAAAAGCTCTTCAGCGTCCATGTCGTCCAGTGCCAGAGGTTCTTCCGCTTCAATTTCCCTGGGTTGAGAAGCCCGGCCAAAGGTAGCGGCATAATTCATGTAAAGCGTCCCATACTCCTGGCACTTCTCCATCGCCTGCTGCATACGCGCCATTTCATCCCTCGGATTCACAAGGCCTATATCGCAAAAGTCGTCATCACGGCGTTCGGCCAGCATCTGCAGGTGTTCAAAGCTTCCACCTTCTTCAAGCATAGGCGGTATGGGAAAGATGGAAACATTTGTCGACTCTCGCAGCTCTTCTGGGGACAACTGCGAAGCCAGGAAAGCAGGAAAGTATTTACTCATCGAAAAAGGTAGAGGTGGTATGATACAATAGGTCCAGAAGACAACGCTGGGGTCGGTAGCACTGCGTGCGACAAGAATGGCATGTCCTCGTGGCGATTGTGAATTACCACGCAAGAATTCTATACTCATAATAAATTCCTCCTCGGTTGGCCTGGCACCAGTAAGGTACTGACAGCTACTTCAACTCTTTGCGCAACTGCCCCAGCCGCTTCACCAGATCTTTGTTGACGCCTATCTCGGGCTCCGTCAGCTCACTGCCGCTGGTGGGAATAGCGTCCTCATAGGCTTTGAGACGCTGCACAATAGCGGAAGCCCCAGCAACACGGATGAAGGACGTGAGTACTGCACGAGCCCGTGCCTCCTGCCGCCGTCGTAGCTCAGTAACGGCTGCCAGCGCATAAAGGTCTGTATATTGCAGTATGAACGTAGTCCATTGTTGTGGCGTGTTTAAGGTACGCATGACCTGCTCTACCAGCTCGATAGCCTTGTTTAGTTCTCCCATGGCAGCATCAAATTCGCCTCGCTCCAGCAACACGCCCGCACGCTCATAATGTACATCTGCAATACCCAGAGGCTGTTGCTGCTGCTGATAAAGCGTTAATGCCTGCTCGAAGTGCATCGAGGCCTCATCCAGTTGATCATTGCCGCGATGGGCCATGCCGAAAGTAAGCATAACATCGGCCTGTCCTACCAGGTCATCACACTGGTTGAAGCGCACCAAAGCCGCTTCGCAGCGACTAATCGCCTCTTCCCATGCTTCCTGTCCAATCAATACCTGTGCCGCACCCAGCAATGCCGCGCCATCGCCGTCGATGCTTTCCAATAACTGGAACTGGCGTCCTGCTGCTGCAAATGTGGTCGAAGCTGCTTCAAGTTCGCTGCGCGCCAGCCGTGTACGGGCCAGGCCTAGCAATGCTTCAGCGGCAAGCAATGGCTGCTGCTGTTGCTCCGCTTGCTCATGCGCTTCGCTAAAGCGGGCTTCAGCCTGCTCGAAGTCACCTTGAGTCAGCAATAACTGCCCGTGAACAAGTAACCTCATAGGCGTCACACGCCTACCAAACGAATTGGCCGTTACGGCTTTATCAGCAGCGTTAAGAAGTGATGCCGCTTCACCAAGACGTCCACCAAACACCGCGAGACGGGCAAGGCGCACTTCGGCCTCTGCCACACCCAAGACTCCTTCTACCTCCCCAGATGCGCCCAGCCGCTCGGCACGAGCCTGGGCATCACGATAACAGGTCTCCGCCTGGACAGTCCGTCCCTGCTGGCGATAGATATCCCCAATGCTCAAAAAAACCCTGCTCTCGACGACATCATCCTGCATCGCTCTTGACAGTTTGCGGGCATCGTCAAGAGTTTGTAAGGCAGGCTCAAGAAAGCCACGTCGACGCTGAATCTCTCCCAGTACTGCCGCTGCTTCGGCCTGTCCAATACGGTAAGCGACAGCCCTGTAAGTCCGCAGAGCACGTTCTATAGTTGCGTTGGCATAGGCGAGCTGCCCGCGGCGCAAATTAATTTCACCCAGCAGGCGATTCGCGTTTGCCGCGCCCAGCGCATTATGCATATCGCTATATGTCTGATTCGCCGCCTGCGCACTCGCCAGTGCCTGGTCAACGCGGTCATTGAGTATGGCTACTTCAGCCAATCCAAGGCTACCATCAGCCTCTCCCAGCTCGTATTCTATCGAGCGTGCCTTTTTCATCGCCTCCGCAAAGGTATCCGCTGCGCGCTCAAGCTGCCACTGGGCGAGATAGATATGGCCTAGACCTAACAGCCCATCGACAATACCAAAGGCATCCCTGGTTGACTCATAGATTTCCAGGACATACTGGTAATTCGCTGTTGCTTCTTGAAAACGCCGTTCTAAACGCTGTATATCGGCAAGGCTACGGCGGGCATCGGCCTCATTGATTTTGTCTTTGGCATTGTTGAAATAGGAAATAGCTTGCTCATAAAGTTCGGCGGCTCTACTAGTTTTGCCGCGCTGCAGCTCGATATGCCCAAGAGCTAGTGCTACATTACCCTGTCCCTGCACGTCCCTATGCTCACTGTAGATGTGCTGCGCATTGTCGTAGGCTTGCTGTGCACGGTCCAGGTGAGCTTGCTGTCGCTCGACATGTCCCATTGCCAGCGCTGCTCCCGCCTCGTTTAGGGGGCGACCTGCATCCCTATACAGCTTCATGGCGCGTTGATAACTGTTTACGGCCAGCTCGAACTGGTTATTCTTGCGCTGTACCTCGGCCAGCAACGAGCGGCTATCTCCTGCACGTTTGAAGTTGCCCAACAGGCGAAAATGTATCTCTGCATCACCAAAGGCCTGCGCGGCGACATCCAGCTCGCCATCATTGTATGCATCAATACCAGCCTGCAAACGCTGCTCCGCCGCCGTTACATCTTTCTGCTTATCCTCTGTAGTCATGAGAATCCGCTTTCAATGTATATCTCCATCATGCACTCATTGTAGTGCGTCAGGCGAAGAAAGTCAAAAAAGCTCTCTATAGGCTTACAGCAACGGTTGTGATAAAATAGGTCCTGTAGAGACACTGGCACAGGCACCCGGTAACCTCTTGATGTAATACATAGGACTTGGTGAAAAAGGAGCTTGCAGATTATGCACGAAGACACGCTAGCACGTGTAGAACTCTTTTCCGGCTTAGACAAGAAAGAGCTGCACACACTTGCAGAGAGCTGCCAGGAGCGCAAGTATAGCGCAGGCACGCGGATCATGTCCCAGGGCGATACTGGTGTAGGGCTGTATATTATAACCAGTGGAAAGGTGCGTATCACTCATTCGAGTGGTCCAGGTCAGGCAGAGGAAGATTTAGGTACGGCTGGCGCGGGTGACGTCCTGGGCGAAATGGCTCTCCTTGACGATCTGCCTCGTTCGGCAAGCATCACGGCGGTAGAAGATGTGACGGCCCTACTACTACCGGTATGGGAATTTCGCACTGTGCTGCGAAACCACCCCGACATTGCTCTGAAGCTTCTGGCCGTGCTGAGTCGCCGGCTCCGCAAAGCCGAGCAGCGCACCCACGAGTAATGATCAAGCCGGGCAGCCACATTGAAAGGTGCCTGTGGTTGCCCTGATAACTGTGTACATCCTTATGGCTCGACTTTGTCTCGATTGAGCAGGTTTTGTATCTCTTCAAACATCGTCTCAACGTCGCCAAACGAACGATAGACGCTGGCAAAGCGGATATAGGCAATCTTGTCCATGCGCCGCAGGTGCTCCATGACAAGTTCACCGATGACGCTGCTCTGGAGTTCTGGCCTACCCAGGCGATACAATTCCTGCTCGATTTCCTCGACAGCGCTTTCGATTTCACCCACGGGCAATGGACGTTTTTCACAGGCCTTACGAATGCCAATGTAGAGCTTCTCGCGGTCGAATGCTTCCCGCCGCTGGTCTCGTTTAACGACCATCAGGTGGAATGTTTCGACCCTCTCATAGGTACTAAAGCGTCCTTTGCATTGCTCACACTCACGCCGCCGGTGAATTGCATCGCCAATATCACGAGAATCCTTTACCCGCGATTCATTGCATCCACAAAATGGACATTTCATACCTGGGCCCCCAAACTTTGTGCAAGTGTAATAAGAACTATTCTATCACAAAGCGGGGCACACACAGTCCTTCTATAAAGCTAGCACGAGGGGCGGCTCTTCTCCGGCAATCTCAGGGGTCTCTTCTATCACAACGGGAACAACAGGGGAGCGCAGTTTTTCTGGACGCACTTTACCGATATAGCCTGACCGCAAACGCGTGCCATCGTTCCAATAGGCATACCAGTATGGGCCATGTCCCCGGCCGTTACGGCAGGTACTGCACGTGGCTTTCCCACATTTGCGATACTGAAATTGATATGTAACACGTTGGTTATCTGGCAACTGAGTCATATATCCTCTTCCCTTCCACAAGACACTCAGGCATAGTAGGAAATATTGTATAGGCTACCATTAGCATAGCACTGCGTCATGAATATTTTATGAATGTAGCAAACAGAAAGATGAACATTTTAACATCATCAGAGCGAGCTTTTCAGGACTGTACTGATCTGTTCATATCATGTTTTTCATACCATACCCACCATTTGGGTCATTTTGTTTCACCTTGTAGGAATGGTATGGTAGGATTAATCTGAGGAGTAACTTTATATCACCCATCGAAATGCGAAGTTTGAGGGGTACCGCATGTTCGAAAGTGTGTTCAGCAAGCTCAGACCCGTTATAGCAGCTTTGATTCTTATGTTAGCGCTGGCCCTATGCTTGACCAGCCGCACGTGGATTGGCGCCCCGGCGAATTATTTCTGGCAGACAAGCACCATTCAGACACTACCAGCGCCCAGTGTATCCACTTCCAGGCTCTTGAACGGGAAACTCGCTTCGCTAGGCTGGATCGTTGGTCGTGATTGCCAGCGAGGTATACGCGCCTATCTCCAGACAGCAGGCACGAACCCTGATGCCGCGTTAGTTGGCACGGGCTGGGTTGATCCGACGAGCGGGAAGTTGATCAATGGCGAAAGCAATAACTGTGTACCTGGCAGTCTCAGTATGGACAATGTCGTGCAGCTGGTGCATAGCAAAGGCGGAATGGCATATCTCACCATTACCATGGAGACGGATGGCACAGCGCAGGCCTGGACTTCTCAGCAGCAGTCGGACTACATCGCAAAAGCCACCACCGATCAGAGTTTTCTTGACCCCATTATACATGAAGTTACGCGCGTTCACTACGATGGCGTGATCATGGATATGGAGGGAAGTGACCGCACCTATCCTAACATTCAACAGCTCTTCGCTACCTACAATCAACGTGTATGGGCCGCCCTGAAACCCCTGCACAAATTGTATGGCATCGCCTTGATTCATAAGCTCAGTGACCAGGACGACTATTATAACCTCAATGGTTTCGAGAACTGGTCCCTGCTGGCACACTGCGCCGACTTTATTGTCATTATGGCGGTCGACCAGTCTTATTTCACTCCAGGGCCCACAGTGAGCATCCCCTGGCTGAAGCAACTGCTGGCGTACGCGCTGCATACCATGCCTGCCATGCTGCCACACATCATATGGGAATTGCCACTTTACGGTGCCACCTGGCATTGGGACGGCAGCAATTGGGTCTTCGATGGAGGAGCTAACTATCAGGACGCCCAGGTCCTTGCAGGGCAGATACCAGCTTCTGAAATTGATACCAGCTCGAGCAATCTGAATGATCCCTACTCGGCCCACATTGTTTATACCGACACATCCGGTGTAAAGCATGCCCTGTGGTATCACACTGCCAAAAACCTGTATCGAATCATCACCGAGTTCCAGCGTATACTAGAACAGGTACCGCAATTTAATCATAGTCACCTTCAGATTGCTGTCTGGTATCGTGCTACCTGGGAACCTGGCGACTTGTGGGCAATGCTCGATCCGGTTCTGTCTAACTGAACTACAGCCCCCTGCAAGAAGAAATTACAACCCACGCGCTTTTTGTGAGAGCGTGTCTGATTCTCAGCGTCTTCGCCCTCTCTGGCCGGGTACTCGCGCGGCTTCGCCGCGCAAAAAATAGTATGTTGTGTGGAAAATGCGCTTCGCGCATTTTCCACACAACATACTAAAATCAGGCGAGCGCCGCAGGCGCGAGCAAGCGATCGTGATGGAAATCAGACAGACTCTGAACGTAAAGAGGCAGAAAGGTCGTGTCCTCTATGTCCTACTTCTGAAGACGTGTGGTGATATAATATATGTACAGCAATCCTGCCCACCGAAGAGTCACCTGTTCCGTTTGTATAACATGTTGTTTGATCGGAAAGTGAAGGTAGACCATGCAAATCATCATTACAAGTAGGCAGATGGAACTCACCCCCCGGTTACGGCAACACATTGAGCGTAAAGTGCAGCGTCTTTCCCGCTTCGTCAACACCGATGCACGTGTCGAGATCATCGTCGCAGAAGAGCGCACGCGCAGCGCGCGCGACCGCTACTCGGTACATGTTGCACTAACCAGCGGTTCCCACCCCATCCGCAGCGAGGTCAGCGCAGTGAATGCGAACACTGCCCTCGACATAGTGTTAGCCAAAGTTACCACACAGCTTGGTCGTAAAAAGGGCCGCGAAAAAGCTGCTCTACGCCTCCGCACGTCACCGGCGCAGATCCTCTCCCTGTCACGCTCTGGCAAGCTCTCACCTATGGAAGATGGGCAGAGCACTATCGTTCAGCAAAGTAACGATCAAATCACAACAGATGTACACACAGGCAAACAGCCCACTCCGGCCATTGCAGATGAGCGCAACGAAGAGATATGGTCGAGGGTTATGGAGATCCGCCGTGTCCAGACCATGCCTATGGACGACCAGGAAGCAATAGTGCAGATGGAAGCGCTCGGGCTCGCATTCTACCCTTTTTTTAATGAAGCCACCAATAGTGTGAATGTAATGTACCGCCTGGATACGGGCGGCTACGGGCTGTTAGTACCTGACTTAGAATGAATACAACAGGGCAGCTTTAGCAGTACGGCTACCTTGTGAAACGTTATCCCGACAGCGTAATCTCAAACTGCCACGGCTGAGGTGTGGGATCCTCGAACTGGGCAAGCGGGTCAGCAGCCCGCACGACCAGTTGACGAGCATTGGTGGAAGGCAGTGGGTAGAAACGTGCGCTCCCCTGATAAACAGCGAGATTGGGGCTGCCGGCAAGTTCCGGACGAGACAGCAGTATGCCTCCTCGATCTCCCATCCACTGTGTTCCAGTATTATCCTTGACAAGAAAGATGATGCGAGGCACGAACGCAAAACCTGCCATGAAGGGCGGTCTCATCCACAGGTAGTGCAGTTCAAAATGGCTCTTGTAGAATTGCATTTCGTGCAATATCAAGGTCATGCCCTGCTGCTTCTGTTCTAGTTCGATCATCACGCTACGCAAAGGGTTGCGCGGCCTGGTAGGCACTTCTGGTTCTCCCGGAATAGCTGCCACGACGGGCGGGCGCGATGCCAGTTCTAACGCTTTGGCAGAAAAAGGCGTAGTATCTTGCAGTATTTCCTCACAGAGCTGTAAACAGGCATCACAGATATAAGCCGCACCCGGTCCAGCTACCATCCGTCGAACTTCTGGTGGGCGGCGACCGCAGAAAGAACAGCGAGCCTGTAACCGATCAAAGCTCATACCTTTACCCTATATATGCATTCGCATTGCAGCGGCGGCCTCGTTATACAACTTCATACGTTCCAGCAGAGAGGCGTGTGCCTCCCATTCCAGTATATCATCCAGAGGTTTGAGAATAGTAGTACCAGGTTCGCTGGATGGCTTAGACCTGTTACTATTTTCATCGGGGAGGCCAATCAAGCCATAGGTACGTCTTAATGCCAGCGCGATCAAGTGGTCGGCAAAATGTGGATTTTTGGGCAAGAGCGAACCATGCAAGTACGTGCCATAAGCGTTACGGTAGATAGCCCCTTCCGTATGGTCCTCCGAGTTGTTCCCGTAGCCTTTGAGCACCTTTCCCAATGGCTTAGCTGTGCCAAGATAGGTGCGACCACCGTGATTCTCAAACCCTACTAATGTGCTGCCATTCCAGCTGATGGCCACATCTCCAATACAACGTGGCGCCTGTGATCCCTTATGGATCGTCCAGGCATCGAACACCCCTAGGCCACGCATGTCCGGGCCCTTGGCCGGCCGGTAGTAGTGTGCAAGCAACTGATATCCACCACAAACAGCCAGGACAGGCATGTCGTCTTCAATGGCTGCCCATAATCCGATTCCCTTCGTATCGTGTAAATCCTGGGCAACTGGGGCTTGCTCCTTATCCTGGCCTCCACCGATAAACAACATATCATACTCGTCAGGCGCCAATGCGTCACCAATGCCCAGGCCAACAACGCGTAACTCGATCCCTCGACGCAGGCAGCGCTGACGCAACGTCAGTATATTGCCGCGATCTCCGTAGAGATTCAGTTGATCAGGATATAGGTGCCCAAGTGTAAGTCTAAGACGACTTTCATTGACATCTTCCAAGTGTCTTACCCTTCCCAATAGTGAGGTGTCAGGCCCCGTCGCTCCAGCTCCTGGTGTATTTCCAACAGGCCAGTATACGTCGGTACAATAAACAATGTCTCACCTGCCGGTGTCTGATGAACCGCCGCATTCAATGCCTCAGCAATGCCGTAGAGGCGCGGAGCCTCAGTGTGTGCTTTGGGCTCAACTGTATTGATCCTTCCATTAGCAAGCGAGGGCTGCCGGACCTTAGTTACTTGTTTAATACGATTGTCTATCACTTCTCGCTTCAAGGTTCGCAGAGGAGCTGGAGGCACAATGGTCATATCCCGCTGCTCAACACCTGCATATTTAAGGCGCAGAGCAAGGTCTAGTGTGCGCGAGCCGGCCACTACAAGGGTAGTGGTCTGCTGAACCACCCACTCAAAATCGACATCCCAGATCCAGGAGACATCGCGACCATCGGCAACATTATCATTGAGCACAAACAAGACGTTGCGTGGCGTACCATCACTGAAAAGAGTACGCAGCACTTCGTTGAAGCCAGTAGGATTCTTTGCGAGCAGCAGGCGAACATTACGCCCTTCCACCTGCACACGCTCTCCACGTCCAAAGGCGGGCTTAAACTGTTCGACGCCAGTCACAATTGGATCCCAGTTGATCTGTAATGCCTGCGCGACCGTAATGGCTGCCAGGGTATTGTATACATTGTAGAGTCCAGGCAAAGGTACGACGATGTCGTGTTCTACCGTCGCGGTAGCAACGCGCACCCGGAGCCTATCAAAGCCCTCAGGGTGGATATTTATCGCACGTATATCAGGCCTGGGGCGAACGAGCCCGCAGTTTGAGCAGTGGTAGTGCCCCATATGGCTGTAGAGACGAAGAGTGTATGTGTACTCGCTACCACAGCGCTGGCAAGTGCGAGTATCAATTACTTGATGTCGTTCAGATGCATTGCCCTGCCTGGCAAGATCGACTGTAGGATCATCTATGCCGAAATAGATTACTTGCCCCTTAAACAATTCGCCGAGATAAGCAATTGTTGGGTCGTCAGCATTGAGAACGAGCGTCGTGCTGGCTGGTAGTGACTCAACTGCCCCACGCCACCGCGCCGCTACAGTATCGACCTCCCCATAGCGGTCAAGCTGATCGCGGAAGAGGTTAGTAAAAACGGCCACGCGAGGTGGGATGGTCTGTACCGCCTGCGAAACTACTGCTTCGTCAATTTCGAGAATGGAGATGGCGCGGCCTTTGCCGCGCAAGTTGCCGTTAGGAAGCGCACGGATCACGAGCGAACTGGCCACGCCACTCATGAGGTTGGAACCTTCGCGGTTATGCCAGACACGCAAGCCGGCATCGCGCAAAATAGCCGCGATGAAACCGCTGGTCGTCGTCTTCCCATTGGTACCAGTAACCATGACACTGCCATGCTCCAGTTGCCCGGCCAGGTGACCAACAATGCCTGGATATAAGCGCTGGGCTACAATACCTACTATACTGGTGCCTCCACCCAGGTGTAGGCGCCGGCTTAATGCTCCAGCAGCCCTTCCTCCTATTACAGCTACCCCCGCGCGCAGCGATGTGCGCCGGCGTTTCGTAACTCGCTGGCTCCTGTCACCAGCAGAGGATTGCTTGCGATTAACCTCGCTCCTGCGCCGCCGGATAACCCACGCATCCAGTTGTTTTGGCCAAAATGGCCTTTGTTCGCGCATGCTGTTCCTCCAAACCGGCGTCTAATGCTAAAAAATCCGAGAAGACCTTTTGTTGCAGCATAGCATGCAAGCATAAATGGGTCAAGAGGAATAGGCTCTTGCCAACATGTGTTATTCTTACGGAAGACATTTTTCATCGCTACCCCGCGAAGTTGCGCGAGGTAGCACTAGACGCAGTGATCGGTTTTAAAGGTGGATAGATGGCTAAAAAACTAGTAATTGTAGAGTCACCGGCAAAAGCAAAAACAATTGAAAAATTTCTCGGGCAGGGTTTTGAAGTGCGAGCTTCAATGGGACACATCATCGATTTGCCCAAGAAAGGCCTGGGAGTAAACACACGTAAGGACTTTGCACCCCAGTACGAGGTGATAGAGAAAAAAGATAAACTGATAGATGAACTAAAAGCCGCTTCCAGGCGTGCTGAAGAAGTATTCCTGGCACCCGATCCTGACCGCGAAGGCGAGTTTATTGCCTGGTCTTTGAAAAATACGTTAGGATTACGTAATCCGCGCCGGGCAGTGTTCAATGAAATCACCAAAGGCGCAGTTCAGGAAGCCATCAGGAAACCTCGTGACATCGACGAGGACCTTTTTAACGCGCAGCAAGCTCGCCGCGTTCTCGATCGTCTCGTTGGCTACAAAATCAGCCCGTTACTCTGGCGACGTATTCAATCAGGTACCAGCGCGGGACGAGTACAGTCGGTCGCGCTCAGGCTGATCTGTGACCGGGAGGCTGAGATTCGCGCCTTCGTCTCGGAAGAATACTGGACGATCACCGCCATCCTCAGCAAACAAAAGCAGCGTGAGCGCTTCGAGGCGAATCTGCTGACACGCCTCAAAGACATCGCCATGTTCAACAACGGCGAAAATGCTCCTGACAGCGAGGAACAAGCACAGGGGACACAAAACGGAGCTAAGAAGCCGCTGGCAGAAAAAGGGCGTATTAAAATTTCCTCTCAAGAAGAAGCGGAAGCAATCCTCTCTGAATTACGGGGCGCGATTTATACTGTATTGAAGGTTGAAGAGAAGGAGCAGCGCCGCCAACCCTATGCACCTTACACTACCAGCACTATGCAGCAGGATGCTTCAGTTCGGCTTTATTTCAAGCCGAAGAAAACGATGAGCCTGGCACAAGTACTCTATGAAGGCCTCGAACTCGGTGCGCAGGGACACCAGGGGCTCATCACCTACATGCGCACCGATTCGACGCGCATCTCGGAAGAAGCGCAAGTGAAAGTGAAGGCATACATAGCTGGAGAATTTGGCCGGCCGTATGTTGGGCCTGGGCGTACAGGCAAGGCAAAAGCGACGACTCAGGACGCGCACGAGGCTATCCGTCCCACCGATGTAAACCTGACGCCTGAGCTAGTCAAGCCCTATCTCTCGGCTGATCAGTTTAAGCTCTACAATTTGATCTGGCGGCGTTTCGTAGCCTCCTTCATGGCTCCCGCGGTGTTTGATACAGCACGTGTGGATATTGTAGCCGGGCAGTATGTCTTTCGTGCCACTGGCTCTGTACTGAAATTCCCTGGCTTTTATGTCGTCTGGCAGCGTGAAGAAGATGAGAAATCGCTACCCCCGCTCAGCGCAGACGAGGTACTCGATCTACACGAGCTGAAGCCGAATCAGCACTTCACCCAGCCTCCACCGCGCTTCACAGAGGCAAGCCTCATCAAAGAGCTTGAAGAGCAGGGAATTGGTCGTCCCAGCACATACGTACCTATTATCAGTACCATACAGGACCGGGGTTACGTAGAGCAGGAACAGCGTCGTTTCGTGCCAACCTGGCTGGGTGCGACGGTCAACGAGGTCATGAACAAGCACTTCCCCAGCATCGTCGATATCGGTTTCACAGCAGAGATGGAGCGCAAACTGGATGATGTGGAAGAGGGGCGGCAACCATGGACAGAATTCCTGCGCAGCTTCTACGGCGACTTCAAGGTGATCATGGACAAGGCCGAGGCAGAGATGGGCCGTGTACAGAAGCCTGTAGAGGAGATGGATGAGCTCTGTCCCGAGTGCGGGCGCAACCTTGTCATCCGCACAGGCCGCTTTGGCCGTTTCATCTCATGCTCAGGGTTTCCTGAATGCCGCTACGGTCGTTCCTTCGTGACAAAGACAGGCGCGCTCTGTCCACAGTGTGGTGGCGACCTGGTCGAACGCAAAACCAAGCAAAAGAGGCGCATCTTTTATGGCTGCAACAACTATCCTACCTGCAACTTTGCTATATGGGAGCGCCCGGTTCCCGACCTCTGCTCTAATTGTGGCGGGCTGATGGTTGTAGCGCGCGTTGGACAAGATCCCGTCTGCTATAATGAAGTTATCGCCGTGCAACGCTCTCTCGAAGAGAAACCCCGGCAAGATGGAACAACCACGAGGCGAGTGACACGCAAAAAGGCTACAACAGGGAAAGCAGCAGCATCAACAACAACGAAAACTGCGCGGCGCGGCTTAACAGCAACACAGAAAAAACCAGCGCGGGCAACAGCAGGCAGCAACACGACAAACAGACCTTCAAGGGCAAAGAAGGTTACCACCCGAGCAGCCACAACCAGGAAAAAATCGACCAGCACGAGCAAGCGTACTACGGCAAAAAGAGCCACCAAGCAGGCAAGCGGTGTGACCGATTTCATATGATACAATGAAGAATCAACACAGATTTCACACGACTGCAAATAAACTCTGCTTTTTGGAAGGAAGGATTTCATGCTGCACTCGGTTACGCTGATCCCCGGCGATGGCACAGGACCAGAAATTACAGAAGCGACGCGCCGAGTACTTGAAGCTACCGGTGTCCAATTTGAGTGGGAAGTACGCCAGGCAGGATTAGAAATGCTGGCCAGGCATGGTAATGTCTTGCCAGACGATGTCATAGAGTCGATTAAACGGACCAGGGTTGGGCTGAAAGGTCCCATCACTACCCCTGTCGGCAAAGGCTCCCGCAGCGCTAATGTTGCACTGCGCAAAAAGCTTGACCTGTACGCGAATCTACGACCGGCTAAAACGTACCACGGCCTGCGCTCGCGCTACGATAATATCGACCTGATCATCGTGCGAGAGAACACAGAAGATTTATACGCTGGTGTTGAGTTTCAGAGAGGGACACCCGAGCTGGAGGAAATGATCGAGATGATCGCTCGTACCACCGGCACGCACCTCAACATCGACTCCGCCATCAGCATCAAATTTATTTCGGTGATGGCGAGCCGGCGCATCGTGAAATTTGCTTTTGATTACGCCCGGGCAAATGGTCGACGCAAGGTCACGGCAATCCATAAATCTAATATCATGAAATTCTCCGACGGATTATTTCTCTCTACTGCCCAGGAGGTCGCTAAAGAATATCCTGATATTCAATTTGAGGATCGCATAGTAGACAATATGTGTATGCAGCTGGTGCAGAAGCCTGAATTGTATGATGTGCTCGTCTTACCGAACTTATATGGGGATATTATCTCTGATCTATCCGCCGGTCTCATTGGTGGACTGGGTGTTGCGCCAGGAGCAAATATCGGCAGCCAGTATGCCGTCTTCGAACCGGTACACGGCAGTGCCCCCAAGTATGCCGGACAGAACAAAGTCAATCCAATGGCGATGATGTTCTCCGGCGTGCTCATGTTGCGTCACCTGGACGAGCGAGACGCCGCTAATCGCCTGGAGAAGGCAATTGCCCAAGTCATCGCCGAAGGCAAATGCGTTACCTACGACCTGAAACCTCGCCCAGACGATCCAAGCGCCGTCGGCACCTCACAAGTTGCAGACGCCGTCATCGATAAACTGCGCAAATTATAGCACTCCAGCAAAGTTGGTAAAACCCCTTTCCCCCGGCCCAGGTCCCTCTCTCGTATTGCACCTGATGTGCTTGTCAAGCAGCTTCAAGCCATTTTTCGCACGGCCTATTCCCAAAAAACGACAGTTCACGTCGAGGACAATGCTCCTTGACGTAACCCTGCCACGTATCTTTCCCTAGGGACCCTGGGTAGCTTGCCTCTATTTCAGAGCTCCAGGGTAGACGAAGGGCATGGAAAAGAAACTCCAGACCACTGGTGGTCTGCCACTTTCCCTATCTGTCTCAGGACACACAACCTGTAAGAAAGGAAACACTATGCACGGAAACACACCTCCAGGTCCGTTTTTCTCCTCGCGTCCTCACAACGTATGGCTCGTCCTGCTAGTGCTGAGCGCGCTGGTCCTCTTGGCAGCCTGTGGCGGCGGCACGACCTCCGGTTCAGGCGTTACCCCCACGGCAGCCACGGGGAATACACCCACCGCAACGACCGCGGGCACGACGCCCACCGCAACCACAGCGAGCAACGGCCAGGCTGTCACCATCACCACCGATAGCAGTGGCAGTTTCGCCTTCAGTCCGGCAACGCTCACTATCAAGGTTGGCACAATGGTCACCAGTGACGATGGCAAGTCCTTTGATTCGGGCATCTCCAATCCCATTGCCGCTTCAGGAGGGACCTACAGTTTCACCTTTACGAAAGCAGGCACGTTTCCCTATCGTTGCCAGATCCATCCCTTTATGAAAGCGACGATTACTGTGACGTCCTAAACGCGGCGGTGGTTCAGCTGTGCTCTCAGCCATGTCCAGAGTCAAGTCTCATTTGGCTAGGTTTCTTTCTACCGCAAAGTTTGAGCAGGCAGCGTTGCCCACCCTCGGCGTCAAGCCCCTTCCAGGGCGACCGCGTAGAGTGCTGATTGATCGAGCACGTGGTCGCCCCTACATATAGACAATATCGCCTCACAACATGTAGGGGCTGGGCTTGCCCCAGCCCTACCTCCAAGCGACCGC
>WNGP01005169.1_pt1 | contig 16589 bp, 10 predicted proteins | sample 5407671 | NCBI WGS metagenome assembly WNGP01 (sample SAMN13153381, study PRJNA577476) | soil metagenome | isolation source: 40 cm soil or saprolite under Garry oak tree replicate 2 | place: USA:California | collected 2016-06-15 | reverse complement strand
TGCATGTTGTCCTTCGCCTCGAGCAGGACCCGTCGCACCGGTCCGGGAACGTTCTCCCGCGCAAGATACTGGTCGGTCACCTTGATGGTGTGATCGTCGACGACGACCGACGGGAACATCATGCGCGCGAAAGCGAGTCCGATCTCGATGTCCCGCTCCTTCCAGACGTTGCCGAGGGCCTGGAAGTAGCGAGCGGCGTAGGGCTCGAGCACCCGCCGTTGATCGAAGCGATGGAAGCCGCGCATCATCGATCGCATGGTGGCCAGCGGCAGCGTGAGATCCTCCATGAGCGAGGCCCAGACCTGCTCTTTCGCTTCCGCGGTCGGGCGGGCGGCGCGAGCCGCGGCGGCATGACGCTGTCCCTCGTCGGTGGGATCGCGCTTCAGCTCGGCATCGATCAGCCCATCGTCCTGACCGACGCCGGCACACGCATTCACGATCGCCCAACGGAGGTCGGTGTCGACCTTGAGGCCGGTGAAGACCTTGATGCCGTCCAGCAAGCCGCGGACGACCGAGAGATGCTCCGGCGAGCGCGCGGCGTTGATGAAGGCGTGCGCCCAGGCCAGCTGGAAGTCGCTGCCCGCAGGTGCCTCGTCGAGTGACCGGAACGAATGGTCCGCCAGGGTCTCGAGCCCGCCGTCCTGATTTGCCGGATCGCCATAAACGAAGATGGCCGAGGCCGCCTGGGCCAGGAGATCCTGAACGACGCCGATATCGGTTTCACCGTGGATGTTCTTGAGGATCAGCGGGAGGTAGCGCCGCGCGGGGATTTCGGCATCACGCAGCATGTCCCAGAGCGCGGCCCAGGTGATGGCTCGCGCGAGTGGATCGGAGAGTTCGGCGAGGTGCTCCGTCGCCGTCGACAGCGAGCGCTCGTCCAGCCGAATCTTGGCGTAGGTCAGGTCCAGGTCGTTGACGAGCAGCAGGTCGGCGAGGGGCTCGCCATCGAAGTCTTTGACCGGGGTGTTTTCGGCGGCAACGTCGAGCTCGACGCGACGTCGCAACAGGAGGGCACCGGGTTTACGGTCGTACAATCCCACGGCCAGCCGGTGCGGCCGGATGGTCGGGAACTCAGGTGGCGCCTCCTGCTTGATCGTGAGGGAGCCGAACGTCTCGCTCTTGGACGCGGGCAGCGGCCGCAGCGTATTGAGGCCGGCCGTCTCCAGCCAGAGCTTGGACCAGGCCTTGAGGTCGCGCCCGGATCCCGCTTCGATGTCGGACAGGAAGTCGGCGAGGCTGGCGTTCGAATACTGCCGCTGCTTGATGTAGCGTTGGACGCCGCGAAGGAAGGTGTCCTGCGTCACGTAGGCAACCAGTTGACGCAGAACGCAGGCTCCCTTGTTGTAGGTGATCGCATCGAAGTTCAGGTAGACGGACTCAATGTCGGGGACATCGGCCGCGATCGGGTGGGTGGTGGGTAGCTGATCCTGGCGGCGCGCGCCGGCCTTGTACTGGTTGGCGAAGGTCACCCACCCATTCTTGAAGCGCGTCGCCTCGACCTGGGCGAGCACCGACATGAAGGTTGCGAAGCTCTCGTTCAGCCAGAGGTCATCCCACCAGCGCATCGTGACCAGGTCGCCGAACCACATGTGGGCCATCTCGTGGAGAATGGCGTTCGCGCGATCCTCGCGGACCGCCTCCGTCACCTTGGACCGAAACAGCATCGACTCGTTGAATGTGACGCAGCCGATGTTTTCCATGGCGCCGGCGCTGAACTCCGGGACGAAGAGCTGATCGTATTTCTGGAAGGGGTAGGGGTACTTGTAGGCCTCCGCATAGAAGTCGAGCCCCTGTTTGGTGACGGTAAAGATCTCGTCCGGATCGAGATACGACGCGAGTGACTGGCGGCAGAAGATGCCGAGGTCGACGTCACCGTGACGATCGCGGACGCCGTGGTACGGTCCTGCGACGATCGCGGTCAGGTACGAGGACATCTTGGGCGTCGCCCCGAACGTCCATCGCTTGATGTTCTCCTTGCCGGCAACGGTTTGAGCCTGACCAGGGTTGTTGGAGACCACCACCCAGTCGCTGGGGGCCAGCACCGTGAACGTGAAACTCGCCTTGAGGTCGGGCTGATCGAAGCAGGGGAACATGCGGTGGGCATCGAACGTCTCGAACTGGCTATGGAGGTAGATCTTGTGATCGACCGGGTCCTTGAAGCGGTTCAGCCCAGCGCCGATGTTCTGGTAGTCGCAGGTGGCCAGGACGTGCAGCTCGTTCGCGTCGCGAAGGTTGCTGAGGGTGATGCGGGCGCCATTGAAGGCCTCCTTGGGCACTTCTTCGCCGTTGAGCTCGCAGCTGTCGACCGAGGGTGCGAGGAAGTCGATGAAGCTACTGGCTCCCGGATCCTGGCAGAGGAAATGAATGGTCGCCTCGCAGGCGAAGGTGGCACTGTCGCGGGTCAGGTCGAGTGAGATGTCGTAGAGGGGAGTCTGGATCAGCTGCGCCCGGCGGCGGGCTTCGTCACGCGTCAGGTTGTTCCCCGGATGCATCCCCTAGTAATGTAGCGGGTCGCTACTTGAGAAGTAGCCGCTCAAGCCGGGTTGCGGCGATGGCGAGGGCGGCCGCGCCGAGGACCACGAGGTAGACCGTGTCGACGAGGATCGAGGGGCCGATCAGGCCGGTCGTGAGGCTGCGGAGCAGGTCGACGCCGTGATAGAGCGGCGTCAACTGCACCAGGAGTTGCAACGGTCCCGGGTAGGCGGTGATCGGATAGAACGTCGCGGAGAAGAGGAACATCGGGATCAGCACCGTGAGGACGAGATCGAAGTCCTGCCAGGTGCGGACGAACGTCGAGGCCGCGGTTCCAACGGCGGCGAATGAGAAGCCGATCAGCATGGCGGCGGGGAGGGCGAGCAGCGCCCAGGGGGAGATCGCCAGACCAAGCGCGGCCATGACGACGATGAAGCCGAAGGCGTAGAGCGTGCCGCGCAGCAAGGCCCAGGTGATCTCGCCGAGCGCGATATCGGCGACGCCGAGCGGGGTGGCCAGCACGGCATCGTAGAGCTTGACGTACTTCAGCTTGTAGAAGAAATTGAACGACGTCTCGTAGATCGCGCCGTTCATCGCGGAGGACGCCATCATCGCCGGGGCGACGAAGACCGCGTAGCGGAGCGGATGACCGTTGACCACGACGCTCGCGCCCACCAGGGCGCCGACCCCGAAGCCGATCGCGAGCAGGTAGAGCAGCGGCTCGACGAAGCCCGAGAGGATGACCGGCCAGCCACGCCGTTGGATGATCGCATTGCGCTCGACGACGTGCGCCGCGCGGTCGGGTGCAGGCAGCTGGAGCGACCGCCGCCCGGCCAGCATCGCGATCATTGGACCAGCCGCCGCCGCAGCGTGATGCGCGCGGCGGCGATGCCGATCGCGGCGTACACGAGCAAGACCGCGAGGTGGACGAACGCCGATGCGCTGAGCGCCCCAAGCGAGAGGCTGCGGGCGAGCGCGACCCCATGCGCGAGTGGGGTGAGCCAGGCGATGCCCTGCAGGAGCTGGGGGAGCTGGTGGAGCGGGAAGAAGACGCCGCCCAGCAGGAACAGGGGCGTGATCACGAACCGCCCGATCAGGGCAAAACTCTGATCGCTGCGCCGGGTCGCGGTCCAGGCGAGGATGGGCGCCGCGAACGCCAGGCCGGTGAGCACGGCAGCCACGATGGCGAGCAGCGCCAGCACCGAATGGATGGTGCCGAAGACCAGCATGACGAGAAAGAACGCGCTGCTGCCCAGCGCCAGACGAAACGCGAGCCAGCCGAATTCGCCCGCCAGGACGTCGAGGACCGCAATCGGCGTGGCCAGCATGCCTTCGTAGGTGCGCTCCCATTGCAGGCGCGCCATGATCGGGTAGGTGGTTTCGACGTAGGCGGATTGCATCGCGCTGGCGGCGAGCAGGCCGGGCGCGAGAAACACCAGATAGGAAACACCGTCGACGGTCCGCACGGGGCCGCGCGAAATCAGGCTGCCCAGCCCCAGGCCCATCGCGGTCAGAAACAGGATCGGCGAGATGAACGACATGAAGACCGAACCCTTCCAGGTGCGGCGGTAGACGGTCAGATGGTGCTCGAGGACGCGCAGCGCGCCCGTCATTCGATCAGGCTCCGGCCGGTGAGGCGGAGGAACACGTCCTCGAGCGTGCTGCGACGGACCAGGATGGATTCGGGCCGAAGTCCGCGATTGTGCACCGCGACCGCGGCGGCCTCGCCGTCACCGGTATAGAGCAGAACCCGGTCGGGCAGTGCCTCGATACGATCCGCGAGGCCGTCGAGCTTGTCGAGCGCGGGCGTCGTATCGACCGGGAAGCGGAGCTCGAGCACCTCGCGACTGGAGTACTGGTCGATCAGGCTGCGTGGCGAACCGAAGGCGACGATCTTCGCCTTGTCCATCACGACCAATCGATCACAGAGTTGCTCGGCCTCGTCCATGTAGTGCGTGGTCAGCACGATCGTCACGCCCTGCTGCTTGAGACGGTAGAGGCGGTCCCAGACCAGGTGCCTGGCCTGCGGGTCGAGGCCGGTCGTGGGTTCGTCGAGCAGCAGCAGCTCGGGCTCGTTGACGAGCGCGCGGGCGATCGTGAGCCGTCGCTTCATGCCTCCGGACAGAAACTCGACGTTATCCCGGGCCCGGTCCTTCAGCTGAACGAAATCGAGCAGTTGCTGGGCGCGTTGCCTGGCGACGTCGCGCGGCAAACCGAAGTAGCGAGCGTAGGTGAACAGGTTCTCATCAACATGCAGCTCGGTGTCGAGCGTGTCCGACTGCGGCACGACGCCCAGCCGCGCCCGTATGCGCGGACCGTCGCGGAGGGGATCCATGCCCAGCACGCGCAGGGTGCCGCCCGATACGGAGGAGACACATCCGATCATGCGCATGGTCGAGGTCTTCCCGGCGCCGTTTGGCCCGAGAAAGCCGAACGCCTCACCGCGCTCGACATCGAAGTCGATCGCGTCGACCGCCGTGAGGCTGGCGAAGCGCTTGGTCAGGCCACGGGCATGGATAAGCGCGTTTGTACCGGTTGTTGGTGTGGCCATTGCGGCGTCGACAGGATATTAGAGGCGAGGACGCGCGCTTCGTGGTCGAGCAGCCATTGCTTTACTGGAAGACCGCCGCCGAAGCCGGTCAGCGAACCATCCGCGCCGATGACGCGATGGCAGGGGAGGACGATGCAGACAGGATTGGCCCCGTTGGCGGCGCCGAGCGCGCGCGCCGCGGTCGGGATGCCGAGCGCCGCCGCCTGCCGGCCGTAGCTGGTCGTGGTGCCGAACGGGACCTGGGCCAACGACCGCCACGCCGCCAGCTGGAAGCGGGTCCCCTGAAGATCGAGCGGAATATCAAACGTCGTGCGCGAGCCGGCGAAGTATTCATCGAGCTGGGCGGCCGTCTGCTGGAGGACCGGATGATCGGGGTTGCGATGTGGCCGCGGTTGGATTCCGGCGCGTGCCGGCGAGAGCCTGGGCCAAAGGATCGCCCGGAGCCCGGCATCCGAGGCGACGAGCGTCAGTTCGCCGACCGGTGTTGCGTGGGTGGTGCTGTACAGCATGAGTTTGGTTTGCATCATGAGACCTCCTTGTACGCGTCGGAAAGTGTGGCCCACAGCTGGTGGGTCGCGTAGCTGCGCCAGGGGCGCCAGGCCACAGCGTGATCGGATATGGCACGAGCGTTGCTGCCGATGCCGAGCCGGGCGACGGCTTTCTTGATGCCGAGGTCGCTCGGGAGGTCCGCCCCGGGATCGAGCGCGAGCGTGCCGTCGGCGACCGCGCGGGCCACCGCGCGAAGCGTCGCCCGCCGTGTCGCCGGGACGCCGAGCCTCGCCAGGTCCGCGTCGGCGATCGACGCGGCGTGCGGGAACAGATGCGTGAGGGTGGGGTCGGCGATCTTGATCACGTCGCCGTGTGCGGTTACGAGGCGCGACGACAGCGTACGCGCGGCGGCGAGCGAGACCTGCTGGCCGAGCACCGCCTGGATCGCGAGTTCTGTCCCATCGACCGCGCCGGGTGCGCGCAAGCCGGGGCGCTTCTTGACGATGCTCGACAGACGCCGGTCTTTCGACAGGACCTCGACCACGCTCAGCGGGTCGGCGTCGAGGTCGAGCAGGCGGCGGCACTGCCGGACCGCACTCGTCAGATCCGCCATCGACTCGAGACGGAGCGTGCATTGGATGTGCGTGTCGACCGGCTCGAGTGCCACGACACCGGCGCCGCGCGGCAGGCGCAGCGTGCGCCGGTAGACGCGGCCGTTCACCTCGGCGACGCCGGGCAGCGCGCGGGTGCGTAGCCAGCCGGCTAGCGCCTGCCAATCGAGTGGCGGCCGGTAGGGGAGGCGAAGCGTGAGCACGCCGTCGGCGATGTCGGCGCGGCGCCGTCCCGCCGTGCGGAGGGCCGTCGGCGTGAGCGCGAACACCTCGCGCACGGTGTCGTTGAACTGGCGGATGCTCTCGAAGCCGGCGGCGAACGCGACCTGCGTGAACGGCAGGTCGGTCGTCTCGATCAGCACGCGCGCGGTCTGTGCCCGCTGGGCGCGGGCGATCGCAAGCGGGCCGGCGCCGAGCTCACTGAGCAGCAGCCGATGAAGATGGCGCTCACTGACGGCGAGCCGGCGCGCCAGGCCGGCGACGCCGTCGCGATCGACGGTCCCATCCGCAATCAGCCGCATCGCGCGGCCGACGAGGTCGCCGCGCACGTTCCATTCCGGGGAACCCGGGGAGGCGTCGGGGCGGCAGCGCTTGCAGGCACGATAGCCGGCGAGCTGCGCGGCGGCGGCGGTCGGGTAGAACTGGACGTTCTCGCGCTTCGGCCGGACCGGGGTCGGGCAGCTCGGCCGGCAGTAGATGCCCGTGGTCCTGACGGCGGTGATGAACCAGCCGTCGAAGCGCGCGTCGCGACTTTCGACGGCCCGGTAGCAGCGCTCGAAATCGAGGGGTGCACCGATCATTGGCTTTCATTGTGACGGGCCGCGCCGGATCTAGCTAGCGGAAATCGGACATCCAAGAAGACAGCGTTTGGCGGCCGCGTGGTGGTTCCGTAGACTGGGTCGGTCGTGACGGAACGCGAGCGCTACGACGTCGCCGTGATTGGCGCGGGTCCGGCGGGCCTGGCGGCCGCCGTGTCCGCCGCTGGTGCGCTGAAGACGACCGTGGTCGACGCCTACGGCGCCGGCGGATCCGCCCCCGCGACCCCGGTCATCCTCAACTATCCGGGCTTCATGGATGGCGTGAGCGGCGCCGAACTCACGCGTCGCATCTACGAGCAGGCTCAACGATTGGGTGCGAGCTTTGCTCTGACGAATCCCGCGGTCGGTTTGTCGACGCGCGGCGGTGAACACACTGTGACGCTGGCCGACGGCACCACGCGTTCCGCGCGTGTTCTGGTGATTGCGACCGGGATGGCCTATCGCACGCTCGGGGTTCCCAGCGTCGACAAACTGACCGGGGCCGGTGTCATCTATGCGGACGCCGTGGCGGAGCCGGCGGCGCTCGCCGGCCAGGAGGTTTTCATCGTTGGGTCGACGGCGGTGGCCGCGCAGGCGGCGCGTGACCTGGCCAAGCACGCGTCCAACGTGACGATCGTGGTTCGGGCCGGCTCGCTCGATGCCGGCGTGCCGGCCGGACTGGCCAAGGAGATCGACCGGACGCGGAACATTCGCGTCCGGGTCAACACGCAGGTCGTTGAGGGCTTCGGCGAGGGACGCCTCGAGGGCGTGCGACTGCGCCATCGCGTCAGCGGCACGATCGAGGCGGCGCGCACCCGGGCCCTGTTCATCATGATGGGTGCCGACCCGAACACGGAATGGCTGAAGGGATCGATGCTTCGCGATGATGAAGGGTACCTCGTCACGGGGACGGAGCTCTGGCGCAACGGCCGGTGGCCGGAGGACTGGCCGGCGGAGCGCGCGCCCCAGTTGCTGGAAACCAGCGTGCCGCGCGTGTTCGCGGCCGGCGATGTCCGTCGGGGTGCGGTCCGGCGGGTGACGCCGGCCATCCTCGAGGGGATGCTCGCGATCACGCTGGCGCGGCAGGTGCTGCGCGAGCAGGCCCAGAGTACCGTGGGAGCTGCGAGCTAGCGTTCGGGCGGCCGGCTCGTAGAATTGTCGCGGCACCTGATGGCGTACCAGACCCTTTACCTCAAGTACCGGTCGCAGAGATTTGGCGACCTGGTCGGGCAGGATGCGATTGCCAAGACGCTCCGAAATGCGGTGGAGCAGGGCCGCGTCGCGCACGCCTACCTGTTCTGCGGCGTTCGTGGAACGGGCAAGACGTCGACCGCCCGGATCCTGGCGAAGGCGATCAACTGTTTGGACCGCCGCGGGGCGGAGCCCTGTGGCGTCTGCGCGAACTGCGTGGAAATTGGTTCCGGTGCGGCGGTCGACCTGATCGAGATCGATGCCGCCTCCAACCGCGGCATCGATGAGATCCGGGATCTGCGCGAGCGGGTCAAGTACTTGCCGGCGACGCTGAAGGTCAAGGTGTACATCATCGACGAGGCTCACATGCTGACCACCGAGGCCTTCAATGCGCTGCTGAAGACGCTCGAGGAGCCGCCCGCGCATGTGGTCTTCGTCCTGGCGACCACCGAGCCGCACAAGATTCCGCTGACGGTGGCCTCGCGCTGCCAGCGATTCGACTTCCGCCGGATCGACACCGGTCCGATCGCGGCGCATTTGGCGTCGATCGTCGAGCAGGAGCAGGTCAGGGTGGACCCGCCGAGCCTGGCGTTACTGGCGCGACTGGCTCGCGGCAGCATGCGCGATGGCATCACGCTGCTCGACCAGCTGATCTCGCAGGGCGGCGAGGAGCTGACCGTGCAGAAGACGCACGAGTTGCTCGGGCTCGCCGATCCCGACACGCTGGTCCGGCTGCTGGCGGTCGTGACGGAAGGCGACGGGGCCAAGACGCTCGGGGAGCTGCAGCGGTTTTACGATGCCGGCGGCGACGTACGCCAGCTGGTCCGTGGATTGCTGGGCGCGATCCGCGAGGCCGCGCTGCTCTCGGTCGGCTACCAGGATGCGGAAAGCCTGGGGGGTGCGGCATCGGCCGGATTGGAGCGGATTGGTCGCGCGGCGGGGCGAAACGCGCTGCTCTCGCTGTGGAAAGGCCTGATGGAGATGGAGCCCGAGGTGCGCAAGGGCGCTGATGCACGCCTCCTGCTCGAAGTGACGCTGTTGTCGAGCATGACGCGACCGGTACCGGTGACCGTGCCGGTGGCGGCGCCCACGACCGAGGCGGTCGGTGGCGAGCGGGTGATCGAGCCGGCCATGGACGCCGAACCGGCGATGCTTGGGCCGGACGCGCGCTGGGATGCGCTGAAGCAGCGACTCCCGAAAATGCTGGGGAGCTTGCTGATGGACGCGCGGCTTGCCGAGGTCAAGGAAGGCCTGGTGCGGATCGAGTTTCGGTATCCGGCCCACGCCGAGCTGATGCAGAAAGCCTCCAACCGCGAGACGCTGCTGACCGCGGTGCGGGAGATCTTTGGGGCGGACAGTCGGGTCGAGCTGGTGGCGGGGGAGAAGAAGCCGCCGGCGCCGTCGCCCGTGCGCTCGGCGGGGTCCATCGCCGACGACCCGCTCGTGAAAGAGGCCATGAACCGGTTCGACGCGACCAACGTGCGGGTCACCCCGCGAGGGAGAGGCTAGGTGGGTCAGCAGTTCAAGATGCTCAAGCAGCTTCAGCAGATGCAGGCCAAGATGGCCAAGATCCAGGAAGACCTGGGTGCGAAGACGGTGATGGGAACAGCCGGCGGCGGCGTGGTCGAGGTGGTGGTCAACGGTCACCAGAAGGTGCTGTCGGTCACGGTCAAGCCCGAAGTCGTCGATCCTGCCGACGTCGACATGCTCCAGGACCTGGTGCTGGCCGCGGTGAACGACGCAATGGACAAGGCGCGCGAGCTGGCGAGCCGGGAGATGGGCGCCGTGACGGCGGGGATGGGGCTTCCACCCGGCTTGATGGGGTAGCCGACGTTGGCAACAGTCGGCGCCCGTGGCTGAGATCCCGCCGGCGCTGGCCCGCGTGATGGAGGAGCTCGGCCGGCTGCCGGGCATCGGGCCGAAGACCGCGCAGCGCCTATCCTTCTATATATTGCGAGCGCCACGCGAGTCGATCGACCGGCTGGCCACCGCCCTGGTCGAGGTCAAGGCTCGCATTCGGTTTTGCGACGACTGCTTTTTCATCGCCGAAGGCGAGCGGTGCACGATCTGTCTGTCGAGCCGCCGGGACCGTAGCGTGCTGTGTGTCGTGGAGGAGCCACTCGATGTGCTCGCGATCGAGCGGACCGCTGAGTACCACGGCTTGTACCATGTCCTGCACGGAGCGTTGTCCCCGATTGACGGCGTCGGGCCGGCCGAGCTCAAGGTCGCGGAATTGCTTCGCCGCCTGCGCCGCGAGCCGGTTGGCGAGGTGATCCTGGCGACCGACCCGGACATGGAGGGCGAGGCGACCGCGGCCTACCTCGCCGAGCAGCTGGCCCCGCTGGGCGTGCGCACCTCCCGGCTCGCCCATGGCTTGCCGGTTGGGGGCGAGCTGGAATACGCCGACGAGTTGACCTTAGCCCGCGCCTTCAGTGGGCGACGGGCCTTTTAGATGATGGACGAGGAGGAGCGAGAGGTCGCGTGGCTGGCGATGCCGGAGAAGGCGCCGGTCATGGATGAGGCCGGCGATGAGATCGGCCACGCCGAGGAGCTGCTTGGTGACCGGGAGGATGACATCTTCCACGGGATCGTGGTCAAGTTGGCCCGCGGCGGTCACAGGGTGGAGGTGCGGGCGGACCGGATCCCGAAGATTACGACCCATCGTGTCTATACGGACCTGGCCGCGGACGAGCTCGAGGAGTTGCCGGAGTATCGCTAGCGGCCGGTAGGCGCTGGTGCTCGGACGGGGGTGCGAGCCGTTTAGCGGCCGGGCCGGTAGGGTAGGCTAAGGGAGCGTTCGCACGTTCTTGACACTTACGCGCCCCTATGGGGTATCATTCTCAAGCTGCCCGAGAGGCGGGAGGTAATCCTGCGCTTAGGGCCCGGCGAGCACCTTAACAATTGAAGAGTGGAACGGACTTCTCCGAGAAGGCCCTTCGAAATGTCGTAGGGACCCCTGATTCGATTCTTTAACCTCAGCCCCGTTGGGTCGAGGTTTTTAACGGAGAGTTTGATCCTGGCTCAGGATTAACGCTGGCGGCGTGCCTGACACATGCAAGTCGAACGGGTGCTAGCTGCCCGCAAGGGTGGCTAGCGCTAGTGGCGGACGGGTGAGTAACACGTGGGCAACCTGCCTGAGAGTGCAGAATAACCCTGCGAAAGCAGAGCTAATACTGCATGTGGTTGTCGGATGGCATCATCTGACAACTAAAGTCGCAAGACGCTCTCAGATGGGCCCGCGGCCTATTAGCTAGTTGGTGAGGTAACGGCCCACCAAGGCTATGATGGGTAGCTGGTCTGAGAGGACGGACAGCCACACTGGGACTGAGACACGGCCCAGACTCCTACGGGAGGCAGCAGTGAGGAATTTTCCGCAATGGGCGAAAGCCTGACGGAGCAACGCCGCGTGAGGGATGAAGTCTCTAGGGATGTAAACCTCTGTTGGGAGGGACGAAGATCTGACGGTACCTCCTGAGGAAGCCCCGGCTAACTACGTGCCAGCAGCCGCGGTAATACGTAGGGGGCAAGCGTTATCCGGATTTACTGGGCGTAAAGAGCGCGTAGGCGGTTCCGTAAGTTGGTTGTGAAAGTTCGAGGCTCAACCTCGAAACTGCGTCCAATACTGCGGGGCTGGAGTGCAAGAGAGGCAAGTGGAATTTGCGGTGTAGTAGTGAAATGCGTAGATATCGCAAGGAACACCAGTGGCGAAGGCGGCTTGCTAGCTTGTAACTGACGCTGAGGCGCGAAAGCTAGGGGAGCGAACGGGATTAGATACCCCGGTAGTCCTAGCCCTAAACAATGTTCACTAGGTGTTGGTGGTATTGACGCCATCAGTGCCGCAGCTAACGCATTAAGTGAACCGCCTGGGGAGTACGGCCGCAAGGTTGAAACTCAAAGGAATTGACGGGGGCCCGCACAAGCAGCGGAGCATGTGGTTTAATTCGATGCAACCCGAAGAACCTTACCGGGGTTTGACATGCAGTGGAAAGCCGTAGAGATACGGTCCTCCCGCAAGGGATCGCTGCACAGGTGGTGCATGGCTGTCGTCAGCTCGTGCCGTGAGGTGTTGGGTTAAGTCCCGCAACGAGCGCAACCCCTGTGGTTAGTTAAATTTTTCTAACCAGACTGCTGGGAGAAACCCAGAGGAAGGTGGGGATGACGTCAAGTCATCATGCCCTTTATGCCCCGGGCTACACACATGCTACAATGGCCGGTACAACGGGTTGCCACACCGCGAGGTGGAGCTAATCCCTTAAAACCGGTCTCAGTTCAGATTGCAGGCTGCAACTCGCCTGCATGAAGACGGAGTTGCTAGTAACCGCAGGTCAGCATACTGCGGTGAATATGTTCCCGGGCCTTGTACACACCGCCCGTCACACCACTTGAGTTTGGTGCACCTGAAGTCACTTGCTGAACCCGAATAGGGACGGCGGTGCCCAAGGTGTGCCCAGCAAGAGGGGTGAAGTCGTAACAAGGTAGCCGTACCGGAAGGTGCGGCTGGATCACCTCCTTTAAGGAGCCTGTCGTCGCCGGGTGCAAGCCAGGTGGCGAGAGGAGAAGTCAGCTCAGTTCGGCAGCAACCGCTTTTGCCGACCGCCAAGAGTAGCCCGCGCGTAAGCGCGGGTGAAGAGTAGCGGCCGAAGACTGCGGGATCTCTCGCTAAACGGGAGGTAGGCCGAACAGCAGCCGGTGGGAATCCGGAATGCGTGTCCCGCGACTGCCTATCCGGGGGTCCGTCCACTCCTTCAATCGTTAAGGTACGGCCGCTCGTCCGCTCACCTGGCACCTGGGCCTTTAGCTCAGATGGTTAGAGCGCGCGGCTGATAACCGCGAGGTCTGTGGTTCGATTCCACAAAGGCCCATTCTTATCAGCCGCCGCTGGTGCCCAGAGCGCGACGTTGCCGGCCAAACGATGACGATCTCAAGTGAAGAGATCCCATTTGGGGATGTAGCTCAGCTGGGAGAGCACCTGCTTTGCAAGCAGGGGGTCGCCAGTTCGAATCTGGTCATCTCCATGTGTTAGAAAGCGCCGCCCGGCGGGTATCGTTGGATGCCTGGCCCCGCGCCGCGACATGTACCTTCAAAATCGAATAGCGAAGAAAGTGATTTAGGGTAACCAATGCAAAGAACACGCGCAACGACCCATTGCGACACCCGATGGCGGCCACACGTCCGCTACCGGCGTTGAGCAGTGTAGATAGATGGGTCAAGCTACAAAGAGCGCACGGTGGATGCCTTGGCACCAGGAGCCGATGAAGGGCGTAGAACTCTGCGATAAGCCTCGGGTAGTTGAGTGCAAACGTTAATCCGAGGATTCCCGAATGGGGCAACCCGCCTGGACTAATCTCCAGGCACTCCGGGCTGAACACATAGGCCCGGTAGAGGGCACCGGCCGAACTGAAACATCTTAGTAGGCCGAGGAAAAGAGACCATTCCCTTAGTAGTGGCGAGCGAAAAGGGAACAGCCTAAACTCGCATCGCGTGATAGGCGGCAGCCGTTGCGATGCGGGGGTTGTACGAGCCGCAAGCCATCCTGCCGGATGGCGTCGAAGTTACCAAACCAGCCGCTAGCCGAAGGTCCCTGGAAAGGGCCGCCATAGGCGGTGACAGCCCGGTAGGCGAAAGTGGACTGGTCTTCGAGCGGAGTTCGTAAGTACCACGGAACACGTGGAATTCTGTGGGAAGCCGCGGGGACCATCCCGCAAGGCTAAACACTCCTGGTGACCGATAGTGAACTAGTACCGTGAGGGAAAGGTGAAAAGTCCGGCGGAAGCCGAGTGAAAGAGTACCTGAAACCGTGTGCTTACAAGCGGTGAGAGGGCTATGCCAGCTGCGCAAGCGGCTGGAAGGCCTGATTGCGTGCCTTTTGAATAATGATCCGGCGAGTTACTTCAGCGTGGCGAGGTTAAGGGGTTCAAACCCGGAGCCGCAGCGAAAGCAAGTCTGAATAGGGCGTGGCCGGCGCAAGCCGGTGGCAGTCGCGCTGAGTAGACCCGAAACCAAGTGACCTATCCCTGGTCAGGTTGAAACGCGGGTAAAACCGCGTGGAGGACCGAACCAACTTCGGTTGAAAACGGAGTGGATGAACTGGGGATAGCGGTGAAATGCCAATCGAACTTGGAAATAGCTGGTTCTCCTCGAAATGTATTTAGGTACAGCGTCGTTGATGAGTCTGGCGCAGGTAGAGCACTGAATGGGCTAGGGGCGATCACCTCGTTACCAAACCCAACCAAACTCCGAATGGCGACAGATATTCCAACGGCAGTGAGACTACGGGGGCTAAGCTCCGTGGTCGAGAAGGAAAGAGCCTAGACCGACAGCTAAGGTCCCAAAGTACAGGCTAAGTGGTAAAGGATGTATTGTCGCTCAGACAACCAGGATGTTAGCTCAGAAGCAGCTACCATTTAAAGAGTGCGTAATAGCTCACTGGTCGAGTGATGATGCGCCGACAATGATCGGGGCTCAAGCCTGTTACCGAAGCTTCGGTACCGAGTCCGCAAGGACCGGTAGGTAGAGGAGCGTTCCGTCCGCAGTGAAGTCAGACCGTGAGGACTGGTGGAGTGGACGGAAGTGCGAATGCCGGAACAAGTAGCGAGAAACGCGTGAGAAACGTGTTCGCCGTAAACCTAAGGTTTCCTGGGCAACGTTAATCGTCCCAGGGTCAGTCGGACCTAAGTCGAGGCAGAAATGCGTAGACGATAGGACATCAGGTCATCACTCCTGAACCACCTCGCGTTCGTTATGAGCAATGGGGTAACGGAGAAGGGTAGGCCATCCGGGCGATCGGATGTGCTCGGTCAAGCAGGTAGGCGGTCAGCCAGGCAAATCCGGCTGGCATTCAACGCTGAGATGCGAATAGGAGCCTTCGCAAGAAGGCGAAGTGGCTGATCCCAAGCTTCCAAGAAAAACCTCTAGCCAGAACGCAGGTGACCGTACCGCAAACCGACGCAGGTAGGTGGGAAGAGGATTCCAAGGCGATCGAGAGAACCATGCTTAAGGAACTCGGCAAAATCTCCCCGTAACTTAGGGATAAGGGGAGCCCGGCTGGGTGTAGGGATTTACTCCCGAAGCCTGACTGGGCCGCAGAGAATTGGGCTAAGCGACTGTTTACTAAAAACACAGGTCTCTGCTAAAGCGAAAGCTGATGTATAGGGGCTGACGCCTGCCCGGTGCCGGAAGGTTAAGAGAATAGGTGCAAGCCTTGAATTGAAGCCCCGGTAAACGGCGGCCGTAACTATAACGGTCCTAAGGTAGCGAAATTCCTTGTCGGGCAAGTTCCGACCCGCACGAATGGCGTAACGACTTAGCTGCTGTCTCGAGCATGGACTCGGCGAAACTGAAACACCTGTGAAGATACAGGTTACCCGCCACAGGACGGAAAGACCCCGTGGAGCTTTACTGCATCCTGTCACTGATCTGGGGCTTGCTATGTAGAGGATAGCTGGGAGACTGTGAAGTCAGGGCGCTAGCCTTGGCGGAGTCACCCTTGGAATACCAGCCTTAGTTGGTCTTAGATCTAACGTGCGCCCTGATCGGGCGTGCAGACCGTGGCAGGTGGGCAGTTTGACTGGGGCGGTCGCCTCCTAAAGAGTAACGGAGGCGCCCAAAGGTTCCCTCAGCCTGGATGGAAATCAGGCCTAAAGAGTGTAAAGGCACAAGGGAGCTTGACTGTGAGGCATACAAGCCGAACAGGGACGAAAGTCGGGCTTAGTGATCCGCCAGCCCTGAATGGAAAGGCTGGCGCTCAACGGACAAAAGCTACCCCGGGGATAACAGGCTTATCTTGCCCAAGAGTTCACATCGACGGCAAGGTTTGGCACCTCGATGTCGGCTCGTCGCATCCTGGGGCTGGAGTAGGTCCCAAGGGTTGGGCTGTTCGCCCATTAAAGCGGTACGCGAGCTGGGTTTAGAACGTCGTGAGACAGTTCGGTCCCTATCCGTGGTGGGCGCAGGAGACTTGAGAGGAGTTACCCTCAGTACGAGAGGACCGGGGTGAACGGACCTCTGGTGTCCCGGTTGTCATGCCAATGGCAGTGCCGGGTAGCTATGTTCGGATGGGATAAGTGCTGAAAGCATCTAAGTACGAAGCCCACCTCAAGACAAGGTCTCCCACTGGGTTAACCAGGTAAGACCCCAGCGAGACTAGCTGGTTGATAGGCCGCAAGTGTAAGACGGGCAACCGTTTCAGCTAAGCGGTACTAATAGGTCGAGGGCTTGACCATCTATCTCACTCCTCAGCGCTCGAGAGCGCAGGAGGTTGATCGCGTGATTCTGCGCGCGGTCCCTAAAGCACTTCTTCGCAGCGATCGAAGGAAAAGACTTCGGTGACCATAGCGACGGGGAAACACCTGTTCCCATCCCGAACACAGCAGTTAAGCCCGTCAGCGCCGATGGTACTGGGCTGGCAACGGTCTGGAAGAGTAGGTCATCGCCGAGGTCTTTTTCTTTTGCCTGCAAAACGGTACGGGCCTCGACGCG
>WNGP01004427.1_pt1 | contig 16595 bp, 18 predicted proteins | sample 5407671 | NCBI WGS metagenome assembly WNGP01 (sample SAMN13153381, study PRJNA577476) | soil metagenome | isolation source: 40 cm soil or saprolite under Garry oak tree replicate 2 | place: USA:California | collected 2016-06-15 | reverse complement strand
CGGGTACGCGTTTCAGCATCGGAGGTGTCATCGTAGCGATGGCGCAGCTCGGCCAGTGTTTGTTCGTCCAATGGCGCGAGGGTTATGGGAGCAGTCATCTCTGTTTTCCTTTCTTCACTCTTCCACATTTCTCCCTCCCGCTGTATCACATCTCCGCACACTTTCCCTGGAAGCATTTAGATGCAACGAAGCATGGTTCAGTGCCATCTGGTTGAAACTGTGCACCTCGTTACGCATCCTGAGGGAAGACCCAACCATTCTGGCAAAGGGCACATATATATTCCCTAACACGATTTGTATCCCCAGGTAGTGCAGAAATACCATAGCCCGCAGAAGTCCTCCTCCAGCATCTCACAGCACATCTGCTGGTACAGCTTCTCGAAACGTTCCGCCGTGATCATGCCCATCTTATACAAGAAGGGCGCCACTAACAACCAGAACACCCTGGCGTTCTGATACATCACCCAATGCGCCTGATCGTCGCCGCCCACCGAAGAGTCGATGATGGACACCTGGCGCTCAATGCGCTCGCATCCTGCCTGGCGCAGCAGCCGCCCCAACACAGGAGTGACACAGAGGTGCCGCCCATCCGGCGAAAAACTGTAGCCACCACGCCAGAGCGCCTGGCTGGCCAGACCGGTCAGTTCCTCCAGGGTAGGACTGGTGGTGACGCTCAACTCGCATTCCGTCAGCCGCAGGATGCTACCTGGACGTAACACGCGCACGCATTCGCGCAGCAGCGGCAGCCATGCTTCCCTGGACAGCACGCCTACCAGCAAGCGCCCGTTCACCAGGTCAAAGGTCTCATCGTTCACGTCGAGGGGCTGTGTGATATCCATCACCTGGAAGTGGGCGTTGTCCAATCCCTGGGTGCGCGCACGCATGCGCGCGAAGTCGATCATGCTCCGACTCGCATCCACACCGGTGACCTGCAGCCGGGGATAGCAGTAGGCCATCTCGAGTGCCCAGCTGCCAGGACCGCAGGCCAGATCCAGGATAGTGTGCATGCTCCCCATATCGTCACGTTCAGGGACAGGGCCACCCATGGTCGTGTTGAGGAAGCGGTCCTGCTCGATGAGCCGGGCCACTTCGGCTCCGCTTTCTGCATCGATCACGTAACCATTTGTGCTGGCAGGTTGCTCAACGACGTCCATTACCCTCACCTTCCTCCTCGGGCTCTGCTTGCTCCATGATGCCCACATAATGCTCACCCACCAGGCGGAGCGCTTCCTCTGCTCCCACCTGCGTGCTCAATTGTGCCTGGTATACTCCCACGCGAGTCATGCGCGCCGCAATGAAGCGGTGAGAGGCAACTCCCACCGCTAGGCCAGTCGCAGCTTGTTTCGCTGCTTCAAATTCCAGGTCGATCTGGCGCAAGAGCCGCGCGACTTCACTGTTCCCATCCTGTATGCTCATGTGCTCTCTTCTCGCTTTCCCTTGTTCTGGTGGCGCTTGCTTCGTTCTCCTTCACACTGGACCCGGGGACACCGATCGGGAAGATCTCCTCAGCGCCTTCTGGATCACCCTGACCACAAGCGTAGCAGAGTATGTGCAGAAAAAGTGGTATAAAGTTGCAAGTGACTCGAAAATATGCCTATACTTTATACATATTGTCCGGTGCCTCCTGATATGGAGCAGAAGGGTAGCTTGCTATGGACTATGCTGATCACTCTACGCCCCCGATGCATTTTGGCCTGTTACTCAAGATGCGGCGGGAGCAGTGGGATCTCAAGCAGCGCGAAGTCCTGGCACACCTGCCCGGATGGACCCAGGCCAACTACTCTCGCCTGGAAAGTGGCGTAATCGCTCCTGCGTTTGAGCATCTGCTGCCGCTCTATACCGCGCTCGGTCTGGCAGGCGTGCAATGGACCGTCACAGACCGGCAGGCGTTTCTGGAATTGGCCCGCAGGCGCATCGAAGCCAAGAAAACCCACTGGGAGCGTCGCTCTGAGGCCGAATGGGCTGAATTGCGCTATGCCCTTGCCAATGCCGATCTGCTTCCCGATGAAGCCGCACCCTCACTCCAAAAAGGGACTCCGCCCAGGCCGCTGCTGGCAGAGACCCGTCACCTGGTGGGACGAGAAGAGTGGCTCGCGACGGTGCTCGCTGCCATTGAGCACCCACCGGCCAAAAAGCTGCTGGTGTTGCAGGGTCCGATGGGCGTCGGCAAATCGAGTGAGCTGCATCGTCTGGCGCGGCACTTCCTGCACGCTGACCATCCCGCCTACCAGGTCCTCTGGCTCCCTCTCCTGTCTATCGAGCGCGCGAGCAGCCCCGATGCCTCGCTGGAGGCGTTCCTGGGCAGCCTGCTGGCCGAAGGAGGCGATCCGCTGCCGTCGTCTTCTCTCACCTCGGTCGAGGCGCGTACCGCCTACGTGCTGGCGCACCTGGAACACAGCGCGCGCCCCAGCGTGATCCTGATCGATAACGCTGAAGGCGTCCTGACCGATGAGGGTAGGTTGGCACCTTGCTGGGAACACTTTCTGGAGCGCTTTCTGCTGAGCCAGCACCAGGCGACCATGCTGCTCGCGACGAAAGAGTGGCCCGGCTGGGCTGGGCGCGAGCGCGTCTTTGTCGCCGAGACGACGGTGCCACTGCTCTCCGTACAAATCGGTGTGTTGCTCTTGCAGCATCTGGGCTTGGAGCGCGTGCCGGTGCAGCACCTGCGCGCCGTCTGTGAACGGGTGGGCGGGATCCCGCTCTGCCTGGAGTGGGTTGCCGCCCTCGCGCAAGACCCACTCTTGCTTGACGATTGGCGGAGCTTCGAGAGCGGGGAAGAGGTGCACGAGGATCGCACCCAGCAGGAAGGTACCACGCAGCGGCTGCTGCAGCTCCTGGCGGAACCGGCGCTCTTACGAGGACACTTCGCCAGCAAACTCAAGCCGTTGCTGGAACGGGTCATTGAGAAACGCCTCTCCCCGGAAGCGTGTCGTGTGCTCACCCTACTGGCGGTTGCCAATATCCCCCTGGGGAAGCCCGCCTTGCAAGTCCTCTGCGACCGTCCCAGGCCGCTGAAGGAACTGCGGGATGCTTCGCTGCTGGTCGCCTATCCCTCCCGCGTCCAGTTGTTACCGATGGTCGCTTCCGCCGTGCAGCAACGTCTTACAGCACAAGACGTGAAAGAACAGGAAGAGCAGCTCGTACAAGCACTGTTCTGTTGGCTCGATGAAGGCATGATGAGCGACCGGGAGCGGGGCGAAGTGATCATGGAACTGGCCGTACTGCTGCTCACCCATCGCCGCCTGCTGGATGCCGCTCAATTGCTGCTTCGTTATGGCTGGCTCAGTTTTAACCTGGGATATGCGCCCCGGCTTGCCCGTGTCGCCCAGCAGGGTATGCACTACAGTGATGGGCATGGTACAGAAGACGATGCATATGGGAGCGTGCTCTTATACTACCTGCTCTCCCCATTCCTTGGTCAGGCCATTGACGGCGGAAAACGAGCAAGCGAGTATCAGCGCATCCGCGCTGCTGTGCTCACAGGAAGGGTAGTCCTTCATCCCCCGACAGAGGTCTATCTCACGCATTACCTGATGGTGCATGCCCTGAACGAGGTACGCTTTGAAGAGGCACAAGCTCTGCTTGACGCGTGTAGTGAACGTCTAGAGCCGCTGCTGCCAGCGAATCCGGATCTGCAGGCCTCGCTGCTGGAAAAACGCGCAATGCTCGTAGGAACGTGGAGCGAGTATCTCGAAGAGCAAGGAGCAATCCAGGCTGCCAGAACACTCCAGGAGCAAACCATTGCTCTCTACAGCCAAGGCGTGCTGTTGCTTATAAAGCACGAAGAGCCATCGTCCCTTCAAAGGAGCCGGATGAAGAAACGCCTGGCACTCTTCCTGACCAATCTGGGCTACGAGTTGAACAGGATCGGACAGCATGAGGAAGCACTCCAGGCCATAGAGCGCAGCATTACCTTGAAGGAGCAGGGATCTGTTGAAGTGGGCGCGCTGGCCGCTTCGTACGGGGAAAAATCGCAGATCCTTGCGCATCTCGGTCGCTTTCAAGAAGCGCTGCTGTTTGATGAGAAAGCCTTGGCAGAGGTACAACGCCTTGCCGATGCAGGTCATACCTTGTCCCAAGAGGAAGTGTGGGTGTACCGAATCAATCGCGGAAGGTTATATCTTCGCGTGGGGAGAGTTGATGAAGCCGAGCAAGTGCTTCGTGATGCGCTGCCCCACGTTCATCCGAGAAGGAGAATCTACCGCATGTATGCAGAAGAAGCGCTTGCAGAGCTTGCGCAGTGGCGGCAGAGCGCCGCATCGTCACAGCATCAGGTGGATTGGCGGTGGGTGGAACGCTATCGCCAGCTTGACGCGTATGATGCCTACTGGTGGTGGGCGCAGGCGGGCCCCTTCACGGCGGAAGAACAGCGCCGGTGGGATGAGCTGTACACTCCAGACCCGGACGAGACGGTCAAGGAGCAATTGGGGAGGCTGATGACGCAAGCACGCGAGCGTGAGCTGGCGGCTGCTATTGCGGAACAGCGCGAACCACGCCTGCACTATCCGGCGCTTGATGTCGAAGAGGTACGTCGTCGCATTGCTGGTATGCTGCAACTCGACACGGAGATCAACCGGGAAGAGCCGAATGTGATTGTGCGCCGCCTCTATCATGGGGCGATCGAGGAAGAGGCGATCTTCCTGCGCATGATCGAGGCCACCTTCGCGGGGGATACAGAAAGGTACTGGGCACTCAATCAGTCGCTTGGCTTCGTACCCACCCGCGAAGAACTAGAGGAGGCCCTCAGCCACGTCACTGATGCGTTGCGACAAGGCATGAAACATCCGGAGACGGTAGAGGTCTGCCAGAGGCTGATCCAGTTCCTGCAAGAACGGCTCCAGCTCTCGCCTGACCTCTCCTCTCAGGAGGCAGAAACGCCCGGGGCGCCACAGGAAAATGCTGCACATTCCTCACCACCACGGATGGTGAGCGCTCAGACAGCCAAACGCTTCTTTGAAGCGGTCCTGCGCGAGAGCGGTTCTCCAGAATGGCAGGTCCTGATTGATCCCAAGGCGAGCGGCCCCCGGGTCGAAGCAGCAGCCCACCAATTGTTCCTTGAGGATAGGCCTGTTTCTATCGACAAGATCAGACGATATGTGGCTGACGAGCTGGCGGGCCATATCGCCAGGGGCGTTGCTGGGGAGCGCTCTCCGCTTGGCCTGTTAGGTATCGGGATGAAAGGCTATCTCACGACAGAAGAAGGCATTACCAGTTACCAGGAAAGCCAGGTAGCATCGCTGCAAGGACAGGCGCTCGATGACTGGGGCAACTGGCTGGGGACACTGGCAACAGGATTGGCAGGTGGAGTAATGACGCCACCACAGACTTTCTTACCACTCTACACTTTCTTTGAGTCGTTGTTCTTGCTTCGTCGCCGTCTCAGGCGAAGCGAGGAAGATGTGCAGACGGCACAGCAGCGGGCGAGGGAGGTTGCCCTGTCTCGTTGCCTGCGGACATTCCGTGGCGTACCCGATCTTGAACGAGCCGGGGTGTTTTTTGGCAAGGATGTGGTCTACCTGCGTGGATTGAGCTTGATCGAGCGTGCGGTGGCACAGGACGAGACGGTACTCGACCGTCTTGCGGTGGGCAAGGTTGCTCTGGACCACCTCCCCGATCTACAAGAACTAGGGATTGTCTCAGCGCCTCAACTCCTCAGGAAACCGGCACATGATCCTGACCTGGAGGCCTATGTGTTATCCTTTGAGCCGCTGGAAGAGAAGGATACCCAACGGGAGTAAGCTGCCTGTTCAGCAGATCAACTGATCTGAAAGCAGGTGCTGAGTCTGCGAGCCTGCTCATGGTACACAGACGCTGCCGCACAATGATGAAAGAGCGTATACCCTCTTCTCTCTGACGAGGGATATCTTAAAGAAGGAAATATTTCTGGCATAACCCGTAACTTTATGCACGTTTTTTCTCCCAGTTTTTGTTACACTGATGAGTAGAACTCATCTGCCCTTTATGAGGTGTTGCGATTCGAGGAGTAGAGTTCGGTGAGAGTCGTATCGGTTGGAATAGTCGGTCGTTCTGCGAAAGGGAGCACGCATGGTGTACGTACTACACATCATCCACATGGAAGACAGCATGCCCGGAGATGATAAGGGCGGTAGCGGGGACGATTAAAGAGCCTCGTTGGGCGGAATCTTTGTTGCAGGCATTCAACATAGCTTGTCACAAGGTTCTTTATACTTCTCCTCTTTCAAGGTGACTTTGGCGATCCTTGCCCCACAACGATCTTTCCAGGACTCGGACACGGCCCGGCTGGTAGAGGTAGCGATCAGGGAGTAGGGAACATGCTACCGCACCTATAAACATACACGTATCTGGTGTATAGCAGATTCTGCTGCAAGCCTGGATAAAGAGGCGCGGAAATTCCTGGCATGGCGGGTCACCTGCTGATCATTCCCAACGCCTCGAAGACTAGTAGAGAACGCAGTTTGATACAATCCGGTGAAGGCAGCAGTGCGATCTGGCACGTTGCGCAATGTGAGATGGAATCTCGTAATGCTCCTCTCTTGTGAGCAACAGCATATTTGCCAGTATCAGGCCAATCAGGCTAACGAGAGGAGCGAAGCTCCCTCAAAATCGAGCTATCATATGTTAGAACCCACATTCCGCAGTTTGCATTCGCTATTTCTGCGAAATAACTTGTAGAGCGAATTGTCAAAGCAAGCCTTTCATAAACCCTACACTGTGAAATGCTTTGACACAGGAACGTCATTCTGACGACCAGTACATACTCAGGAATGTACATTCCCACCGTAGCTACCTATCACGGATGTGACATGGCCTCAACGCTCTTGAGGCCATGAAGCCTACTCTGTCGCGTTCTTGCTTTTTTCAATGACCACGGATCGTTATGGGACGGACGCGCAGGGCAATCGAATAGATCGAGGCGAACTGTTCGGGCGTCCCATAGCGCCTGGCGATGAACTCGCGATATTTTTCCACGTAGGTGGGTAGCTGATCCGCAGGAGGATCATCAGGACTGATCTGCGCCTGGCCCGTGATGACAATGATATCGCCTCCGGACCCATTCCCATCAAAATTGAGGGCCACTCTGGGGTTCTGTTGCAGATGCGCCAGTCGTTTGGCATCTGACCGACTATAGATGAGCAAGGTCGAGGTGGCTTCATCCCACCAAAACCAGACAGGCGTTGGTTGTGGCATCCCCTTGGCATCAACCGTGGTGAGCCACATTAAGCGCTCATCGCGCAGCCGACGAGCTACCCGTTCCCCAAAGGGCGTCGATGGATCTGGAAGTTGAAACGCCATAAGGTGCTCCCTTCTTTCTCTCAGGAATGCAATGTCTGCCAACTCAGGAGCGGCTCGTTACGAAGGTAGCTCAACCATCCAGCAAAAGGCATTGTTCCAGCTTACTCGGATCTCTCGTCAGGCACCTCTTCAAACAAGTCTGAGACAGAAACAGCGAGTGCAGTAGCGAGCTTGGCAAGGGTAGTGGTAGTGACCTCCTTGTACGGGTTGCGGAAGATATCTCTGATGGTTGGGTGGGAGAGGTCAGCAAGCCGCTCAAGCTTTCCCATGCTCATGCCCTTCTGTTGAGCAATTTCTCTTACTCGTAAGCGTAGTTTCACGGTCGCTCCCCTGCGTTGTTGGCTGGATTGTAGCAGAAACTACGCATTGACAGAACTGCATCTATGGTTATATAGTTAGAGCTACATAGCTATAATTATAATACTCGGCACGAAAGGAGCGCACCGTGAGGAGCGACGTTGCACGATTACGGCAGCAGATCGAGCTTGAAAGCGTGGCTATGAAGTTGGCCATGAATGGCTTGGCAACTGTTGCCAAGCACGAGTTCATCACCCACAAGTACGACGCTATCGGAAAATGCCAGGATCAGCTAACTGCCTGAGTTGGCGAGCAGGAAGCGATGCAAATCACGGTCGAAACCTATGCGAAGGTCATGGAACAAGAAGGAGAACAGGGTATGCAAAGCGAGAGCGAGATCACCACGGCTGCACCCCTATGCCAACTCACGACCCCACCGATGATAGACGCGGCCAAGGAAATCATAAGGCAACATAGCTGTGAAGTAGTGGAGTACCCTGACCATTGCATGGGTACATTTCCAGAAGGAACGATACGAACAGAGCTATTACCACGTCTGCGCGATGAGCGGTTTGAGATCACCTTGCCAGATGGTTTTCAGTTGATAGAGCTATGCGACAGATGGCGAGAGCGAAGTCTTCTCTTCTTGTTACTGTGAGTAGACGCGCACCAATACCTCCGTGCTGTCACTGCTCATATCGCGGGCAACAATACGGGATATGCAGAAGCACCAGGAGCATGAGAGCGTGGCCACCACAGAAACATGCGCTGATCAGTTGCAGCAAGCCGAGAACTCTTATGCTGGGCAGATTGTCGCGCTGTACGGACTTTCACCTTGGGGAGTGTGTATGTTCTCTTGTCCAGTGAAAGAAGGTTTGGTCTCTCTCGTCTTATAAAAGGATCCTTGTTCCAAGCTCTCTCTAGAAACAAAGGAAAGCCTTTTTTAACCTGATTGGTGAAGACGTTATCCACCAATTTCATCTCACTACTGTGAATAACCTGTGGATAACTTCCCTTGTACAAGCGGCATAATACACAGGGAAAAGAGCCCTGCTTTGGCAAGAGAAGACGCTACCACAAAGCCTCATGAATGCAACTACTCATCCACCGAGGGTGGCAAATACACGACAGGGGAAACAGATGAAGCGAACGTGGACATGATGGGAGGCAGAGAAGCAGCAGAAGCCACCTGGGTAGCATCTGCTGCTGTCGAGCGTCGTGCCCTGTGGCGGCACGATGATCTTATCTGGCTCCTTTTTTGGCGGCGGGCTTGGACGCGGAAGCCTGTTTCGCAGGAACGGGTGCTTTTGCAGCCTCTGCGAGCAGCGATCCGGTGCTAAAGCTGACCCGTTTGCCGGCAGGAAGGTGAATGGGTGCCCCACCACGGATGGATTTGATGGTCCGTGCCGAGACCGCGGTCAACTTCCACGACCCAAAGCCCATGAGGCGCACCTGGTGCCCCCTGGCGACTTCTTCGCGGACGGTGTCCGTCAAGGCGTCCAGCATGGCATCGGCCTGTTTCAGATCCACATGGGCCCTGGCTGCGATCAGATGGGCGAGTTCCTCTTTGCCAACGATTTTGGGAGTCTTGGAATCTGCTGTGGGCATCGTCTTGTCGATCCTTTCCATGCGTGTTGCTGGGAATGGAGGCATGCAAGCCTGCCGCTCTTCTGTTGTACCAGAGAACGGAGCACCGCGCACTGGACCATTCCCTCTTCTTTTTTTAGTATACCGAGCTGTCCAAGCGGACAGCTCTGATCCAGGAGTATACCTGAAGAATCGTTCGCTGTAAAGGAGACCATTCGAAAGTGTTCACGTTCTGTGATAATGTCGTAGGGGAAGTGTTCTGTGAAAATGTCATCCATGAGGGAGACACTGGCATTGAACACTCAAGAAGGGGTCCCGACATGTTTACCCCGCAGAATCCAGGCTTCGGTGCCAGCGCTCTCAAGGACAGGATCGAGTGGATCAGGCAGACCTCTTGTCTGGGTGCAGAGGAGGGCATGAGGTGAGCAATTCTCGCGCAAAACCTGGCCAAAGAGGGCTTCCCATGAAGGTGGAGAGGCGTTTGAGCAGACAGTTAGCCAGGCTTAGCGGGGATTCTGCGGGGTAAACATGTCGGGACCCCGGATACACCGGCTTATCCGGCCAGGCGTCGGATGACGTACAGTACTACTTTTGTGGCTTATGCAGACGCTTCAGATACATAAGCCGCTTCCCACACTAAGGCTATAAGGAATCACGGCAAGAGAAGCGTTTGCAAAAGTAACAATGCTATGTTACTATCCGATAGTAACGTTACTTTTGCAAAGGATGAGAGCCATGATTGACACTGCACACGAAACAACTTGTAAGACATGTGGTCGCCCGATGGTGCAGGCTCCTGGTGGACACCGCAAGCGAGTCTACTGCAATGCCGTCTGCAAGATGAAAGAGCGTCGAAGGCTTCTTGCAGCACAACAGCAGGCCAGGGCAAATCAGGCGCAAGCGCAGATAGCCGCGCTCGAAAAGCAGGTGAGAGCGCTGGAAGCCCGACTTGCGGCACTGCAGATGGTCAATGAGCGCTTCAGGAATGATACGCAGGTGCGCGCATTCGGGTCCTGGCTGGAAAAGCAGGCGCGGTACTATGCACAGATGCCATTCGGGCAACGGTTCCTTGACGGTAGAAAGAACCAGGTACTCCCGCCTCGCGCTAGCCGTGCAGCGTATGAGGCAATTATGTATCACCAGTTGGGATACTCAGCCGAGGACATAGAGACGTTTCGCGAGGCATGGCGAGAAATGCTGAAGACACAGGTTTGAATAGGAACGTTACGATTGAAGGGAGGAGCACGCTTTGAATGAGCGCCAGCAACAATACATGCAGGCTGTCTACGAGGTTGACCAAGAGCAAGAAGCCGACGAGCACAGCGTGTGGACCCGTAGTGGTCGCCCGAGGCCTGCACGTGAATGGAGGTGGATAGAGTATGGCGTGTTGGATGGTGTGCAGACTTCCCTCTATTCAAAGCTGTCCCTGCGTAAGCTGATCGACGAGGGAACTGGATCCACTTTCAATGCTCTTGAAGCGCGCAATCTTATCACCTGCAAGTATACAAATCTCCGGCGCAGTGGTCAGCGTGCCTTTGAACGATTCCTTACGATCCAGATCACTCCACAGGGGCGCAAGCTCGTGCGTGAAGCGACAGGAAAGCCTCGAGAGAAACCGTCCCCACCTGGCACACTCAGAGAATGGCACTGGCGAGCGATGGCGGAAGCATGGAAAGCACGCCCGCAAGGACTCAAGAGCGATGGAATGTCGGAATATGGCGGTATTGGTTGGCCCTCCTGGCTGCGGCTGAGAGACTACAAGGCTGGAGCGCTGATCGAGGAGTATCAGACGTGGGGCGAGAAATTGCCGCATATGAGTGCTACGCCGCAAATCTATTGGATCCGCCTGAGTCAGTTCGGCGAGCAGTATTATCGGGAGAACTGGCAACGCTACCGTGAACTCTATCCTGATGTCGATGCTCCAGTGCCCGATGGCAGGAAAGAAAGCGAGTAGCAGCATGAGCGAGCAGCCCCTGTATGCACAAAAGCTGATAACAATCCCTGGCGTGTTGATACCTGGATGAATACGGCTGAGTGGAAGGCGATGTACGAGCGACTGATTGCGCGCAAGTGCCGGTCAGATGAACGCACGCGCAGGCTGATTGGTCGGGAGAAAGTCATTGGGCGGCTGGCAGGCCAGATGACGGGTGTGATTTATACGCTGCTCAAACAGGATCAGGAGCTTCTCGTGCATCTCGCCCCGGGCGTGGAGCCACCACCGCCAGCGCTCTATGATCCAGAGCTTCACCGGCAACATCGCACGGGACACTATCAGCCATTCTTCCAAGGGCGTCTGATGACCTTTCCCAGGGAAGGCATCGCTGCCATGATCCGTTGATTGCTTGCACCAGGAATACAAGGCACTATCGGAAATGCCTAGTTCTCGCGCAATTTGGGCTTTCGGTTTGCCACTGGTATATGCCAGCTGGACTGCTTCTTTCTTAAACTCGGCTGTAAAGCTAGGTTGTGGTTTTGGCATGATCTTCTCCTTTTTTAAGAACTGCCTTTCCACATTCTACCACTCCACTTTACTGGGGGAAGATCACGGTTCCCCTAAAGAGAAAAATCCACGCGATGTGCGAACCGGAAAAACGCTCCCGTTCCTCCCGTTCATCTGACTACCCAATCATCGTGAGGTCGAGCTCAAGGGGCTGGGTGGTGTAGGTGAGCATTCGTCCCTCGACGGGTCGATGATCCTTCGGACCCAGAAAGGGGTAGGTAATTGGGGTAGCCGGGTCGTAGAGAAAGCTCTCTGCTGGTTCGTCCTCATCGGGGAGTGCAAAGGTGAGGTTCCCGTTGTTGAGAGAGGCGGCGGTTTGTCCCGTACCTGCACGGAAATACATCGGCTGGTAGGTAATATCTGGCAGCGGCCAGGACTCGGCCTCCAACCACTGGTTGGCCCCCATCAAGAACACACGCACGGGCGAGTCACCCATGACCCCATTGGGGATGTTTTAGAGCCAGTAATCATACCATTGGAGACGATACTCGAATAGATCAAAAACAGCCTGCGGTCCAAAGTCGAGTTCGCCAACCAGGTGCTCTCCGATCTGACTCGGGCCGTGTATCCAGGGGCCAATGATGAGCCGCTGATTCAACCGACAGTTCTCTGCTTTGCCCTGCGCTTGGATGCCCTGGAAACAACAAAGCGTACTCCCCAGAAAAAGATCAAACCAGCCTCCCAGGTGCATGATTGGTACGTCCACCTCGTGAAAATGCCGGGAGAGGCTAGTGGGCCACCGATACGGCCCATCCTCCGGGTGAGCGAGATCGGGAAAATACCAGTCGGCTATCCCTTCCAAAGGAGGGCAAGAGGTGAGGGGGAGATGGCGATACCACTGTTCCTTGTTTTGTGCGGCCTGCTCCAGGCGAGCTCGCTCTGATGTCAATTCTGACAGCGTTGGCGAATTGCTGTTTCGAGTGGTTGAGGAGCATTTCCTGACTCTTGAAAGGGGTTAAACTGACTTGAGACGAGGCTCGCTCCGTCGTCCAGGAGGTCAGGTCCTCTCTAGAGGTCACCCTTGGGGAGAGACTTCAACTGGCAAGGTAAACCAGAAGGTCGTGCCATGCCCAGGTTCACTCTGGACCCCAACGCGGCCATGATGATCCTCGATGAACGCTCGGCTCAGATAGCAGCCTAATCCTAAGCTCAGATCCAACTCGTGCTGGACGGCGGTCCCTTTGGCACGATACAAGCGTTCCCAGATGTGCCCTTGCTCTTCTCCTGAGATACCCGGCCCCTGGTCATGAACCGATACACGGGCGACTGCACCCGCTGCCGTCAACTGCACGGTCACCGGCTGATCAGCGGGCGAATAGCTCAGGGCATTGGCCAGGCAGCTGCTGATGACCCGGATGATGCGCTCTGCATCGGCCAGAACAGGCACCACCTGCTCAGGAGGCAGGCTCTCCAGCACGATCGTGCGCTCTGGGGCCGCTCGCTGCTGCGTAGCCACGACTTCCCTGAGCAGCGCGTTCAGATCCCAGCGGGTCGGGTGCAACTGGAGGGTATGGGACTGGATACGTGCGTCATTGAGCAGGTCCTGGATGATGCGCTGCTCGAGACGGGTACTCTGAGCAGCAGAGGCCAGGGGATGCTGAAGCTGCTCAAGTTGCTCACGCACGCCCTCGGGCTGCTCGGCGAGTTGGCGCTTGAGGGTGGCCAGACGGCGCTGGGCCAATTGAATATTGCCTTTGATCGCCGTCAGAGGGGTGTTCAGTTCATGGCTGGCCAGGTTGAGGAAGTCATTGATGAGCCGACTCAGTTCTTGCCGCGCCAGGGCACTCGCGCGCGTCTCGGCCTGCTCACACCAGCAGCGCAGGCAGTCGATGACCAGTATCGTTTCCGCTGCAACGGCTTTGACGAGCTCGATCTCCTCTGGGGTGTACTCGCTGTCAAAACCAGCCTTGGCGACTTCGAGTCCGCCAACCGGCTGCTGCTCAAGAAACAGGGGAAGCACCAGGAGATTCCTTGGGGCAGAATCTGCTCGGGCCCCGGGTGGCAGGTGCAGGCGATCGGCCGGGAGCATCACCTCCTGACCTGCGAAGAGGCGGGCAAGTGCCGTTTCGTCGACAAAATCTGAAGGCAAGAAGCACCCTCTGATCTCCCGGCGGTACTGTTCTTGCTTGGAGGTCAAGCCACTTCCCACAGCATAATACATGCGACCGGCAGGCCCAAGAGCCGCAAGACTGACATATTGACACTCCAGGACGTGACCGATCAGGTCCACCAGCTGCTGGGCAACGAAGAGTACAGGGGGCGACAAGAGGAGTGGTCCTTCAGGGAAGGCGAAGGGAATCTGCGAAGGCAAGTGCGCGATGGCTTCTCTGAGGGACGACAACGCCTGGTGGACGCGCTGGAGATGGAGCGCTTTCTGATAGCGGTGCGTGATGTCATGGAATACAGAGACGATGCCGACAGCCTGCTTCTGTGCATCAAGCAGGGGGAAGGCGCACAGGGTGACATAGACCGTGCGCCCGGAAGGCAGCTGGAGCATCCTGATTGCTTCTTGCGGCCTGGATGCCGCCTCGCCATCGATGAGGAGGCTCATGAGCCAGGGCTCGAGTGTGGTGGTTCGTTGGGGCTCGTCCCCCATGGTATAGCGATGAAGAAACTCTTGATAGTCTCTCCCTCGACACAGAGCTTCAGAAGGCACTTCAAAGAGCTTGAGGGCTGCTGCGTTGGCCCGTAGGATCTTCCCTTCGCCATCACAGGCAATGGCACCATCCGGGAGTGGATTAAAGGTATATGCGACGTATTTTGACGGCATGATCCCCTCTTGTGGTAATGCTTTGCTGTGCAACTCATGCAACCCAGGAGAGCTTGTAGCAATCCATTGCAGATGGGCTAAAGGGGTGATTGTAGCAGCACTGATGGCAATTCCCCGCGCAAAAGCCCACTCGCCAGGGTCTGGAGTCACTTTCCAGCCGACGGACCTGGTCCTCTCCAATGCTAGTATAAGGGGGAAGCGTCATGAAACCGTCATGAGCAGCGTTATGAGGAGGAGCTCTCAACCGTGAGCTGGAGAGGAGCCAGAACGCACGTGGGAGGAAACACACCGACAAGGCCGAACCCTGGCAGAGCAGCATCTGGACTCGATGACGCGTGTCGGCATCTGGAGCTGACCCTCTCGATGACTGAGCGAACTTCGTCTGAAGTCAGTTTCCCCTCCTTTTACGAGTCAGGAAATGCCCTCAACCACTCGAAACAACAATTCGCCAACACTGTCAATGCTGGTGTTACACCCTGTTGGAGTGGTGCTAACACCTCATCGATGGCCCATCCTCTATTCAATACCAATTGATAGGCTCCCCCCGAAAGGCAATGTCGCGGTACATATCGGACATGCCTTCACGCACGAAGAGCGCTTTGAGAAAAACTGGTTGAGTTGGGGCGAGCAAATACTGTGTTCCTCCTGAATAGGAGCCATCCAGCATTCCCACTGCTCCATTCGACCAGGGTTGTTTGCCAGGGTTTCGCGCCACTCTCCTTTTCCTACGCATCTAGACAAGGAAGGTGTTTGCTGCTCGATGGGGAGGGAGAGGCAGCAGACGCATTCTTTGCACTGGATTCTCTGTTGATTGGAGGTTACACTAGTTGAGTGTGAGGAATGTGTACCCCGCCGTGAGAAAGGAGAAAAGCAGCATGAAGGATTTCCAGGACAAAGTGGCCGTTGTGACGGGAGCAGCCAGCGGCATTGGACGTGCGCTCGCCGAAAAGAGCGCGCAAGAGGGGATGAAGGTCGTGCTGGCCGATGTCGAGGAGAGTGCCCTCAAGCAGGCGGAGGAAGAACTAAAGGCCAGCGGTGCCCAGGTGTTAGCCGTGCGCACCGATGTGTCCCAAGCCGCCGAGGTCGAGGTATTGGCTCAGAAAACATTCGATACCTATGGTGCCGTGCATCTCCTGTTCAATAATGCCGGGGTCGCTGCCGGCACGACCGTCTGGGAGAGCAGTCTGGCCGACTGGCAGTGGGTGTTGGGGGTCAATCTGTGGGGGGTCATTCATGGCATTCACTTTTTTGTTCCCCGTATGCTGGCACAAGACACCGAGGGCCATATCGTCAACACGGCCTCCTCCGCTGGCCTCGTATCGAGTTCAGGTCTGGGCATTTACAAGGTGAGTAAGCATGGGGTCGTCACGCTTTCCGAGACGATGGCCCTCGAACTGGCAGCGCGCGGAGCGAAGCTCAAAGCCTCGGTCCTGTGCCCTGAATGGGTGAACACGCGCATCACGGATGCGGAGCGGAATCGTCCGCAGGCCTTACAGAATGCGCTAGAGGAACAGCACATGAGTCCTGAGATGGCGGTATGGTCCAGGCTATGCGCCAGTTGGCACAGGCGGGACTAGCACCCTCCCAGGTAGCGGAGATGGTCTTCGATGCCATCCGCCAGGAAAAGTTCTATATCCTCACGCATCCGACTACAAAACAGGGTGTGCAATTGCGCATGGAAGATATTCTCCAGGAGCGGATGCCCACGGATATTTTTCAGGCAACTCAACAGCCATCCTAGTAGAGCGATGGCTGGCTCTGGCGCGTCTGCTAGGAGGGGATGCAGACCGCAGGTGCACTCTCAGAGCAGGTGAGGTATCGGTGTAGGGATCAAGTTCAATCAGCTCAAGCCTCCGAAACGCTCGGTTTGGTGAACGAGCATATCTGCCAGTCGGATTCATGTCGCTCAGGAAGAAAATACTGTTCATACAAAGCTGTAATTTGCGCTTCGCGGAATCTTTGGTCTTTCCGTAGTTCGGCAAACTGATCCACCTCCAGCGGTTTCTCCATCCACCCTCTCTCTGCCACGCCATTGATTACATATTCTATGCTTTTTTGAGCCTCCCAAATCGTTGCGTCACCCATTCTGTAAATCCTTCCCTGCAAAGCTAATATGTTTTCTTTCAGTAGCCATTTGCTTGTGAAGGAGCGAGAAGCCCGTAGAAG
>WNGP01002103.1_pt1 | contig 16599 bp, 16 predicted proteins | sample 5407671 | NCBI WGS metagenome assembly WNGP01 (sample SAMN13153381, study PRJNA577476) | soil metagenome | isolation source: 40 cm soil or saprolite under Garry oak tree replicate 2 | place: USA:California | collected 2016-06-15 | reverse complement strand
CCTGATGCGGACCACCTGGCCACCGGTCGGGCACAGCTACGGGCCCGGCGGCGTAAACGCAGCCAACCAGTCTCATGTGATGCCGCGACGCAGAGCATGTGGAGGCCGCGTGAAGGCGCCCGCGGCCACCACGGCTCGGGGTGGAGTCAGTTGCGCATGTAGGCGCCGCCGGCGACGTTGAGCACTTCGCCGGTGATGTAGGCGGCCCGGTCGGAGGCGAGGAAGGCCACCGCCTCGGCGATGTCGGCCGGGCCCGGCAGCCCACCGAGCGGCCCGGTGGTGCCCGGCATCCGGGCCAGCAGCTCGGCGTTGTCCTGCGCGAACTTGGTGTCCTTGACCACGCCCATGGACAGGTAGACGGCGCGGATCCGGTGCGGGCCGCCCTCGTGGGCGAGGCCACGGGTCAGCGCGGACAGGCCGCCCTTGGTCGCGGCGTACGGGGCCTCGATGCCGCCGCCGCCGACGTCGGGCGCGTAGCTGCCCACGTTCACGATCACGCCGCCGCCCGCGTCCCGCATCAGCGGCATCGTGCGGTGGCACAGGTACCACGGGCCGGTGAGGTTGACCCGGACCACCCGGTCCCAGTCGGCCGGATCGTAGCCGAAGATGCTGCCGACGACGTTCAGCGCCGCGTTGTTGACCAGGATCTGCACCGGGCCCAGCGACGCGGCGACGGCGGCCACGACCGCGTCGATCTGGTCCCGGTCGCCGGCGTCCAGCGGGTAGCCGGCCACGGTGGCCGCCGGGTAGTCGGCGGCGATCGCCGCGGCCACCTTCTCGGTGCGGCCCGGGTGGATGTCGGTCACCACGACGCGCGCGCCGCCCGCGGCCAGCCGCCGCGCCACCGCCTGCCCGATGCCCCGGCCCGCGGCCGCCGTCACCAGCGCGACCCGGCCGCCGAACTCTGTCTTGTCTGCCTCCCTCGCGGGCGCTTCGCTTGGTCGTGCCGGAGGCACGCCGGCGAGCAGCGCGGGAGGCCCCGTATCAGCCATGCTCTGCCTCTTCTCGGCGTTTCTCCTTAGGCAGGCCGAGTACGGTCTCGGCGAGGATGTTGCGCTGCACTTCGGAGGTGCCGGCGTAGATCGTGCCGGCCCGGGCGTTCAGGAAGGCACCCAGCCAGGAGCCGGAGGAGTTGGGCGCACCCGGGTCGTCGGTGCGCACCGCGCGCAGCGGGCCGCGGCCGTCCGGCACCAGCCCGTCCAGGCCACCGATGTCCAGGGCGAGTTCGGTCGCGGCCACGTGGTATTCGCTCCAGTACAGTTTCGCGACCGAGGCCGCCGCGCCCAGCTCGGTGCCTTGCCGCACCTGGGTGAGGATCCGGTAGCCGAGGTAGCGCATGATCTCGACCCGGGCGTAGCACCAGGCCAGGCGCTGCCGGATGAGGGGGTCGTGATCCCGGCCGCGTTCGGTGGCCAGCGCGAGCAGCCGGTCAAGTTCGGCGCGGAACAGGATCGGGTTGGTGGCCGCTTCCTCGCCGCGCTCGTGCCCGAGCAGCGTCATGGCCACCTGCCAGCCCTCGCCCGGGGCGCCGACGACCAGGTCGGCGGGGGTCCGGGCGCCGGTGAAGAACACCTCGTTGAAGTCGCTGTCCCCGGTGAGCTGGCGGATCGGCCTGATCTCGATGCCGGGCGCCTCCAGCGGGCAGAGCAGGAACGACATACCCCGGTGGCCGCGGGCCCGCGGGTCGGTGCGGGCCAGCAGGAAGATCCAGTTGGCGCGGTGCGCCATCGAGGTCCACACCTTCTGCCCGTCGATGACCCAGTCGCCGCCGTCCAGGCGAGCCCGGGTGGCCAGCGACGCGAGGTCCGAGCCCGCACCCGGTTCGGAGAAGCCCTGGCACCACCGGTCCTGGCCGGACAGGATGCGGGGCAGGAACCGCCGCCGCTGCCCGGCCGTGCCCCAGCGGAGCAGCGTGCTGCCGAGCATCTTGATGCCGAACAGGTCGGTGTGCTCGCCGAACGGGACGCCGGTCCGGGCCAGTTCCTCCATCAGCACCACCTGGTGCAGCCGGGACAGCCCGCGCCCGCCGTACTCCGGCGGCCAGGTGATGCCGAGCAGGTCCCGGCGGTACAGCACCTGCCGCCACTGCGCCGCGAACCGCTCCGCGTCCTCGCGGGCCGCGATGGCCCCGATGCCCGCCCAGCCGGACGGCAGCTCCTCGGCCAGCACGGCCCGGACCTCGGCGCGGAAGGACTCCGCGTCGGCGGGATAGCTGATGTCCACGCAGGCTCCCCAGTGCTGGCTGAAGGATAGGCGCTGGCTGGCGGATGGGCTGGCTGAAGGATAGGCTAGCTTCAAAATAGTATAACAGGTAATCTATTTTTACTCATCTGACGGACTCGCGAGGGGTGCCGTGGAGGAGCGAACTTGTGAGGAGTGCCATGGGAGGACTGGTCGGCTACGGCGCCTACGTTCCGTATTACCGCTTGGAGCGCACCCGGATAGCGGGGGTGCTGGGCCAGGGCGGGGGTTTCGGCACCCGTTCGGTAGCCGCTTATGACGAGGACACCACCTCCATGGCGGTTGCGGCGGGACGCGCCGCCCTAGCCGGGATGACGGGTCGCGCGTGCGTGCGGCAGCTGTTCTTCGCCACCACGGTCCCCGCCTACGCGGACAAGACCAACGCCACGGCGGTGCACGCCGCGCTGCGGCTGCCGGCCGACGCGCTGGCGGTCGACATGGCCGGCGCCGTCCGCTCCGGGGTGGGCGCGCTGGTCGCCGCGGCCCAGTCTGCGGTGCCCGCCATGGCGGTGCTCGCGGACATCCGGACCGGGCTGCCGGGCAGCGCGGACGAGCGCGACGGCGGTGACGGCGCGGCCGCCTTCGTCTTCGGCCCAACGGACGACGGAGCCGATGGCGGCCTCCCGGTGCTGGCCGAGGTCATCGGGCAGGGCTTCGCCACCGCCGAGTTCCTGGACCGGTGGCGGGCGCCGGGCGCCGCCGCCTCGCGGGTGTGGGAGGAACGGTTCGGCGAGCAGGTGTACGGCCCGCTGGCCGAGGCGGCCATGGCCGACGCCCTGAAGCAGGCCGGGCTCACTCCCGGGCAGGTGGATCACCTCATCGTGGCCGGGCTGCCGGCCCGCGCGGTGAGCCGCACCGTGCGCGCCGCCGGCGTGCCAGCCGAGGCGGTCGCCGGCAGCCACGCCACCCTCATCGGCAACGCCGGCACCGCGCAGCCCGGCATCGGTCTGGCCGACGTGCTGGACCGGGCCGGGCCGGACGAGACCGTGCTGCTGGTGGTGCTGGCCGACGGCGCGTTTGCCCTGGCCCTGCGGACCACCGAGGCCCTGGCCCGGCACCGGCCGGCGCAGCCGGTCGCCGCGCAGATCGCGGCGGGCAGCACCGCGCTGGACTACGCCACCTTCCTGTCCTGGCGCGGGTTCCTGGACCGCGAGCCGCCCCGCCGGCCGGACCCGGACCCGGTCGCGGCACCGCCCGCACAGCGCCGAACGGGCTGGAAGTTCGCGCTCGTCGCGGCGAAATGCACCCGCTGCGGCACGCGCAGCCTGCCGCCGGCCCGGGTCTGCCAGCAGTGCCACGCGGTGGACGAGATGACCCCCGAGCCGCTGGCCGGCATGCCCGCGACCGTGGCCACCTACACCGTGGACCGGCTGGCCTACACGCCGAGCCCGCCGGTGCTCATGGTGGTGCTCGACTTCGACGGCGGCGGCCGGATGCGCTGTCAGCTCACCGACGCCGCCGAGGACGAAGTCCGCATCGGGCTGCGGGTCGAGATGACCTTCCGGCGGCTGGTCACCGCGGCCGGCGTGCACAACTACTTCTGGAAAGCGCGCCCGATTCGCGGGGAAGAGCGCCGATCCGCAGGGAAGGATGAGTTATGGGGTCACACGGCATCAGGGACCAGGTCGCCATCGTGGGCATGGGCTGCACCTCGTTCGGCGAGCACTGGGACAAGTCCACCGACGACCTGCTGATCGAGTCGGCCACGGCGGCGGCCTCCTCGGCCGGCATCGGGCTGGGCGACATCGACGCCTTCTGGCTCGGGACGATGGGCTCCGGCGTGTCCGGGCTTACCCTGTCCCGGCCGCTCCGGCTGCCCTACAAGCCGGTGACCAGGCTGGAGAACATGTGCGCGACCGGGTCTGAGTCGCTGCGCAACGCCTGCTACGCGGTGGCCAGCGGCGCCTACGACTGTGCCATGGCGATCGGCGTCGAGAAGCTGAAGGATTCCGGTTTTTCCGGCCTGGTCGGCTCCAATGCGCCCGGCGCCGGCGACGACGGGAAAGGCGAGACCACCGCCCCGGCGAACTTCAGCCTGCTCGCCCCGGCCTACGCGGCGAAGTACGGCGTCGATCCGGCCGAGATGAAGGACGTGCTGACCAGGATCGCCTGGAAGAACCACCAGAACGGGGCGAAGAACCCGCGGGCGCAGTTCCGCAAGGAAGTGCCGAAGGAAACGATTTCCAGATCGCCGCTGGTCGCGGGGATGCTCGGTATCTTCGACTGCTCGGGGGTGTCGGACGGTTCGGCGGCGGCCATCGTGGTCCGCGCTGACGATGCGCACCGCTACACCGACCGGCCGCTGTACGTGAAGGCGCTGTCCCTGGTGGCGGGCCCGGCCTCCGGGTTGTCCGACCCTAGCTACGACTTCACCACGTTCCCTGAGGTGGCCGCGTCGGCTGAGGACGCGTACCGGCAGGCGGGGATCACCGATCCACGTTCTGAGCTGGCCCTAGCCGAAGTCCACGACTGTTTCACCCCGACCGAGCTGGTGCTGATGGAGGACCTCGGGTTCGCCGAGCGCGGGCAGGGCTGGAAAGACGTGCTGTCCGGCCGCTTCGACCTCGACGGCGACCTGCCAGTGAACCCGGACGGCGGGCTGAAGGCGTTCGGCCATCCGATCGGCGCGTCCGGCCTGCGGATGATGTTCGAAGCGTGGCTGCAGCTGCGCGGCGAGGCACCGGAACAGCGTGCGGTGCGGACGGTGGGGGAAGGGCGCTCGCTGGCGCTCACGCACAACCTCGGCGGCGGGCCGGGCGAGTGCGTGTCCTTCGTGTCCGTGGTCGGCACCGAACTTGGAGCCTGAGGTGGTCGCGCGACGGTTCCCGGTCGAGGCCGGGCACGTGCTGGCCTTTGCCCGTTCGCTGGGCGTGGCCTTGCCTGGCGGGCTGCCTAGCGTGGGCGATGTTGCACCGCCGACCTTTGCTATCGCTTCCGCGCAGTTCGATCCCGACTACCCGCTGCGGCCGCGGCCCGGTGCGCCGTGGCACGGCTCGGGCGGCGACGCCGGACTGGTCACAGAAGGGGCGGGCGGGCTGCACGCGGAGCAGCACTTCGTCTATCACCGGCCGGTCCGGGTCGGCGATGTCCTGGCCGGCACCACCCGGCCGGGCGAGGAGTGGGAAAAGCAGGGGCGTTCCGGGCGGCTGCGGTTCCGCGAGCAGATCACCGAGTTCCGCGATGAGGCGGGCGAGCTCGTGGTGACCGCCCGCAGCGTAAGCGTGTTGCGAGAGGCATCGTGAAGGCCCTACGTGAGCTGGCCGTTGGCCAGACGTTCGAGACGGTCGCGGTGGAGGACCTCAAGCGAACCCAGATCGTGCAGTACGCGGGCGCCTCCGGCGACTACAACCCGCTGCACACGGACGAGATCTACGCCACGAAGATCGCCGGGTACCCGTCCGTGTTCGCGCACGGGATGCTGACCATGGGCCTGACCGGACAGGCGATCGCCGGGCTGGTCGGCGCGCAGAACCTGGTGCGGTTCGGGGTGCGGTTCACCGCCCAGGTCTGGCCGGGCGACACCCTGACAGTGCGCGGTTCGGTGGTGCGGATCTTTGCCGACGCCGGCGCCTCGGTCGCCGAGTTGTCGGTCTCCACGGTGGCTCTATCGACGGTGAGCGGCGAGGGCAGGGAAGTCGTGTCCGGATACGCTCACGTCCGGCTCGCCGGCTGACGTGGACTTCGCGTTCAGCCCCGAGCAGGAGGAACTGCGGCGCACGGTGCGCCAGTTCCTGGACAAGACGTCGCCGGAGACCGAGGTGCGCCGCCTGATGGCCACCGAGCGCGGCTACGACGCCGACGCCTGGCACCGGATGGCCGATGAGCTGGGGCTGCTCGGCCTGGCCATCCCGGATGCGTATGGCGGCGCCGGGGCCGGCTTCACCGAACTCGGCATCGTGGCCCAGGAGATGGGCCGGGCCCTGTTCTGCGGGCCCTTCCTCGGCACCGCGGTGCTCGCGGTTGCGGCGCTGCTGTCATCGGCGGATGACGCCGCGCGGCGCCGCTGGCTTCCGGCCATCGCGGCCGGTGAGCTGATCGCGACGGTGGCCCTGCCGGGAACGCTGCCCGCTGGCGGGCCGCCTGCCTGGGAGGTGGCGGCGCGGGAGGTGGCGGCGCGGGAGGTGGTTGGGGCCGATGGCTGGGTGCTGGACGGCACGGCCAGGTTCGTCCTGGACGGCCATGTCGCTGACCTCGTCCTGGTCCCCGCGGCGACTGCGGAGGGGACGTCCCTGTTCTCGATCCGTGACACCGCGCCGGGACTGGCCAGGACGCTGCTGCCTGCCTTCGACGCGACCCGTAAGCACGCGCGGCTGCATTTCGCGGCCACCCCGGCCACCCTGATCGGCCCGGCCGGCGGCGCCGCGCCCGCGCTCGCGCGCGTCTTCGACCTCGCATGCGTGGCGCTGGCCTGCGAACAGGTCGGCGTGGCCGAACGTGCCCTGGACATGGCCCGCGACTACGCCCTGCTGCGAACGCAGTTCGGCCGCCCGATCGGGTCATTCCAGGCGGTCAAGCACAAGCTGGCGGACATGCTGCTCGAGGTGGAAGCGGCACGTTCGGCCGCATGGTTCGGGCTGTGGGCCGCGGACTGTTGCCAGGATCAGCTGCCTGTCGTGGCGAGCATCGCCCAGGCGACCTGCTCGGCGGCCGCCTACCTGGCCAGCGCGGAGAACGTGCAGGTGCATGGCGGCATCGGCTACACCTGGGAACACCCGGCGCACCTGTACTTCCGGCGCGCCACCACCTCCCGGATGTGGCTGGGCGACCCAGCCGGTCACTACGAGCGGCTGCTGAGCAAGCTCGGGTACTGAGCAAGCTCGGGTACTGAGGGCGAGGAGCAGGAAGCGGATGACGAAGGCGACATCCCCGGACTGGGTGTCCATGATGGGCGCTGCGCAGGCGACCATCGCTCCCGCGGTGGTCACCGCCGCTCAGACGTGGTCCGGGGAGGAACTGCTCGGCCACGCCGCCGGCGCGGCCCGCTGGCTGTCCGGGACCGGGCTGCCGGAGGGGGTTCCGGTGCCGGCCCTGCTGGAGGCGAGCCCCGAGGCGCTCGCCCTGGTGCTGGCGGGCGCCGCCACTAGGCGGCCAATCGCGCCGCTCGGTCCGAGGCTGACCGTGCGCGAACTGGCCGGCTGCATCGAGCGCCTGGCCGCGCCGTGCCTCGTCACCCAGCCGCTGTTCGCGGACATCGCCGCGGCGGTGGCCGCGGATCTGGGCGTTAAGGTGCTGGCCCTGGATGAACTGCCCGGCCGGGTCCCTGGGTCCGGGCCGCTGCCGACGCCAAGCCCGGACGACACGGCCGTGGTGATGCACACATCCGGGACCACCGGGCACCCCAAGGCCGTGCCCTACCGGCACGACCGGCTCGCCCGCCGCTGCCGGCTCAACGCCACGCTGCAGCAGTTGAAGCCCGGCAGCGTGTTCGCCACCGCATCGCCGTTCCACCACATCGCCGGCCTGGGCAACATCATGGTCGCCCTGGCCGCGGGCGCCACCACCGTCGCAGTTCCCCGCTTCACCGTGGAGGCCTGGCGCGAGCTTGAACCACTGGGCGTCACCCATGCGCTCGCGGTGCCCACCATGGTGGAAATGCTGCTCCGGCAGGGCGCCCTCCCGCTGCGTACGCTGCGGGTCATGCAATACGGGGCGTCGCCCATCCATCCGGACACGCTGCGCACGGCCATGGGGCAGCTGCCCGGCGCCGGCTTCCTCACCCTCTACGGGCAGACCGAGGGCAGCCCGATCACCTGGCTGTCGCCCGAGGATCACCGGCTCGCCGCGGCCGGACGGGAGGAACTGCTCGCCTCGGTGGGCCGCGCGGCGCCGGGAGTCGAGGTACGCCTCGCGGACCGGGACGGCTCCGGCGCCGGCGAGGTGATCGCCCGTGCGGATCACTTGTTCGCGGCCGGCCCGGACGGCTGGCTGCGCACCGGTGACCTGGGCCGGATCGGTGACAACGGCTACCTCTACCTGGTCGGCCGGCGCGGCGACATGATCATCCGGGGGGGCGAGAACGTCTACCCGCAAGAGGTGGAAAACCGCCTGCTCGAGCACCCCCGGATAGCCGGCGCGGCGGTGGTCGGGGTGCCCGACCGGCTGCTCGGCGAGGCCATCAAGGCCTTCGTGGTGCCGGCCGACCCGGCTGACCCGCCTGGCCGCGAGGAACTGCGGGCCTTCGCGCGCGCCGCGCTGGCCGGCTTCAAGGTGCCGGCCCAGTGGGAGTACGTGCCGTCGCTGCCCCGCAACGCCACCGGCAAGCTGCTGCGGCGGGAACTGCGCACGGGAGGACTCTATGACTGAGATCCGGCACGATTTCCGGGTGGACGTGACGGCGGTGCTGCCGCCGGGCCGGTCGAGATCGCGGCCAGGCTGATCGCAGACCTGGGCAGCTCACCGGGGCGCGGCAGGAGTTTGGCTGGCTGCGGGCGAGCAGCCAGATGGTGCTGACGAACATCCATAATGGGAGGTTCGGGCGCTCTTTCGCCAGGCCGGTACCCGGCAGTGACCTGGCCGACAATGCTCCGCCCCGCCGTGCGGGTGCTTCGCTGGCAGTCAGGCATACGGGTAGCTCGGTCGTGCCTTGGCGCACAGCGTGCACTCGTCAGCGGGTCATGCCCGGCTGTGTGTTCTGTCGGCGGCGTAAAGGGCACCGGCATCGCCTCTGCCGCGGTTGCGCTCGCCGCGCCGGGGCAAGGCAGGGCAGCGACGGGGCCCGCGCTGCGCGTCCGCGTAGCTAATCCCGGGGCAGGCCCAGACGGCTGTCCCGGTATTAATGCCCCCTTCTGTGATGGCCACCCGTCACCCGGCGATCCCGTCCCGCATGCAGGGAAGACGGTACGCCGTCGCCTTTCCCGGCCGCGTGGGCGGGAGCGCGTTGAGTTCGGAGAACGCGTGGCTTCAGGTTCAGCAGCGGTGATGCTTGGCGTGCCCGGGTGGGCAGCGCGGCGGGGAACTGGTCGCCGACGGGGAGGGACTCGTCACAGACGCCGTGGGGCTCGCAGCCGGGGACGACGCAGCCGGGTCAGGCATCGCCGGGGATGCTGAAGGGACCGCGATCGCGCGCGGCTGCGGCGAGGCCGTCGGCATCGCGGCGGACGTTCCTGCCGGATCGCTGGGCTCCGCGCCGGCTACCGTGCCGTGGCCGGACACCAGCAGCGCGATCGCGATGGCGGCCACGGTGAGGAGGAGGGCCCCAGCACAAGCGGCCAGGGCCGTCCGGAAGCTGGTCTCCTCCAGCCCGGAGTTGATGGCCTCCCGTAGCCTGGCCAGGCCAGCCGGGCGTGCATGAACAGCCCTTTTATCCCCGCCTCTCACGAAACCGGACGATACAGACTGATATGTCGCCATGGCGGGTCAATCGCGTAAATGACCTGGTATTGCAGCGCGGTTCGCGGGTGCGCCCGGTGCAGGCGACTGTCCTGCATGAGCCGACGTGGGGCTGGCACGCCGCCCGCACAACGTTCCCGCCAGCCGCCGGGCAGTACTCCTGGCCGACGCGTCATGACGCCGGCCGCTGGCACGTCGCGCGGCAGGTCAACCTTCCCATCGGCGGGGCCGGCGGCCACGGGTATACCGGCGCTCCGTAGGCAGCTGACATGAGATTCCAATTATCGTGCTACCACGTGTTTTCTCGGGTGGCTGGCTTCCTTGTACCGCTTCGCCTTGACCTGGAACACTGCGGGAAGAGCCAGGCGCCATACGGGCTATGGGGCTGGTCTTCGGCCTGAAGTTCCGTCGCTGTCGGCGGGCACGGCTGATGCTCAGCCTGCCTATCGCGGTAGTCGGCGGCTTTGCCGTGGCCACTGCAGCAACAGGACAAAGACAGGGCAGCCGCCGGCGGCTGCAGGGGTGGGGATCGATGAAGCACTGGACAGATTTCGGGCTGAGGCAGATGCCCTCCTTGTCGGCACGCCGGGCTGCCCAGTTCCCGGCGGCCATGCAGGCTCTTGTCGATGAGCGGGCCGAGCCGTTGCGCGAGCCGTTCCGGGGCCTTACCACGGAGGGCATCATCAGGCCGGGTTTGTTCCCGCTCCGGGCGACGGGCGTGAGCACTGCGCCGATCGCGGAGGCCGCGGTCGCGTTCGTGGGGTGCGCTCAGCGCCGGGCAGCGCCAGCGGGCCGTGCTCCCGCTCGATTCGGACGAGCGCCGGAAGTGGCTGAATGCCCACCCCTTCGTGTTCCGTCACGGCATGATGCTCGAGGAGCTGGCACCGGACACGCGCCAGCTTGGCCTCGGCCTGCTGCGGGCCAGCTTGTCGGCCAGGGGCTTTGCCCAGGCCCGCGACATCATGCGGCTGAACGGGCTGCTCGCCGAGGTGACGGGCATGCACGACGACTACGCTGAGTGGCTGTACTTCCTGTCCTTCTTCGGGGAACCAGACGCGGACCAGCCCTGGGCCTGGCAAATCGACGGCCACCACCTGTGCGTCAACTGCACCGTCATCGGCGACCAGCTGGTCCTCACCCCGGCCTTCATGGGCTCAGAACCGTGTCAGGTCTTCAGCGGCCCGCTCGCGGGCACCATGGTCTTCACCGCCGAGGAGCGGGCAGGCCTCAGCCTCATCCGCTCGCTCGACGACGAGCAGGCCAGGCGGGCCATCTTGCAACCGTCGATCCATCCCGGCGATCTCCCAGCCAGCCTGCAGGACCCTTTGGATGGGCGCATCGTGGCCGGTGCCTGGCGCGACAACGCGATGGTCCCCTACGCCGGCGTGTGCGCGGCCGACTTGTCCGACAGCCAACGGCACCTGCTGCGGGCTCTGGTGGCCACGTATGCCGGCTGGGTCCGCGAAGGTCACAGCGGGGTGAAGATGTCCGAGGTCGACCGGCATCTCGACGAAACCTACTTCGCCTGGATGGGCGCCGTCAGTGACGACGGGCCCTTCTACTACCGGATCCACAGCCCGGTAGTGCTCATCGAGTTCGATCACCACCCCGGCGTGGCGTTCGACAACCCCGTCCCCTCGCCCAATCACATCCACACCATAGTGCGCACGCCCAACGGGGGCGACTACGGGGCGGACCTCCTGCGCCAGCATTACCAGCGCTTCGATCACACCAACGGCACCCACGCACTCCCCGGCGTGCCGCCCGGACACATCCGGACCAGCTTGGACGCACCGGCAGCACCTGAACACCGATAGCGGCTACAGACCAGGCTCTGCTGCCAGACCTGCGCCTCGGATGAGGCCGCGCCAGAATCCAGGAGCCGAAGAACGGGAGTGACCCCGTGCCGATCTGGATAATCTGCCCCTGGCTTGAGGTGCGCCTTGATGGCAGTCGGCTGGGCACGCTGGCTACCCCAGCCATACAGTCCCCGCGCCCTTGCAGCGCCCTGTCAGGTAGATATCGTGATATCACGATGGATGGACCCGGCGGTGGCGGCAGGGCCACCAAGGACATGGTGCTGCGTCTGGACCCGGCGCTTGCCGAGAGACTGCGCCTGGTGGCTGAGGTGGAGCGCCGCTCGGTCTCTGATGTTGCCCGCGAGGCGGTGGCGGCGCTGGTCGAGCAGCGCCGCTCCGACAGGCGCTTCCAGGCGCTGCTGGAGGAAAACCTCGCCCGCCACAGTGAGGCGCTGCGGTTGCTGCGCGACGGCACCGACACCCCCCGCGACGCGGCGGCGGGCGGAGCAGTATGAGCATCCCCGATATCGCCGATCTGATCACCATCGCCGCCCGCGTGCTGGAGATCGACGCCAGTGAAGCGCTTGATCTGATCGACGTGCCGGCCGCCGAGACGGCGCTGGGCGAGGCCCGGAACCGGCGCGGTGAGCCGGCCGGGCAGGTGGCGGCTGCGCTGCTGACCGGGCTGATCCGGCACCCCCCGCTGCCGCGAGGCAACCGGCAGGTCGCGCTGCTGGCGATGCTGCAATTCCTGGGACGGCAAGGTCTCGGCCTCGATCTCCAGCCCGCCACCGCGGCCCGTGACCTGATCGCTGGTATCACCACCGGGACGCTCGCCGAGCCGGCAGTCACCGCCTGGATCTCCGGCCGGCTGCGCCCACAACAAGGTAAGGAGGCTGGGATCATGAAACGGCTCACCCGCCGCGGGAACTGCGAAGCACTCGCGGTCACGGCCAGGGCGGGCAAGTTCCCGCATTTGACCGACCGCGCCTACCGCGCGGTGACCATGGCCGAGGCCGAGGCGGCGGGACTTCGCCACAACTACGTCGGCACCGAGCATCTGCTGCTCGGCCTGCTCGGCATCGACGACGGCGTCGCGGCTAAGGTCCTCACCCGACTGGGCGTGAGCGCGGCCGAAGCCAGGGCTCAGACCGAGCAGATCATCGGCCGCGGCACCGCACCGCCGGCCGGGCAGCCGCCGTTCACACCCCGATCCAAAAAGGTGCTGGACCTGGCCAACGGTGAAGCCAGACGGCTGGGCCACAACTATGTGGGCACCGAACACCTCCTGCTCGGCCTCGTCCGCGAAGGCGCAGGGGTCGCCGCCCAGATCCTTGGCCGACTCGGCGCCGACCGGGCCGCGATCGTCGAGGCGATCCTGCACGTGCTCAGCGGCGCCGACCCCACCTGCCGTGAGCAGCGCCGCGCCTTGCTCACCGGCGAGCTCACCGCCGTGCTCGACGAGAACGACCGGCTGCACGCCGAGATCGAGCGCCTGCGCCTGCTACTGCGCCAGCACGGCATCGAACCCGGTGACTGTGCGACTCGCTCAGCCTGAGTGATCCCGGCCCCGCTCGCTGGCGAGCTCCCCCCGCCGATCAGCCAGCCTTACTGCCCGGCGAAACCCCAGCCGACCGGGCGGCCCAGAACGCTCACCGATATCGACGGGCTGGCACCTCGACCGGCCACCGACAGCCACCTCCCATGGCCAGCCGCACCCGTCGTACTGCCGTTGGGCACGGGTGGTTCCTCGTCTTCTTGGGCCGTAAGTGGCACGACCGAATGGTTGATCTGCTGCTGTACCCGTGATGGCGCGAGCACAGCCAGCCAGGCCAGCTGACCCCACGCGCAAGCTGCGCACGGGGTTGCCCGCCACGCGCCTCCGGCCGGCGGCGAGCTAGGCGGGCGCAAGCCGCCTCGCCACCTGGCGCATGAGCGGCGAGCCGATCGATTCCTGCACGCTGCGGGCGAACAGCCACTGCCGGACCCGGCCGGGGTCAATCCCGGCCAGGCCCGCCATCCGCATCGCCAGTGCGGCCGGATCGGCGGCCAGCCTGCCCTCGCAGTTCAGCATGTGCTGTAGGACGTCGTAGGCGGGGTCGCCGACGTATGGCTTGGGGTCGATCACAAGCCATGGTGCCCGCTGCGCGGCGAGGATGTTGTCGCCGTGCAGGTCGGTGCACAGCAGCACCCGGCTGTCCGCGGTCTCGGGCAGGGCCCGGAACAGCGCGATCCCGGCCCTGGCGAGCCCCGGATCGATCTTGTCCGCGGCACTGGCGGCCGCGTATTCCTGGTCGAACTCGTCAGCCCATGCCGCGCACATCTGCGATAGCGGGCGGAACGGGTAGGCCGCGGGCGGCTGCACCCATAGCTGGCGTAGCAGCCCAGTCACGACCTGATCCTGGTCGGGCTCGGGCAGCGTCTGGCCTAGCGGGGTGCCGGGCATGCACCGCTCGATCAGCAGCGCGTACGCTGACTCGGTCTCGAGGGCGGCATGCAGGCGGACGGCCCCGTTCCCGTCCCATAGCCGCAGCCCGGCTGCCTCGTCCCGCTCTTCGCCGCCGGGGAACCGGTACCCGATCTTGAGCACGAGGGCGGCGCCGGCCCGATCGGTGACCGGTGCCGTCCATGAGCACTGCCCGCCCGGCTGGAACGGCTCGCCTACCTGCAGCGACCACCGGCCGGCGAGGTCGGCCACGATCGCGGGCAGGTCGGCGATCCAGCCGCTCACGCGGCTATCGCGGCACGCTGTCTCGGCCAGGTACCTGGGCACAGAGAAGGCCGTCATGACAGAACGCTGCCTACCCGCTGGTGGCGGCGTCAAGTGACACGGGCTCGCGTCATGAACGGTTCACAGAACACATCTGCCGGGATACGGAATCCCATGGCCACCGCAGGCCTCGACCTGATATGGACGGCTTTCAAGCGCAGGCCCGTTCCGGTGATTGCCCCGCATAACTGGTGGATCTGGTCGATGACGACCCCGCTGACCAGCCGACTCACCACTCGCACGGAATCGGCATCGTTCCGTGTCCGAGTCACGCTGTCTCCGGTACCACGCTCTGTATTCGGCCAAGCTCGCGGCCCATTGAGACGTGTATGCCGATCTGCGCGCCTGCCAGGACGCGGTCGGGAACACCGGCGACCTGTCCAGATTGTTCGATCCGTGAGGCCGATGCCGTGGGACCGGACCGGTGGCTGGCCATGCGGATCGATCCTCTTTTGTTCTTGGTCTCAAGAGGGTGCGGTTTCTTTGTTCCCGGCGTGCGGCCCCCGCTGCCCGGCCCGATCCTGCCCCCGCGCGCGACCCGATAGCGGCCGGGAATATGATGGCAGCTGTTCTCAGGGAGGGTCGCGTGCCGGCTGTCATTAGCACGCCAGGCGGTCCCGGCGTCCAGCAGCAAGGGCAGGCCGGCCCGGGGCTGCAGCCTGGCTGGGGTGTCAGCCCCGAGCGCCAGCAGGCCATCGCTGAGGTGCTGGACGGCCTGGTCCCGCCGACAGGGCGCCTTGCGCCAGTTCAGCTGCGGGCGGTCACGGTCGGCCTGGCGGTACGCCGCGGCCTGTGGGCGGATCTTGTCGTCCGGGACCCCGATGTGCGCTGGTATCTGCCCCTGCACCGGTCCAACTCCTGCGATGTATGGCTGCTGGCCTGGGAGCGTGGCCAAGACACTGACTGGCATGACCACGGCGGGTCGTCGGGGTCGTTCGCCGTGGCCGAGGGCTGCCTGGCCGAGCAGTACCGGGCCCCGGGCGGCCGGCGGATCGCCCGCCGGCGGCTGCTCGCTTCCGAGGCGGTGGCGTTCGGGCCCGCGCACGTGCACGACGTCGCGCATGGCGGTGGCGGGTCGGCGACGAGCATCCATGCGTACTCGCCGCCGCTGATGGCGATGACGTACTACAGCGCCACCGAGTACGGCTTGATCGCCAGGGCGACTGTTGCGGTCGACGGCCCGGAGGGCGCACGGGGCCGCGGCGGCGCCGGCACCGCGCTCGCCGCCGCCTCGGCGTCGGCCGCCCGGCTCACCTCCGACTCGCTGCCGGCCGACGCGCCCAGCATTGACGAGCTACTGGCCGAGGCCCGCAGCGGCCTGGCCCGGCTCCGTCCAGAGGCGGCGTTCGCGCTCCTCACCGACGGCGCCGTGCTGGTCGATATCCGGCCCCTGGAGCAGCGGATCGCCGAGGGGGAGGTCCCGGGGGCGATCATCATCGGGCGCAACGTGCTGGAGTGGCGGCTGGACCAGCGCAGCGAGGCTCGCATTCCCGCGCTCGCCCGGGCCGATGCGCAGATCATCGTCATGTGCTCCGAGGGCTACGCCTCCACCCTCGCCGCAGCCACCCTGCGGCGCATTGGCCTGCGCGAGGCCACCGACCTCGACGGCGGCTTCCAGGCGTGGAAGGCAGCCGGCCTGCCAACGCGCCCGGCCCAGCCGCCCGGCTGATGCGCGCCGGAGACTCAAACGAACACGGAGCCCGATGCGCCCCCGATGACCGCTGCCAGGACGCGCCGGCCGCCATCACCGCGGCCGCGTTACCTGCCGTCACCTTCGTTCGCATCTTCGCCCGGGCGGGCTGGTTCCACTGCGAGCACGGCAAGGCTTCGAAGTAGCCGGCGGTTGCCGCCGACGGTCGTCCGGCTTGCCGGACACCCCATGACCGGCGAGGACGTTACCGGAACACGAGCGGAGGGACTCGTATCGCGCGCCGCCGTGCGCGGCTGGGATGGAGGTCGGGTTCAGGCGGGCAGGAAGTCCCGGGCGGCGCGGACGAGCAGCGCGAGCTTGGCGCGTTGGGCCTCGGCGGTGATGGCGTTGCCGGCGACCGAGGTGGCGAAGCCGCACTGCGGGCTCAGCGCGAGCCGGCCAGCATCGACCACGCGGCGTGCCTGGCCGAGCCGGGCCTTGATCTGCTCCAGCGGCTCGACCCGTGATGTCTTGGTGGTGACCAGGCCCAGCACCACGACCTTGTCGCCGGGTACCAGCCGCAGCGGGTCGAAGGTGCCCGAGCGCTCGTCGTCGTATTCCAGCAGCAGCCGGCTGGCGTGCACACCGCCGAACACCGGCGCGGCGATCGCGTCGTACCCGCCGGCCACCAGCCAGCGGCTGAGCTGGTTGCGCGGCACAGATGGAAGCCGAACGTGGCCGGGCGCCCGGCGTCGATCACCGCGTTATCAAGCTCGATCCCGTACCCCAGCCAGCGCTGCAGCGGCCAGCCGCGCTCCTCGTAGAACGCG
>WNGP01002102.1_pt1 | contig 16599 bp, 15 predicted proteins | sample 5407671 | NCBI WGS metagenome assembly WNGP01 (sample SAMN13153381, study PRJNA577476) | soil metagenome | isolation source: 40 cm soil or saprolite under Garry oak tree replicate 2 | place: USA:California | collected 2016-06-15 | reverse complement strand
GATGCTGGCGCCGTCGGCGCTCAGCGTACCGGTGAACTTGCCTTGGCCGTCGACCAGCTTGGGCGGCACCTCGCCGAAGCCGGTGAGCCGCGCGCGGTAGCTAGTCACGTCGTCGCGATCGGCGCGCGCGGCGGATGTAATCGACGCCGCCAGCGCCGTCAACGCGACAGCGGCCAGAATAGACTTCCGCCTCAGATTCATTCTCATCTTTGGTTCCTCCGTCAGCTTTGAATGTATGGATACCGAGCGAATAAGATCCGAACGTTCCGGTCAGGTCTTGTTTGGGAGCGCGCGGAAATCTTACACCGAACGTATAGGAAAATTCAAACGCTGTTTGCGCCGGGGTGAGTACTGCGCCGCCGTAAAGAAGGCGACGCACCGAACACGCCGAGCAGCATGATCGCAGCGCGCCATTGTGGACGGTCGGAGGTCCAGGCGCTGGTTCGCAAGTACGACAAGTCGTGACCGAGATACAGATCACGATGTCGGCGATCAAGCCCTAGCCGCTATTGGGCGATCTTGCGCACCGCGTTGTTGAACATGTCGACTACGTAGAGTGTTCCCGAGGAGTCCACGGCTATGCCGCCCGGCAGGTGGAACTGGGCGATCGCACCGTTGTCGTCGACGTAGCCGGCCGCTCCCGTGCCGGCGAGCGTAGTAACCGTTCCCGCAGGATTGATCCTGCGAATGTGGTGAGTTCCGTAATCCGCCACATAGACCGTGCCCGCGGCGTCCACGGCGACTCCGCCGGGGCCGCTCACCTCGGCGCCCGTGCCCGTGCTGTCGATGTAGCCCGGTTGAGTGAAGGTCTGCGGGGAGCCCGCGAGCGTGGTCACGACGCCCGCCGGCGTGATCTTGCGGACCGTGGAGCTCGTCGCGTCGGCCACGTAGACATTTCCCGCTCCGTCGACGGCGACCCCGGAGGGACCGTTGAACCGCGCCGTGGTCCCGGTGCCGCTCAAATTGCCCGGCAGTGCGTTGTTGCCGGCGAAGGTGCTCACAACCCCCAACGGTGTGATCACGCGGATCACATTGTTGTCGTGATCCGCGACGTACAGATTACCGGCTCCATCGAAGGCGAGACCTCGCGGTAGGCGAAACAGCGCGGCCGTACCGACGCCGTCAACGTAACCGAACGTTCCCGCCGTCGAGCCCGCGAAGGTCGAGACCACTCCCGCGGGAGTGATCTTGCGGACCGCGTTGTTGCTCGTGTCGCCCACGTAGACGTTGCCCGAGCCGTCCACCGCCACTCCCCTCGGATTGAAGAATCTCGCTGCCGTGCCCGTTGCATCGACAAAGCCGGATTGGCCCGCCGTTGAACCCGCGAGCGTGCTCACTACACCGCCCGAGGTGATCTTGCGGATCGCGTTGTTGAAGGTGTCCGCGACATAGACGTTGCCGGAGCCGTCCACGGCAATTCCGGTGCTATCAACCGTCAAGGCGGGGTTGAACCTGAACTGAGCGGCCGTGCCCGTGGCGTCGGTGTATCCGCCCGTAGCCTGGCCCGCCAGCGTCGAGACCAGAGCGCAGTTGACCTTGACGGTGACCACGTTGCCCGATGTGAAGCTGCCCGTGCCACCCGCGAGCGTGCATGTCTGTCCTGCCGGCTGCGTCTTGATCGTCACGCTGTAGGGTGTCGAACTCGCGAGCGCGGTTGCAAACCTGAACAGCCCGTTTGACCCGAGCGTGAGATCGTCTCCCAGGTTGTTTTGCAGCACGACCGTCTTGCTGCTCCCTAGCCCGACCAGATAGCCGCCGACCGTATAGGTGAATGGGCTCGCGCTGATCCTGCGGATTCTCCTGTTGCCCCAGTCGGCGACGATCACGTTCCCGGAGGCGTCCACGGCGAGGCCATGCAGCAGGTTGAACCTCGCCGTCGTGACCGGCCCGTCGGCGAAGGCGAACGACGACGCCCCGGCCAGCGTGGAAACCACGCCCGCCTGCGTGATCATACGGACGACGTTGTTCCCCGAGTCGGCCACGTAGAGATTGCCGGAACCGTCCAGGGCGAGGCTCTGTGGCGAGTTGAAGATGGCCGCCGCGCCGGTCGCGTCCTTGTATCCCGACCCCCCCGCGCCCGCGAAGGTCGTGACTGCTCCCGCGGGCGTGATCTTGCGTATCCGCCCGTTTCCGGCATCTCCGACGTAGACGTTGCCCGTTCCGTCCACGACGACGCCCCGCGGAGAATTGAACTGCGCCGCGACGCCGGTGGCGTTGTTGAAACCCGGCGTTCCCGAGCCCGCGAGCGTCGTCACGGCGCCCCCCGAGTCGATCTTGCGGATCGCGTGGTTGCCGGAATCGGCGACGTAGACGTTGCCGCCGGCGTCCACCGCGACGCCCTGAGGGTTGTTGAACGAAGCCGCGTTTCCGGTCCCGTTGACGAAGCCCGGCGTTCCCGAGCCCGCCAGCGTGGTCACGACGCCCGCCGAAGTGATTTTCCGGATCGCGTGATTGATGGTGTCCGCCACGTAGATGTTGCTGCCCGCGGCGTCCACCGCGGCACCGGCCACGCTCGTGCCGACCCCGGCGAAGTGGAAGGCCGCGGCGGTGCCGGTGCCTTCGGCGTAGCCCGGCAGTCCCGATCCGGCCAGGGTGGACACCGCCCCCGCTGGCGTGATCTTGCGAACCACATTGTTGAAGTAGTCGGCGACGTAGAGGTTGCCCGCAGCGTCCGTGGCGATGCCGGATGTACCCCAGAACACCGCCTCTTCTCCCGGCGCGTCGCCGAGTCCGGGTAGCCCCGAGCCGGCGATCGTGAAGACCGTAGCGCAGCTCAGCCTGACCATGTCGATATTGGAGAGGACGGGCCCGCCGCTTCCGCTGTTGTTGGTTATCGCACAGACCTGCCCGTTGGCCGGTTGCGTAAGCACGGTCACGTTGTAGGTTCCGAACTGATTCACCGGCGTTACAAACGTAAACGAGCCGTTAGTGCTGACCGGAAGGTCGTCGCCCCCGTTGTTCCGCAGCACGACCGTCGTCGCCGCACCCAGGCCGACCACGGTTCCGCCCACAGTGAAGGTGCTTCCTCCGCCCCCACCGCCGCCGCTTCCACCGCCTGGGGGCGGACTGCTTCCCCCTCCGCCGCCGCAGGCGGCGACCGCAAGCACCATGAAGAGCTGCGCAATGTTCCGCGCCAAGCGTAGGTTTTTCATATCCCAGACCCTCGTTTTGTAGCGGAGACCCGCTTGAACGTCGCGGCGAAGATGCGCCGCCGGGACCGGCTCGTCAAGGGCAGATGCACGGCGGCAGGCGCTGTAACGAAACCTTCGCTAATTTACCGCTAGACTCGCTCCGATTCGCCCCGTTGAGGGGTGCGAAGGAGGAGCCAAGTTAGCATAAGACCGATGTGCGCCGTTCAGGACAGCTTCAAGCACTGGACTGCGGCGCGCCGGAGAATTGATTATCCTATCCGTGAATGTCCGGTATGGAGAAAGGCGACCGGCAGCTCAGGGGCCGGAAGCCGCCGTTCCCGTCAGACGTTGAACCGGAAGTAGATCAAATCGCCGTCGCGCACGACATATTCCTTTCCTTCAAGTCTCATCTTTCCGGCTTCTTTCGCGCCCTGCTCGCCTTTGCAGGCGACGTAGTCCGCGTAGGCGATCACTTCGGCGCGGATGAAGCCGCGCTCGAAGTCGGTGTGGATCACGCCGGCCGCCTGCGACGCCGTGGCGCCGACCGGAACGGTCCAGGCGCGCACTTCCTTCGGTCCGGCGGTGAAATAGGTCTGCAGACCCAAGAGCGCATACCCGGCGCGGATCAAGCGGTCGAGGCCGGGCTCCTTCATTCCCATGTCGGCCAGAAAAACCTGCTTGTCTTCGTCCGGCAGATCGGCGATCTGCGCTTCGAGCGCCGCGCTGATGGGCACGACCGGCGCGCCTTCGCGCTTCGCGTACTCCTCGACTTTCGCGAGCAGCGGATTGTTCTGGAATCCGTGCTCGGCGACATTGGCGACGTACATCGCGGGTTTTGATGTCATCAGGAACAAAGGCCTGAGCACGGCCTGCTCTTCCTTCGAGAGCGGCACGTTGCGCGCTGGCCGCGCCTCGTCGAGCGCCGGGCGCACCTTGTCGAGCACGGCGACGATGCGCCGCGCTTCCTTGTCGCCGCCGGTCTTGGCGACTTTCGCGTAGCGGGCATAGGTCTTTTCCACCGTCGCAAGATCGGCGAGGGCGAGCTCGGTGTGTATCGTTTCGATGTCGGAAACTGGTTCGACTTTGCCGGCGACGTGGACGACGTTCGGATCCTCGAAGCATCGCACCACGTGTGCGATCGCGTCGCATTCGCGGATGTTGGCGAGGAACTGGTTCCCCAGCCCCTCGCCTTTCGACGCTCCGGCCACTAGCCCCGCGATGTCCACGAACTCGACCGCAGCCGCGACGACCTTCTGAGGCTTAGCGATCGCGGCGATCTTGGCAAGGCGCGGATCGGGGACTTCGACGATCCCGATGTTGGGGTCGATGGTGCAGAACGGATAGTTCTCCGCCGCAATCCCCGCCTTGGTGAGGGCGTTGAATAGAGTCGATTTACCTACGTTGGGCAGCCCGACGATTCCGCATTTCAAAGCCATCAGGATTTCGTGTGCAGCCTGAGCATCGCCGCTTCCATGTCGCCGTCGAGCAAGAGGCCCGAGGCTCCCATGCAGCGCTCGAGCGCCGTCTCGATCAATTCACGCTCGGGCACAGGCGGCGGCGTCAGCACGTAGCCGGCGACGAGGTCCTTGTTCCCCGGGTGGCCGATGCCGATGCGCAGCCGCCAGAACCCGTGCGTGCCCAGTTGCGCGGCGATGTCCTTCAGGCCGTTGTGGCCGGCGACTCCGCCGCCGAGTTTCAGTTTCGCCGTTCCCGGCGGAAAATCGAGCTCGTCGTGCACGACCAGGATTTCCTGAGGCTGGATCTTGTAGAAGCGCGCGAGCGCTCCGACCGATTTGCCCGAGAGGTTCATGTAAGTCTGCGGCAGCAAGAGCCACAAGTCGCCCGAGGCTCGCGCGAGCTTGCCGAGGAGGCCGTGATACTTGGCGACCGTTTTCAGCTCGATGCGCTGCGCGAGAGCAAGGCGCGAGGCGAACCAGAAGCCGACGTTGTGCCGGTCCCTTTCGTGCTTCCTCCCGGGGTTCCCGAGGCCGGCGATCAATTTTAGAGAATGCATGGATAAAAAAGGGCGCGGGGGTTACCGCGCCCTTTCGCGTAGTGGCAACAGGCGCTACTTCTTGTCGCCCCTGTCGCCCCTGTCGGCCTTCTCGCCCTTGCCGCCTTTGCCGCCCTTCTCCTCGGCAGCCGGAGCGGCCGCTTCCGGCGCCTTCTGCTTGACGGTCGGCACGTCGGCGGCGGCAGGAACGGCTTCCGCTGCAGGCGCGAGGACTCCCTCGACCCCGACCCCGGCAGCCGCGGCAGCGGCGGCGGCCTCCTCTTCCTCGGCGATCGCAGCCTTCGGGATCTGCGCCGAAGCGACGGTAGGATTCTCGTTGCCCCCCAGGGAAAGCTCCACGCCCTCGGGCAAGGGGAGCGCGCGCACGTGGATCGAGTGCCCGATCGCGAGCGCAGACAGGTCCACCTCGATGAATTCGGGCAGATTCGCAGGCAGGCAGCGGACGTCGATCTCGCTCAGAACGTGGGTGATGAGGCCGCCCTGCTCCTTGATCGCGGGCGACTTCTCCGCGTTGACGAAGTGCAAGGGCACCCTGATGTGGATCTTCTCGTCCGCCGAGACTCTCTGGAAGTCGACGTGCTGCACTTCCATCTTGAACGGATGCATGTTGACCGCCCGCAGCAGCACTTCCTCCTTCGCGCCGTCCAGGGCGAGCGTCAGGACCGACGCGTGAAACTTCTCGTCGCGCAGCTGGTGGTACAGCGGGTTGTGATCGAGCTCGATGCTGACCGCGGGTTTCTTGCCCCCGTAGACAATCCCGGGGACCTTCCCGCCGTGGCGCAGGCGGCGGCTCGCGCCCCTTCCCTGCCCTTTGCGCGTTTGCGCGACGACTTCGATTGCCATGTTGCCCTCTCCTCGATTGAGGCGGCGCCCGCGACCAGTCGCCGCCGTTGAAAAATCTACTCGATGAACAGCGAGCTCACCGAATCCTCGTTGCTGATCCGCAGGATCGTTTCCGCGAGCAGCCCCGCGACCGACAGCACGCGGATCTTCTTGCACGCCTGAGCGGCCTTGGACAGCGGTATGGAGTCGGTCACCACCAGCTCGTCGATCTCCGACTCGGCGATGCGCTCCACCGCCCCGCCAGAAAGCACGGGGTGCGTGCAGTACGCGACCACGCGGGTCGCGCCCTCCTGCTTCAGCGCGTGCGCCGCCTTGACCAGCGTATTGGCGGTGTCGACCATGTCGTCCATGATGACGCAGTTGCGTCCCTTCACGTCGCCGATCACGTTCATCACTTCCGACACGTTCGGCTGGGGCCGCCGCTTGTCTATGATCGCGAGGTCCGACTCCAGGCGCTTCGCCATCGCGCGCGCGCGCACCACGCCGCCGACGTCCGGCGACACCACCAGCAGGTTCTCGTACTGGTGCTTCCATACATCCCCCAGCAGCACGGGGGTGGCGTAAATATTGTCCACGGGCACGTCAAAAAATCCCTGTATCTGATCGGCGTGCAGATCCATCGTCAGCACGCGGTCGACCCCTGCCGCCTGCAGCATGTTCGCCGCCACCTTCGCGCTGATCGCCACGCGCGCCGAGCGCGGGCGCCGGTCCTGGCGCGCATACCCGAAATACGGGATCGCCGCCGTCACCCGGGCCGCCGAGGCGCGCTTCAAGGCATCGACGATCAACAGCACTTCCATCAGGCTGTCGTTCGCCGGCGCGCAAGTGGACTGCAAAACGAAACAGTCCTTGCCGCGCACGTTCTCCAACAGCTCGACCATGATCTCCCCGTCGGAGAACTTGCCCACGGTGGCGTGGCCGATCGGGATGTTGAGCCGCCGCACCACCGCGTGCGCGAGCATCGGGTTGGCGTTCCCGGTGAAAACCATCAGGCTTTCGTAGGCCATGCGCTTTAGTCCAGGAGCTGGGGGCTCGACCCAAGCCGTCTTGCTCACAAAAAATCAGCCGCATCGGCGGCTTGCTGTTTCGCTGGCCCCTGATCCCTGGGCCCTCGTCTCGAAATCTGATGGCTGGGGAGGAAGGATTCGAACCCTCGCATGGCGGAATCAAAATCCGCTGCCTTAACCAGCTTGGCGACTCCCCAAGCGCTAAACCTGCTCCAGCAACGCCGCGAGCGGATGACTATCCAGCCCGCGCACGGCGAAGCCGCGCATCTCCGCGGGCATCCTGGACAGGACCGCGCGCGCTTCGCGCTCGGCTGCAAATTCGACGAATACGCAGGCGCCTGAGCCGCTCATGCGCGCATCTCCGAACTGCCTGAGCCATTCGAGATGCGCCGCCACCTCCGCGTGGCGCCGGCACACGACCGATTCCAGGTCGTTCCTTCCGAAACCGGCGGAAAAGCCTGATATTTTGATGGTTTTCGAATTTCGTGTCAATTCAGGCGCGATGAAAATCGCATGCGTGGCCACGGCAACCGGTGGAACGAGCACGACGTACCATGCCTGCGGCAATGCGAGCGGCGCAAGGCGCTCGCCGATCCCCTCGGCGAAAGCGTTCCCGCCGAAGAGAAAGAACGGAACGTCCGCCCCGAGCGCAAGCGCCATCGCCGCGAGCTTCTCCTTCGGCAGCGCGAGCCCCCACAGGCGGTTCAGGACCGCGAGCGTGGTTGCGCAATCGGAGCTGCCGCCGCCCAGTCCCCCTCCGATCGGAATGTTCTTTTCGATGTCGATGTCGACGCCCCGGTTCGAGCCGCCCTCGGCTTGCAGGAGCCGCGCGGCGCGCACGGCGAGGTCTTCAGCTTCGGTGATGCCGGGCAGGGCCCGCGCGCGCCTCACCTCGGCGTCCGCGCGCGGCGTAAAGCGCAGCCAGTCGCAGCGCTCGATCAGGCGGAACGCGGTCTGCAACAGGTGATAGCCGTCGGGGCGCCGCCCGAGGACGTGCAGGAAGAGATTGAGCTTGGCCGGGGCCGGATAGCGGCGCTCCCACGGATTCAATTTGTCCATTGATCCACGACGAGGACAATTTCGAGATCTTCGCGCTTCAGGCGCATCCGGAAAGGCTTTCCTCCCCGGAACTCCTCGTAGGCGACCTGCCAGCCGTCCTGCCTGAGTTCCAGGCCGTTGTCCACGTCGCCCTGCATCTCCGCCGGCCGGCCTGGGCTCGCCCGCGCCTGCACCCAGTCCGAGAGCCCGGCTAGCGGAAGCCGCCAGCCGAGCGCCTGCTCGGTCAGACTTTCCGCGTCGGCGGCGCGGTACTCCTTGTTGTCGCCGGTCACCAACCGGAAGCGATCGCGCTCCCGGCTGATCCGCGCGATTCCCTGGCCCAGGGCTGAGGTGATGAGCAGTTCGTCGGCGTCGTCCGAGTGCCGCCAGAATATTCTGCCGGATGCGGCGTCTTTTGCGTGGCGGACCGCGACGCGGCCTGACAGCTCGAAGCCGCCCGGGAGAGGAAGCCCGGCCTCGGGCAGGGACGCACAGGCGACTAGCAATGCCGCTAGAGCAAAGGCGGGGGCAAACCGAACCACAAGAAATCAGCGCTTGAGGCGCCTGATCGTATTGGCGAGCGTTTCGTTGTCCGGGCTTTCCCGGGTGGCGTCGCCCCAGACGCGCTCCGCCTCGGCGCGCTCGCCCATCGCCCAAAGCACTTCGCCGAGGTGGGCGGCGATTTCCGCGTCGGGCCGCCCGGCGAACGCGCGGCGCAGGTAGCCGAGCGAATCCTTCAGCTTGCCCATCCGGTACAGCACCCATCCCATGCTGTCGATGATGAAGGAATCGTCGGGGGCAAGCTGCAGCGCCTTTTCGATCAGCTCGCGCGCCTCGGGCAGGCGCTGATTGCGGTCGGCGAGGGAATAGCCGAGCGCGTTGTAGGCGTGCGCGTGCTCGGGCCGTATCTCGATCAGCTTGCGAAGGGAAGCCTCGAGAATATCCACGCGCTCGATTTTCTCCGCGAGCATGGCGTAGTCGTAGAGCAGCTCGGGATTGTTCGGAACCCGGTCGAGCGCCTGCCCGACCAGATCGAATGCGGTCTTCGGCTGGTTGGCGTCGCGCAGGAGCTGCGCTTCGGCGAGGATCAGCTGCACGCGCTGCTGGCTGTCCTTCGCGGCCGCCTGCTGCAGGCGCGCCCTTGCCTCGTCGAGCTTGCCCTGTCTGGCGAGCACCTGGGCATAGCGGATCTGCGCCTGCACGTATTGCTCGCCCTCGCCCACTTCACCGTACCAGCGGAGCGCCTCTGGAATATTCTTCCGCTCTTCGGCGACCTGACCGAGATACAGGCGCACTCCGTCCTTGTCGCGGTAGGGGCTTTCGATCAGGCTCCTGAGATATCTCTCGGCGGCGTCGTAGTCCTTGAGCTGCAGCGAAAGCAGCGCCACCGCGAAGGCCATGTCGCTGCTGTCGGGAACGCCGGACATGAGCTTCTGGAACTCGGCGCGAGCCTCGCCGAAGCGTTTTTGCGCAACCAGCAAGCGCGCGTAGGCGAGGCGCGTTTCCCGCGCGGCAGGATATTTTTTCAGATGGCCGGCAAGCAGCGCCTCGGCCTGATCCGTCGAAGCCTTCTGCAGCAGTTGCGCTTCGAGCAGGACCGCCGCCTCCCAGTCCGGCCGCAGCTGTCCGGCCTTGCGGGCCGCCTCGAGCGCCAGGCGTTCGTCGCCCGCGCTGACCGCTGCCCGCGCGACGGCGAAATGCGCCTCGGCGAGCCTGGGGTAGTCCGCGGCGAGACTGCGCACGAGTTTGAGCGCGGCCTGCTTGTCCTGGGTATTGGCAAGCGTGCGGGTCAGCTGCGTGAATCCGTTTGCAGGATCGTTGGCGGAACCGGCCAGCAGCTTCTTGAGATTGGGCAACGCCTCCTCGTAGCGGCCCGCGGCGACCAGCAACCCGGCGAGCGCCTGAAGCGGGCGTGTCGAGCCGGGCTCGGTCTCGTGCCAGAGCGTTGCAGCGTCGATCGCGGCGTTGTTCATTCGCGCGTAGAGCGCAACTTCGGTGGCGCGCCGCGCGATCCGGGGATCGCGCGTGCGTTTCGCGAGATCGACGTACGCCTGCGCGGAGAGGGTGGCGCTGCCGCGCTGGCCGGCGATCTCGGCGAGCAGGAATTCGTACAGCAGGTTTTCGGTCAGCTCCTGCTTGGGAAGTACCGCGCGGTCCTCGGGTTCGGGCGCGGCCGCCTGCGCTTCGCCGGCGGGTGCGTCCGTGTCGGATTCGTCCTGCAGTTCCTCTCCTGCCGCGGGCGGCTGCGGCGGCGGCGCGGCGCATCCCGCAAACACGACGAACGCCATCGCGGCGACGAGGCGCAAAGCGCCGACTCGGACGGGCAACAGGCTGTGTGGACTCGGCATGGAGGCACTTGCTGTCTTGAAGGGCTAGTTTAGGTATATTTCGAAAGGCCGACAAGGACATTGAGCGCCGCTGTGCCAGAGCTGCCCGAAGTCGAGATCACCCGCCGCGGCATCGAGCCTTTCGTGCTCGGCAAGACGATTACGGGCGTCGCTGTGCGCAATCCCAATCTGCGTCAACGCGTACCGCGCAAACTCGCCCGCATCCTGGTCGGTCAGCGGGTGAAACGTCTGGTGCGGCGTGGAAAGTATCTGTTGTTCCAGTGCGACGCCGGCTCGCTCATCGTGCACCTGGGCATGTCGGGGAGCCTGCGTGTGATCGACCCGCGAACGCTCCCCCGCGAGCACGATCATGTGGATCTCGTTTTCGGCGGCATCGCGCTGCGCCTGCGCGACCCGCGCCGCTTCGGCATAATCCTGTGGAACGACGGCGACGCGTCCCGCCATCCCTTGCTCGCGCGGCTCGGCGTCGAGCCGCTCGGCGAGCATTTCTCGCCCGAGTTCCTCTATCGGACCACGCGCGGCCGCGACGTCGGCATCAAGCAGCTGCTGATGAACGCCAACGTCGTGGTCGGGATCGGGAACATTTACGCGAACGAAAGCCTGTTCAGGGCGGGCATCCATCCGCGCGCGCGTGCGGGACGCCTCTCCCGCGCGCGCTGCGAGCGACTGGTCGCGGCCGTGAGGGACATTCTTCTGGCCGCGATAGCCGCCGGCGGATCGAGCCTGCGCGACTTCGTGCACTCCGACGGCTCCTCGGGGTATTTTCAGCAGCACTACGCCGTCTACGACCGCGCCGCCCTTCCGTGCCGGGTCTGCGGGGCCGCGATCCGGGTGGCGCGGCTGGGCCAGCGTTCGAGCTTCTTCTGCGCGACCTGCCAGAGGCTTTAGTACTTCCTTCGCTTGCCCACTTTCCCCGCGAGCGCGCGTGCCACGCGCGGCTGCACGAACTTGCTCACGTCCCCGCCCAGGATCGCGATTTCGCGCACGATGGTCGCCGAGATGAATTGATGCTGTTCGGCCGGGGTCAGGAACACCGTCTCGACGTCCGGGTACAGATTGCGGTTCATCCCCGCCATCTGGAATTCGTATTCGAAGTCCGACACCGCTCGCAAGCCCCGCAGGATGACCTGGGCCTTCTGGGCGCGAACGAAGTCCATGAGCAATCCGCGGAAGCCCTCGATTCTCACGTTGCGGTAGGGCTTCAGAACCTCGCGCGCGAGGCGCACGCGCTCCTCCAGCGTGAAGAACGGACGCTTGGCCTGGCTGGCGGCGATGCCGACGACGATTTCGTCGAACAGGGCGGCGGCGCGCCTCACCAGATCTTGGTGGCCCAGCGTGATCGGATCAAACGTTCCCGGATACACCGCCTTGATCATCGGCCTCCCTCACCAGAAGATGAAAATGCACGTTTCCCGCGCGCGCGCGCCTGAAAATAGTCCAGCCGCGGGGCGGTTCGAAGACGGCGTCGCTTTCCCCGTACACCCGCCCCCCTTCGGCGAGAAGCCCGCGCAACAGATCGAGCGCCGCGACCTGCAGGCCCAGACGGTACGGCGGATCGACGAATACGACATCGTATCGGGAGCGCGCGCCGCGGGCGAATTCTAGCGCCTCGCCGCGGACCACCGTCAGTCCCGTCGCGCCGAGCTTCGCCGCATTGTCGCGCAACGCGCGCAGCACCGCGGGGTTCTTCTCGACCATGACGACCGAGGCCGCACCGCGCGAAAGCGCCTCGAAGCCGAGCGCGCCGCTGCCCGCAAAAAGGTCCAGGCACGCCGTGCCGGTCAGGTCCCGCCCGAGCCAGTTGAACAGCGTTTCGCGAACGCGGTCCGGCGTCGGTCTCAAGTCCGCCGCGTCGGGGAATTCGAGGATGCGGCTGCGCCACAGGCCGCCGATGATCCGGACGGTATTGGGCCTAGTCCGGCGCACCGACGACGACGATCGAGAGCTTTTCGGGATCGGGCGACTCATCCATGCTGCCCGCCCCCGAAACGAGCGCGAGGACAAAAAAGGCGGCGCGTGCGGGAACCATTGCGACGAGTGATAAAATCCAACGCTATTCTATAGCGGTTCTCCTGCAAACCCTTCCTCCCCCATGCTCGAACTCTCCTCCGAGAACGCCCGCCGGCAGCGCTCCTGGGCGGCGCGCCTCAAGGACGGGCTCACGAAAACGCGCTCGCGGCTTTCGGGGCTCTTCGGCGGAGGGGCGATCGATCCGGTGCTGTTCGAGACGCTCGAATCCGCGCTGCTGGCAAGTGACGTTGGCGTCGATGCAACGCGGTTCCTGCTCGCGGGACTGCGCGAGCGCGCCCGTGGCCTACAAACCGCGGGGCAGCTGAAGGCCGAATTGCGGGCGATGCTCGTCGAGACGCTCACCCCGCTCGAGCAGACGCTCGATTTCACGGGCAAGAAGCCCTGCATCATCGTGCTCGCGGGGGTCAACGGCTCGGGAAAGACGACTTCGATCGGCAAGCTCGCGAGATACTTCCAAAATCAAGGCCTCTCGGTGCTGCTCGCTGCGGGGGACACCTTTCGCGCCGCAGCGCGCGAGCAGCTCGCTGTTTGGGGCGAGAAGAACGCCGTCGCTGTCGTCGCCCAATCGGGCGGCGACCCGGGAGCAGTCGTGTTCGATGCCATTGCCGCCGCGCGCTCGCGCGGAATCGACGTGGTCATCGCCGACACGGCCGGACGGCTGCCCACGCAGCTGCACCTCATGGAGGAAATCAGCAGGATCAAACGAGTCATCGCCAAGGCGGAACCCGGCGCGCCTCACGAGGCATGGCTCGTGCTCGACGCCAACACGGGCCAGAACGCGCTCAACCAGGTGAAGGCCTTCGACGACGCGCTCGGCCTCACCGGATTGATTCTCACCAAGCTCGACGGGTCGGCCAAGGGCGGCGTGGTGTGCGCCATCGCACTTGCACGATCGCAGCGCCCGCTGCCGCTCAGATTCGTGGGTATCGGCGAAGGGATCGACGATCTGCGCCCATTCGCCGCCGACGAGTTCGTTTCGGCGCTTCTCGATTGACCGCCGGCGTGGCCATCATCTCGCTCCGCCAGGTCAGCAAGCGCTATCCGGGGGGATTCGAGGCGCTCAGGTTGGTCAGCTTCGCCGTCGAGCCCGGGGAGATGCTGTTCCTCACCGGCCACTCTGGTGCCGGCAAGACGACGCTTCTCAAGCTGATCGCCGCCATCGAGCGCGCCAACGGCGGCGCGGTGCTCGTCAACGGCCAGAACGTCTCGGCCTTGCGCCCGGCGGCGATCCCTTATCTGCGGCGCAATCTGGGCCTGGTGTTTCAGGGGCAGAAGCTGCTCTTCGACAGGAGCGTGTTCGACAACGTCATGCTGCCGCTCGTCGTGACCGGGCAGCCCTACCGCGAAGCGGCGCGGCGGGCACGCGCCGCGCTCGACAAGGTCGGGTTGCTTCAGCGCGAAAAGGCCAACCCCGTCACGCTCTCGGGCGGCGAGCAGCAGCGCCTGTGCGTCGCGCGCGCGGTGGTGAACCGGCCGGCGATCCTGCTCGCCGATGAACCCACCGCCGGCCTGGACGCCGCTTACGCGGATGAGATCATGGAGATGTTCAACGCCTTCAACCAGGTCGGGGTCACCGTGCTGGTTGCCACGCACGATCGACAACTGATCGGCAAATACCGCAAACGCGTCTTGACGCTCGACCACGGCAAGCTCCAATGAGGGCCTGGCTGCAGCATCATGGCTTGAGCCTCGCGCACACGCTCGCGCGCCTGGCTCGGTCGCCTTTTGCCACGACGCTCAACGTGCTGGCGATCGGCGTCGCGATCGCGCTCCCTTTCGGGGTCTATTGCATGCTGAGCAATCTTGAGTCCTTCTCCCGCAACGCCTCGGTCGACCCGCAGCTCTCGGTGTTCCTGGCAAGAGACGCTGCGAAGGCCGATATCGCCGCCGTCGAAGCGCGGCTGAAAAGCGCCGGGGGCGTGAGCGGCGTGCGTTTCGTGTCCCGGGACGCGGCGTTGGTGGATCTCAATCGCGCCGCCGGGATGGAAGAGGTGATCGCGAGCCTGCCGCAAAATCCGCTGCCGGATGCGTTCGTGGTGACGCTTTCCGCAAGCGATCCGGCGCTGGCAGACCGGCTGGAACTCCAGTTCAAGTCGCTCCCGAAGGTCGCCTACGTTCAGGCGGACTCGGCGTGGGTGAGACGCCTCGATGCGTTGCTGCGCCTGGGGCGGACCGCGGTGGTCCTGCTCTCGGCGCTGCTCGGCCTCGCTCTCGTGGCGGTGACCTTCAACACCATCCGCCTGCAGATCCTCACTCAGCGCGACGAGATCGAGCTGTGCCGCCTGATCGGCGCAACGCACGCCTACATCCGCCGGCCCTTCTTCTATCTCGGGTCGCTGCTCGGCCTGCTCGGAGGGCTCGCCGCCCTGGCGATCGTGCTTTCCGGGCTCACGGTCTTGAACCGCGATCTGGCGCAACTCGCACACTTGTATGGGTCGGACATTCGCCTGAGGTTGCCGAACTCAAACGAAATGATCTCGGCTCTCGCTGCGGCCGTCGCCTTGGGTTGGCTGGGTGCCTACCTATCGGTGAGTAGACACTTACTTGAAGCAGACCGGAACTAGGCGGAGTGAGCCCGCCTAGGGAACCAGGTGCCGCCTTTAGCACTCTAAGATGGCGAGTGCTAAAATCGCCGTTCTGGCAACAGCGCCGGAGGAAATAACAGATGACTCGCACAATGACACTGCCCGTACCCGTAGGAAGCCTGGAGAGCTACATCCAGGCCGTGAACCGTTTCCCGATGCTTTCGTTCGAGGAAGAGCGCGATCTCGCGCGCAAATACAGGGCCGAGAACGACGTCGAAGCGGCGCGCCAGCTGGTGCTTTCGCACCTTCGCCTGGTCGTGGCCATCGCCCGCGGCTACATGGGTTACGGACTGCCGCAAGGAGACCTGATCCAGGAGGGCAACATCGGCCTGATGAAGGCGGTCAAGCGCTTCGATCCGGAACGCGGGGTGCGGCTCGTATCGTTCGCGGTCCACTGGATCCGCGCCGAGATCCACGAGTTCGTCCTGCGCAACTGGCGCATGGTGAAGGTCGCCACCACCAAAGCGCAGCGAAAGCTCTTCTTCAACCTTCGCAGCATGAAGCCCTCGCTCGCCCCGTTGACGCAGACCGAGATCGGGTCGATGTCCAGAGAGCTCCGCGTCAAGCCCGAGGAGGTTGCCGAAATGGAGATGCGGCTCGCGGGCCAGGAGATTTCACTGGAACCGGCAAGCGACGAGGACGAGGCGTATGCGCCGATCGCCTATCTGGCCGACCGCTCGCCTGGGCCTTCGGAGATCGCCGAGGCGAAGCAAGACGAAGCTCTGCGGGCGCGCGGTCTGGAAGCCGCACTGGCGAGCCTCGACGCGCGCAGCCGCCGCATCATCGAAGCGCGCTGGTTGCGGGAAAAGGACTCGGCAACCTTGCACGAGCTTGCCGCCGAGTTCAAGGTCTCTGCCGAGCGCATCCGCCAGATCGAGGCAAAGGCGCTTGCAAAAATGAAAGGCGTAATCGCACCGGCATAAGTAAGCTGCCGGCGGTCCCCATGAAGCCGCGGCGAGCCCGCGGCTTTTTATTTTGCCGCGAACACGACGTAGCGGTTCCGGCCCTGCTGCTTGGCCAGATAAAGCGCCTGGTCCGCGCGCTGGATCAGGTCTTCGGAGGCAGTCTCCTTTTCCAGGATGAGCGAGACGATTCCCTGGCTGAGGGTGACTGTCTGGTGGACGTCCGAGCGCGCGTGCGGGATCGCCAGGCCGTCGATCACGCGAGACACCGCCTGAGCCACATCGACGGCGCCCTCCAGGGCGGTCCCCGGCAGGACCATCGCGAACTCTTCTCCCCCGTAGCGGGCGGCAAGGTCCGCCGGACGCCGGCCCGCTGAGCTGAGCGCCGCCGCCACCCGTCGCAGACAGTCGTCGCCCGCTTGGTGGCCGTAGCAGTCGTTGAAGGCCTTGAAGTGATCGACGTCGGAGAGAATCAGCGAAAGCGGTTGCCGCTCGCGCGCGCCGCGCCGCACTTCGGTCATCAAGTAGCTGTCGAAAGAGCGCCGGTTGGCAATTCCGGTCAGCCCGTCCTGCCGTGACAGCTTTTCGAGCTCGCGGTTGGCCGCCGCGAGGTCGCGCGACATCTCGATCTGCTTGGTCCGCATGGATTCGAGTCGCTGCAGCGCCCGGATTTTCGCGTTCAGCACGACGAAGCTCACCG
>WNGP01007418.1_pt1 | contig 16601 bp, 17 predicted proteins | sample 5407671 | NCBI WGS metagenome assembly WNGP01 (sample SAMN13153381, study PRJNA577476) | soil metagenome | isolation source: 40 cm soil or saprolite under Garry oak tree replicate 2 | place: USA:California | collected 2016-06-15 | reverse complement strand
CCGCTTCTCCACACGATTTTTTGGTTGGAGTACAAAATTTGGGACGGCTGGCCGCTTCCCTACCATCTCGTCACGATTCTCCTTCATGCAACCTTGGCGCTTCTCTTGTTCCAGATCTTATGCCGGCTCAACGTCCCGGGCGCGTGGCTGGGGGCGGCGATTTTCGCGCTCCACCCGGTTCACGTCGAATCGGTCGCGTGGTTATCCGAAGTTAAGAACACTCTTTCCGGAGCGCTCGCCGCCGCGGCAACGTTGGCTTACCTGAAATACGACAAAGATCGACAACTTACGGCCTACTTTCTGGCGTTCGCTCTTTTCGTTGCTGGTCTGATGACCAAGACCGCCATCGTGGCTCTACCTATCGTGCTGTTGATCGTTTTCTGGTGGAAACGCGGAAAGCTCGCATGGGAGCGCGACTTTAAACCGCTGGTTCCGTTTTTTGGCGTCGCGATTGTCGCCGGGATCGTCACGGTGTGGGTAGAGCAAAAATTTTGTGTCGAGCATGGCGAGACGTTTGATTTTTCTCTAATCGACAGATTGCTGATCGCGGGGCGACTGTTTTGGTTTTACTTGGGAAAGCTCTTCTGGCCCACAGATCTGACCATCATTTATCCGCGCTGGCAGATCAGTGAGAATGTCTGGTGGCAATATCTTTTTCCAATCGCAGCTCTGACACTGTTTGCCGGATTGTGGATCGCACGCCGAAAATCCCGTGGCCCGCTTGCGGCGATGCTTTGTTTTGTTGCAATGCTTTTTCCGGTGCTCGGATTTTTCAATCTTTCTTATTTCATGTCCTGCCCGCCGCCGGGCCATCAGTTCGCAATATTCCGGGCAGATCATTTTCAATATCTCGCCGACACCGCCATCATCACTCTCATCGCCTCGGTGGCGGGTTGGTTTTGGGCGCGAATGCAGGCGCGGCATCGCCCGCTCTTCTCCATTGGCGTTGCGGCAGTGTTAGGGCTGCTCGCCAGTCTGACTTGGGCGCAGGGCCACAATTATCGTGACACCGAAAGTTGTTTTCGCGATGTAATATCTAAAAATCCAAACTCCGCGACCGCCCACAATAATCTCGGTAACGCGTTACTTCGGAAAGGTTCAACAGATGAAGCGATCGCTCATTTTGAAAAAACCCTGGAAATCGAACCGAATTATCAATTTGGGCAATACAATCTCGGTGCTGCTCTAGTCCAAAAGGGGGATGCTGCTGCCGCGATTTCTTATTTGAAATCCGCTCTGGCCGCCAATCCGAACCATTCCAAAGCCTACTACAGTTTGGCGACTGCCTTGGCTCAGCGCGGTGAGATGGATCAAGCGATCGAATATTATGGGCGCGCACTGAAGCTCCAGCCTGATTTTCCCGACGCCCACACCAATCTCGCCAATCTGTTGCTCGAAAAAGGAGAAAGCGAGGCGGCGTTGGCCCATTATCGAAAGGCGGTCGAACTTCAGCCGAACAATCCCGGCGCGCATTACAACCTTGGCGTCGGTTTGGTGCGCAAGGGTGAATCGGATTCGGCGATCGCCGAGTTGAGAATCGCTCTCCAACTTGATCCCGCCTACCCGGATGCCGAACCACTGCTTCGCGATCTTCTGGCGCGAAAAACGCAGCCGTAAAAGTTACCCGGCTAAGCGCGTGGGTGCGCCTCGGCGTAGGCTTTCTTCAAGCGCTCGACTGTGACGTGCGTGTATATTTGGGTCGTTGAAAGACTGGCGTGGCCGAGCAATGCCTGCACGCTCCGCAGGTCCGCGCCGCGATCGAGCATGTGGGTGGCAAAACTGTGGCGAAGTTTGTGCGGACTGATCGAAATTGGAATCGAAGTGTGTTGTAAATAACGTTTCAAGATCAGCCAGATCGATCGCGCCGAAATTCGTTTCCGTGATTTGTTAATGAAGAGCGCACCCGAGTGCACGTTCGCCGCAGTGCGATATTTTTGGACTGCCTCCAGCGCGGGTACGCCAACCGGGCAAACGCGCTCTTTGCGACCTTTTCCAAAAACGCGCACTGATTCGGTGTAAAGATCGACATCTTCCACATCGAGCCCGGCCAATTCACTCAAGCGCAGACCACTGCTGTAAAAAAGCTCCATGACTGCGACGTCGCGGAGCGGCATCCATTCCGGCGCGGCGCGTTGCTTCGCCACCCGCAGCGGCGCGCTGAGTAGCTCTTCGATTTGTTGGCGCGTCAACACCAGCGGCAATTTCTTTTCGACCTTTGGGAGTTGCAGCTGCCGCACCGGGTCGATCCGAAGTCTCTTTCGATCGGCCAGAAACTTGTAAAATGCGCGCAGCGCCGAAAACTGTAAACGCACATAGGAGCGCGCCTGACCGCGCTTCATGATCGCGAAGAGATAATTGCGAAAATCGTCCGGCGTACATTGCTTCCACGGCTTTTGATTTTGTCCGCGGAACGCGCCCAGTGCCTGCCGGTAAGCCTTGAGCGTTCGGGGGGAGGCGTTTCGTTCGACCGCGAGGTAACGCAGAAATTCTTCAGCGAGATTGTCTTTCTTCGCGGCGACTCTGGTGTCTTTTGTCATGTCGAGCGGAAACGCCCGTCCGGGCTCGGACCTAAAATTGCGGCTCCGGTTTCTCGATCATGTAACGCGTCTGAGCCGCGTCAGCCCGGCCGCTCATCTGGGTTTTGAAAATCGGCGGCGGATTGGTTGAGATCACTTCGTAGTCCTTCAGGATAAATTCAGGATAAACCCGATTGCTCGCCGGTTCGTAGACTTTGTCGCCGCTAAAGTTCCCGTAAAGCTTGTACTCGTAATTGTTGTCCTCGCCGAACTTCAATGCCGCGCGATCGGGCGCGAGTTTTTGTTTTTCATTCAACATCACGAGCTGCGCTGTGCTCCAAGGCTGGTTCGGTCGTCGGACGTAGCCCCAAAACTTGAAGTCCGGCTTAAAATAACGCCGCCCGATATAATAATCGCCCGCCGGCTCGGCCGCGATTCGCTGCGCCATCGCAATCTTCGCGTTTTGAATGCCGCCCGATTCGGTTTGGCAACCGGCAAAAAACAGAAGCGCAGTCGCGAAGAAAACCGGTTTTGCTCGCAAGATTGACATCTTTCAGGATCGACATCTACTCAGCTCTACGACCCGCGCAATCCCGCGTTTCTTTTTGCATCGCACTGCGCTGTCCGTAAAATTTGAGGCCAGATGCTGGAATTGGAAGTTTACGCCGCCGGTCTTGGCGATCTGGAGAAGATCTTGGAGCTCGACCATCAGCTGGCCGCGATTCCGGGTCTGCGCTACAAGGTCGATCGCAGCCACAACTTGGTTTATCTCGAGCTCGATCAACCCACCATCACCTTTCGCGAGATTCGCGCGATCTTTCGCAAACTCGCGCTCGATCCGCATTTCATCGGCGCAATTCCGGCAGAGCTTCGCCCAAAAACAAAAACGCAGCCGCTGGGTGTCTAAAAACAACAGCAAATGTTCGTTCGATTCTTTAACGCGCTGGGAAGACCGCTTATCCGGTTCGTCCAGTATTTGGGCGAGGTGGTCTTCCTGGCCGCGGACACCTTCCGCTCACTTTTTACGCATCGGTTGCGCTGGAAATTATTTCTCAACCAAATTGTCGAGATCGGATTGCTTTCGCAATTAGTCGTCGTAATCACGGGCGGATTCACCGGCGCGGTTTTTACCGCCCAGACCTATTTCCAGTTTCACAAGATCGGAATGGGCTCGGCCGTGGGCGCGGTCGTGTCGGTCGCCATCCTCCGCGAGTTAGGACCGGTCTTGACCGCGCTAATGGTGACGGGTCGCGTCGGTGCAGCCATGTCGGCGGAGATCGGAACCATGAAAGTGACCGAGCAAATCGACGCATTGCGGGCGCTGGCAGTTTATCCGACCGATTATCTGGTCGTGCCGCGCGCGCTCGCCATGATGGTCTCGATGCCCTTGCTCGTGGCCGAATGCATCGCGGTTGGCATCGCGGTCGGCTATTTCGTTGCGATTTTTTTGCTCGAAGTAAACGGGACCTATTACATGGCGAACATGGTGCGCTGGACCCGAAGTCGCGACATCATCATGGGCCTTTCGAAAGCGTTTTGCTTCGGCATTCTTATTGTCTTTATCAGTTGCCACAAAGGATTGACCGCGCGCGAAGGCGCGGTCGGCGTCGGCCGCGCCACGACCGAAGCGGTTGTCAATGCCTCGCTTGCCGTTTTGATCAGCAACTTTTTCCTGACCATGCTGCTCAACATCATTTACCCGGCGGGCTATCAATGAACGTGCCAGATCGACAGAACGGGTCGATGATTGCCGTGCACCGCTTGGTGAAAACAATTGGCGCGCAGGAAATTCTGCGCGGTGTCGATCTCGACGTCGCGCGGGGCGAGACGCTCGCCATTATTGGGCGCAGCGGCGGCGGCAAAAGCGTTTTGCTGAAGCATCTTATCGGTTTGATGCGGCCGGACGCGGGCGAAATCTGGATTGAAGGTCAAAATATTATCGACATGAGCGAGCGTAATCTCGCGTCGATTCGCCAAAAGGTCGGTATTCTTTTTCAAGGCAGCGCTCTTTTCGATTCGATGACGGTGGCGGAGAATATTGCATTTCCGTTACGCGAAGCCGGCGAACGCGACCCGAAAGTTCTGCGCAAACGCGTTAGCGAGATGCTCGAAGTGATGGAGCTGCAGGGACAGGAAGAAAAAATGCCGGTGAATTTGAGCGGCGGCATGAAAAAGCGCGTCGGCCTCGCGCGCTCCATCATTCGTCAGCCATCGTGTATTCTCTATGACGAGCCGACCTCCGGACTCGATCCGGTTGTTTCCGATTCCATCAATCGTCTGATCCGCCGATTGCAGCAGCGTCTCGGCGTGACCAGCATCGTCGTGACCCATGACATGAAAAACGCGTTTCACGTCGCTGATCGCATTGCCTATCTGCACGAAGGAAAGATTTACTTTCAAGGAGCGCCGGAAGAATTGCGGCAATCACCGGATCAAATTCTCCAGGATTTTCTGCTTGGTCGATCGGACGAACAGTTGACCCCGAAAGCGTTCGGGGTCGAGAGTTGAAAGCGAAATGAACCGGCACGAGCGAGGTTTGGAATTTAAGGTCGGCATCTTTGTTTTTGCGGGATTGGCGATGTTGGGTGCGCTGGTGGTGCAGTTTGGCAGGCTGGGGGAAGGTTTCAAAACTTACTATGCGCTTACGATCCGCTTTAGCGACGCCAGCGGCTTGTTGAAAGGATCTGACGTTTTGCTCGCGGGCGCGCGCATCGGGAAAGTTTCGGGCGGGCCGCGTCTGGTCCGCGAAGGAAACGGGGTCGCCGTCCCGCTGAAGATTTATGATTACGTGAAAATTCCAGAGGGAAGCAAATTCACCGTTGGCAGTTCCGGTTTGCTTGGCGATCGCTTTGTCAGTGTCACCATGCCACCCGGTGTGCCGACAAAATTCCTGCAACCAGACGCCTATCTCAATGGCACGCGTGAGACCGGTATCGACGATCTCACCCGCGAAGGCGGCGCGCTAGTTGGCGATCTTCGCGGTGTTGTCCAAAAGATCGACACCACCGTGACCCGGCTGAACGAAGAGATGCTTTCCAAAGAGACTGCCGCGAATCTCAGGTCGAGCGTTGCGCATTTAAACGAAGCGACGACCGCGTTTGCGGAATCCTCGAAGAAACTTGGCGGCGTGGTCGATAAAGCCGATTCGGCGATGGACTCGACCAGGAAAGCGGCCGACGATTTGCAGAAAGTGATGAGCTCCGCCACTCAAGGAAAAGGATTGCTCGCGGCACTGCTCACGAATCAGGAACTGGCCAACGATTTGCGCGCACTCGTGAGTAACTTGCGCGAGCACGGCATCCTGTTTTATCGCGACACGGTCGCGAAGATTGGCAGCAACGCCACGCCGCCGCCTAAACCGCGGGCACAAGCTCGAGGACGCTGATGACGCCGTTACTGACGATCAATTTGTTGCGTGTTCTGTTCGTCACGTTTTGTGCGTTGATTGGCACAAATATTTCCTCCGCGCTGGTTGGAAATTCCGGGCCCGGTTTGGTGTTCGGAATCGTTTTCGGTTTGGTAGTCGTGCTGATCGATCGCTTGCTCAAGGGCGTCTCGCTTCGGTTATTTTCCTCGGCGACATTCGGACTCTTACTTGGCTTGATTTTCGCGAACTTGCTGATGGCGTCTGACGTTTTGCGCTATCAATCCGAGACCATGCAGTGGGCCGCCCGTCTGATTGTTTATGCGCTTTTTGGCTATCTCGGAATGATGCTGGCGATCCGGAGCAGTCGCGACGAATTCTCCCTCATCATTCCTTATGTGCGCTTCGCTCGCGAAATGACGCAACATGAGCCGCTCGTGGTCGATACCAACGTCATCATCGACGGTCGCATCGCCGATCTTTGCGGGACCGGATTCCTCAGCCGCTCGCTCATCGTACCGAGATTTATTTTGGATGAATTGCAGTTGCTGGCGGATTCGCATGACCCGACCAAACGCGAACGCGGCCGGCGCGGTCTGGAAATTTTGAATCAACTCCAGCGTTCGCGCGAAATCGAAGTCACGGTTCACGAGAGCACTGGCGAAGATGCCGATCTTGGAACGGACACGCGTCTGGTGGGGATCGCCAAGGTATTGAAAGCCCGCCTGCTCACGAACGACCACGCGCTTTCACAGGTCGCGCGGTTGCAGCGAGTGGCGGTGCTGAATCTTGCCGATCTCGCCCGCGCGCTTCGGCCGAGCGTTGTCGCGGGCGACGAAATTGATTTGCATCTGATCAAGGAAGGTCGCGAGCCGCATCAGGCCGTTGGCTATTTGCCGGACGGAACGATGATCGTGGTCAATCATGCTCGCGCGCATGTCGGCAAAACGCGGACCGTGGTAGTGGCGAGCGCGCTCCAAACCGCCGCCGGTCGCCTCATCTTCGCCGAGCTTAAGAACGGCGCCGCGCAAGCGTCGGCTTCGCGCGAATCGGTTTGAAGCGCTTTCTCAGGTTCATTTTGCCCTGCGCCATTCTCGACCTTGCGAAGAATCGGCGAAAGCTGCGCGACATCGGCCGGCGACTTTCGCCGGCAGAACTATTCAAGAGCGACCGGCTCGTGCTCGATGCCGAACAAAGCGGCCTATCGCTTTTTGCTCCGGGCCATGTCGGGAAACTCCGCAACTTGGTCGATGTCGGCGCCAACACCGGTCAATGGTCGAGCGGGTTGCTCAATTGCGTTACGCCGGAGAAATTGGTCCTCATTGAGCCGCTTCCGGACGCGTTTGCTGCTTTGCAGAAAAAATTCAGATATGCCGCAATACGATGGAGGCTCCTGGTTCGGCGATGTTCACGAAATCCTCACCCGCGACTTCGGTTTCTTCCTCGGTAACACTTCCCAAGCGCAAGTCCTGAACGGCCGCGCTTCCATGTGCGACGGTCTTTATGTTAATCCCAATCTCGTTCGCGAATGGGTGAAACCTGATTTTGTTTAAGCATGCAACCGAGTGAAGCTTTAAGTGCGAGCGCGCAAGTGGCCGTGGCCCTGGCTGGATTCGCAGGCGTCGTTGTTGCGTTTCGCAACACGAGTGGTCGAAGATCGACAAGTTTCGGCTGCGGATTCTTCTGACAAACTCAGCGATACCATTCGTCTTGTCGATTCTCGGGATGGTTCTCTCATCGACAAGTCTCGATCTGGCCACAATCTGGCGGCTCTGCAGCATTTTCACGTTCGTAATGATTGTCTCGATGGCCAGCGGTTATCGCGCGAGCTATCGACGTTTCTCTTCAGGAGAATTTAAAACGTCCGGCGGCAGAATCGTTATTTTTTACACCAGCAGCATTATCGGCATCGGTGTGACTCTGCTGCAGCTCTATAATGTCATCACGCTGCAGACGTTCTGGCCATTTTTCGCCGCGATCGCAACGCTTCTTGTTCTGGCGATGCTGCAATTTATCTTTCTCGTAACAGCGCACGACGACGCACAGTCATAACAATCCACGTCGTAGTTCTTCTTCGCTGAGTCCGTCGAAGCGAATCAGTTTGTCGCGTGATTTGTGACCGTGCAGCAAAACAATCGTTCGCGCGGGCACGTTCAATCGCCCGGCCAGAAAACTGATCAGCGCTGCATTGGCTTTTCCTTCGACCGCCGGCGCGCGGAGCTTGATTTTGATCGCGCCGCCATGCTCGCCCACCACCTTGTTAATCTTCGCGTTTGGAACAACGTGAATGCGCAGCGTCGCCATTGGCAACGATACGCGTTATTTCTCTCAAGATTCGATTAAATCTTTTGCAATGGTAACTGTGCGTACTTACTGGAGCCTGGCCGCGGCTGCGCTGGCAAAGTCAGTGCTCGATAACTACGAAATCGATTGTACGCTATTGGACGAAAACGCGAGCCGTTACAATACCGGCGCCCAGTTTGCAGTGCCGATCCGTTTGGTCATTGGTGATGACGAAGCAACGCGGGCGATCTACATCCTAAACGGCGATTTCGAGAAGGCCGCTGAACTCGAGACGGCTAAGGAAAACGATCAGGCTTTGCCAGCTGCTGCCGTCACGATTGAAAAGGCAAACCGAAATCCCTGGGAACTGTTAATGATCGCTTTCTATCTCGCGCTACCGGCGATTTGCTTGCTAAGGACACATTTTCCAACTGATGTGACTGGCCGATGGGCGCGCTATTTCATTGCTCGCGCGAGCGTCGCGCACTTTCTGAGCTGGCTTACATTGTTTTTCGCTGCTGTTTTGATCGTGTCGTATTTTCGAGTGCGCCGCTCGTCGTTAGAATCGCGCGGGGAATAAGCTCGACGGCAGTCGCGGTTACTCACGAAAATCAGACGCATGAGACTACGCCATCTTTATCTCGCGTTCGCTGTGATTGGGCTGGTTCTGCCTTATTCCCAATTCATTCCGTGGATCATGGAGCATCACGCGCTCAACATGTCGATTTTCATTCGCGATCTTTTCGCGAATCGGATCAGCGCCTTTTTCGCACTGGATGTTATCGTCTCGGCAATCGTCTTGATTTCGTTTGTTCGAATCGAGGGAACGCGTTTGGGAATACGCCTTCTTTGGTTGCCAATTCTTGCCACATTTTTCGTGGGCGTGTCGCTTGGTTTCCCGTTGTTTCTATATTTGAGGCAACGCCAACTCGATCGCGTTGCTGCTCAGTGATCAGCGCAGGCCGACCGCACCGCGCACGCGCGACATGACTTGATCCGCGATTTCGTTCGCGCGTTTGGCGCCACGGGCAAGCACGTTGTCGATATACGATTTGTCCCGCAGAATTTCGTCGCGGCGCTTTCGCATCGGTGCAAAATATTCCCAAAGTTTTTCGAAGAGTTCCTTTTTGAAATCGCCGTAGCCGGTCCCGCCTTTTTTGAACCGGTCTTTCATGTTCGCGATCTCATCTTTCGTTGCGAAGAGTGAGTAGAGCTGGACGATGGTCGATCTCTCCGGATCCTTCGGCGCTTCCACCGGAACGGAATCGGTCACGATGCTCATCACCCGTTTCCGGGTTTCTTTTTCGTCGCCGAAGATGTCGATGTTGTTGCCGTAACTCTTGCTCATTTTTTGGCCGTCGAGACCCGGCACAACTTGTGTGTCGGGATTGATGCGCGGCTCCGGCAGTTTAAAAACTTGCCCGTAAGTTTCGTTGATCTTCACCGCCAGATCGCGCGTGATTTCGACATGCTGCTTTTGATCTTTGCCGACTGGCACGGCGTCGCTGTCGTAAATCAAAATGTCGGCCGCCATCAGCACCGGATAACTGAACAGGCCCACTGTCGACGCCAGACCGCGGGCGAGTTTGTCTTTGTAAGAATGCGCCCGTTCGAGGAGTCCCATCGGCGCCACGGTCGACAAAATCCAGGCAAGTTCGGTGACTTGCGGCACATCCGATTGTCGAAAAAGAGCGGCCCGCTCGGGATCGAGATCGCATGCCAAAAAGTCGAGCGCGACTCGCCGTGAATTTTCGCGGAGCGCTTCCGGATTGCGCACGCTGGTGAGGGCATGATAATCGGCGATGAAATAAAATGTCTCGCCCTCCTTCTGGAGCTTGATCGCCGGCCGCATCATTCCGAAGTAATTTCCGATGTGAAGGACGCCGCTGGGTTGAATGCCGGACAAGATTCGCATGTGATGACCCAAGGTTGAACGTTCATATCCAACGTTCAACGTTGAAGTTCAAAATCGCTCTGGCCAACTTATGGCTTAGGAATTAGATAACCCGTCGAATGGCCGCCCGCTCTAAACCTGTTTCGGTTGTCACCGGTGGCGCGGGTTTTTTGGGATCGCATCTGATCGATCGACTTCTCGCCGAAGGTCACCGTGTAATCGCGATCGACAATCTGATTACGGGCAATCCGGCCAACATCGGGCATCTCGCCGGCAACGAGAATTTTCATTTCATCAAACACAACGTTTCCAATTTCATTTTTTTGCCGGACGAAAAACTCGATTACGTCTTTCATTTCGCTTCGCCGGCCAGTCCGATCGATTATCTCGAGTTGCCGATCCCGACGTTGAAAGTGGGAGCGCTCGGGACGCACAACACCCTCGGACTGGCCAAGGACAAAAAAGCGTCGTTCATCCTGGCATCGACATCGGAATGCTACGGCGATCCGCTGGTGCATCCGCAAAAAGAAGATTACTGGGGCAACGTTAACCCGATCGGGCCGCGCGGAGTTTATGACGAAGCCAAGCGTTTCGCCGAAGCGATGACGATGGCGTATCACCGCTACCACAAGGTCGACACCAGGATCGTGCGGATCTTCAACACCTACGGTCCGCGGATGCGGTTGCGCGATGGGCGGGTGGTGCCGGCGTTCATCGGCCAGGCACTAAATGGCAAACCGCTCACTGTTTTCGGCGACGGCTCGCAAACGCGTTCTTTTTGTTACGTCTCGGATTTGATCGACGGAATTTTCAAGCTTGCGATGAGCGATTTTCACGAGCCGGTCAACATCGGCAATCCGCGGGAGATGACGATCAAGCAATTCGCCGAAGAAATCATTCGCATCACCGGCGCAAGATCGAGAATCGACTATAAACCGCTGCCAGCGGACGATCCGAAAGTGCGGCAGCCGGACATTTCGCGGGCGGAAAAAGTTCTGGGTTGGGAACCAAAAGTTCAGTTCGAAGAAGGAATCAAGAAGACGATTGAATATTTCCGGAATGCGTTAAAGGGTGCTGGCTCGAACTGAAACGAAGCTGCCGTGAGCGCCCGATCCTTTTTTGTTTGCGCTACGCTCCTTCTGTTGCTTGCGAACGGTGCGAGTGGCGCGAGGTACCAGCGCGCGCAAGACGGAAAAACCCTTGTTTGGAATAATCTGCGGGGAGTGGCCCAGGACGTAACGTGGTCGGGACTTCGGGACGTGAATGGATACGCGACCGGAGAAGGTACGCTGACATGGTACCGACTTGGAAAGTTCGTCAACAGTTATACCGGTAGAATGGTCCACGGAAAGTTTGATGGGCCGGTAATTAGGGAACAGGGTCAAACGAGGTTGCAGACCACTTTCGTCAATGGAGATAAAGCCGGCGACTGGTCGGAGCCGGGATCAACGCGTCCGCCAGCTCCTAAACCCAAGGAACAATTGCCGCCGGCCGTTGAGCCGCAGCCGACTGAGGAACCGATAGTCGAGCGGCCTTCACCAACGCCAACCTCGTCGCCGACACCAAGGCCGACGCTGACACCGACTCCGACGTCAACACCACGACCGACGTCAACGCCATTAACAGCACTATCGCCATCGGCAACGCGGTCGCCAGCTCCGACTCCCGGATCAACGTCATCACCAAGACCTACGCCAACGGCTACACCGACGCCGACGCCATTACGATCCTTGATGCCGTCGCCCGCGTCACCAATTGTGCAGAGCGCATCGCCAGCCGCCAGTCCACCGCGAGTCGATCCGACCCAAAAGCATCGGATGATTGAAGAGCTCAAAAAACAGACAGAATCCGTTCTTGCTCAGGTGCGCGACGCGACTGGAAATTTCCGCGAGATCGATCGGCTCGAAGCCGTGCAAAATTTACCAGGGCCAGCCTCAGCCAGCGTCACTGTCCTGGCCGCTCGAGCACGCGATTTTCGCATGAAGGTGGGAGACGAAGTAGCGGTTTACGAATTCCTTGCCGAAATCGAAGCAGTCGAAATGCTTGTTCTGGTCGATGAAACCACGCGCGACATAGCCGCCAAAGACGTGCCGGCGGCTCGTAGGAAATTATCGGCCTTTCTCAAGCGCTATCATGAACCGGCTGCTGATAGTCAGAAATTATTATCGCGCTATCTGACTTCAATGTTGTCGTTGTGCAATCGATCAAAGGACGAGGCCGAGACGCATTTGGAGCGAGCCAAATCGCTCGACTCGGCCGGGAAAAAAAGCGAAGCGCTCCGCGAATATCAGGAGATTTATCGGATATACCCAAATCCAATTACTGCGGATAAGATCCGGCAACTCGAAGGTGGACCGCGCTAGCCTCGACCCAGAATCGAAATTGAGATAAAACCGATTTTCGAGACTCATTGAAAGACGCGAGAGGGTGAACTTCCGATGTATGAACAGCGAAATTATCCGCTGCTAAGTCGCGCGAAATTCGCCCGGCGCGTCGCTCGCCGTTTGCTGCTCGCGCTTTTTCTGGTGGGCATCGCTCTCGGCATAGGCGTGCTCGGATACCATTATATTGGAGGCTTGGGCTGGATCGACTCGATCCTGAACGCTTCCATGATCTTGGGTGGGATGGGTCCGGTCGATCCGCTCCGTTCGGATGCGGCCAAAATCTTCGCCTCCTGCTACGCTTTATTTTCCGGGCTGGCTTTTGTCGGGATCGCAGGACTGATGATTGGGCCGTTTGCCCACCGACTCCTGCACCGTTTTCACATCGAAGGAAAATGAGAGAATAGCGCAACCGTTGAGGCGTTTAGATGTTGAATGGTTAAGATGCAAAATTCTGCTGGCGTTTGTAGGTTTTCGGCTCTCAATTCTGCCATGTTCAAATGCGCTCCTGGGGTGGCCGCCTTTGTCGCGCTTTGCTTTCCGCTGGCGGCGCAGCAACCCTTCGATTCGAATTCTACATTCGTGTTCTATCGGCCGGATATCTTCACCAGCGTCGATAGTTCAGCTTTGGTTCGCGAACTGCCGATGACGGAATTGTTGGACGGGCGTTTACCCGGCTCGACCGCACTCGGTCGAATGGGAACGGCGCCGGTCGCGAATTTTTCGATGGCATTGGCTAGCGCTCAGCCGCGGAAAAAAGGAAACTCAGGCTCGGGGCCAGTGAAAGATCCGAAAGATGGGAAAGATTATTCGTCGCCTGAGGCGCTGGCCGCAGAAAGAGCGTCGCTGGTTTGGACCGGGGGCGAGATCGGTTTCTATTACGGGCACTCCAGCGGTAAATTCGGCGGCGACGAGTTTGGCAGTTACATCACTGGCGGCGTCGGCAACGAGCACATGCAAATCAACGTCGGCGCATCGTATCAGGAATTTAACGGTCGGATTCCGCACTGGCGTCCTTGAAGCCGGAACGAATTAGCGCTTCCGACAACCGCGGCCAACCTTCGCTCGAGTCTGTCGCGCGAAGCTACGAAAAGCGGATCGTGTGCCCGGTCTGCGGCGCGGCCGTCGTCCAGGAAAAATGCAAACTGATCTGTCGTAGCGAGAAGTGTTGTGGCCTTGCGGGATAAACGAGAGCAATACCCTCGTCCTCAGGCTGACCAGGTGATTGAAACGCAGGCCGCAGAGCGGCAACCAGCAGCCCGGCCAGCAGGAAGAAAACAATTAGCTTAAAGCGCGCTCTTGTTAATACATTAGCCGAACCAGTCATGACAGCTCCGACCGGAATAGGATATCAGAAATCCTTCCGGTTTTGGCTCGAATTCAATCGGTTATCTGTGGATTTTTTCGGCTCGCGATAGGATTGCACTTTACTGCAAGATCGACATTGAGATGAGAGCAACCTTTCGGCTGTTATTGTATCTTTCATCAATTATGCCGCTGATGAGGCAAGCGCAGGTGCGCGCGCCGGCAGGACGGGAGTTTCAAATCACCAAGATCGGCTTTGAAAGTTGGAGCTTGAGATTTATTTGGAATTTGGATTTTGGGATTTGGAATTTTTAGTTCATGGCCAAGCCGGCGCGCATCATCAGCCTCAATCTCGGGTCGCAGACGATCGGGCTCGCGGAATTTCAGGCAAAAGCGGAGGGCGGCCTCGTTCTGCAAAACTACCGGTTGCGCGAAGTTTTGATCGATCCGGCGGGCGAGGGGATTCGGCACACCCAAATTTCCGCGACGTTGCGCGAAATGATGGCCGAACTTCAAATCCGGCACGAAGCGGTCAATTACGCGGTGCCCGCCCAATCAGTGTTCGCCCGTTTTGTGAAACTGCCTGCGGTAGAAGAGGAAAAAATCGAACGGATCATCGCCTTTGAGGCGCAACAAAATGTGCCGTTCCCGATCGACGAAGTCGTTTGGGACTATCAGCTGATCGGCGGAGGCGGTGACGAGCAAGTTCAGGTCGTGTTGGTCGCGATCAAGGCGGATCTGGTAGATGAGATCAACGCCGCGGTCGAAGAAACAGGGTTGCGCACGAAGATTGTCGGTGTTGCCAGCATGGCCCTTTACAACGCCTTTCGTTATAACTACGCGGACCTCCGCGGTTGCACGCTGCTCGTCGATATCGGGGCGCGCACTACCAATCTGGTTTTCATCGAGCCACAGAAAATTTTCTCGCGCAGCGTTCCGGTTGGAGGGAGTTCAATCACAGCAGCCATTGCGAAAGAATTCAATGAGTCGGTTGCGGCGGCAGAACTTCGCAAGAAGCGTGACGGCTTTGTCAGTCTTGGTGGCGCCTATGCGGAGCCGGCGGACCCCGAGATCGCGCGCGTTTCCAAACTCATGCGCAGCACTATGACGCGACTTCATGCAGAGGTGATGCGGTCGATCAGCCATTATCGCGCGCAGCAACAGGGCAACGCGCCGGAGCGTGTTTTTCTTTGTGGCGGAAGCGCAAGCACTCCCTACATGCGCGAATTTTTCCGCGAGAAACTGCACGTACCAATCGAATTTTTTAATCCTCTCCGCAATGTTGCAGTGGCGCACGCGGCGCCCGTCAACGAATTGACGCGCTCGGCGCATTTGCTCGGCGAGCTGGTCGGATTGGCGCTTCGTTCAGCGAGCGCCTGCCCGATGGAGCTGAATTTGCCCCCGGCCGTTGTCGTGCGCCGGCAGGAACTGGAAAAGCGGCGCCCGTTTTTCGTGATGGCCGCCGCCGGCGTTATCCTTGCGTTACTGGGCTGGGGATTCTACTACGCCCGCGCCGCCCAGGTGGCTCGGTTCGGCGCCGCAAAGATTACAAACATCAATGTGCCGATGCAGGCGGCGGAAGCGAAGATTGACAAGTTGCGCAAACAAGCGGGATCGCTCGACGCCGTTGCCGCGCCGCTTGCCGCCGCCATTAACGATCGTTTTTTTTGGACAGAAATTCTCGAAGATCTAAACGCGCGTCTGCCCAAGGAAGATATTTGGATCACCGAGCTTGTGCCAATGTCGGGCGGAAAGCCGGTGGGTGTTGACGAGAAACGCGCGGCCGAAATCGTGCCGCCATCTGTCGTTGCAAGATCGACAACGAAGGGGCAAGCGGGAAGCGCAGCGATTGACGGTCTTCTCCTGCGCGGACTCTATTTGTTCAACCCGAAACAGCAGGAAGTCGTGGTCGATTACTTTCGGAACCTCGCCCGTTCACCGTTTTTCAATGTCGATCCAAAGAATCAGGCGCGCGTGATCAAATCAACGATCCCGAACGACACCGAGTGGGCGTTTCCCTACGAATTGCGGCTGGACCTTAAAAAGCCGGTGAAGCTGCCATGAACTGGTATCGCGAAAATCGCTGGCTTGGGAATTTCCTGATCGCGTTCGCGGTCACCGCGCTGCTCGCGCTTTTTTTTCTCTTCCGTGCCAGAAGCGGCTTTACCGAAGCGTCCGCCCAGTTCAATGAAGCCGCGACCGAGCGCAATCGTCTCGAGCATCTCAATCCTTTCCCGAACGAGGGAAATTTCCGGAAAACGCGGACCGCGCTCGATGATTACAGCGCGACCCTTACCAAGTTAAAAGCGGAGCTAAGAGCGCAGGTTCTGCCGGTTGAGCCGATTGCACCGAATGAATTTCAATCGCGCTTACGTCGGGCAATTGTCAACACCACCGAAAAAGCGCGGGCTAACCGGGTGAAGCTTCCGGAAAATTTTCATCTCGGCTTCGACGAATTCAGAACCACGTTGCCAACGACGGCCGCCGCGCCATTGCTCGGGCAGGAACTGGCGCAAGTTGAATTGCTCTTCGGCATTTTGATCGACGCACGCGTGGATGCAATCGCGGCCGTGAAACGAACGACGCCTCCAGCCGAGGCAACAGCGGCGCCAACGCCGCCGCCGAAAAAACCTTCCGCCCCGGCCAATGCCGCACCGCCAGTCGTCGAACGCGCGATTGTCGATCTTACATTCACGGCTTCGCCATCAGCGATGCGCAAAGTTTCGAACCAAATCGCGAGCGCAGAGCGGCAATTTTTCATTGTTCGGACGCTCTACGTTCGCAACCAGCAATTGAAGGGGCCGGCTCGGGAACAGACGGCCGCGACCGCCGGAACCACGCCGCCGCCGACAAGCGCG
>WNGP01011328.1_pt1 | contig 16607 bp, 13 predicted proteins | sample 5407671 | NCBI WGS metagenome assembly WNGP01 (sample SAMN13153381, study PRJNA577476) | soil metagenome | isolation source: 40 cm soil or saprolite under Garry oak tree replicate 2 | place: USA:California | collected 2016-06-15 | reverse complement strand
ATCCAAGCGGAGCTCGCTGTGCCGGTTGCCGCAGCAGGGGTCATCCGAGAAGCAGTCGCCGAGGCCGACATAATCTGTACCGTTACCTCGGCGCCCGAGCCGATCTTAAAGGGAGAGTGGGTACGACCGGGTACACACCTGAATTTAGTCGGGTCAGGCTACGCGGGACCCGCGGAAGTGGACAGCGATCTCGTCATCCGCTCGCGCTTCATTGCCGACAGTCGCGAGGGCGTTCTAAACCAAGGTGCGGAGTTTCTCCGAGCCAAAGCGGCTGGCTTAGTCAGCGATGAGCACATCGTCGCTGAAATTGGTCAAGTGTTGGCGGGCGAGATTGAAGGGCGTCGTTCGGCAGAGGAGATCACCGTCTACAAGTCCCTCGGCCACGTCGTCCAAGACTTGGCAAGCGCGTGGGCGCTCTACTCCCAGCATGAATGACGGCTGTCCCGCGCAAGGGAACTCGGAGCCCGAACAATAACCGGTGTCCACCATTTTAACCGCATCGTTTAATGGGAGAGTCGCTTGGAGATGAGCGTGGCGTGGAGTACGCCATCCTTCCCCCAAGTGCCCTTGCAGATCACTCGATCACCGTCTTTAACCTGGCTGGCATCAATATCGTTAACCTTCTTACTGCCGTGCTTCTGACTGACCCATTGCGTCGAGCTGTCGTAAGCGACGTTCCTCTCCTGGCTCGAACCCACCTTGCGAACGGTCAATGTAGATTTATCCTGACTGCTCCGGACGACATTGCCCTCCCAGCGATCCTGCTTTGCCATCTTGTCCATATTCTCCTGGGCGGGAGCCGCCTGCCCGAACAGTGCTGACGTCGGGAAAGCAATCACAGATACGAACAACAGCACGAGTAGATTCTTCACCATGGGATCTCTTCTCCTTTGCGGAAAGCTGTACTGTCTGGCAGAAAACAATAGACCTAGGCCATGAAAAGAGCAAGCCGTCACAAGGCTTCAGTGTGGTTATCGGAGATCACCGATGTTGAACTTTTGTGAGCAGGCTTTGGCGCTATGGCATGATTTCTTTGGTAACCACGGTAACTGCCGAATGAGGTCGCCTTGGGTGAGATTTTGGTGCGGTAGTCCGACTGTAAGTGGTTGGGATTGCAGGGCCTCGTAAGATCGCAGAGTCAATAGCTACCTAACCGTTCCCTGTTGATACGTTATTTAGGAATCACAACACTAACCTTTACGCACTACTGTCCCGGCGATTGTGTCGCCAGCTGGGGACTGCTCTTTCTGCTTATTCCTGTTCCTTCTCTACCCCCTGGAATGGGCCGCTGTCGTGCTCAAATGGCAGTCCGTACAAGAGTCAAGTCGGTGACCGATCATCCTATGCAATACTGAAGCCATGCAGTCCCCACTTCAGGCCCCCGCGGCGGCCACAGATCCCAAGTCCGTGAACGTGAATCTCACGACCGGAACGGGAGTGGACATCGAGTGGAAGGACGGTCACCGCTCGCATTACAACTTCGCCTATCTGCGCGACGCCTGCCCCTGCGCCCTGTGCAATGAAGAACGGGACAAAACCAGCCGCCAGCCGGGCGAGCCTGCGAAACCCGTTCCCGGCGCGCTGCCCATGTTCAAGCCCTCCGCCAAGCCGGTGTCTGCCGAAGGAATCGGCAAATACGCCATCAGGTTCAAATGGAACGATGGGCACGACTTGGGTATTTACTCATGGCAGTTCCTTCGCGAAGTTTGCCCGTGCCGGGAGTGCGCGGCCACAAGAGCGGCGGGATAACCTGCCCGCTCCCGCGCCGGGCCTCCTCAATACGCTGTAAAATCTAAGTACCAACTCCGGAGCCACTCCCGCATTGTCTTTTCTCGACCAACTTAATCAGCAGCAGCGCGAAGCCGTGGAGACTACGGAAGGCCCGGTGCTGATTCTTGCCGGTGCGGGTAGCGGCAAGACGCGTGTCATTACCTACCGCATTGCCCATCTAATCGAAAATCTGGGGGTTATGCCGGAATCCATCCTGGCGATGACGTTCACAAACAAGGCCGCTGCTGAAATGGGCGAGCGCGTCGACAAACTCGTGGGCGGCTTGAGCATCGCCAAACCGGTCATCTCGACGTTCCATTCTTTCTGCGTGCGCGTTCTCCGCCGCGACATTGAGGCCCTGCGCATTCCTTCATCCACGCCCGGTCGGCCTCCCATCGGACGTACTAAAAACTTTGTCATTTACGACGAGGCCGACCAACTCTCCGTGGTGAAATCGACCATGAGGCGCCTTGGTCTCGACGACAAGCAACTCACTCCGCGCACCGTGCTCTCGCGAATCTCGTGGGCGAAAAATCACATGCTTGATCCGCAGGAACTCTACCTGCAATCGGCTGATCCCAAGACGGAAAAGATCGCGCATCTGTTCGAGGAATATCGAAAGGAGCTAGGCAAGGCCAATGCCCTCGATTTCGATGACTTGCTGCTCGACGCCGTTCGTCTGCTGAAGTCGTCCGCGCCGGTGCGCGAGTATTACAACCGCCGCTTTCAATACATCCTGGTCGACGAATATCAGGACACGAACCGTCCGCAATACCAACTCATGCTGATGCTCGCGGGCACACGCCACAACATCTGCGCCGTTGGCGATGAAGATCAGTCGATCTACTCGTGGCGCGGAGCCGACATTCGCAACATCCTCGAGTTCGAAAAAGATTTTCCTGAGGCCAAAATCATTCGCCTGGAACAGAACTACCGCTCCACGCAGAACATCCTCCAGGCGGCGTCGTCTGTGGTGGCAAACAACATTCGGCGCAAAGGAAAAAATCTTTGGACCTCGCACCAGGGCGGCGCCAAGATCGGCTACTACGAAGCTCCCGACGGTGAGAACGAAGCTCTCTTCGCGGCCGACTGGATTGCCCGCTACGTCCGCGAAGCTGCGCATCGCGGAGAGGCCTCCCGCGCTGCAGTCCTCTACCGCACGAACTCCCAGTCGCGCCTGTTTGAAGAGGCCATGCGCCGTTACGGTCTGAAGTATCACGTTGTCGGAGGTTTCTCGTTTTACGAGCGCTCCGAGATCAAAGACATGATCTCGTATCTCAAAGTCGTCTTGAATCCGGATGATTCGATTTCGCTGTTGCGTGTCATTAACACTCCGACGCGCGGCATCGGCAAGGGTACGATGGATACCCTGGAACGGCTCGCCCTGGAAACAGGCCTGCCGCTATGGGGCGCCATTGGCGATGCCATTCGTCGTCAGCTCCTGCCTCAGCGCGCCCTCGCTGCATTGCGGATCTTCCAGCGGCTCATTGAAGACGCCCGCGCGGCGCTAGCCGGAACTTTTGTCGAGCGCTTGGAAGAAACTGTGGGCGCGGGCGACTCGCCAGCGTCTGCGGATGCCGTAACGGAATCAGCCCCAACGAACGGAGACGCTACTGCGTTCGATCCGACCGAGTTCGACAATACGGCCTTCGACTTCGGTGGAAGCTATGCGGGTAACGAGACCGCCGTGGGAGACAGCACCCGCGTCCCGCCGGGCGCCGACGCCCAGCCGGACATTCGTCCAGATGCTGCTGGGCCGGAATTCTCCAGCCACTTCCCGACCCCTACCGTCTCCACCGCCGACATCCTCAAGTTCCTCATCGACCGCACCGGCTACATTAAGCAGCTGGAAGAAGAAGATACTCCTGAAGCTTATTCGCGCATCGAAAACCTCCGCGAATTGGTGAATGCGGCCATGGACTCGCGCGACCGCGCCGAAACGCTCGACCAGTTCCTGGATCATGCCGCTCTGGTGAGTGACGCTGACGATTACGACGAGTGCGCGCAAATCACGCTCATGAGCCTGCATGCCGCCAAGGGTCTGGAGTTCCCGCTGGTATTCCTTAGCGGTCTCGAGGAAGGACTTCTCCCGCATTCGCGCACCCTGCTGCAGCCCGACGACGTCGAGGAAGAGCGCCGCCTCTGCTACGTAGGCATGACTCGCGCAATGGATCTGCTTATCCTCACGCGCGCCGTCTACCGCCGGAGATACGGGACCGACCTGCCGGAAGCCAGCGTGCCCTCGCGCTTCCTGGAAGAGGTGCCAGCATCTCTCATCGAAGAGTTAGGCACGCCGCGCCGCGGCAGATCGGCGGCGGGGGCAGGCGCCTCTGGGATAGGTTCAGGGCAAGATTTGTCCACGCCGGCGCGTAGCGAAGATCACACTTCCTCACACTATTCCTACGAAGATGAGGATCAAAGCATGAGTTGGCGAGGCCGCGACAATGCCGGCAGTATCGCGGCCAATCGATCTCGCCAGAAACCCACCACTCCAGCAAAACCCTACAACTCTATCGAGAACATCGCCGAGTTCTTCGCCTCGCGCGGCAAAAAGTTCACTGTCCCGAAAACGCCTGTACAACCCACTGGCAAGCGCGGCTTTCGTCCCGGCCAGAAAGTCCGCCATCCCAAATACGGAGAAGGAACTGTCTACCAACGCGAAGGAGAGGGCGAAGAAGCCAAGATTACGGTACAATTTCCTCGCTTCGGCTTGAAGAAGCTGGTGGAGAAGTATGCCCAGTTGGAGCGGGCTTAAGACGATTGAGTAATTGGTCAATTACAAATTCAATCCAAGAAAGCATTCATGGCAAATACGAAATCACTGAGCAAGGAAGAACGCAAGAAAGCCCGCCGTGCCGCCCGCAAGAAGAGTAAAGCGGAAAAGCCGAAAAAGCCCCGCGACTACGCACGCGGATCGAAGAAGCCCAAGGTGAAGAAGCTGGCGCGCGGTCAGGCGAAACGGTAAAGGCAGCAATCGGCATTGGGCGCCGCTTCGCATCTCGCTGACAGCGGTTCGGGAACCGTGGCGCAGGTCAGCTATTGCCAAGTGCTAGCGGCCCAGAGCCGGGTGAGGAGACGAACAACCTTTTGGCACAACCACCAACTACGACTGAGCCTCCAGCGGATAATGTTATCCGAACCTCGTCTAGCCAGCTTTTCTGTTGCAAGTCGATCGACAAGCTGATTTCCGAAGCGGAAGATCCCGCTCGCCGTCTGAAGAAGACGCTTGGGCCATGGTCGCTGACCGCCCTGGGCATTGGAGCCATCATTGGCTCCGGCATTTTTGTGCTCACGGGCACCGCCGCCGCCGGAGAATACTTTCAGGCGCCATCCATCCTGCACGCGCAAGTTCTCGATCTCATCGTGAACTTCTTTCGCGGCGGAGAGACGGCGCAAGTCCTCATGCACGGACGCCCGCCCGCGGGCCCCTCGATCGCCGTCTCATTCTTTCTCGTAGCCCTGGCTTGCAGCTTCGCTGGACTCTGCTACGCCGAATTGGCGTCGATGATTCCCATTGCGGGCAGCGCCTACACGTACTCTTACGCCACGCTGGGCGAAATTTTCGCCTGGATTATCGGCTGGGACCTGATCCTGGAATACGTTGTCAGCAACGTCGTGGTGGCCGTCGGCTTCAGCGCCTACACCAAGGCACAATTGGAATCTTTTGGCCTGCACTTGCCCGACCAATGGTCCACGCCGGTCTGGGAAACGGGCCGCTGGACAGGCTCTTATTTCAACATGCCAGCTTTCGTGATCATTTTCATACTCACGGTGCTGTTAGTGCGCGGGGTGCGCGAATCCGCGGAGGCTAATAACGTGATGGTCGCCATCAAGATTGGCGCCATCTTGATCTTCTTGGTCGTCGGCGGCGCACTGGTAAATCCCTCGAACTGGCACCCCTTCGCGCCTTCCGGATTCGGAGGCGTCATCACCGGTGGCGCCATCGTTTTCTTTACCTACATCGGCTTCGATTCCGTTTCTACCGCGGCCGAGGAGGCGCGCAACCCGCAGCGTGATTTGCCCATCGGCATCATCGGCTCGCTGATTGTCTGTACTACTCTCTATGTCGGCGTTTCCATCGTGCTGTTGGGCATGATGAAGTACACCACCTTCGTCTCCGGAAAAGCTGCCCAGGCCCCCGTGGCGTACGCGTTGCAAGTGCTCGGCGCCAGCCGGTGGTCTCGTTCGATCATCGTGATCGGAGCGCTTACCGGGATGATTTCATCGCTCCTGGTCTTCCAATACGGCCAAGCTCGCATCTGGTATGCCATGTCGCGCGACCGCCTTTTTCCCAAGCTATTCTCCAAGGTTCACGCAAAGTTCAAGACGCCTCATTACTCCACCTGGATCGCCGGCTTTGCCGTCGGTATCCCCGCAGGAATCTTTGCCATCAGCGATGCCGCCGATCTCTCGAACATCGGCACGCTCTTTGCGTTTGTTCTGGTGTCACTGGGCGTGATCATCCTGCGCCGTACTCAACCCGACCGCAAGCGGATGTTCAAAGTGCCCTTGGTTCCCTTGTTCCCGTTGATCTCGATCGTGTTGTGCGGCGGCCTGATGACCGGCCTCACCGTCATCACCTGGCTGCGCTTTGTGATTTGGCTCGCGCTGGGCCTGCTGATCTACATTTTCTACAGCCGCCACCGCAGCGAGTTTGGGAAGAAGTAGTGTCAGCCGCAACCAGCCTCAAGAGTCTTCCCCGCCGCATTCGACGCTCTGCTTCGCCCTGTGAGTTTGCTCTCTCTCGCAAATATGCTATCCACAATCTACAATCTGAACTATGTCCCCAGCGCCCGACCGGCCGAACAGCTTCATCCGCCTCCTCCCCAAGGCCGAACTGCATCTGCACCTCGAGGGCGCTATTCAGGCAGCTACCCTGCTCGAACTTAAACATCGCCACGGGCAGTCTGGTTCGCTCGCCGAAGTCGAAAAACTGTATCGTTACTCAGACTTCGACAGTTTCTTGATGGCCTTCAAAGCTGTCACCGAGCATCTGCGCTCGCCGGAGGACTACGAACTCATTACCTACGGCCTCATGCAGCAATTGAAGGAAGAAAACATTCTGCACGCCGAGATCTACGTTTCGGTGGGAGTCTGCCTGTGGCGGAATCAGGATTTCCCTGCGATCTTTGAAGGACTGGAACGCGGACGCCAGCGTGGGGAGCGCGACTTCGGCATCTCGGTGCTGTGGATTTTCGACGCCGTCCGCCACTTCGGAGCCGAAGCCGCGCAAAAGGTATTTGAGCTGGCCGTCCGCTACCGCGACCGCAACGTGATCGCGGTTGGAATTGGCGGCGACGAACAGAAGGCCAAGCCAGAACTGTTCCGCGATTCCTACGCCTACGCCGCCGACAACGGCCTTCACCTAACCGCGCACGCGGGAGAGACCGCAGGCCCCGAATCGATCTGGGGAGCGATCAACCTGCGAGCCGAGCGCATCGGTCACGGATCTGCATTACCAGCAACGTCCGCACCGGCTGCTGCAAGACCGTCTCTGAACACCCGGTGAAGCAATACTTCGATCATGGCCTCATGATCACAGTGAATACGGATGACCCAGCCATGTTCGGCACCACGTTGTCGCACGAATATCAGCTCGCGCAGCAAGCCTTTGCCTTCACCGACGAGCACCTCCGCGAGCTTGCCCGCAACTCCTTCGAGGCGTCATTCCTGCCCGCCGAAAAAAAGCTGGAATTCCTCAACCTGTTCGACGCCGCCATCGCAAGATAGATTGCCGATGGGATCTGATCCTGCGGTCACAACGAGGTAAAATCCAGCAAGCGCAAGTCGCCGATAGCCGACAATTGAGAATTGCCCATGCCCATCCGACCCATCGTTCAACTGGGTGACCCGCGATTGCGCGAAACCGCCATCCCGGTGAAGGATCCAAGGTTGCCCGAGGTAAGCTTGCTGGTCAAAGATCTCGCCGATACTCTTGCCCATTGGCGGACTCGGACTGGCTACGGCCGCGGGATCGCCGCACCCCAGCTGGGTGTGAGCCTCCGGGTGATCTTCCTGCAATTGCCGGGTGCCGAAGCCTGGCCACTAGTGAATCCGGAAATTATCGAGCGCAGTCGAGAGAAGATCGTCGTCTGGGACGCTTGCCTGAGTTTTCTTTCAATCTTTATGCAAGTGGAACGGCACCGCGCAATCACTGTCCGTTATCAAGATGCTGGCGCCGAGTGGCATGAGGTTCAGGCAAGCGACGACCGGAATCTATCGGAGCTTCTTCAACATGAAATTGACCACCTCGATGGCATTCTCGCCGTCGACCGGATCACTGACGTGAAAACGCTTTGCACCCGTGAAGAATTTGAAAAACGATATCGAGCCTCCAGCCCGTATGCGCTGATTCCTGCCAAGTAATTTAAGGGATTTAAGAGCTCAGATTTAATGCCAGCCGATCTGACGTCATCAGCGGGAGTCTGCTGTGAATCAGTCACAGCGGTATATTTCCGTGCTTTTTCGGAGGATTCTTGTCGCGCTTAGTCTCGAGCATTGCCAGCGCCTGAACTAGTTTCTTGCGCGTTTCCCGCGGCTGGATAACGGCGTCCACGAACCCGTGCTCCGCTGCCACGTAGGGGTTGGCAAAGCGTTCGCGAAATTCTTCGATCTTGCCGTTGCGCACAGATTGCCGTTCTGCTTCTTTCAACGCGCTCCCGTTTGCGGCCCGGTCCAGTTCGCGCTTGTACACGATATCCACCGCGCCCTCCGGTCCCATGACCGCGATCTCGGCGCTCGGCCACGCGTAGTTCACGTCAGTGCGGATGTGCTTTGACGCCATCACGCAATACGCGCCCCCATAAGCCTTGCGAGTGATCACGGTGACCTTGGGGACGGTAGCCTCTGCAAAGGCATAAAGCAGCTTCGAGCCGTGCTTGATAATGCCGCCGTATTCCTGTGCTGTTCCCGGCAGAAATCCGGGCACATCTTCAAACGTCACCAGAGGAATGTTGAAGCAGTCGCAGAAGCGGACGAAACGCGCGCCCTTGATGGATGCATTGATGTCGAGCGTTCCCGCCAGCATCGCAGGCTGATTAGCCACGATCCCAATCGGGCGGCCGTCCAACCGTGCGAACCCTACCACGATGTTCTTGGCGTAGTGATCCTGCACCTCAAAAAAGTAGCCGTCATCTACAACCGCGTGAATCACGTCCTTCATGTCATAAGGCAGGTTCGACTGTTCGGGCACGATGTTGTCCAGCGCACCGTCGGCGCGGTCAATCGGATCCGACGAAGCTTTCCGCGGCGGATCATCGATATTGTTTGAGGGCAGGAAGCTGAAAAGCTCCCGCACCATCGACAGACATTCAGCATCGTCGTGCGCTAAAAAGTGCGCCACGCCTGAGGTTTCGTTGTGCGTCAGGGCGCCGCCCAGTTGTTCTTTCGTGACGTCCTCATGCGTGACCGTCTTGATCACGTCCGGCCCCGTGATGAACATGTACGAAGTCTTGTCCACCATGAAAACGAAATCTGTAATGGCCGGCGAATAGACCGCCCCGCCTGCGCACGGTCCCATGACCGCCGAAATCTGCGGCACCACACCGCTGTAGAGGGTATTGCGCAGAAAAATGTCGGCGTAGCCCGCCAGTGACATCACGCCCTCCTGAATACGCGCGCCGCCTGAATCGTTCAGCCCAATCACGGGCGCGCCCGTCTTCGCTGCAAGGTCCATGATCTTCACGATCTTCGCCGCATTCGTCTCGGACAGCGACCCGCCAAACACGGTAAAATCTTGCGCGAACACATACACCAGCCGACCTTCAATCCGTCCATAGCCCGTAATGAAACCATCTCCATAGTACTTTTGCTCGGCCATGCCGAAGTCATTGCAGCGGTGCGTAACCAATTTGTCGGTCTCCTCGAAAGAGCCGTCGTCCAGCAGGAACTCGATGCGCTCCCGCGCCGACATCTTCCCTTCTTTGTGCTGCCGTTCGCGGCGCTTTTCGCCGCCGCCCTGTTCGGCAAGGCGATTGCGTTTCTTGAGTTCGGCCAGTTTGTCTTCGTGTTTCATGGCGCAGCGATTATAGCGGTTGGAAAGCGTGCGTGTTCGGATCAGCGGAAGCAATTTGGCGAGAGCGGAAAACTGGGTGTTGCGGAAAATGAAGCTTGCCAGGTATGGGAAGTCGTGCCCTGATGCAGGGAACGCTAAGAGCCGAAAGCCCTGCCTGCTTCAAAACCGGTCATTGCTTCCGAAGGTGGAGGCTATCTTTTCGTGACCAGAGTGATCACTTTCCCGTGCGCCAATCCCACACCGGGTTGCCCTTGTCGTCTCGGAACTGGAGAGTATCGTTGCCCTTTACCAATTGCCGGGCGAGGATTACGTCCAAGGCCTCCAGTTTGACTTTTGAACCCGTGACTGCAATCTCGTCACCTTTGGCGAAATTGATGCCCATCTCTTCTTGAAATGCTTTGGGGCAGACGTAGATGTAGACCTTGTCGTCCCCATTCTTGATGACGAGCTCTGTGATGTCCCTTTTCGCTCCTAGAGGAAGGAGCTTTACTTCATCCACCACTCCTTTGGTTTTCATTTCGGAATGGAGGTCGTACTTGGGAAGGCCACCTGCATCTTGCGAGGGTTTTTGCGCCGGCGCCATGGTGACGCACAACACTAAAAACAAGGCTAATCGCAACGGTGTTTTGGTGACTGGGGAACGCAGGATGGAGTTTTTCAGACTAAGTAGCACGGGGTCTCCTAGTGGCCGGCCGAGAACCCGATATGGGGCAAGGCGCGTTTCCGTCGCGCACGGCCCGGAGAAACAATGAGCTGCGGTTCTCGGGTTTGCCAAAACGATTCTCTTAGCTATAAAGCCGTCTATTGGTTCGTCCACTAGGAAGACAACAAGAGGATGGTACACCCTGTTGGCCTTGCAGGCTACGGCTTTCCGGCAGCGGAGGGGCCGTCCCTAAAAGGGGGAAGGCGCAGGGTTGGCATCGATACGAATCTCCCTTCTGGGAGACCTGCTGTTCTGGGTGCGCGAGCCGCAATCCGAATTCGGGAAAGGGCATGGTCAAACCGATCATGAAGCGTCTGGTGGGAGCGGTTGTACCCCTATACTGTGGGCGTGGCGATTGTAGACAGGACTTCTGACGCGAACCTGCAGATCGACCGGCTGGCAGCAACTACCGCTTCGCCGCCTAACTGGGAAACGGACCTGATCAGCCCCCTGAGGCGGTATTGGGGGTACAGTTCGTTTCGTCCTCTGCAGGAGCGAATCGTTCGCAGCTTGCTGGCAGGGCACGATACTTGCGTGGTGATGCCGACGGGCGGGGGCAAATCGTTGTGCTACCAGTTGCCGGCGCTGGTGTCGGGGAAGACGGCAGTGGTGATTTCTCCTTTGATTGCGTTGATGCAGGATCAGGCGGCGGCTTTGGCGCAAATGGGGATTCCGGCGGCGGTGTTGAACAGCACTTTGGCGGCTGATGCGCAAGCGGCGGTCATGGGCAAGGCGCGGGCGGGGGAGTATCGGCTCCTTTATCTCTCTCCGGAGCGGCTAGTTCGAGCCGATACCGTAGGCTGGCTGCGGCAGGTTCCGGTGGCATTTTTTGCCATTGATGAGGCTCATTGTATTTCTGAGTGGGGGCATGAGTTTCGTCCAGAATACAGGCAGCTTAGCCGGTTGCGGACGCATTTTGCCGAGCATCCGATTGCGGCCTTTACGGCGAGTGCTACGCGGCAGGTGCGGCATGACATCCTGGCACAGCTACAGTTGCGAAATCCGGACAAGTATATTGCGAGCTTTTATCGTTCGAACTTGCGCTATCTGGTGCGGGAATGCGATGGCGGCGAACAGATGGATTTGCTGGTGCGCGGGCTGCGCAACTACAGCGATGGCAACATGATTGTGTACGCTCCGACGATTGCGCGGGTGGAAGAGACAGTGGACTATCTCGAGGAACAGGGGATTGCTGCGGTGCCGTATCACGGGAAGATGGAGACGGAGGCTCGCAAACGCAATCAGGAACGGTGGATGTCGGACGAAGTGCGCGTTTTGGTGGGCACGATTGCGTTTGGATTGGGAATTAATAAGGCGACGGTGCGAGCAGTGATTCATCTGGCGCTGCCGAAGTCGATTGAGCAGTACTACCAGGAGGCGGGGCGCGCCGGGCGGGATGGTAATTCGGCGGATTGCATCCTGCTTTGGCAGCAGCGTGATGCGGGCTTGCTAGCTTTCTTTATTGGGAAAATTGCCGATGCTGCGGAGAAAGAGCGGTCCTGGGAGCGCTATCACATCATTCGGCGGTTTGTGGATTCGGATGCTTGCCGACACCGGCAGATTTGTTGGCATTTTGGCGAGCGCCTGAAGCGGGAGGAGTGTGGGGCTTGTGATGTTTGCGGGTCAGCGCCGGGATGGTTGTCTGCCCCGGTCGAGGGAGTTCGGCCTAAGCGGAAACGGTTTGCACCAGTGCTGGCGAGTGGGCTGCGGATAGGGCAAGGTCCGGCCAAGGAAGCGGCGGCGGTTGATCCCGAGTTGCGCGAATATCTTCGCGAGTGGAGGCGGGTGACGGCGAAGGAGCGAGGAGTTTCGGCGTTTATCGTTATGCATGACACTTCGCTTGATGAACTTTCGAGGCGGCCTCCCGCATCGCTGGCCGAGTTAGGAAATATTTCGGGGTTTGGTGAGCGCAAGGTCGAGAAATATGGCGTGCCGATTCTCGAGGCGCTGGGGCGATTTCGTGGAGGCGCGCGGGCAAGCACTCCGAGCGAGAAGACTTCCAAGCCCGCAGATGAGACCTTGCGGTTGCTGGCGGAAGGCAGAAGCATCGCGGAGATTGCCACTATCCGCGGGCGGCAGGTTAGAACGGTGGTGGGGATGATTGCGAATCTGGTGGAAAAAGGGGAAGTCGAGTTTCAGGCCGCTTGGGTGGATAAAGATCGCACGGCGATTATTGCGGCGGCTTGCGCGCAACTCGGGCTGGAGCGGCTGAAGCTTTTGCAGGAATCGTTGCCCCCCGAGATTACTTTTGAGGAAATACGACTCGTGGTGGCACGGTTACGGCGATCGAAGGAAATCAGCGGTGCGGCGTCGGTGGCATAGAGCTCGGGGTGGGGCAATGGAAAGCGCTGCCGAACCTTGCTCGGCCCCGGACAGCCGAGGCGGCTGTCCCTACGGGGGGTCGTGGTGGTTCTCGTCTCAGTGTGCTTCTTCGGTGGCGGGGGCGGTGTCGGGCGTGTCGACTTTTTGCGCCGGACTTGCGGGCGGGTTGGGCGGGGGCTGGAAGTCGCCGGGATCTTTTCCCGCCATGTCTTTGCTGGACATGGCGGCGATCATGAAATTCATCCAGATGGGAAGAGCGGCATGGGCTCCAGTTTCTTTTGCTCCCAGAGATTTTTTTTCATCGTAGCCGACCCAGACTCCGCAAGTGGTTGAGGGCGAGAATCCGACGAACCAGGCGTCGGTGAAATCATTGGTGGTGCCGGTTTTGCCCGCGATCGGGAAGGGCATCTTCGACGCCGCGATCGCGGTCCCATGCATCACCACTTCATGGAGCATGCCGGTCATGATGCGTGCGGTCCGGGAGCTGATGGCATCTTTGACTTCGGGGAAATCCTCTTCCAGCACGCGGCCCTCGTAGTCGGTCACCTTGGTGATGTAGCGCGGGGTGATTCGGACTCCGTCGTTGGGGAACACGCTGTAGGCGGAGGTCTGCTCGATGAGCGTGATTTCGGCCGACCCCAGTGCGACCGGCAAATATGGCGGCAACTTGGAGGTAATGCCGAAGCGTTCGGCGTAGTCGATGACACTCTTGATCCCGACTTTATTGGCCAGCTTCAACGCGGGAATGTTACGCGATTGTGCAAGCGCACGGCGCAAGGTGATGATGCCTTCGAATTTTTCGTCGTAATTGTGGGGAGAGTATGGTCCGGAAGCGGTTTCGAAAGTTGTGGGCTCATCCAGGATGGTGTCATCAGGGCTGGCGCCTTGATCGATCACCGTCGCGTACACGTAGGGCTTGAAGGATGATCCGACCTGGCGCAGCGCCTGCGTTGCGCGGTTGAACTTGGAGTCGTTGAAGTCACGTCCGCCGACCATGGCCTTGATGGCGCCGGTAGCGTTGTCGATGGCGACCAAAGCGCCCTGGGTTCCGGAATCCTGCTCGAGACTCACCCGCGCTGCGCCGTTGGCGCTGAGAGCAAGAATCTTTACGTAGCAAATGTCACCAACTTTGAGCATGGCCTGAATTTTCTGCCTGGTCCAGGCTACGTCGGGCTGGCCGATCGCGGCGGTATAGCGGCCAAACCTGAGGGTGGCAATCCCGCTGCCGGCGCCGGTGACCAGCGCATGAATGTATCCATTGACCTCAGGCTCGCTATCCCAGTCGGCATCGTGATAGCGGTTGGGGACAATTCCCTGGGCAAGAATATTTTCCAATTGTCCCTTCCAGCCGTGACGGTGCTCGTAAGCCGCCAGACCGTCGAGCACGGACTGATTCGCGGCTTTCTGTAAATCCGTGTCGAGCGAAGTGTAGACGCGCAATCCGCCTTCGTGAACCTGATCGGCACCGTACTTTGTTTCGAGGTAGCGGCGAATCTCTTCGACGAAATACGGCGCGAGTGAATTGGGATCGTGTTGCAGATGCAAAGCGACCGGCGCGGAACGAGCGTCGGCAGCCTGTGCGGCTGTGATTTTTCCATCCTCCAGCATGGCATTGATCACCAGGTTGCGCCGCTTTTGCGCGCGCTCGGGATGGTTGATGGGTGAGTAAATGCCTGGTCCCTTGGGCAGGCCGGCGAGCAGCGCGGCTTCAGTTAGCGTCAGACTCCTTGCCGGCTTGCTGAAGTAATATTCAGAAGCGGCCTCGAATCCGTAAACACCATGACCGAGGAAAATCTGATTGGCATAGAGCGTGAAGATTTGCGGCTTGGTGAAGCGACGCTCAATCTGAATCGCGAGCATGGTTTCCTGCACCTTGCGGTGAAAGGAGCGATCGGGCGAAAGGAAGAGGTTGCGCGCCAGTTGCATCGTGAGCGTGGAAGCGCCCTGCAGCCGGCCTCCAGACTCGATATCGCGGTAAGCAGCGCCGACAATCCGCCAGAAATTAATGCCGGAGTGACGATAGAAGTCTTTGTCTTCTATGGAGACCAGCGCGTCACGCAATACGGACGGGAAATCTTCGTAAGTGGCAACCACACGGCGTTGCAAGGCAAACGATCCAATCACTCGGCTGTGATCGTCATAGAGTTCGGTCACTGAGCTGGGACGGTAAGCCTCGAGAGCGTCGACCTGAGGAAGATCCGTGGTGTAGACGAGCATGAGTCCGGCCGTGGCGCCGACCAGCGCAGCTATCAGAAACAACAGGCCGAAGAGGACGCGGCCCACCAGCTTCCGTCCGGCAATCTCCACCGGCGGAAGATCTTCGTAGAGCCTTTTCATTGGCGGATGTGGTCAGGATAACAGGGAGTCGAGTGGGCGGCTACGAATAGCGCAGCCGGACGAAATAGCGGCAACAAACAAATCGCGCACCTCGAAGATGCGCGATCAACTTGCCAAATATGGAGCAAAGACTAAACCGCCTAGCCGTTGTGACTCTGCAACACTTCGACGGCCTTCTTGAGTTGGTCATCCTGCGTATTCTTGGGCTTGGCTTCGGGCTGAGGAGTTGTCTCCGGCTCGTCGTCCTCCGGGCCAACGCTATCTTCTGCGTCAGCCACCACCAGAGTAGGCGTGACCGATGCGTCCTGAATGGCCTTGCCGCTGGGCGAATAGTACTTGGCCACGGACAGAATTAAGGCGGAGCCGTCGGGCAGATCGATGGTTTTTTGCACCGAACCGTCGCCGAAGGTTTTTTCGCCGACCACATCGCCGCGGGCGTTTTCGAGAATCGCTGCCGCAACAATCTCAGCCGCCCCGGCCGTACCCTTATTAACCAGGACAGCTATGGGAAGGATTGTTATAGCCTTCGAAGGCTCGGCGTTGAAGGCCTCGCGAGGATGCTTTTGGCCTTGCAGGTACGTGATGGTGCCATGATTGAGAAAGAGATTTGCGGTCGAGATGCCCTCAGACTCTTCTCCGTCGGAATCATTACGCAAATCCAGGATGAACTTTTTCGCGCCGGACTGCTCGAGAGACTTGATCTTGCCGGCGATCTCCTGTGTCTTACCCCTGGTAAGAGCGTCAACCTTAATGTAGCCGATACCATCTTCTATCATTTTCTCGGCAACGGGAGGAATGCTGACGACGTCGCGGGTGATAACCACTTTCTGGGGTTCTGCCCGCCGGGCACGGACAACAGAAACCGTCACATTTGAGCCGGGTTGCCCAGAAAGCACGTTACGAATTTCAGCCAATGACATGTCGCGGGTACTCTGACCCTCGATCGACTCGAAAATGTCGGTCGATTCTATGCCCGCTTTTTCAGCAGGCGAACCGGGCAATACCGAGACCACGTCGGCGTAACCAAAGCGCTTCGAGATGGTTGCGCCGATCTCGCCTTTCGACTCCTGCTTATGAGTCTTATACTGCTTGTAGGCCTCAGCGGTGAGGTAGCTGGAATTGGAATCCAGGGACTCGAGCAGGCCGTGCAGGGCGCCATCGGTCACCTTGGGAATGTTGGGCTCTTCGACGTACTCGCTGCGCACGCGCGACAGAACCTCGCTGTAAACTTGCAACTGGCGGTAAGCGCCGTCGTTCGAGGAGGCGTGCACGCCTCCCATGGACCCGACTACAACAAACAACAGGACGGCGAATGACGAGACCAGAATCGCGGCTTTGATTTTCATAGACATCAGAGTTGATCGTTTTCTAGGACGGGATTACTTCCCAAGGACCTAATTATCATTATATCCCTAGTAGATGCGGGTTTTTGCTCCTCGGCTGCTCAATTTACGCCTCTTC
>WNGP01002094.1_pt1 | contig 16622 bp, 18 predicted proteins | sample 5407671 | NCBI WGS metagenome assembly WNGP01 (sample SAMN13153381, study PRJNA577476) | soil metagenome | isolation source: 40 cm soil or saprolite under Garry oak tree replicate 2 | place: USA:California | collected 2016-06-15 | reverse complement strand
TGGCCGTCCCCCGTGTACTCCCACGAATTGCTCGTGATTTGCCACGCCTTGCCGATGCCGCCGGTCGCCAGGACGACGGCGCCGGCGCGAAACAGGACGAAGCGGCCGGTTTCGCGGAAGTAGCCGAGCGCTCCGGCCATTCGTCCGCCCACCACGAACAGGCGCACAATGGTGCATTCCATGTGGACGTCGAGTCCGGAGTGCACGGCGCGGTCCTGGAGCACGCGGATCATCTCCAGCCCGGTACGGTCACCGACGTGGGCCAAACGGCTGTAGGTATGGCCGCCGAAGGGGCGCTGATTGATGCGGCCATCGGGCGTGCGATCGAACAGCGCGCCCCACGCCTCGAGCTCCGTGACGCGGTCGGGCGCTTCCTGGGCGTGGATCTGGGCCATGCGCCAATTGTTGTGCATCTTGCCGCCGCGCATCGTGTCGCGGAAATGCACGCGCCAGTTGTCTTCCCCCATCACGTTGCCGAGTGCCGCCGCGGCGCCCCCCTCGGCCATCACCGTGTGGGCCTTGCCGAGCAGCGATTTGCAGACCAGCGCGACTTTGGCTTTTTGGGCGCCGGCTTCGATCGCGGCGCGCAGGCCCGCGCCGCCGGCGCCGATCACGACGACGTCGTAGTCGTATGTCCTCAAGTCAGCGGCGGCCACTAGAAGAGTCGCACGTCGCGGATGACGCCCAGCGCGCACAGCCGGATGTAGACGTCAGTCAGCGCGACCGAGAACAGCGAGCACCAGGCGAACAGCATGTGGTGGCGGTTGAGCGCGCTGACGCCGCGCCACGTGTGGAACCGTGCCTTGCCTCCCCGCGCGCACGAGAAACAGTCGACCTGCCCACCGACGAGGTGCCGCAGAGAGTGGCAGCCGAACGTGTAACTCGCGAGCAGGACCACGTTGATCAGCATCACGAGTGTCCCGATGCCGATGCCGAATTCCCGTGGACCGGGTGAGATGGCGCCATCCGGCATGACGCCGTTGACCGGCCAGCGCGCGGCCTCGATCACGTCGTAGCTGAGAATGAAGATGAAGACAACCGCCGCGTACATGAAAAAGCGGTGCATGTTCTGGAGAATAAACGGAAACCTGGTCTCGCCGTTGTAACCGTGGCGCGGCTCTCCCACGGCGCAGGCGACCGGGTCGAGGAAAAACGCGCGATAGTAGGCCTTGCGGTAGTAATAGCAGGTCGCCCGGAAGCCGAGTGGGAAGATCAGGATGAGGAAGGCCGGTGAGAAGGGAAACCACGGCGCATTGAGGAGCGGCGAATAGAACGGCGACAGGTACGGTCCCCACTCGTAGTTCTTGCCGACCCAGGCCGCCCACGTGGAGTAGATGCCGAAGCCGCCGAGCACGAGCGCCGTGAGCAGTGGCGCCACCCACCACGCATCGCGCCGCTGTGTCGCGCCCAGGCCGCGCTCCTGCAGGTCTCTCAGCGACGTGGTCATAGCTTCACCGCCCCCATGGTTTCCTTCACTGCGTCGGCGGACTTCTTCAGCGCCGCCTGCTCGTCCGCCGTCAATTTCACTTCGACGATCTTCTCGAGTCCCTTGCTCCCGAGCTTGCACGGCACGCCGCAGTACATACCCGACAACCCGTACTCTCCCTGCAGCCAGGCGGCGCACGGGAGAATGCGTTTCTTGTCGCGCACGATGGCCTCGACCATCTGCACCACGGCGGCCGAGGGCGCGTAATACGCCGAACCGGTCTTCAAGAAGGCGACGATCTCGGCGCCGCCGTTGCGGGTGCGGTCGACGATCTTGTCGAGCGTCGGCTTGCTGAGGAAATGCGTGACTGGGATCCCGGCGACGGTCGTGTAGGAGATGAGCGGCACCATCGTGTCGCCGTGCCCGCCCAGTACCATCGCCTGGATGTCCTCGACCGAGACGTCGAGCGCCTCGGCGAGAAAGGCGCGGAACCGGGCCGTGTCGAGCACACCCGCCATCCCGATGACGCGCTCGCGCGGAAATCCCGTCACCTGCTTGGTGACCCAGCACATCACGTCGAGCGGGTTCGAGACCACCAGGACGATGGCGTTGGGGCAATGCTGCTTAACATGCTGGGAGACCTGCTTCACGATGTCGGCGTTGGTGCGGACCAAGTCGTCGCGGCTCATGCCGGGCTTACGCGCGATGCCCGCGGTGACGACCACGAGCTCGCTCCCGGCGGCGGGCGTGTAGTCGTTCGCGCCGACCACACGGCTGTCGAATCCCTCGATGGGCGCCGACTCCCACTGGTCGAGCGCTTTGCCCTGAGGCACGCCCTCGATCACGTCGACGAGGACGACGGTGCGGGCGAGCTCCTTCTCCGCGAGGCGTTGGGCGGCAGTGGCGCCGACGTTGCCGGCCCCGACGACGGTGATCTTGTTGAGCATGGAGAGTAAAGCTACGGACTCGTTCCCCCTCTCCACAACGTGGAGAGGGGGTCAGGGGGTGAGGTCACAACGTGCAGAGGAGTCAGCGGGTGAGGTCACCCTCCGCGGGTGTGCATCTCGCGATGGGGATCGGCCTTGAGTGATTCGATCCGATACAATGCCCCCCGATCCGCCACGCCCAGCCGCTCCTCCGCCCCGCGATCGGTGCGGCCCTGCCACGCCTCCCGGATGAGCGACGCCAGCTCTTCGTCCGGGACGCCGCGGCGCAGCGGCTCGCGCAGATCGACGCCCCGCGCGGCGTACAAACAGAGGAACCATGTCCCGTCGGCAGTGATGCGGCTGCGGTCGCAGGTGCGGCAGAATGGCGCCGTGACGGAAGCGATGATGCCGAACGTCGTCCCGTCGGCGAGCCGGAAGCGCTCGGCAGGGGCGCGGCCGTCGGCCGCCATCGGCTCGATCGCACCGTAGCGCCGCGCGAGCACCTCCAGCATCTCGCGCTGCGACACGACTTGGTCCATCGACCAGCGCGTCGCGCCGCCCACGTCCATGTACTCGATGAACCGCACTTCGGCGTCGTGGCCGCGGGCGAACTCGATCAGATCGACGAGCTCGTCGTCGTTGAATCCGCGGATCACGACGGCGTTCAGCTTGAGCTTGGCGAACCCGGCCTGGCGCGCTGCGGTGATGCCCTCGAGCACGTCGGCGTGGCGTGCGCTCTTTGCGAACGCGAGCATCCGCTCGGGGCGCAGCGTGTCGAGGCTCACGGTCACCCGCTCGAGGCCCGCCGCCCGCAGGGCGGACGCGTGCTTTGCGAGCAGCAGGCCGTTCGTGGTCATGGCGAGGTCACGGATCAGCGGGTTGCGAGCGATCATCGTGACAAGAGTCGAGAGGTCGTGGCGCAGCAGCGGCTCACCGCCCGTGAGCCGCACTTTATGCACGCCGAGCTCCGCGAACGCACCCGTGAGTCGCTCGATCTCCTCGAATGTGAGGATCGAGGTGCGCGGCAGCCACGCGTACTCGTCTTCCGGCATACAGTAGCGGCAGCGCAGGTTGCAGCGGTCCGTGACGGACAGCCGCAGGCTCGCGAGCGGGCGTTGCAGCACGTCGTGGATCACGTCAGACATGGGACGGATGGTCGGACGGGCGGACCGTGGGACGGCCGGACGGGTCGACCCAGACTTCGGTCCCGTCCACCCGAAGCTCCTTCTTCCACACAGGGATCCGCTGTTTGACGCCTTCGATCACGTAGCGACAGGCCTCGAACGCCTGGGCCCGATGCGGTGCCGCCGCGACGATCGCGATGCTCGCCTCGCCGACGGGGATCGAGCCCAGGCGATGTCGAACAGCGATGCGCGCCTCGGGCCAGCGTCCGCGCGCGTCCGCCAGGAGCCGGCCGAACTCGGCTTCGACCATCTCTTCGTATGCCGAGTATTCGATCGCCGTCACCCCGTGCTCGTCGGGCCCGTTGCGCACGGTGCCCAGGAAGATGCAGTTCCCGCCGAAGGCAGGACCAGCCACCTCGGCGAGGAGGCCATCCAGGGAGATGGGGGAGCGCGTCAGGAAGCTCATTCGCTCAATTCCGCACTCCGCACTCCGCAATCCGCACTTGAGCATCCTCCAGCAATCGGCGGCAACAGCGCCACCTCATCTCCGTCCTGCACGCGCGCGTCGAGCTTGGTCTGCTTCAGGTTCACGGCCGCGAGGGGACGCTCGGGCAGCGCCTGCGCGCCTGGGAAGTCCTCGCGTAACCGCCGCACCACATCTCCGACGGTTGCCGGAAGCGAAAGTGACACGGTTGCCTCGGAGCGTCCCATCAGTTCCGCGTAGCGAGCAAAGAACCGCACCCGCACGGTCGCCGGCAAGATAGCTCCGCTCAGTTCCCGGTGGAACCGGTCGCGAGGCCGCGCCACACCTTCGTCTGTTTGGCGCTGGGCGACGGCGCGGGCGTCAGCGTGAACGACACCACGGTGCGCTCGTGCACTTGCGTGCTCAGACTCAGCGCCCGGCCGCTCCGCCTCACGCCGATGGCGAGCGGCGCCCCCGCCTGGCCCCGGTAGCGGTCGCGGAACTTCACTCCCCAATCTTCGTCGGGCCGGGTTTCGATCTCACCCACCTTGAGCAGCACATCGCCGGGCTCGAGGCCCGCCGCCTCGGCGGCGCTCCCGGGCACCACCCCCTGCACCACCAGCCTGCCGGAGTCACCCGGCTGGGCGTTCACACCGAGGAACGGAGTGGATTGGGTCTTCCGGGCGACCGCGATGCCCGCTTTCGGAAACACGCTCTCGTAGGGGAGCGGCTCCCGCCCGTTGATGTCGCGCTGATAGAAGCCGTCCACCTCCGGCATGCCGACCTCGCGGAGCAAGCCGAGCAAGTCGGCGGTGGTGAAGCCCTTGTTTCGCTGGTAGAAGCGCGTGTAGAGCGCCCGCGTGACGTCGTCGAGGCTCTTGCGGTTGTCCGTGGCGTCGCGGATCGCCACGTCCAGCAGCATCCCGGTGAGCGCGCCCTTCGGGTAGTAGAGCTGCGAGCTGTTCACGAAGACTTCGTGGATCCAGGTCGCCACGCTGCCGTCCTCTTCGCTCCACGGCTCCGGGGCGGACTCGACTTGTTGCATGTCCTGCGCGGCATTGTCCAGGAACTGCTGCGTCGTCCATAGACCGGAACGGATGTTGGTGAGATCGGCGTAGTAGTCCGTCACGCCCTCCGACCACCAGAGCAACGGTGTGTACTGCTCGGCGTGGTAGTCGTACGGCCACATCTCGGCGGGCCGGATGCGCTTCACGTTGAACAGGTGGAAATACTCGTGCGACATCAGCGGCACCATGAAGTCGCCGAAGTGGCCGGCCGCGTCCGCGAACGCGCCCTGGGGCATGATGTCGAACTGCGAGGCACTATGCTCCAACCCACCGCCGAAGTTGACCGGCTCGCGGATCACGTTGAAGAACACCGTATAGTGATCGTACGGCGGGCCGCCGAACAGCGCGTTCTCGCTCTTCGCGATCTTCTCGACCGCGGTTCGCATGTTCCCCTGCACTGCGGTCGTGTAGGCGTCGGCCGGCCACACCGCGATCCGGATCGCTTTGCCGTCCACCTGCAGCGAGTCGAGGCTGTACTTCCCCAGGAAGGTCTCGGCGTCGGCGAGCTCGTGGTAATTCGATGCGGTGTACGGCCCGCTCCCGGCGCCGCGGAGCGCTGTAGTCACTTGCCAGCCCGCGGGCAGGGTGAAGCGGACTTCGGCCGGCCGCTCCAGCTGTCGCTCTTCGTAGAGAAACACATTGGTGCCGAGGAATTGCCCGAAGTCACCCACGATGCGCGCGAGTGAGAGGTCGATCGTGTCGGCGAGGTAGTCGAACGCCGCGGTCACGCGATCGCTCTTGCCGGTCACCACGCGCCACGTGTCTTTGTCGACCCGGTCCCAGAACAACGGCTGGCCTTGCGAATTCTTGGCGCCGAAGTTGCGCACGTAGCGTGCGTAATTCTGGATCTCGTAGCTGCCGGGGCTCCACGCGGGGAGCGACACGTACAGGGTGTCCTTGCCGCGCGCCGGAAACTCGGCGCTCACGTGGAACAGGCGCGACGCCGGCGTCGGAATCGACACCTCGTACCTGACCGGCGCGGGGGTCTGAGCGGACAACGGGACGGCGACGAGGAGCACGAGCAGCTGGCGCACGAACCACTCCGGGTGGGTGTCAGGGTGTGACTACTACCCCGTGCAAAACGAAGCGGCCCAGACGCTTAGTCCGGGCCGCTCGGATGACTTTGGCTCCGGGACGCGTCACTCAGGGCGTGACGCGCTCGCTTGCCTCCGCGACCATGGCACGCAACTCCTTGCTGGGCTTGAAGACAGGCACCGGTCGCGCGGCAACTTCCACCGGGTCACCGGTGCGCGGATTGCGCGCCATGCGAGTCTTGCGCTGGCGGATCTTGAACGTGCCAAATCCGCGAATCTCAATGTTATGCTGCTCGGCCAGCGCCGCTTTGACCGCGTCGAGAAAGGAGTCAACTACGCGCGCGCAGTCCTTTTTGGAAATGAGGGGACCGGCGGTGCGAGCGATTTGTGCGGTGACCTTTTCGACTAGGTCGGCCTTCGTCATCCATCCCCCTTGAAGGGCCCAAGGGCAGTCAAGACGAGGGGCCAACATACGGGCTTACCTATTGTGTGTCAAGAGCTTGGAGGAACTGTGCGAAGTGGCCTTGGGCGTCGTGCGGTCCCGGCGAGGCCTCAGGATGATACTGCACCGCGAAAATCGGGTAGTCCCGATGCCTCACCCCTTCGACGGTGCGGTCGTTGAGGTTAAGGTGCGTGACCTCAAGCGCCTTAGCACCGGGGACGCCTCCCGTATCGCCCCGGACCGCGAAGCCGTGGTTTTGTGAGGTGATAAGTACTTGTCCCGTCGCAAGATCCCGTACCGGATGGTTGCCACCGCGATGCCCGTACGGGAGCTTCACCGTCTCCCCACCCAGCGCCAATCCCAGCAACTGATGACCGAGACAGATCCCGAAGATGGGCAGGGAGCCGTCCGCCAGATCGTGCAGCGTGGTGATCGCGTAGGACACCGCCGCGGGATCGCCCGGCCCGTTCGAGAGGAACAGACCGTCGGGTGCGAGCTCGCGGACGCGGGCCGCCGGCGTGGTGGCCGGGACGACGGTGACGCGGCAGCCGTTCTTGAGAAACAATCGCAAGATATTGCGCTTCATCCCGTAGTCGTACGCCACGATGTGGCGCTGCGCGTCCGCCGGCCCTTCCGTGTACTCGGCGCCGATGGTGGCCCGGGTGGCGAGATCGAGACCGTCCATCGACGGGCTGGCGGCGAGCGCGGAACGCACCGCGTCGGTCGGCTGGTCGCCCAAGGCCACGGCGCCGCGCATCGCTCCCTTCGAGCGGATGTGGCGCGTGAGCTGACGCGTGTCGACCTCGGCGACGAGCGGGACGCGTGCGGCGGCGAGCCAGGGTGCCAGGGCACCGGTGGCGCGCCAGTTCGACGGCTGCACCGAGAGCTCGCGCACCACGACGCCCGCGACCCGCGGGCGGTCGGACTCGATGTCGTCCGGATTGATGCCGTAGTTGCCGATCATGGGCGCGGTCATCACGACGATCTGGCCGAGATACGACGGGTCGGTGAAGACCTCTTGATAGCCGGACAGATTCGTGGTGAAGACGACCTCGGCATACGTGGGCTCGAATGGCGTGGGCGCGGTGCCGGGGAACCAGGCGCCGTCCTCGAGGAGCACGTAGGCGGGGTGACGGTCAGCGATGGGGCGGCGGGCTCGGGTTGGAGGGTTGCGGGGTCGCGGGGAGCGGCAGCGGCGTGGGTTGTACGGGGGCCGGCGCGGGAGCGCCTCCCTCCAGCACCGAGCGCGGCACCGCGCTGTGTGCCGACAAGACCGCGAGGATCAGCGACACGAATAGGAAGATGCCGGCGCACCACCAGGTGATCTTGGTGAGCAAGGTCGTCGCCTGCCGCCCACCCATGAACTGCTCCGTCCCGGCGCCGCCGCCGAGCGACGCCAGTCCTCCGCCCTGGCCCGCCTGCAGCAAGACGGCCGTGGTGAGGATCAACGCGTCGAAGGTGAGCAGGATCAACAGGAAGGTGTACATGCGGCGAGGAAAATACCTATGCGGCGCCGGTCTGCACAAGTTGCGCCCAGCCTTCGGGATCGAGCGACGCGCCGCCCACCAGCACGCCGTCGAGCTCGCGCTCGGCGAGCAGCACGGCGGCGTTCTTCGCGTTCACGCTGCCGCCGTACAGGACGCAGGGCGCGGGCGCACCGCGGCCCTCGAGCCACCCGCGGATCTCCCGATGCACCGCTCCGGCGTCCTGGGGGGTCGCGTTGCGGCCGGTGCCGATTGCCCACACCGGCTCATAGGCGACCACGACGCGGGACAGCGTTGCGCCATCCAGACCGCTCAGCGCGGCGGCGAGCTGGCGGACGACCACGGCCAGGGTGTGTCCCGCGTCGCGCTCGGCGAGCGTTTCCCCGACGCACAACACCGGCAGCAGTCCCGCCGCCAGCGCCGCGCCCATCTTGCGACGGGTGTCGTCGTCGGTCTCGCCGAACACGTGGCGTCGCTCGGAGTGGCCGATCAGCGTGGCGCGGGCTCCAGCCGCGAGGGCGAGCGGGGCGGAGACCGCGCCGGTGAAGGCACCCTTCGGCTCCCAGTAGACGTCCTGGATGCCCACCAGCAGGTCGCCGCGGTCGCGCGCCGTTTGGGCGGCGGCTTCGACCGACACCGCGGGCGGAAAAAACCACACCGCGCGGTCCTCACGGCGGTTGTAGCGGGCGCGGAATGTCTTCAGGTAGGCTCGCGCGTCATCCGGCCCGAGGTGCATTTTCCAGTTGGCGGCGAACAGCAGGCGTCTCACGCGTCCTCGAGGGCGGCGACGCCGGGGAGCGGCTTCCCTTCCAGGAACTCGAGCGCGGCGCCGCCGCCCGTGGAGACGTGGGTGAGCTTGTCCTCGAGCCCGGCCACGGCCGCGGCCGAATCCCCGCCGCCCACGACCGTCGTCGCGCCGCGCTTCCCGGCCTCGATCAGGGCGTCGCCGATGGCCCGGGTCCCCTCGTCGAACGGCGGCGTCTCGAACACGCCCATGGGGCCGTTCCAGAAGACGGTCTTGGCCTTCAGGATGCGGGCGCGGAAGTCGAGCCGGGTGGGCCGATCGATGTCGAAGATGGCGCAGTCGCCGGGGATGCGATCGCTCGACACCTCCTGCCGTTCGGCCGCGCGCGCGAGACTCGGCGCCACCACCGCGCCCCGGGGCAGGATCAGCTTGGCGCCGCCCTTGGCGAGGAGCTCCTTCGCGACGTCCTCCTTGTCGCGTTCGACGAGCGAGCCGCCCACCTGGAATCCGATCGCGAGGAAGAACGTGTTCGCCATCGCCCCGCCGATGAGGATCTCGTCCACCTTGGGGAGCAGCGCCCGGATGACGTCGATTTTTCCCGAGATCTTCGCCCCTCCGAGCACCGCGACGAACGGCCGCTTGGGCTGCTCGAGGGCCTCACCGAGGTAGCGCAGCTCCCGTTCCATCAGAAACCCGGTCACCGCGGGCCGGAGCAGGCGCGCGACCCCTTGGGTGGAGGCGTGCGCGCGGTGGGCCGAGCCGAATGCGTCGTTCACGTAGAGATCGCCCAGTGCAGCAAGCGTCTGGGCGAACGCGCTATCGTTCGCCTCTTCTCCCGGCCAGAAGCGCGTGTTCTCGACCAGCGCCACGCCGCCCCGCGGGAGGCGGCGGCTGGCCGCGACGCCGCTCGCCGGATCGGGGATGAACTCGACGGGGGTTCCCAGGATACGCTCGACGTCCCGCACGATCTGCTGGAGCGACGCCTTCGGGTCCGGCCCCTTGGGCCGGCCGAAGTGTGAGAGCAGCACCACCCGCGCGCCCTTCTCCCGCAGGTACGCGATGGTGGGCACCGCGGCGCGGATGCGGGTGTCGTCGGTGACGACACCGTCCTTGAACGGCACGTTGAAATCCACGCGGACGAGGGCGCGTTTGCCGTCCAGCGCAGCGGGTGGCAAATCGCCCAGGCTGCGTTTTCTCACTTGCGGGCGAGGTGCGCGAGCAGGTCGACGCAGCGCGCGGAATAGCCCATTTCGTTGTCGTACCAGGACGACAGGTGCAGGAAGGTGCCGTCGATCACGTTCGTCGAGAGCGCGTCCACCACGCTCGAGTAGAAACTGCCGATGTAGTCCATCGAGACGAGCGGCTCGTCGCTCACGTCGAGGATGCCCTGAAGGCTCGTCCGGGCCGCCTGCTTGAAGGCGCCGTTTACTTCGTCGATGGTGGTTTTGCGCTCGACTTCCGCCGTCAGCTCCACCACGGATACGTCGGGGGTGGGCACGCGCAGCGAGATGCCGTCGATCTTCCCTTTCACTTCCGGAATCACGAGGCTCGTCGCCTTGGCGGCGCCGGTGGTCGTCGGGATGATGCTCAGGGCCGCGGCGCGGGCGCGGCGCAGGTCCTTGTGCGGCAGGTCGAGGATCTGCTGATCGTTCGTATAGCTGTGGATCGTCGTCATGAAGCCGTGCTTGAAGCCCCAGTTGTCGAGCACGACCTTCACCACCGGCACGAGACAATTCGTGGTGCACGACGCGTTCGAGAGGACGTGATGCTTCGCGGGGTCGTATTTGTGGTGGTTCACCCCCATCACGATCGTGATGTCCTCGCCCTTGGCGGGCGCCGAGATCACGACTTTCTTGGCGCCGGCCGCGAGGTGCTTGTCGGCGTCGGGGCGGTCGGTGAACCGCCCGGTGCTCTCGAGCACGAGCTCCACGCCCAACGCCTTCCACGGCAGCTTCTCGGGCTCCTTGATCGCCGACACCTTGATGGGCTTGCCGTTGACGACCAGGGCATCGCCCTGCGCCTCGACGGTTCCGGGGAAGCGGCGGTGCACGGAGTCGTACTTCAGGAGATGCGCGAGCGTCTTGGTATCGGTGATGTCGTTCACCGCCACGAACTCGAGCGCCTGCTGCTTCATGAGCACCGCGGCCCGCAGTACGTTGCGCCCGATGCGACCGAACCCGTTGATCCCGACACGCACCGCCATGGCTCTCCCCTAGGTGAAATCCGGCACGACCGCCCGGCCAAAGGTCACGGCCGAAACCGTGTGGGCCCCGGCCCGGTCCAGCGTCCGCGCGGCCTCGGCCAGCGTGGCGCCGGTGGTGAATACGTCGTCCACAAGGATCAGTGGCCGTTCCAATGCGGAATTCGGAATGCGGAATGCGGAATTTGCGGGCGTGCCTTCATTCCGCATTCCGCATTCCCCATTCCGCATGGCAAACGCCCCCGCCACGTTCGCCAGCCGCGCCTCGGGTGTCAACGCCGTTTGCGCGGCGGTGTCCCGAGTGCGGACCAGCAACTCCACTACCGGGCGCCGCCAGCCGCGACCCAGGGCGCGCGCCAGGCGCTCGCTCTGATTGTAGCCGCGGTCCCTGGAGCGCGCCTGCCCCAGCGGTACGGGGACGAGCCACGCCGCATCGAGCCCGGGCAGTTCGAGCCGCATCATCGCCGCGGCGAGATCGAGGGCGATGCGCGGCAGACCGCCGTACTTGAGCGCGTGGATCGCGTCGCGCGCGCCCGCGTCGAGCCACACCGCGGATCGCGCCAGCCGGAACGCCGCAGGCCACTCGGCGCACAGCCGGCAGCGGCCGAACGACGGCTCGGGCTGCCCGCAGCGGACGCACCACGGCGGACGAACGGGGCGCCAGCGGTGCCGGCACACGTCGCACACCAGCCGCGCGGAATCGCGGAACGAGAGGAGGGCGCGGCACAGCAGGCACTCCGCCGGGAGGAGGAGCTGCTCGACCGCCTCACGCACCAAGCGCGCGGTTCACGGCGGCGCGCATCACCTCGAGCGGCGCCTCCTGCTCCGGGAAGAAGCGGTTGAACGCCGCCGCTCCTTGGTGCACCAGCACCTCGCGGCCGTCCTGCGCCCGCACCCCGGCCGCGGACAGCGAGCGCACCCACCGGGTGCCGCCGGGGGCGTACACCAGGTCGAGCGCGGCATGCAGACGTGCCGCGCTGTCCGGGTCGAGCGGTAGGGGATCGGAGTCCTTCAAGCCGGCGGGCGTCGCGTTGATGGCAATATCGGGCTCGAGGTTGCCCCGCGCGGCTTCCGCGCGCGTTCCCTGCCCGCGCGCCCAAGCGGCGAAGTCGCGCGCCCGCGCGGCGTCGCGCGACAGCACGTGCAGATCGGCCTTCGCCGCGGCCGCCGCCACGGCGACCGCGCGCGCGGCGCCGCCCGTGCCGACCAGGAGCCAGCTGCCGGCACCGTCGGCGCCGAGCTGACGCAGGGCGGCCTGGATTCCCGCGACGTCCGTGTTGTCGCCCACGAGCGCTCCATGCTCCGTCCAGAACGTATTACAGGCTCCGACGCGGGCGCACACATCGGTTTTCCGCGCGACGCATCGTTCCGCCGCCTCCTTGTGCGGCACCGTCACGTTCCCCGCCCCCCCGGCGCCGGCGAGCGCCGCGAGCAGAGTCGCCAGCGTGGGCGCGGGCGTGCGCAGCGCGACGTACACGGCGTCCAGCCCCAGGACCCGGATCGCGGCGTTGTACATGGAGGGGGAAAGCGAATGGGCGACGGGATCGCCGATCACCGCCAGCAGGCGTGTGCTAGCGCTGACTTCCACTCGCGAACTCTTTGACGATGCGCTCTACCGCGGTCTGGAGGAGCGCCTCGAGCTCGGCGCAGGTGTCGCGATACACATCGAGGTCGCCGCCGAAGGGGTCGCTCACTTCGGCGTCGTCCCCCTCACGGCCGGCGTACTCGCCGAGCACGAACACGTGACCCTCGCCGCCCAGCTCGTCCACGCGCGCCCGGTGGTGTCGCGCCATGGTGAGGATCAAGTCGGCGCCGTCGACCAGCTCGCGCGTCAGGAGCCGCGCCCGGTGGCTCGACAGGTCGAGCCCGCGCTCGAGCCCCACGAGATAGGCTCCTTCGGAGACCGGGGCGCCGTCCCAGGCCCCGGTGCCGGCCGAGGCGACGGCGATCCCCTCGATCCCGCGCTCCACCAGGGCACGCTCGAGCAGGGCCGCCGCGAGCGGGCTGCGGCAGATGTTGCCCGTGCAGACCAGCAGGATCCGTTTCGTGTTCGCTTCCTCGGTCACGGAGCCAGCCGTCCCGCGGCGCGTCGCAGCTCGCCGAGCGTCAATGCCCCCTCCCGGATCAGCCGGGGCGTCGGCTGCGTGCAGTCCACCACGGTCGACGGAGGTGAGTTTCCCAGGACGCCGCCGTCCAGCACGAGCAACGTCCCCGCCTCGACGGCCGGGGCGAAGTCCCGCACGATGGCTTCGGCGCCCGGGGCCGGCGGACTCCCCGGCAAGTTAGCCGAAGTGGAGGTCACCGGCTCTCCCAACGCACGCACCAAGCTGGCCATCCCGCGATGGGACGTCCAACGCACGGCGATCCCGCCCTCCGGGCCCCGCAACACATCCGGCAGCCGGCCGCTCCCGCCCGGGAGGACCAGCGTGAGCGGCCCCGGCCAGAAGACGCGCGCCAGCGCGCTGGCCGACTCGCTGAACGCCAGGCCCTGCGCTTCCGCCATGTCCCGGTCGGCGACCAGCAACAGGAACGGCTTGCCGGGCCGCCGGCCCTTGAGTCGCGCGACCGCTTGCACCTCCGGTCCCCGTGCCCGTGAGCCGAGGCCATACACCGTCTCCGTCGGATAGGCGATCAGGCCGCCCGCGGTGAGATGTGCGACCACCGGAGGGAGCGCGGCCGTCACCTCCTCGTCCGTCCGGAAGGGGACGCCGGTCACCGCAGCTCACGGGCCAGCGCCTCGGCGACCCGGAAATCGTCGGCGGTCGTGACCTTGAGGTTGTACGGGGAATCGGGGACGACCTCCACGGGAAAGCCCGCGCGCTCGCACAGCTCCGCGTCGTCGGTCGGCGCGGCATCGCCGTTCGCGAGTCCGGCGTACGCTCGTTCGATCATCGCCCGGGGGAACCCCTGCGGCGTTTGCGCCCGCCACAGACGGTCTCTCGCGACGGTTCTCGTGATACGATCCTGCTCGACGTCTTTGACCGTGTCCGAAACCGGAATGGCCGCGACTGCGCCTACCCCCAAGCGTGCCTTGGCGACCACGCCGTCGATCGTCTCCCGGGTCACGAACGGGCGGGCGGCGTCGTGGACCAGCACCACGGCGACGTGCGGGGGCAGTCCCCCGAGGCCGGCCCGCACCGATTGGGCCCGTGTGGCACCGCCGGCGACGAGTCCCAGCCGGTCGCCCACGAGCTTCCCCAGCCACTCGGGGGGTCGCGCGTCGAAGCCGGCGGGCACGACGACGACCACCTGGCCGACGTCGGGGTGGGAGGTGAACGGCCGCAGCGCGCGCAACAGCATCGGGACGCCGAGGATGGGCCGGAACTGTTTCGGCTCGCCGGGGCCGGCGCGCACGCCGGCGCCGGCCGCCACGACCACGACGCCCACGTCAGGCTGCGAGTCGCCGGGCGAGGTCACCGATGCCGTCCATGCCGACCAGATCGAGCCCGGGCAGGCTCACCCGCGAGCGGGCGGACAGGAACACGCGGCGGAACCCCTGGCGCGCCGCTTCGCCGAGGCGTCGCTCGACGGCCGCCACGGGGCGAATCTCGCCGCCCAGGCCGACCTCGCCCAGGAACACGGCGTCCGCCGGGAGCGGTCGGTCGTGCACGCTCGAGACGAGCGCCGCCACGACGGCGAGATCGGTCGAGGGCTCCACCAGGCGCACCCCGCCCGTCACGTTGACGAACACGTCCCGCTCGCCGAACGGCAGACCGCCGCGACGCTCGAGGACGGCGAGCAGCACCGCCAAGCGGCGATGGTCGAGCCCCGTGGCCACGCGCTGTGGTGTGCCGAAGCCGGTCTTCGCCGCCAGCGCCTGGACCTCGACCAGGAGCGGCCGCGTCCCTTCCATCAGCGCGGTCACGGCGGAGCCGGAGACACCCGTGGTACGCCCCGCCAGGAACGCCGCGGCCGGATCCGCCACGGGCTCGAGGCCGGCCCCGGTCATTTCGAACACGCCGATCTCGTCCACGGAGCCGAAGCGGTTCTTCACGGCGCGCAGGATCCGGTGGTCCAGCGTGCTCTCGCCCTCGAAGTAGAGGACCGTATCCACGATGTGCTCGAGCGTCTTGGGGCCGGCGATGCCGCCGCCCTTCGTCACGTGCCCGACGAGCAGCACGGCGGGCCCCGCTTCCTTCGCGAAGCGCATGAGCCGGGCCGCGCACTCCCGTACTTGGCCCACGTTCCCCGGCGCGCCCTCGAGCTCGTCCGTGTAGGTGGTCTGGATCGAGTCGACGAGCACGACGCGGGCGCCGAGCGCGTGCGCGTGATAGGTGATCGCTTCGAGCCGCGTCTCGCCCAACACGTGCACCGCGCCCGCGTCTACCGTCAGCCGCGCCGCCCGCAGGCGAATCTGATCGGGGGACTCCTCACCGGACACGTACAGCGTGGGAATTCCCGCCTGCTCGAGCCGCGCCGCGCACTGCAGCAGCAGCGTGGACTTCCCGATACCGGGCTCTCCCCCCACCAAGACGACTGATCCCGGAACGATCCCACCTCCCAAGACGAAATCGAACTCGCGGAGGCCCGTTTGCCACCGCTCCACGCCCTGCCCCGCCCCCAGGGCGGACAGGCGGACCGGCGGTCGGGCGGACGGAGCAGGCGTGTTCCGGTCCGCCAGTCCACCGGTCCGCCCGACCGCCTCTTCCACCAGCGTATTCCACGCCCCGCACGCCTCGCAGCGTCCGCCCCACTTGGGCTGCTCCGCGCCGCAATCCGTGCAGCGGAACACCGAGCCGCCCTTAGCCACGGGCGACCTCTGGGGGTGATTCGCGCGGCGTGTAATTGTCGAAGCGGGTGTATTCCTTTTTGAAGAACAGCTTGACGGTGCCGGTGGGGCCGTTGCGCTGCTTGCCCACGATGAGCTCCGCGATCCCCTCGATGCTCTCGTTGGTCTTGGGGTCGGTGGGACCGTCGTAGAACTCCTGGCGATAGATGAAGCACACGACGTCGGCGTCCTGCTCGATCGCGCCGGACTCGCGCAGATCCGAGAGCTGGGGGCGCCGGTGCTCGCCGCCGCGCTGCTCGGGGGCGCGCGAGAGCTGGGACAACGCCACCACGGGAACGTCGAGCTCCTTGGCGAGTGCCTTCAGCGAGCGGGAAATGAAGGAGATCTCCTGCTGGCGGCTCTCCGAGTCCGTGGGGCCCTGCATCATCTGCAGGTAGTCGACCACCACCAACCCGACGTCGTGCTCCGCCTTGAGGCGGCGCGCCTTGGAGCGCATCGCGAGCGGCGAGAGCATCGCCGAGTCGTCGATCCAGATCGGCGCCGTGCCCAAGAGCCCGGCGGCGCGGGCGAGCTTCGGGTAGTCGTCGTCGCGCAGCTGGCCGCGACGCAGTCGCTGCGCGTCCACCAGGCCCTCGGAGCAGAGCAGTCGCTGGACGAGCTGCTCCTTCGACATCTCGAGCGAGAAGACCGCGATCCCCACGTTGTGCTCGATGGCCGCGTGTTGGACTACGTTGAGCGCGAGCGCCGTCTTCCCCATCGACGGCCGCGCCGCCACGATCACGAGGTCGCCACGCTGGAACCCGGCGGTGAGCCGGTCCAGGTCCGTGAAGCCGGTCGCCACGCCGGTGAGCGCGCCTTGGCTCGTGTGCAGCTGCTCGATGCGCTCCATCGTCGGCCAGATCAGCTCCTTCAGCCGGACGAACTCCTCGGCGCGCCGGAACTGGGCGACCTGGAACACGCGGTGCTCGGCGTTGTCGAGCAC
>WNGP01005212.1_pt1 | contig 16628 bp, 18 predicted proteins | sample 5407671 | NCBI WGS metagenome assembly WNGP01 (sample SAMN13153381, study PRJNA577476) | soil metagenome | isolation source: 40 cm soil or saprolite under Garry oak tree replicate 2 | place: USA:California | collected 2016-06-15 | reverse complement strand
GTCGACTGCCCGAATCCCGCCTGCGTCATCGCATTCACAATCTCGTAGGTCAACGTGCCACTCCGCGATATCACGCCGGCGTCCCCCGTCTTGAAGATGTGATTCGGCATGATGCCCATCTTCGCTTGGCCGGGCGTGGTGATGCCGGGGCAGTTCGGGCCGATGATCGTACATTCGCGGCTGCGCGCGTAGGGCATCAACTCGAGGCAGTCGTGGAACGGAATCCGCTCCGTGATGATGACGACGAGCCTGAGTCCCGCCTCGATCGCCTCGATGGCGGCGTCTTTCGAATACGGCGCCGGGACGAAGATGATCGAGGCGTTCGCCTTGCGACGTCGGACCGCCTCCCTCACGCTGTCGTACACGGGGACACCTTCGACCGTCGCGCCCCCCTTGCCGGGCGTGACACCCGCCACGACCTTCGTGCCGAACTCGAGCATCGCATGAGTGTGGAACTGGCCCTGGTGGCCCGTGATCCCCTGGACGACGACGCGGCTCTTCGCGGTGAGGAGGACGGCCGTCTCAGGCGCCCCCCGACTTCACCTTGACTGCGAGTTCGGCGGCTTCCTCCATGGTCTCCGTGGCGTACATGCCGATCGACCGCAGGATCTCCTTCGCGCGGTCTTCGTTGACGCCCTTGATTCGAGCGACGACGGGGATGCGCGTGTGCATGTCTTCGAGGGCCCCCTCCACGCCCAGCGCGACCGTGTCCGCCTTCGTGATCCCGCCGAAGATGTTCAGCAAGATGACGGACGGATTCGCTTTGATCAGGATCTCGAACGCCTGCTTCACCTTCTCCGGGTCGTCCGTGCCGCCGAGGTCGAGGAACGTTCCGCCCCGGCCTCCTTTGAGGTTCAGGACGTCGAGCGTCGCCATCGTAAGACCTGCGCCGTTGGCAATCACGCCGATGTCGCCATCGAGCTGGATGAACGTGATGCCCTTCTCGTGGGCTTCCTGCTCCAGCGGCGTCCGATCTTGGTCCAAGTTCGCATACTCCGGGTGGCGGTATTCTGCGTTGTCGTCGATGACGAGCTTCGCGTCGCCGGCGATCACCCGGCCGTCGCGCGTGACCGCGAGCGGGTTGATCTCCACAAGTTCCGCGTCCTCCTTCCGGAACAGATCGTACGACCTTCGCGCGATGTCCGCGACTTGGTCGCCGGCGTCCTTCGGCAGGCCAAGGAACGAGAGCATCGTCCTCAGGACATACGGCTGGAGGCCCGCCATCGTCGGCACGTGCTCCATGAAAATCTGGTTGTGGGGTACCGCCTCGATCTCCATCCCGCCGGTCGCGCTCACCATCAGGAGGGGCTCTCGGGCGGAGCGGTCGATCGTCAGTCCGACGTAGAGTTCCTTCGAGATGTCGAGCCGCTCCTCGAGGTAGACCTGCTTGACCCGGTATCCATGGATGTCCATGCCGAGGATCTGGCGCGAGACCGCGCGGGCTTCATCCAGGGAGTCGGCGGCTTTGATGCCTCCCGCTTTGCCCCGGCCCCCGACGAGGACCTGGGCCTTCACCATACACGGGAGCGGCGGATCGGAGATGTCCTCGGCGTTCGAGGCGACGACGCCTCGGGGAACCGGAATGCCGTAGCGGGCGAAGATCTCCTTCGCCTTGTACTCGAGAAACTTCATGCCGGCGCGCCGCGGATGCGCCCCGGGGCGTTAAGGTTTGCCCGTGAGAGATCGCACCGATGCGCCCGAGTCCTGGATCGGCGTCCCGGTCGTCGTCACGAGGTCGCGGAACGCCTTCATGATTCGCTTCGTCGTCGGACCCGGCTTCCCATCGCCGATCGCCCGGCCATCGAGCTCGACGACGGGGCCGATCTCCGCCGCCGTCCCCGTGATGAACGCCTCGTCGGAGGCCCAGACGTCGTAGAGGGTGAAGAGCCTCTCTTCCGGCTTCAGGCCCAGTTGCGGCGCTATCTCGAGCACCGTCTCCCGCGTCACACCCGGGAGGTTCGTCGACGAGAACGGGGTCGTGACCGTCGAGTTGCGGACGATGAAGAAGTTGTCCGCCGTCGCTTCGGACACGTAGCCGTGGATGTCGAGCATGAGCGCCTCGTCGGCGCCGTACTGGTTTTCAGGGACTTGATCGACGGGCTGAGGCTCTGCGGCGGGACCCGACGGTACGACGACGTCACGACCTTCATGCCCCGGTCGTACACCTTGCCGTACAGCGAGATTTGCGGCTGCGCGATGATCACGACGCTGGGCCCGGTCTTGCACTTCCTCGGGTCGAGGCCGAGGTCGCCCTTTCCCCGCGTGATGACGGGCCGAATGTATCCCTCTCGGATGTCGTTCCTCCGGCACGTCTCCAGGATGAGGTTCGCCATCTCTTCCTTTGTGTGCGGGATCTTCAGGTCGATCGCTTTCGCGGAGTGGAAGAGCCTCTCCAGATGCCGCTCGAGCTTGAAGATCCGTCCGTTGTACGCCCGGATCCCCTCGAAGACGCCATCGCCGTACAGGAGGCCGTGGTCGAAAACGCTGACCTTCGCCTCGGATTGCGGATAGAACTTACCGTCAACGTAGACGCTCAGTTCCATCGCGGAGCCCCCGGACATGCACGTATCACGGCCATCGGTAAAAGACTTTGTTCCCTCGTTTCGCGGAGTCGACTGTCACCGGAACTTCTCTCCCGTGAGCCGCTCGAACAAGCCCACATACAGGGCCGTCACGCGCTCCGTCACGTCCGCGGGGAGCGGGGGGATTTCCGGTTCCGGCTTGTGGGCCGCGCGTGCCTCGATGAGGGCCCGGTGGTAGCCGATTTGGCGGTAGTACTGTCGGACGAATTCCTTGCTCAGTTCGATCCGCTCGCCTTTCTCATACGCGTCGAGATCCCAGAACCGGTCTTCGTCCGCCGTGCCGAACGTGTCGACGAGCATCAGCCGTCGGTCGCCGTCCATCGCGAACTCCTTCTTCCCGTCGACGTGGATGAGCCCGTGCTTCTTGACGTCGGCGTTGAGTCGTTCGTCGATCCGGAGGACGGCGTCCACCAACGCTTCGTACTCGGAGGGAGTAAGCTTCGAGATGGCGAGCGCTTCCTGGGTCGTGAGCTCACGATCCACCTTTTCGAGTTTCGTCGTGACTTCGACGAACGGCTGGGGCAGCGGGTCCCCGTACGCGGGCACGTGTCCCCGCGAGAAACCGAGGTGCTCGGGGTGGACCTTCCCCTCCTTGATCCGATCGTGCAACGAGCCGGCGACGTAGTAGCGCGCGATGACCTCGAGGGGGATGAGGAAGTTCGTCGTCCGGGAAGTTATCCGGTCGTAGTCCGGGATCACCTGGACGCGGCGGACGCGCATCCGATTTCCACCGTTGAGACGGAGGAAGTGCGTGCGGATGCCCAGCCCATCCACCACCGCGAACCAATGCGCGGCGGTGCGGCACAGCGTCTCGCCCTTGTGCGGGACGAGCGTCGGGATGACCTTGTCGAAGACGCTGATCTGGTCCGTGAAGACGAACTCGAGTTCGTCGTCCGAGACCTCGTAGACCTCCTTCACCTTGCCCTTCCGGAGGAACCTCACGGCCTTCCCGCCGGAGTCCGGAGGACCGGTAGTCCTCTTAGGGATTTGGGTAGCCGGAGTACTCGATGCGCTCCGCGACCTCGCGGGCGAGCTCCGGCCCGAAATGCTTCGTGAGCAGGTGGAGCCCGAGGTCGATCGACGCGGTGACCCCTCCGGCCGTCGTGATGAGCCCGTCCTCGACGACGCGCCCCTCGACGACGTCGGCGACGGTTCGGAGCTCGTCCATCGCGCTGCGGTGCGTCGTGGCCTTCCGGCCTGCGAGGAGTCCCGCCGCCTTCAGGATCAGGGCGCCCGTGCACACGCTCGCCACGGGCTTCTCCGTGCCGAAGTCCAGGAGCGCCTTCAGCGCCTCCTCGTCCTTCACGAATTCCTCGCGGCCCGGTCCGCCCGGGACGATCACGAGGTCCAGATCCGTGAGCTCCCGCCGGACCTCGTGGGCCAGGAACTTCATCCCGAGGGCGCCTGCGATCTCCTCCTTGATGGCCCGGAATCGGACCGTCAGGTCGAGCCGCGGATGGATCTGCTTCGCCTTCGCGAGGACCTCGTACACGCCGACCGCGTCGAGTTCCTCGACGCCGTCGAAGAGCAAGATGCCCACGCGCACGGCGCCGGGGTTGTCGGCCACGGGCTTAAGGGTTCCGTTCGCACCGGCGGGTCGATCCGAGCCCGGAAATCAGAAGACTTCCATGTCGCCGTGGACTTCGATTCCCTGGTCCGTGATGCTGTACGGCTTCACGGAGCGCGGATGCTTGAGGCGCCGCATCTTGATCACCTGGATCACGAGTTGGACGTCCCCGTTCTCCCGCTCGTTGAAGCGCAGGCCGATCACGCCGTCGCTGACGTACTCGACGAGGCCGTCGCGGCTCGACCGCGCGTTGTCGTCCTTCACCTCCGCCGTGAAGACGCACGTGGCGCCCGTCGACTTTAGTTGCTTGCACAGGGAGAACAGCTTCTCCCGCCGCTCCGTGTCGTCCGCGAAGAGCATGTTCAGCAGGCTGATCGAGTCGACCGCCACGCGCGACGCCCCGGACCGTTTGATGAAATCCGGAAGCTCCGACTTGATCCGTGTGACGGTCGTCTTTGCGTCCGCGGGTTCGAGCTTGACGATGTGCAGCTTCTTCTCCTTCAGATAGGGCTTCAGATCCCAACCGAACGAGGCTGCGTTCGCGATGACCGACTCGACGTCCTCCTCGAGGGAGATGAAGATCCCCTTCTCGCCGTTAATCAGTCCCTGCATGAGGAACTGCAGCGCGAAGGTCGTCTTGCCGGTGCCGAACGACCCCATGACCGTGATGATGTGTCCCGCCGGCACCCCTCGGCCGAGCATCTCGTCGAGGCCGTCGATCCCCGTGAGGACGAATCCTTCCGCCGCCGCATCCGTGCCGTCCGTCGACCTCTCAGGCTCCGTCTCCGTTTCGGTCAGGCAATCACCTCAGGAAATTCGCTCCATGTACACGACGACGAGGCCGTTGTTCGCCGAGACCATCGTCGGGAATCGAGCGATCTTGTCTCGCGGCAGATGGGGCAGGACCCCGGTGAACTTCTCGAGGTACATGTAGCGCTGACGGGTGCTCGACCTCGAGGACGTCCGCCATTCGAAGACGAGGCAGCCGTCCGTGCTGTCCATCAGCAGCTGCTCGTGGCGGTGCTCAAGGATGCCTCGCGTCAGCATGAGGTACACGAGCCCGTTCCACTGTTTCGCGGCGCGCTGCATCCCCTTGATGGTCGTGACGAGGTCCCGAACCTCCACGAGGTCCGAGATCGCGAGGTCCGTCAGCGAGTCGATCACGACGATCGAGTCGCGCGCGTTCTCGTCTAGGAACGTCACGAGCTCTTCGAGGAGACTCGAGGAGGAGGGAAGATCGAAGAGGTCGTCCTGGCGAGTCCAGGAGGTGGGCACGACGCTGTGCCGAAAGTACATGCTCGAGAAGTCTTTGAAGACGGTCCGGTCCCGGAACGCGCGATAATAATCTCCGTTGAAGGACGTCGCGAGTTCCTGGAGGATGATTTCTTTCGAGCGGGAGAAGGTCACATAACAGACCTGCGAGGGCAGGTCCGAATCGTCACAGTGGTCTCCGAGATAATAGCGCCGCGACTCGGGCCGCTCGTTCACCAGGGCGACCTTCGAACCCGCTGTGTAGATGTACTCCTGCATGCCCGCGCCGATGTCGCCCCAGAGGAGGATCGTGGAGCCGCTCGGGAAACCGCCATCGACGATGCTGTCCAGGTCGGCGATTCCGGTGGGCACCTTCCGGACCCGCGTCGGCTCGAGCGGTTCCGGGAGAGCGTCGACGCTCAGGTAAATGCTCTCGCGGGGTAGAGCCATCCCAATCCCGCGGTCAATCCCGCCCGAGCGCATAAAGCACTTTTGTAAAGACATCGGGGATTCGGATGGGCCCGAATCAGATGGGCGCGTCTCCGTCCGGGGCCGCTCATTTCTATAGCAATCATCCAATAATATCCGTGCCTCGCGCGTGCGCGCGATGGCGTGGTTTGACCCCGCCCCGTCGCCCGCGCCGATCGATGCACATCCGACCTCGAACACGGACGCCCGCGAGGTCGGCTAATTTCGCCCCCCTTTGTCAAGACACGTTCATTTCGTTATCATTCCGTGACAGCCACACCGGCACGTTGAAAAGGGCCACACACGCTGGCGAGCCGGTCCGGAGGGACTCCTTGCCCGCCGTGCGAAATCCCCTCATTGGATTCGGCCTGACGACGGCCGCCTCCCTCATACTCTCCTTCGTCATCAGCGTCCCCGTGCTCTTCTTGCCTGACGTCGCGCTACTCCTGTTCTACCTGCCCTTCGCTCTGTTCGGCGCGGGCGTGCTCGCCGGCCGCACGACCTTCCTCGGTTCGATCGGATTCATCGGCGGGTCGATCGGCGGCTTCATCGGCGTGTACCTGTTCCAAGTGTTCCTGGTGCCCGGCGGCTGGCCGCTATGGCCCCTCGATTGGGAGATCCTCCTGACCCTCGCATTCGGGGCGGCGTGCGGCCTCGGCGGCTTCGCGAGCGGCAAGCTCGGCTTGCGCCGGATCGAACGCATGACGGAGAACGCCCCGAAGATGCGTCGGTGCCTCAAATGCGGCGCGAAGGTCGGCATCGCCGCGCGCAAGTGCTGGTCCTGCCGGTCGTATCTTCCGCCGACGTAGCCGTCCCGGGCCGCCCGGAACCGCGGAACGGGCCCGATGTTCCCCGACAGTAATCCCTCAGATTTTCTTCATCCGGCCAAGGATTGGCTCGTAGATGAGTCCCTTGTCCAGGAGCGAGTTGATCGATTCCTCGAGGGAATCTTTCGTCACGCCCTTCGCAGAAGCGGCCGCCAAGATGCCCTCCCAGGGAGCGCCCTTGCCGTCCTTGTCGAGGTCCGCGACAATCGTCAGGACCGCTTCCTCGGCCGCGTCGGGCTCCTTCGTGGGTTCCTCGGCAGGTGCGGCCGGCTGCGCGGGCTCGCCCGCCTCCGCGGCCTCCCGGTATTCCGGCAGCAGGTACCGCAAGCCTTCCGCGAGCATCGCCGTGTAGCGGGAGAGGTCCACCTTGCCGTAGTGGTTCACCGCCTGGACGATCCCGTCCGCGACGGCCTCCTTCACGCCGACCTTCACGAGCCCCTCCTTCGTCAGCGGGTCCATCTTCACCGCCTCGCCCATGGCATCGAGGCGTTTCCGCAGCGAACGGCACGCCTCGAGGATCCAGTAATCGCGGACGGACTCGTCGACCTCTTTGATTGTCTCCGGCCGGATGGAGGTGTACACCGCGCCCGACTCGGGCGAGTATACGCGGCTCTTGCCCACGATCGCGCCGAAGACGGGCGGCTTGAGCTTTGCCAGGGATGCAGCGGCCTCTGGCTGGTACTGGCCCGCGTAGACGTTGAACGTCCCGGTCGGATCCGAGACGCGCGCGCGCCACATCGGTTGCATGTCGCTCCCGACGTTTTCGACGTCCGTGATCACGCCGACGACGAAGATGCGGTTCACCTTCGCGCCGAGCGGCGTGACGACGTACGAGGGCGCGCGGTCCCCGCCGCCTTCGACCTCGAGGTTCGCGTCGTTGTACTCCGAGGCGAAGAGCCGCCAGGCGAGCTCGCGCATCATGCGGGACCCTCCAGGCCCTCGAGCATCTCCCGCGCCTCCGCCTGCACGTCGACCTTGAGGATCTTCGCCGACTCCACGATCATCATGAGGCCGTAGTCGTCCGAGGTCACGTTCCCGCGCACCTCGACCGGTTGGGCGACGATGACGTCCGCGAGCTCGTCCCGCACGACGTCCGTCGACATCGCCTCCTTCGCCTGGGCGATGCACGCGTCGAGGGTCTTGTCCAACAGGGCCTCCGTCAGCTCTCGGTCGAAGACCGCCGTCAAGGCGCCGGAGCCGTCATCGAGGACCGCCTTCACGCGCAGGTCCGGCTCGCCTTTCACCTCGCCGTGGATGCGACACGCGCCTTTCCGCAGCACACGCCGGCACTCCGGGCACCGGTACACGAGCCCCGACCCTTCGCGGAGATCGATCAGGATCCCTCGCACGGTGACGTCGGCCCCGCCCCCGCGCTCCGCGAGGTCTTCGATCCACATCCGCGGGCTGAGGCTCAGCTGCGACGTTGGCGGCAGGAGGTCCGCCTTGAGCCGAGTGATCGTCGCGCGTTCGTCGAAGCTGACCTGCGGGATCCCCCGCCACGACTTCACGTACGCGCCTTCGATCCGCAGCACCTCGTCCTCCTTCAGGCCGAAGTCCTTCCACGCGCTGAACTGCGTCTTGCCCGTCTCGTCCGCCAGGACGCCCGAGAAGACGGCCTTCGGCGCGCCGTCCACCTCGACCTCGCGCCTCTCGACGGAGAGGATGCGCGCGGTGACGGCGACGTTCGAGGCGCCCTCGCGGAGGTCGACCACGCGGACCGGGGTCGGCTTGCCGGCGTACGGCAGTCCCGCCGCAGGCTTGTACTCCGGCAGCGCATCCGGGGCTTCCTTCCCCACGACGGTCCGCACGCCGAAGTTGACCTGCACCTGGCCGCGATACTCCTTCGTGTACGCGTTCTGAACGCGGATTACGTCGCCCTTCGCGAGCGGCATCGGGAGCGGCTCCCACCCCGTGAAAGGCACCGTCGCGGTCGGGTCGCCGAGGATCCCGGACAGGATCCGCTTGGCCTCCTGGCCTTGCGGGGTGACCTCCTTCTCGTAGACGGCCACGACGCGTACGAGCAGGTTCACGCTCTGTTCGCCGGGACCCAGCTCCCGGATCGTCTTGCTGACGCCGACCGCAAGGCTGCCGGGGTTCCCCCCGTGCTTCTTGACGATCGACCGCTTCGCGGTGTCCAGCGAAACGCGGTAGACGTTCAGGTAGCTCGACAGCTCCCGCTCGATCTCTTGCTCACTCACCTTGTCTCCGAGCGCCCGGGTGATGTCATGGACATGGGGCGCCAGTTCCTCCTTCACAGAAGTCACGTTCCTGAGGCGTGTCTGTTTCTCGCCTCGCCGCATCGTAGGAAGCTGTCCTATATAGGGATTCGGCCGGGGTCCGCGAAAGTACCACGTCCGTGCACAAACTTCATTCCCGCCGGCTCGCTTGGCGAGGCCCGTGGACACGGACGAGATGCTTCGCGCGGTCATCGAGTTCCTCCGGACTTGGCGGGAGCAAGCTCCGGCGAAGGTCCGAACCTCGTGGGGCATAATCTACCGAGATGATCGGTTTCCTTTGATCTATCAAGCGAACCTCGGGTGGGTGATGACCCTTCCGAAAGAAGGTCCGAAGAAGATCATCGAGGATCTCGCGGACTCGTTCCAAGGTTCGGCGGTCCCGCATCAGGCGGTCCTGTTCGAGGACGCCCAGGAGGCCTTCTCTGCTCAGGAGGAGTTCGCTCGCCTCGGATTCCGCCCGACCGCGGAGCTCGCCTTGGCGAAAGTCGGGCTGCCGGACTGCATCGTGAACCCGGAGCTGGCGGTACGCCCCGTCGCGGAGGAGCCCATTGAGGATGACTTTCGATTCGTCATGACCGCGACTGAGACAAGCTCCGGCCATTCCCCCGCCGTCATCGATCAGATGTGGGGCGTCTGGCGGGAACGGTCTCGCCTCGTGGGAATGCAGCCCTACGTGGCATACTTGAACGGCACGCCTGTGGGGACAGTCAGCGTGTGGCCGCGCGGGGTCTTCGCCTGGATCGACGACGTCGCGACCCGCCCGGAATTCCGGATGCGGGGCGTCGGGCGGACGATGATTTTCGAGGCATGCAAGCGGGCCATCGAGGCGCGGTGCGAGTGGGTCGTCTTGATCTCTGATTTGTTCGACACCCCGCAGGCGATGTACAAAACGCTGGGGTTCGAGCCGATCGGCGAGGTCCGCGGGTTCCTGCGGGAGTGATTCGTGGGCCGAATCCTTTTACGCAGTGGGCCCGATGGCGGCGCCCGTGGACCTGGGGATTCGGGGAAAGGTCGCGCTCGTCGCGGCCGCGAGCCAGGGAATGGGGCGCGCGACGGCGCTCGCCCTCGGACGCGAAGGCGCCAAGGTTGCGATTTGCGCGCGGAACGAAGCACCGCTCGAAGCGACCGCGAAGGCGATTCGCAACGAGACCGGCGCGGAGGTCCTCTCCGTCGCCGCGGACGTCGCGCGAGCGGATGGAGTGCAGGGCTTCGTCGAACGAGCAATCTCGGCTTTCGGCGGCGTTGACCTCCTTGTCCCGAACGCCGGGGGACCGCCGACCGGAAGGCTCGAGGACCTGTCGGAAGACCAATGGGCGCGGGCGTTCGATCTGACGCTCCAAAGCACCGTCCGGCTCTGCCGCGCGTGCGTGCCCTCGATGAAAGTCCGCAACGCCGGTGCCATCGTCGCGATTACTTCGATCAGCGTGAAGCAACCCCTCGAGAACCTCGTTCTCTCGAACACGATGCGTGCCGGGGTCGTCGGCCTCGTGAAGACCCTCGCGCGGGAGCTCGGCGGCCACGGGATTCGTGTGAACGCGGTCGCTCCGGGCTGGATCGCGACGGACCGGCATAAGGACCTGGCCCGGACTCGCGCGGAGCGAGAGAAGAAGACGCTCGAAGCCACACTGGCGGACGACGCGAAAGAGGTCCCGCTGGGGCGGGTCGGCCGTCCCGAGGAGGTGGCAGACCTGATTGTCTACCTGCTGTCCGAACGGGCGTCATACATCACGGGCAACATCGTGCAGATCGACGGCGGCCTCTACCGAGGCGTACACTGAACGTCAACGTCCGCGGCGGTAGCGACTGTCAGACTTGTTTCGGCTGCTTCGCCGGGATGTTCGAGCACGACCAGCAGGACCGCCGCGAGGTGCTGTTCCACGCGCGACACTGGCGGCACTGCCAGGTCTCCGAGGCGGGGGCGGTGCCGGGTCGGAGGCTGAGGCGCGTCACGGCGGCCCCGCAGGACCAGCAGACCGTCAACTCGGCCTCGTTCGTGACGCCGCAGTGCGGGCAATCCCAACTCGGGCCGAGCAGCTTCGGAAGCTTCCGCGCCCGGAGGCGCCAGTCGACCCACGCGAAGACGACGCCGCCGACGAGGAGAAGGAGGAACGCGCCGGACAGGAGGTCGTCCACGACGATGAAAATTCCCGGGGCCCGCTAATATAGGCTCTCGGCCGGGTATCAGCCGCGATACTTTTCTCGTCGATGTCCGAATCACTGATTGAACGTCTCGACCTTCTCGTACGTCTGCTTCAGGTACTTGATCAAGACCTCGCGGTTCCGCCGAAGGTGGCTCTCGTACCACACCCGCACGAGGTCCGCGAAGATCCGGTGCAGGTCGTCCACGTCCACGCGGTCGAGCGGCTGATCATAGAGCGTGTGGATCGTCCAAATTCGCTTCCACCCGCTGTACTTGTAGTAATGCTCGCCCTCGCAGTACTCGAACGTCACGCGGAGGTGGGCCTTCCGGTCCGCCTCGACGTAGTTCACCTTGAGCGCGTCCCCGATCCGGCCCTGGTCCATCGAGCGGTCGAGGAGCTGCACCGACTGCACGGCCGCGGGGTTGAAACCGGGCCGCCAGCGCCAGTCGCCGTCGGGGAACGTATCCGGGAACACGGCCCAGTTCGTGTACGAGGGCTCCATCGCGAAGTGCACGTTGATCTTGTTGAAGCGCTTCCAGACCTTCCAGAAATCCTCGATCAGGGTCTTGTTGAGCTCAAGCCGTGCGACGTTCTGCTCCCCGACGTCCTCGATGATCTCCTTGGTCTTCTTGTCGAGCTCCGCATCCAGGGAGGAGAACCAATCATCCCCCTTGGCCTTCTTCGCGGCCATGGCCAAGTCCCTTCTCTCCGACGCAGAATGAAATCTCTCGCTATATAGGTATTTGTCAGCCGCATCGGGAGGGAGACCTCACTCGAGGGACGAGATGTTGACGACCGCGTAGAACGTACGGAACGCCTGTTCGAAATCGGGCGCACCGAACTCGATGCGAGTGCCGCCGATCCGGCGAACCGTCGGGATCATGGCGGCGAGGTCCGTGTGGTCCGTGCTCTTGAACTCGATAACCATCTCGACCGGCTTCTTCGCCTGCAGGGGTGGGATCGTCTTGGCGTCCTTCGCCGCCTTCGACGCCTCCGCGCGAATCAGCTCTCGGGCTTTCTTCGGATGGAGGTGCTTCGCCGCGTGCGCGCCCATCCCCTCCTTCACCGCGACCGTGTGCACGTTCGGGATCAGGGCTTTCGCCTCCGCGGTGACCGCGGAATCCCCCGTGACGAGGACGACGGGGACCCCATGGTGGCCCGCAAGGTACGCGTTGATTCCCGTCTCGCCGACCTCCGTTCCGTTCACCGAGACGGAGGCAATCCGGCCCGTGTACGTGTGATCGAGGATGGCTCGCGGCGTCCCGGCCCGTGCATGATAGCCGACGAAGAGGAGCGCGTCGTGCGATTCGTCGAGCCCTTGGACCATCGAGGACGACCGGGGCGTGCCGCGCACCAACGTCGCGGCTTCGTGCAGCTCTTCCGGCATTAGGTTGTCGAAGTTCCAGTGCGAGTCCGCGATCAAGATGTCCGTCGCACCGGCCTTCACACAGCCCTCGATGGCGGCGTTCCCTTCCTGCGTCATGAGCCGCCGATTCGCTTGGTACGCCTCGCCTCCCTTGATCGGATCCGTCTCCAGCTCCCCGACGACCCCGCAGATTCCTTCCATGTCGATCGAGATGAAGACCTTCATCCGTCTCCCCGCGAAGGGAACGGATTCACGACCTTAACGCTTCCCGGAACTGCGTCGACTCGTTAAACGGGGCCTGCCCCCAGGAGGAGTTAGACCCCACCATGGCATCGAAGAAACACGCGAAGAAAGCGAAGAAAGGCAAGCGCTGATAGTTGACTGCGCTCGAGCCGGTTGTGGAGACTTTCACTTTTTCCTTTTCTTTGCCTCGTTCGTCTTCCGGGCGAGGCGAGAGGCGAGCCGCGTGTGGAGGACCTCGCTCACCACTTTCCCGTCCGCGCGGCCGCGCACTCGTTCCATCACGCGGCCCATGAGCGCCTTCTCCGACTCGGGGCCGCGCGTTCGGATCATCTCGTCCGAGGCGACGAGGACTTCGTCGACGATCCGTTCGAGTTCCTCGGTGCCCAACCCCGTCACCCCGAGCGCCGCGATGGCCTCGGAGGCCCGAAGCTTCCGGCGGCCCATCTCCCGGAGGATGTCGGGTACCGCCTCCTTTGCGAATCGGCCCGCCTTCAGGTGCGAGAACAACTCGCGGATGTGGTCCACAGGGATCGCATCCACGTCGATCGATTCCCGCCGAAGCTCCGGGAACGTGTACAGGAGGACCGTCGCAACGAGCTTCGCCTCACCGAACTCCCGTGCGATCATCTCGAACGCCTCGTCGCTGCCCTCTTGCACGAGTTGGCGCGCTTGCTGCTCGTGGACGCCATATTCCCGGGCGAGGCGCGCGACCGTGATCTCGGGCCGCTCCGGGAGGTGCTCTCGGATCCTCGCAAGCCGCTCGTTCGTGACCCGGATGGGCGGCGCATCCGTCTCCGGGTACATCCTCGCCTTTCCCGGCAACGGACGGGCGTACGCGGTCGTCCCGTCCGGGCGGGGCTCCCGAGTCTCGGGGGGAACGCCGTCGAGAGCGGCCGCGGCGCGGGGATGCATCTCCTCGATCGCGTGGCGGGCTTTTGCCTCTTCTTCCGCGACCAGCACGAACGCGTCATCCGGGCCGCCGATCTTCAGTGCCTTGCGGACGGCGTCCACCTCGGAGGGCGTGATTCCGTATCCCGGCAGTTCGTCCGAATGGAAGATCCCCGCCACTCCCGCGACGCGGGCGTGGGCCGCGAGTTCCGGACCAAGTTTTCCCTTCAACAAGCGCGCGAAGCCGGGGAGAACCCATCCGAGGACTCTCGCGCCGCGATCTAGCGCCGCGCGGACGACCTTCGATTGCGTCTCCCGGAATGCAGCCGTGAGGTCTTTGAGATCCATCGGGACGGCCCGGACGCCTCGGTGCTTCAATTCGCCGGCGACGTCCAAGAGCATGCGCTGTCGTTCGACCTCTGTCTCGACGAACGTCGCAATCATGCGGAGCTCCTGCACGCCCTTGATTTCGATGCGCGCCCCGCCCGCGATCGAGACGTTCAAGTCCTCCCGGATCGTCCCGATCCCTCGCATCACCTTCCGAGTCGCGCGGAGGAGGGAGCCGAACGCCAAGGCGACGTCTCGGGCCTCCTCCGGTGTCTCGATGTTCGGCGTCGTCGCGAGTTCGACGAGCGGGATGCCGATCCGGTCGAGCCGGTACACGACCTCGCCCTCCGACTCGCCGAGCTTCCTCGCGGCGTCCTCCTCGAGGAGGACGGTCGGCACGCCGATCTTCTTTCCGGATACCTCCAGGTGACCGTCGAGCGCAAGGAGTGCCGACCGCTGAAACCCGGCCGTGTTCGAGCCGTCGATCACGAGCTTCCGCATGAAGTGGACTTCGTTCACGGGCTTGGCGTCCAACAGGAGCGCGATCTCTAGCGCGATGTCGAGTGCCTCCGGATTTGGCAGGTGAGGCGGCTCCTCGTCGGCCTCGACGAGACACGAGTTCGAGGTGGCCTCGTAGACGAACACGAGGTGGCGTTTCGCCTCCTCGATCGCGGCCGCGTCCACCTCTCCCAGTTCGGATTGGGTCGGCCGGAGCCGACGGTGGAATCGCATTCCACCCTGGAGATCGACGAGTCCGGAGGCGCATTCGCAGAACAACTTGCGCGTCGCGAGCTGCTGGTGAATCTCGAGGCCGACCTTCAGCCCGAGCGCGCGATAGTCCATCGGATCAGGAAGTCCGGAGTCCGTGATTAAGCCTTTCCCGCGGCCGTCTCCTCCGGTACGCGGGCCTTGCGGAGGTCTCCCTGGAGTTCGGCGATCCGGTCCTCCGCCACCCTGAGCGCCCCCTCGAGATCGGAGATGCGGGCGGCCGCCTCCTTGAGTTCCGTCCACAGGATGTGATATCGTCGCGCGGCGCGGTACTCCCGTAGCGGCTCCGGATCCGCCGGTTCCGGTTCGCCGTCCGTCGAGAGGATATTCTTCACGTAGAAGTCTCGGTCGAGTTCGGGCATTGCCGCCATCTGGCGGAGGAGATGCGGCGGGTAGTCCGGCTTGAGGGTCGAAGCGGCCCGGATCGCCATCATTACCGCGTATTCGCCGCAGCAGTTGAAGTCCCGGACGGGCACATGATTGTCGCCGTGGGTCTGGCGATGGGTCTGGGTGAACATCTCCCAGATCCGGTCGTATTCATCGAGGGCGGCCATTGGATCAGCGAGCGAGAAGGCCGCGACGCTCGAAAGTACCTTTGGGATAGCCGCACGGACGAGAACTCATGCCGATGGCTTCTTTTGCCGTCTCGCGGTGCGGTCCGCGTGGGCCGCGTCTGGGATTTCGCCAAGCGGCGGATCGCCGGGTACATCGTGTTCTGGCTCGTCGTCGTCTTCGTGATCTACGTCCTCTACAAGGGAAACCTCCCCGCGCAGGCGGGCATCTTCATCCTGGCGTTCGCCTTCACGATGTCCGTCGCGTTCACGGGTCGGATGAAGCGGAAACAGCGGGAGCGGCGCGAGGCGTCGAGGCTCCGCGGACGTTAGCCGTGCGGTTCGCGGTACGGGGATCGCAAGGTGCCTTCGTTGCGCTTTCGGCGGTGTTCCTTCTCGTTCTTGAGCCACGCGAGGAGGCGGGACGCGGCGCCGAACGGCCGGAACTCGAAGACCACCTTACCGTGCTCGGCGTCCTCGGTCTGCAGCAGCACCCGCCGGCGTTTTGGCACCACATCGATCGTCTCCTCGAGGGGAATCTCGTGGAACCGCTTCCCTTTCTTGCCACCCGGGAGGTCGAGCCAGTCGGAATCCAGGAGGAGGAGGCGCCTTCGGGTCTGCCACACCCATCCCTTCCTCGCATCCACGAGCGTCTTCTTCGTCATGGCCACCGGCTTGTAGATCTCATACTTGAGTTCGCGATACCCGATGATCTGGTCGCCGCCGGAGAGGACCGGCTCGTTCGCTTCCGTCAGGACGACGCCGACCTCACCGACCTGGTCGATTTTCATCCGGCCGATGCCAACCTCTGGGGCGGGATAAGCTTACCGAGCGAGGTCGGGCGATCACTCCGAACATCAACTTGACGTACGCGGTCTCCGGGCTCATGTCCTCGCCTCCGATGACGCCCGCCTTGATCAGATCGCGGCCGGTGTCGTACACGCGCATGTTCACGCGTCCCTGGAGGGTCTGTGTCGTCATGACGATCGCCACGCCGTCTCTCGCGAAGCGGTGCACGACCGGCACGAGGTCCTCGGAAACGTGGCCGAGGCCCGTGCCCGCGATGACGGCACCGTGGACGTCCTGAAGGATCCCCTCGAGTTCGGATCCACGCTGGCCGGGGTAGAAGTACGTAAGGGCGACGTTCGTGTCGAGCGCGTCGTCCACCTTCGTCGGACCGCGGGATCGGGGCAATGGACGCCCGGAGAGTTCGACCCGGCCATCCGCGAGGACCCGTCCGAGCGGCATGGCGTTCAGCGACCGGAAAGCGTCGCGGCGCGACGAGTGCATCTTGCGGACCTTCGTGCCGCGATGGATCACCCCGAAGGAATCGCTCGTCTCGCCGTGCATCACGGCGACGACTTCGCCGAGGTCCGCGGTCGCGACGCGGGCCGCGCTGAGCAGGTTCGTCG
>WNGP01006139.1_pt1 | contig 16630 bp, 14 predicted proteins | sample 5407671 | NCBI WGS metagenome assembly WNGP01 (sample SAMN13153381, study PRJNA577476) | soil metagenome | isolation source: 40 cm soil or saprolite under Garry oak tree replicate 2 | place: USA:California | collected 2016-06-15 | reverse complement strand
AGATCACGGAACGGTTCCCATTTCGAGTCCGCCATGGATGCCTCCTGCAGTCCCGGGAGCTCACCGGTCCCGGTCGCGCGCGTGCGTTCTCAGCGTCCCTTCTTCTGGCCGTGAGCGGCCACTTCCTGTGCGCGGACCCTTGCGAATACAACAGCGTCAGTTTCACGCGACCAATCGGCGCGAATCCCGTCTCCCGGTTCAAACGCTCCTTCAAGCACCTTGCGGGACAGGGCATCCAGGAGCAGACGCTGGATGGTTCTTTTCAGCGGCCGGGCGCCGTACTGCGGATCGTACCCGATCTCGGCCAGGCGCCTGCGGAGGGCGGGCGTGATCTGCAGTGTCAGCTGGCGGGCCTGCAACAGGGAGCCGACCCGCGCCACCTGCATGTCGACGACCTTCAGAAGGTCGTCCCGGGTGAGATTGTGGAACAGGACGACCTCGTCGATGCGGTTCAGGAACTCCGGCCGGAAGGTCTTCTTGAGCTCGTCCTCGACGAGACTCTTGAGCTGATCCCGATCGCGCCCCTCCCACGACTGGATCAACGGGCCGGCCAGATTCGAGGTCATGATGACCAGCGTGTTCTTGAAATCCACGACGCGCCCCTTGCCGTCGGTCAGCCGGCCGTCCTCCAGGATCTGCAGGAGGACATGAAACACGTCCGGGTGGGCCTTCTCGATTTCGTCGAACAGGACGACCGAATAGGGTCGCCGGCGCACCGCCTCGGTCAGATGACCGCCCTCCTCATACCCCACGTAGCCCGGGGGGGCGCCGATCAACCGTGCGACGGCATGCTTTTCCATGTATTCCGACATGTCGATGCGGATCATCGCCCGCTCGTCGTCGAACAGGAACTCCGCGAGTGCGCGCGCCAGCTCCGTCTTGCCGACGCCCGTCGGTCCCATGAACAGGAACGATCCGGTCGGACGGTTGGGATCCGCCAGCCCGGCCCGGGCGCGCCGCACCGCATGGCTGACGGCCGACACCGCCTCGTCCTGGCCGACCACGCGCTCGCGCAACCGGTCCTCCATTCGCAGCAGCTTCTGAATTTCCCCTTCGAGCATCTTGCTCACGGGGATGCCGGTCCAGCGCGACACGATGGCCGCTACGTCCTCCTCGTCGACCTCCTCCTTGAGCATCGGGCGCCCGCGCTGCATCTCGACGAGTCGCGTGTTCGCCTGCAGCAGTTTCTTCTCCAGATCATTGAGGTCGCGATAGCGAAGCCGCGCGGCTTCCTCCAGATTGCCGCTCTTGGTCGCCTGGTCGACCTTGAGACGGGTGGCTTCAATCGCTTCCTTGACGGATCGGATCTCCTGAATGAACTCCTTTTCAGCCTTCCACTGCGCCCTGAGCGCGTCGCTTTCCTCGCGCAGGCGCGCGTGCTCCTTCCTGATCTCCTCGACGCGCGCCCGGCTCACCGGGTCGCTCTCCTTTTCGAGCGCTTTCAGCTCGATCTCCAGCTGGATGACGCGCCGGTCGAGAACCTCGATGTCGTGCGGCAGGGAGTCGATTTCCATGCGCAGGCGGGAGGCGGCCTCGTCCATCAGGTCAATCGCCTTGTCCGGCAGGAAGCGGTCCGTGATGTACCGGTGCGACAAGGTCGCGGCGGCAATCAAGGCCGCATCCTTGATGCGCACCCCATGGTGGACTTCGTAACGCTCCTTCAGCCCGCGCAGGATGGCGATGGTGTCCTCGACGCTCGGCTCGCCGACCCGAATCGGCTGGAACCGGCGCTCCAGCGCGGCGTCCTTCTCGATGTGCTTCCTGTACTCGCCCAAAGTCGTGGCGCCAATGCAGTGCAGCTCGCCGCGCGCCAGCGCCGGCTTGAGCAGGTTGGCCGCGTCCACGGCGCCTTCGGCCGCGCCGGCCCCCACCAGTGTGTGCAGTTCGTCGATGAACAGGATGTACCGCCCCTCGCTCTGCTCGATCTCGCGCAGCAGGGCCTTGATCCGATCCTCGAACTCTCCCCGGAACTTCGTCCCCGCCAAGAGCGCGCCCAGATCCAGGGCGACGACTTCCTTGTTCTTGAGGCCTTCCGGGACATCTCCGTCGACGATCCTCCGGGCGAGCCCTTCGACGATGGCGGTCTTGCCGACTCCCGGGTCGCCGATCAAAACCGGGTTGTTCTTGGTCCGGCGCGACAGCACCTGGACCACCCGGCGAATCTCCTCGTCCCGGCCGATGACGGGGTCGAGCTTGCCCCTGCGGGCCTGGTCGGTGAGGTTGCGGGCGTACTTCTCGATCGCCTGGAATGTTGACTCGGGGTCCTGCGAGGTGACGCGCTGGCTGCCACGAATCGCACGGAGGGCTTCCAGCACTTTGCCGGGCGAGGCTCCTGCCTGTCTGAGGAGATCCGCCGGGCCGCCGCGACCCTCGATCAGGGCCAGAAGCAGATGCTCGACGGAGACAAAATCATCGTGAAGCTCCTGCGTCTTGGCCTCTGCGGTCTCCAGCACGAGTCGGAGACGATCATCGATGTGGGGAGCGGAGCCCCCCTGCACGCGAGGCCTGGCCTCGAGGACGTCGCCGAGACGGGACCGGAGCCGTGCAACGTCGACCCCGATCCGCTGCAGCAGGACCGGGGCAAGTCCGCCCTCCTGATTCAGAAGTGCCTGAAGAAGATGATCCGGGGAAATCTCCGGGTGTCCTGAGCGCGCGGCGCTTTGCTGGGCCTCCTGCAAGGCCTCCTGCGAACGGGCAGTCAGTTTCTCAAGATTCATTCGAGCCAGTGTCCTTTCGGCATCCTCTCTTATAGGATAGTCATTATAAAACTTGAGTGCAATATTGTCAATATGAACGTTAGATATCGTAAGAACTTTTATTACAGTATGTTAGACATATACATCCTGCACATAATGCATCTCCGTCACTCTGATCGACTTGGAATTCCTCCCACCTCAATCCCGGTGTCCACCGCCTCCCGTCCCGGCCCATCCTGCAGAAAATCCCGGAACATGTCGAGGCACAGAGCCGTGTGCGTCAGAAACAGATGGTGTCCCGTGCCCCCGACTGCGCGGAGACGCATGTGGGGATAGATGTCCGGCAGGTGGCGAACGTGGTCGAAAGGGGCGACGGAGTCCTGCTCTCCATGGATGAGCAGAGTCGGGACGGGTGGGACCGACGGCAGGATCCGGTCGACCTGATAGTTCAGGAGACAATGCTCGAGGGTCGAGGTCAGCGACTTGAAGGTGAACTTGTGGCTGTCGATGACCACCGACCAGGGAAATCGAAAGAGGTATCGCAGGGCGATCTCGAGGCCACTGCGTTTCATCTGGCTGAGTGTCTCCACCAGCGAGTGTTCGTTGAGCAGCCGGCGGTAATGAGGGGAGCCGCGCCAGAACAGCGTATGTGCGGTCGCCGGGTCGCTGAAGCGTGGCAGGCTCAGCAGGATCATCCGCCGGACATGCGCTCCGTGGCGCGCCGCGTACTCCAGAGCGATCAACCCTCCCAGCGAATGGCCGATGATGGTCAGTGGCCGATCGGTGAGGTCGCGCTCCACCACGAAGTCTCTCACGCTGTCGCGAAACACCTCGATGGTGTACTCGAGATAGGGCTTGGGAGACAGCCCGAACCCGAGCAGGTCGGGAAGGATGAGGCGGTAGTCACGGCGCAGAGGGCGGATCTTCTTCTCCCAGTACCGACGTGAGCCCGTGATGCCGTGCAGGAAGAGAAGGGCTGGACCCTGCGGGTTGCCTGCTTCGACATAATGGAGGGCGTTGGGAGGTCTCATGATGGCTGGCACGCGGAGGCACGTCGAACCGCACGAGCGGCGGATCATATCATGCTGCCCGGGGGGGTAATGGGCTAATAGAGTGTTGCCGCCTCAAGCAGTTCCCGGACAGTCCAAATGTGATCGGTCAGGTTGCTTGCCATTCCGGGCGTGACCCGAAGCGAAGAGTGCACCCGGCAGAAGTTGTACCATGCCACGAAGAGCGCGATGCCGGATTTCAGGCCGTCGATGGTCTTGCTGAAGGCGTTGGTCAACCGCGCCATCCGGCGAACATATTGACGGAAGCTCAGATTGACGCGCTCGACGTGACTTGTGCTCACACGCCCCATGTCTGGATCGCCTGAGATTCGTCTTCGGATCACCCCGATCACTTCCGGTGCTGGACGATACCACTCTGGCCCTTGCGTTTCCGGCGGCTGGCCAAACACCTTGACGTGCTGCGCGAAGTGAACATCGCAACCGAAGTGCTCTTCAACCGCGGGGACGTACCAGTTGAGGCCATCGGTCGTGAGCTGAAACGTCCCGTCAACGCGCCGCCGTAGCCCCTCGATAAACTCGTAGGCGCTCTGACCGTCACGCTTCCCGACGTGGTAGGTGAGGATCGTCTTGTTCTCGCTGTCGAGCGCGACCCAAATATATTGATCGCCCCACTCTGCGGGGTCGTTAGGCTGACGGCGCTTTTCCTTCGTATGGACGAAACTCCACGCCTCGTCGGCCTGGACGAAGTTGGCGCGGATACCCTGCATCTTCGACTCAAGGATGCGCTGGCAGTTCTGGCCGATGGTGTGCAGGAGCCCCATGATCGTGTTCTTGTGGAGGCCGGTGAGCCGGGCCGTGGCCCGAATCGACATCCCCTCCGTGATGAGGCTCACAACCTGGACGGCCCTTTCTAGGTCCGTGTAGTGGGAGCCGAGCGGCTTCTGGCGTGGCTCCAAGAACGTGGCCCGGCATGTGTGGCAGCGGTAACGCTGGACGCGATTCTTAGCGAAGCCGAACCGCTTGGCCCGGCCGTGCTGACATTTCAGGCAGGTCATTGTCCGCCCCTTGCGGAAGAGGCGGGGAAGGCCGATAATGGCGTCGTCTCTGAGCCATGCGGCTTACCCCGCGTGGTTTGGATCGGCCCGGCCAGCCGTTGACGCGGCTGACCGGGCATTCATCTAATTGGCCCACCATGGCCTGTTCCCGTGGCCCCTCGGAAGGCAGCACGGATCGGCCTTCAAATTTCAGCCCGCCGCTCACGTCGGTGAGCCGCTGTTGAACGTGACGGGCTAGTACAGGTCTCATCGCTTCACCTATTTACTGACGAACGGGCGTATCATATATATATGATACAGCCATGTCAAGCGGATTCCGCTTGCAAAATCATAAAAAAGTGATATATTTGACCCCGAAGCTTTGGACCTTCTATGACTACGGGGAGGGCGGGACTAACTACATCGAGGACTGGTACAGGAGTGTATCTGAGGAAGCTCAGTTCCTGTTTGATGACATCCTGAAGCAAAACCAGAAGATCGAGGTGCCGAGATATTGGGTGAGTTCGAGGCCGCTTTCTGGGGGAGAGTTGAAAGGGCACCAGCTTTGGGAGTTTCGATTTTTTGAGGGGGATATCCAGCACCGAGTAATTGGAACCTTCGGGGATTTTCGAAAGCAGGCCGTACTCCTCCTCGGTTGCTATCATAAGATGAAGGTCTATACGCCCAGGGATGCGCTGACGACCGCCCGCAAGCGGGCAACAAACTATCGTGATGGAAAGGCGCGAATTTATGAGCGAAAGGTTAAAACTGATCAGTAGGCTAACAACCAGTCAGGATGCACGGAAGTCTTACATTAAGGCCAAGCTTGGTGTGCTTGTCCCTGCCCAGATTCGCGCTCTTAGGGTCAAATTCGGAATGCCCACCCAAACGGATCTAGCGAAGGCTGCCGGAATGCATCAATCGCGCATCTCCATGTTTGAGACTCCCGGAGCGAATCTCACCCTAGACACGCTGTCCAAGATTGCCGCCGCCTTGCACGTTGGCCTTACGGTGAAGTTTGTGCCTTTCAGTGAAATGCTCAGGTGGGACAACGAATTTTCGCATGATGATTTCGACGTCGTCAGGCTTGAGAAGGACCATGCATTCTTGATGCCTTCTGGCCAGTCGGATACAAAGCTGGCCGCGCAAAAGATCTTTCTTGACGTTGTGGGTGGCGAAGACATCCCACGCCAAATCATCGACTTTCAATCCTACCCAACCAAAAAGCCGCAAGCGGCGATGAGGGTGGTCGCACAGTGACGGATGAGACAGAAGAGAATAAGGAAAAACAGGCCCCGGCAAGCGGGGCTGGACTAACTCCACCGATGGCACCGATGAAACCATCGCCATCTGGCGTTACCGAGATTTATTCCAACTTCCTAGGATTCTCTTGGACGCAGTACGATGTTCGCATTAGGTTCGCTCAGGTCATCCCGGCTAGGGAAAACGCCGCCGTCCATGAGTTCGTAGCAGAAGAGCGCGCAGCAATCACCCTTGCATGGGCGCACGCTAAGGGCTTGTTGATGATTCTGCAGGAGTTAGTGAAAAGCTATGAGAAGGTGAACGGCCAAATCGTCCCTCTGAAGATGCCTACTCCCGAATAGCCCGCAGCCCCAAGAAAATTCAGCAACACACTCCTAGCCCACTACCGCCCGGGGGCGCCTCCTTGATCTCCCGGTGACGGGTGTCCTATCATCACCCGCCCGTCGATTCCACTGTGCTGCGCAGGAACTCATGTCTCCGATGACGGCGGTCCAAAGGTTGACGCCCCGGGGGAGCGCGCCGGACGACCCGGCAGGAGTTCAGGAGACAACCGTGCTCGACTCCCTGCAACGCTCCGATCCCGAGGTGGCGGCGGCCCTGGAAGCGGAAGTCGCCCGCCAGGACGCGCTACTACGGAGGTTGCGAGAACGCCGATACGGTCGAGCGCCTCGCGATCGAGAGGGCCAAGGCGATCTTCGGGGCCGAGCACGCGCACGTCCAACCGCACTCGGGATCGCAGGCGAACATGGCCGTCTATCTCGCGATGCTCAAGCCAGGGGATGCCTTGCTCGGGATGGATTTATCGCACGGCGGTCATCTGACTCACGGACACCCGTTGAACTTTTCCGGCCGCTACTTCCGAATCGTCCCCTACGGCGTGAGCCGGGAGACGGAGCTCCTGGATTACGAGCAGCTGGAACGCCTGGCGCGGGAGCACCGCCCGCGGATGATCGTGGCGGGGGCCAGCGCCTATTCCCGGATCATCGACTACCCGCGGATCCGCCGGATCGCGGACGAGGTCGGGGCGCTGGTGATGGCGGACATCGCCCACGTCGCGGGGCTGATCGCCGCTGGGGCTCACCCGAATCCCGTGCCCCACGCCGATTTCGTCACCACCACCACGCACAAGACGCTGCGCGGTCCGCGCGGGGCGATTGTCCTGTGCCGCGAGCGCTTCGCCAGGGAGCTCGACAGCGCCGTCTTCCCGGGAACGCAGGGGGGGCCTCTGGTTCACGTGATCGCGGCCAAGGCGGTGGCCTTCCGGGAAGCGATGACGGAGGAGTTCCGCCGGGATCAGAGGACGACGATAGACAACGCGGCGCGCCTGGCCGCACGGCTCACCGCGGGAGGCCTGCGGATCGTTTCGGGGGGCACGGATACGCATCTGTTTCTCGTGGACCTGCGGCCCAGGAAGCTCACCGGACGCGCCGTGGAGCAGCGGCTCGAGAAGGTCGGGATTGCCCTGAATAAGAACACCATCCCCTTCGATCCCGAGAAGCCGATGATCAGCAGCGGTGTGCGCATCGGCACGCCCGCGGTCTCCACCCGGGGCATGGGGCCCGCGCAGATGGACGAGATCGCCCGGCTCATACTGGAGGCCCTGGAGGACGAACCGGACGGCCGGAGAGACGCGGCCATCCGGTCGGGCGTCTCCTCGTTGTGCCGGGCGTTTCCGATCTACGGCTGGCTGCGGCGCGCGGCCGGGGCCAGCGGACCCGCGGGTATTGGCCGCTCCTGACACGCCGCGCCCGGGTCGCCGCGCGCTCCCGGGCGCACCCCTCGATGAGGATGGCGGGATGGCCCAGCGTCCTGATCCCGATCGCGCTGTCTACCTCATCGACGGCAGCAACAACCTGTATCGAGCGTTCTACGCCATCCGGGGCCTGAGCACCAGCAAAGGGCTCCCCACCAACGCCGTGTATGGCTTCACCTCCATGCTGCGAAAATTGATTCGCGAGCACGAGCCACGCTTTCTCGGCGTGGCCTTTGATCTCGCCGGGCCGACGTTCCGGCACCAGGCGTTCGCGGACTACAAGGCGCACCGCCCGGAGATGCCTCCGGAGCTGGCGGTTCAGATCCCCTACGTCAAAAGGGTGTGCGGTATCCTGGGGGTCCAGGTGCTGGAAGCCGCCGGGTTCGAGGCGGACGACATCATCGCCACGCTCGCCGAGAGAGGGGTGAGAGCGGGCTACTCGATGGTCGTCGTGGCCACCGACAAGGATCTCCTGCAGCTCGTCGGGAGTGATGTCCTCGTCTACAACCCCGTAGGCGACGAGTTTCTCGACAGCGAAGGAGTCGAGCGTGCCTTCGGGGTGCGGCCCGATCAGGTGCGCGACGTCCTGTCGTTGAGCGGCGATGCCTCGGACAACATCCCCGGGGTACCCGGGATCGGGGACAAGGGCGCCAAAGAGCTGATTCGCAAGTACGGCGATCTGGAGGCCGTTCTGCGCGCGGCGGAGACAATTCCCCGGAAAACCTACCGCGAGGGCCTTCTCAACAACGCCGAAATCGCACGCCTGAGCCGCGACCTGGCCACGCTGCGCTATGACGCGCCCGTCGGCTTCGAGCCGGATCGCCTGCGCCTCGGCACCCCCGACCGAGAGGGCGCGCGCCAGCTCTTTCTGGAGCTCGAGTTCGGCTCCCTGATGCGTGAGTTCGCACCGCCTGTGGTCGCGCACGAGGCGCGGCATACCGCCGTCCTGTCCCCCCAGGACCTGGAGAGGGCCGTCGAACGCCTGTGTTCCGGGGGCCGGTTCGCGTTCAACTTCGAGCGGGATGACCGTGAACCGATGCGCGCGCATATCATCGGCGTGGCCCTGGCCGGCGCCGGCGGCGAGAGTTTCTACGTTCCGCTCGCGCATCGCTCCGTCGACGCCCCGGGGCAGATCGACAGCGGGACGGCCTTCCGGATCCTGCGACCGATGTTCGAGGGTCGCGACCTGCGGCGCGTGGGTCACAACGTCAAGAGCGATCTGATCATGATGAAGAGGCTCGGCTGGCCAACTCCTCCGCTCGAGAACGACACCATGCTGGCGAGCTATCTCCTGAATGTCTCCCGCCACAGCCATGCTCTCGAGGCCGTCGCGCAGGAGCTCGCGGGTCTGAGCGTGCCGACGTACGCATCGGTGCTCGGTTCGGGCGCGAAGAGCATCCCCCTGGATGAGCTGGCGATCGATCGCGCGGCCGGCCTGGTCTGCGCGCGCGCGTCGGCGACCCTGGCGATCTGCGATCGTCTCGAGGCAGGACTCCGGCAGGACGATCTCCTGTCCCTCCTGAACGATCTCGAGCTGCCTCTCGCGTCGGTGCTTGCGGAGATGGAGTCGACGGGGGTTCGGATCGACACCGACTATCTGGCCACGCTGTCCCGGGAATGGCAATCGGACCTCGCCCGGCTCACGGCGGAGGTTCACGCCCTCGCCGGCAGGCAGTTCAACATCAACTCGCCACGACAGCTGGGGGAGATCCTGTTCGAGACCCTCAAGCTCGCCCCCGGCCGCAGGACGGAAAGGACGCGGTCCTATTCGACGAGCGTCGAGATCCTCGAGGATCTCGCCGATTCGCATGAGCTGCCGCGCAAGATCCTGGAGTACCGGAGCCTGCAAAAGCTCAAATCCGGCTACGTGGACAGCCTGCCCGCGCTCATCAACCCGAAGACCGGGCGCGTGCACACATCCTTCAACCAGGCGGTTGCGGCAACCGGCCGCCTCAGCAGCAGCGACCCCAACCTCCAGAACATCCCGATCCGGACGAAGCAGGGCCGTCTCATCCGCCGGGCCTTCATCACCGATGCGGGCCACGTGCTGCTCTCTGCCGATTACTCGCAGATCGAACTTCGCGTCCTGGCCCACCTGTGTGGCGATCCCGCGCTGGTGGAGGCCTTCCGCACCGGGGAGGACATCCACCGGCGAACGGCGGCCGAAGTGTTCGGCGTGAGGCCCGAGCTGGTCAGCGATGAGATGCGTCGCCGCGCCAAGGTCGTCAACTTCGGGGTCATCTATGGGATGGGCTCGCAGAGGCTGGCGCGGGAACAGGGCATTTCCGTCAAGGACGCGGAGGTCTTCATCGAAACCTATTTCCGACGACTGCCGAAGGTCAAGGAGTACATCGAAGCGACCATGGCCGCCGCGGAGACCCAGGGTTGCGTGCGTACGCTTCTGAACCGCGTCCGGTACTTCCCCGAGCTGAAGGGAACCGACCGCAACGCCCGCCAGCAGGCCCTCCGGGCAGCGGTCAACACGACAATCCAGGGAAGCGCGGCCGACCTCATCAAACTCGCGATGGTGGCCCTGTCCCGGCGGCTCGAAAAGGCGCAAAAGGGCGCCCGCATGACCCTGCAAGTACACGACGAGCTGGTCTTCGAACTGCCTGAGAGCGAGTGTTCCGCCATCGCCGGTGAGGTGCGCGAAGTCATGCAAGGCGTCTATCCGCTCAAGGTCCCCCTGATCGCGGATCTCAAGGCGGGGCCTAACTGGCTGGAAATGGAAAAGGTCAGATCCAAAGATTGAAATCGGCCCCGTTTCCCTGCAATTCCGGTCCATTCAGCGGCATTGCAACCCGCCGGCGCGTAACCTAAATTCCCGATGCGGCCGGGGCGGCGCAACGCCGCGCTCGCCATCGGACAGGCTGGATGCCCGACTCCATCCACATTCTCGTTGTCGATGATGACCAGGTCATCCGCGATCTCCTGGCGGAGGGCCTCTCCGGCAGCGGCTATCGGTGCGAAACGGCCTGCAACGGCACGGAAGGTCTCCGAAAGCTCCGGTCGAACTCCTTCGAGCTGGTCGTCAGCGACATCGACATGCCCGGGATGGACGGCGTGCAGCTCCTGCAGGAGATCAAGAAGACTCATCCCGACACGGAAATCATCATGCTGACGGGAGTTGTCGACGTGGACACCGCCATCCAGTCCATGCGCCTCGGAGCCTACGACTACCTGACGAAACCGTTCAACCTGGTCGAGGTGCGGATCACGGTTGAGAGGGCCCTGGAGAAGCGGCGGTTGATTCGTGAAAACCGGGAGTACCAAAGAAGCCTCGAGACGAGGGTCGCCGAGCGCACCGCCGAGCTGAGCCAGAAGAACAGGGAAGTGGAGGATCTTTTCGACCGTCTCAAGTCCTCCTATCAAACGACCCTGGAGACCCTGGCGACGGCCCTGGACACGCGTGATACTGAGACACTCGGTCACTCGCTGCGCGTCGCGTCCTATACGGTGGCAGTGGCCCGCCGCATGAGCGTGGTGGAGCCGGAGCTGACGGATATCTATCGCGGCGCGCTGCTTCACGACGTCGGGAAGATCGGCATTCCCGATGCGATCCTGCGCAAGCCGGACAAGCTGACTCCCGAGGAATGGGTCGAGATGCGCAAGCATCCCGAGATCGGTTATCGCATCCTGCAGGGAATCCATTTTCTGGAGGTGGCGCGGGACATCGTTCTCAGCCACCAGGAGACCTACGACGGGTCGGGGTACCCGCGCGGTCTGAAAGGGAAGGACATCCCTCTTGGAGCGCGTGTCTTCGCCGTGGTCGACACGCTGGACGCCATGACGTCGGACCGTCCCTACCGCAAGGCGCTGCCGTACGAGGCGGCCCGGAGCGAAATCCTCAAGTTCAGCGGCACCCAGTTCGATCCGGACGTGGTCAAGGTCTTCCTGGAGATCCCTGACGAGGAATGGGCGGACATCCACCGCAGGGTGATGCGGGACGTCCTGGCACGCGACCAGATGCACTTCTAGAACGTCCCGTCAGGCGCGGGCCTTCAGGGTTCCGCGGGAATGCGCTCGAACAGAAGGGCAAGGTCATGCTCCAGCGCGGACTGCGGAGTTTCGACGATGCGGCCAATCTCACGCCTCCCGACCGACAGGATGATGGTCGGAACCCTTTCGATCCTGGCGCGCGTGACCAATCGCGCCGGCTCCTTTTTGGCGCGGTCCACGCCGTAGAAGCGCACGCGCAGATCAGGGGGAGCGGCGAGTTCCAGGATCTTGAGAAGGCGCGGTACTTCCCGGCGACTGTCGCCGCACCAGCTTCCGAAGTAGACATCCAGTGTCGCCGCCGGTCGTGTGGCGCCGAGGACACGGATATCTTCCGCGTTGGGCTCGTACGAATCGTGGCCGTTCTGCCATGCTTCGGAAATGGCAAGGATCGCGGTGGCCCGGGTCCGGCCAAGGAGCACTTCCTCGCTCGCGCCCGCCGGGGTCGCCGGGAGGAGCGCGCACAGAGCCGCCGCGCAGCCGAGCACCGCATGCGCCATCCACGTCTTGCGCACGAACGTATGATCCAGGGCGCTGGCGCATTTGTCAAATCGATTTCATCCGGGATCGGCTCGACGCGGATTCTCCCGCGAGACGCTCTTCGATCGTTGCTTGACGGAGCGATCTCCGTCTGTTAGATTGACTGCATGCGGAATGTGCGGAGGTATGGACGGATGATCCAGGTTCCCCCTGCTCTTCGGCTTCTTGCGATCGTGGTGATCCTCTTCTTTCCCGCTCCTCCGGCCGCAGCACGGACCCCCGATAACGCGCAAAGCGGTGTGGCGCAGTCAGACTTGACGGCAACCCCCATCCTCGCCCGCATCCTGCAGGCATTCGATCGGGCGCAGATAGAGACCTCGACCCTGGTCGCCGCCTTTACCGAGAAGAAGGATCTGAAGCTTCTCGCGCGACCCGTTCTGTCGCGCGGGGAGCTCTACTACAACCGGCCAAATCAGGTGCGCTGGGAATACGTCGAGCCGGATCACAAGGTTTTCGTGATCACGGAGGACATGTATGTCGCTTACTATCCCGCGCTGAAAAGGGCGGAAGAGGTCCCGATCAAGAAGTTCGTCGGGAAGCGCCTGTTTCGTTTCATCGGACTGGGACAATCGATCGACGATCTCGGGAAGTATTACGAGTTCCAGCTGGCGCCGCAGTCCGACCTCAAGGACACCCATCTCCTGATCCTGGTGCCGCGCAAGAAGAAATTGCGCGAGCGGGTTGCCGAGATGAAGATCTGGGTGGACACGTCGACTTTCCTCCCGCGCCAACTGCAGTACGTTGAGGCCGACGGCGACTCGACCTTGCTCACCTTCCATGATGTCCGCACCAACGGTGTGGTCGACGCCACTCGTTTCCGCCTCGAGCTCCCGAAAGACGTCGTGGTGTCCGAATCATTCAACGGTTTCTCGCTCGGTGACCAGAGCTTCTAGCCCGAGTCCGGCGACCTCCGCATAGACAAAAAAAAGAGCCCCTCGCAGCGCGAGGGGCTCGTGTCTTGCAAAAGACGGCCACGGAGTCGACGTGGATTCCGCCGCCTGGCATGCCGCCGAGGCGGCCGGCCGCAACGCCTCAGTACATGTCCCCACCCATGCGCGGACCCGGGGCCGGGGCCTTGTCCTTTTCGGGAAGCTCGTGCACGAGCGCTTCGGTCGTCAGCATCAGCGCGGCAATGCTGGCCGCGTTCTGCAGCGCCGTGCGGCAGACCTTGGTCGGATCGATGATGCCGGCCTCGAACATGTCGACCCACTTGCCGGTGTACGCATCGAAGCCGACCGGTGGCTTATCCTTCTCCTTCGCCTGCTGGACGATGATCGAACCCTCGTAGCCGGCGTTGATGGCGATCTGGCGGATCGGCTCTTCGAGAGCGCGGCGCACGATGTTGATCCCGGTCTGGACGTCCTCACTCTTCTCCTTGAGCCTGTCAAGGGCCGGGATGGCGCGCACCAGGGCGATGCCGCCGCCGGGGACGATGCCCTCCTCGACGGCCGCCTTGGTGGCGTGCATGGCGTCCTCGACGCGGGCCTTCTTCTCCTTCATCTCGGTCTCGGTGGCCGCGCCGACCTTGATGATGGCGACTCCGCCGACCAGCTTCGCGAGCCGTTCCTGCAGCTTCTCCCGGTCGTAGTCGGAGGTGGTCTCCTCGATCTGGGCGCGGATCTGTTTCACCCGGCCCTCGGTGTCGGTGCGCTTGCCCCTGCCCTCGACGATGGTGGTGTTGTCCTTGTCGGCGGTGATCTTCTTGGCCTGGCCGAGGTCCTCGATCTTGAGGTTCTCGAGCTTGATGCCGAGGTCCTCGGTGATGCACTTGCCGCCGGTGAGGATGGCGATGTCCTCGAGCATGGCCTTGCGGCGGTCGCCGAAGCCGGGCGCCTTCACCGCGCACACCTGGAGGGTGCCGCGCAGCTTGTTGACCACGAGCGTCGCCAGCGCCTCACCCTCGACATCCTCGGCGATGATCATCAGCGGGCGCCCGCTCTTGGCCACCTGCTCCAGGAGCGGCAGCAGGTCGCGCATGTTGGAGATCTTCTTCTCGTGGATCAGGATGTACGGGTTCTCCAGCACGCACTCCATGCGCTCGGCGTCGGTGACGAAGTACGGGCTGAGATAGCCCCGGTCGAACTGCATCCCCTCGACGATCTCGAGGGACGTTTCGAGGCCCTTCGCCTCCTCCACCGTGATCACCCCGTCCTTGCCGACCTTCTCCATCGCCTGGGCGATGATCTCGCCGATGGTCTCGTCATTGTTCGCGGAGATGGTGCCGACCTGGGCAATGGCCTTGCCGCTGACCGGTTTGGAGAGCTTCTTGATCTCCTCGACCGCCTTCTCGACGGCCTTCTCGATCCCCCTCTTGAGGTCCATGGGGTTGGCGCCGGCGGTCACCGCCTTGACGCCCTCGCGATAGATCGCCTGGGCCAGGACGGTCGCCGTCGTCGTGCCGTCGCCGGCAACCTCCGAGGTCTTGCTCGCGACTTCACGCACGAGCTGGGCGCCCAGGTTCTCCTTCGGGTCCTCGAGCTCGATCTCCTTGGCCACGGTGACCCCGTCCTTCGTGCTGGTGGGGGAACCGAACTTTTTCTCGAGGACGACGTTCCGGCCGCGCGGCCCGAGCGTCACCTTCACCGCTTCGGCCAGTTTGTTCACACCGCGCAGAATCGCCTGTCGGCACTCCTCTGCATAAATAATGTCCTTCGCGGGCATGGTTCAATGACCTCCTTATGGTTGGTTACGTCGCTGAATCGCGAACGGGCGCTGGGCCCTATCAGCTGATGACTCCGAGAATTTCCTCTTCGCGGACGATCACGTGCTCAATTTCGTCGATCTTGATCTCGGTGCCGGCGTATTTGCCGATGAGCACGCGATCACCGGCCTTCACCTCAAGAGGAATTCTCTTGCCGTTGTCGTCGAGCCGGCCCGCCCCGACCGCGACGACTTTGCCCTCGAGAGGTTTCTCCTTGGCGGTGTCGGGAATGATGATCCCCCCCTTGACCTTCTCCTCGGGATCCACCCTCTTCACAAGAACCCGGTCGTGTAGAGGCTTCACCTTCATCGTTCGTTCCCTCCTGCTGGGATTGAACCCTGATTGAATGGTGGTTTGCGGTTCTTGCCGTCTGCAGCCATTGCTAGCACTCAATGTCAACGAGTGCCAATAGTACCCGGACCGGCCGGGCCTGTCAAGAGGTCTTGCCGATGAAAAACATCCAATCCCGGAGCCCCCGCCTGGTACCTGACCGCGCCTGGAGCTTATACTATTTCTTCGCCGCGGCGAGACCTCTCAAACGCCCGTGGGAGAAGGCAAGGCATGGACCAGACGGTGCCTCTTGTGGAGGTCCTCAAAGGGATCATCGAGAGGACTTATGGCATCCCGTCGCTCATCCCGGACATCAGCCCTTTCATTGTGGGGGATGAAGGGCTTCGTTCCATCTATGGTGGAATCGCCTGCTCGACACCGGCTGAGGGGGCTCGCGTCCTGGTCCGCGATCTTGGTAAGTCCGTCAGGGCCGCCATCTACTATCCCGATGCCCTCGTGCGGCACCTGGAGAGGTTCAATCCGCTCTATGGCGTCGGCGACGTGAACATCGCAGCCTTCGCGGTCCTGGTCGAGGAGGTCGACCATCTGCTCACCCTGACCAGCCGTGCGGCCGAGGGCAGGGCCGTGACGCTTCTTGAGCTGGAGCATCACGCTTGCGTAACCAAATACCTCATGGTCGTTCATTTCCTGGGCAGGCAGACCGGCAGGAGGCAGCTGGGGGACGCCTTGAAACAGTGGGCGAGGTTCCACCTGTTCGAGAGGTTCAGCCAGCGCGAGGGGGGAGAGGCGGAAAGGTATCGTGAAGCCGCCAGGCTGGCTTGGCAGTACCTCAAGCGTTTCGAAACAATGCCCCTGGAGCGCCGCAGGGCCGAGATTCGGGCCTACCACCGGCGGCCGTTCTCCGAAATCCTGTATCGGGCCGGCTTGAACTGAAGAAGAGGAAGGACCGGGCGGGTCATTGCCTCAGCGCTCAGTCTGAGGGCTCGCTCTCGGGAGCGCGGCCAGCTCCTGCGCCCGGGGAAAGAGGTCCAGGGCCTTCTGGAGCTGTCGATCGATCTCCGCGTGGACCCTGTAGGCCTCCTCCAGGCCCCACAGCGCGGAGACGATGGACTCCTTGATCTCCCCCTTGAGCCGTTCGGCGTTCGCATCGATGTCCGCCGGAGTCCATTTCACACCGCGCGACTTGAGGAAATCCTGGAAGTCCTGTCGGGCCCTGAGGAATTCCTGGAACTCCTGCAGCACCGCGGGGGTCACGTCGAAGGAGCGCGGAAGCCCCTTGTGCTTCGCATTGTAATGCACGGCAAAATGGAAGAACATTTGGCCGCGCTCAAGGAGATCGACGAACG